>Ga0194053_10002427_pt1 | contig 11078 bp, 7 predicted proteins | sample SepL228m_MetaG_FD_161684 | JGI IMG/M metagenome (GOLD analysis project Ga0194053, IMG submission 161684) | Anoxic zone freshwater microbial communities from boreal shield lake in IISD Experimental Lakes Area, Ontario, Canada - Sep2016-L227-8m | ecosystem: Environmental > Aquatic > Freshwater >...
GCCTGACTCCCATCAACGCAAAGGACTGCTTGCTGACAAGGGCGCGCCACTCGGCATCGTTCACCGCCTCCCTCGCATCGCCGTTGCTTCCGGGAATGACAACAAGCACGCCCCGGATCTTTGCGAGCCCGTCTGGAACCCACCAGCGAAATTGCGCCTCTTCGAGATCCGGCGACGGATTTGGGCCGGCATCCCAGTCGGTCGTCTGCGCACACGCCGACGCGCCAAGCAGCAACAAGAGCAGAAGGGACCTCATGAGCCCGGCCTCAACTGGTCGGCGATGAATTTTTCGGCGAGGGCCTGGAGTTCGGGGGCCGTGCGGTGCAAGGTCGCCGGGAGCACGCGATAATCCACTTGTGCCCCTGCGCCCTTGAGGATCGTATAGTATACATCCGAAAGCGCGCGAGCATCCCAGCCATCGGTTCCAAAATCGTCTGTTTCACCGCTGGTGAGGAATACCGGCAGGTCTTTCAGCGAGGAAATGGGCTGCAGGCCGGGTTCGTTTTCAGCCCACGAAAACTCACCACCACCGTGCATCGAAAGGGCACCGGTGCGCTCCGGCTTCCATCGCGCGAACCTGCTGGCAAACTGTCCGCCCGCCCCGATGCCGTGAAAAATCAGCCTGCGATCATCGAGTGGACGGAGTTTTCCGATTTCGCGGATCCCATCGAGAAGCGCCTGCCCGGCCCATATCTGCGGAAAATGGTAGGGCGAGCACGAGTGGTCCCTTCGCCAAAATGTATGAACCTGAAAAAATTGCGGGACAACGAGGACGAGGTTGTGGGCATCCGCAAACCGCGGCCAAGGTTGGTTGTCATCGAAGAAGCGGGTGACCCCATCGTTGAAATTCGGAAGGAAGACCATGACCCGCGGCGGTTTTTTTGAGGGCGGAGGCAGGCGGTAGAAAATCGTGACAAGCGGATTTTCGAGCTGCTGCGTTTCCACCCGGACCACCCCGGAACGCGTTGGAAATACGGCGTGGGCGGGATCGAACCTCAATTCATCGAGGAGCCGCATGGCGAGGGAGCGGATGTTCCCGCGCTGGCCGGACGGGTTCAGGATCCAGTCGCGGAAGTTCGGGCCGCTCCGCCAGAGCAAACGGAGATCCAGCCCGTCGGAAATGTCCAGGCACCGTTGCAGTTCAACCAATGCCGCGGGCTTGTTCTTCGCCTGGACGTGCAAGCGGGCCAGGTGAAAGAGCGCTTCCGCACGCAGACCCTTGGTGATGCGCTCGCTGGATGTCAGAGCTGCCGGAGCCCCGGCGACAAGGGAAAAGATTTCCTCGGCCTCCGAAAACCGCCATCCCCACATCAAAACGATCCCTACATCGAGCAGCATCGCCCGCTCGTCGTCCGCAAGCGGGCCGCTTCCGAAGAGAGAGCGGATCTGCGGAAGGGACGGAAGGATGAACTCGGAGGCGATCTGGCGGTAAGACATGCCTTCGTCGAGATTGCTCTGCATCAAATCCCACCAATTCCGGAAGGGCGGCGGGTCCTGGGCGAAGGCGGCCACGGCGGCCGATCGAAGCCGGTTCGAGATGAGCGGAATATCCCGGTAATACCGGAGTCCGCTGATCGTTCCGTCCGCGCCCTGGCGCAGGGCTTCTTCGCGGGTGAGAAGCCGCCAGTCGATCATGTCCTTCTCCAGAATTCTGGGCGCTTTGTCGGGCACGCCAACCCTCGCAGCAGCGGCGCGGGAGACGGCGAGAAAGCGTTTGTGGATCGCCGCATACTCCTCATCCGAAATCCGGAATGCGGTTTCGTTCAGGGCCGGAAAGAAATACATGAGCGGATAGTCCGCCGCGCGGAAATCCGCTGGCGTCGCCGCTCTTTCCATACGATATTCCAAGGTGTCTGCAGTATAATCTACCATTCGCCTCCAGTGCGCCCGAAGGGCCGGATAATCTCCGGTGAAGGGAAGCGGACGGCCGTCGGTGTAGAGGAGCTCGTGGATTCCCCAGCAGGCGATAAAGCTCGCCATCGCGAATGATCGGGGAAATTTCTCCATCCACGCCGGGTCGATCCTCTTCCTGCAGTCGCCACGGCCCTGGATGGCAAGTGCGGCCCCCGCTTCAATGCGGAGCTCATCGGGACTATGGGGCAAGTCGCAGACTTCCGTCACGCGCCAGTAGTCGTTCCACTGGGTTTCCGGTTCCCCGTTTCCGTTGATCCACAGTTTCATCCGCTGGGGTTTCGCGAACGGTTCGTATGGGGGCATCCCCCTTTCCCCCGAAGCCACCCGCCCGAGCCATGCAATGGCATCGCACATGCGCGAAAGGTCCATGCTATTCCGAAGTTCCCTGGCGGAGGATAAGCGCTTGGAAAGCGCCGCCGCTTCGACAGCCACCTCGGAAGGGGGAAGCTTTCCCTGCGCGTCGTAGAGCCAGAAATAGCGGGCGAGCAGCCGGGCCGGGTGGCCCTGGCTTCCTTCGCTGAACGCCTTCAGATCCGCCTGCGAATCGCGCTTTTCTCCAGACAGATGCGCGCCCATGGCCATCCATGGCATGAAGCTTTGGATCCGGTCGAGTTCGAGCCACGGGCTCATCTGGTGGTCTTTGGGCAGGAGCCTCAGGAGGACGTCGCGCTTGGCGTGCGCGAGATAGTTGTCGAGACCGTCTTTCTCGTCGCTGCCCTTGGCGATCCTCCCGCCGATGGCGGCGGGGTCCGACGGGTCGATGAGCAGCAGTTGCAGGAGCGCGACATTTTTGTCCGCCGAACTGCGCGCGGATTTACATACCGCTATCGCAACTTCTTTTGCCGGGAGCGACAGCGATCGCTTGGATGGCGCGGCGGTGTCGTCGCTGTCGGACTGGGCAAATTTCGGAAGCCATCCGCGCAGGTCGTCGGCCCAGCGCAAGGGATCGGCAGGGAGCTTCTGCTTCTTCGTCGCCAACGTTTTTCCAGAGAGTCTGTCGGCGAGGACCCACTCGCAGGCACCTTCCCGCATCGTGCCCCGGAGGGTGAAGCGCGAGACAAAGCCGGATGACGTTTCCCAACGCGCACCTTCCGTGTGCGTTGTGGCGGCCAGCAGATCGTATTCGTCGCGGATCGCGCCGAGGGATTCCGGCAGCAGCAGCCTCGGTCCGGACAGCGCATCAATCGCCGCCATGCTCAACCGCGTGGCGGCGGCGGATTGCTTTTCCTCGCCCGCATTCACCCCGAGGAACGTCACGCCGTCGCGCGGCGAGGCATCCGCGCCTGCGGCGACCCCGCGACCGGCGAACCCGGTTTCGAGCCAGCGGCGGATCGCCGCCGCAAACTCCGGCAGCCCGGCGGCCTCGTAGCAGCGGGCTTCCCAGAGGTAAGCAGCCGCGAAAAGATTGTTGATCTCGTAGGCCCGCTGGAACTCGGCTGTCGCCTCCAGCGGCTTGCCGGCCTCATAAAGCGAGACGCCTTTGTAGAATGGCTGGAGCGCCTCGATGTTCAGGCGCTGCCGGAATGTCGGCACGGGTTCCTGTTTCGAATCGGCCAGCAGCGGCGAAAGAAACTGCCGCACCTCATCCGGCAATGACTTCCCATTCCATACCGGCGAAATCCCACGGGCCGATCCGTCCGCCGAGAGCGCCTCGACGCGAAAGCCTTCTTCTGCGCCCTTGATCTTCAGAAGGAGCCGGGCTCCGGGAAGTGCCGGAAGCGGAGTTGGTTTTCCGCGCAGGCCTTGTTCGGCGTCCGAGCGTTCCTCCAGCACCTCGCGCGCGAGGACACGGTCCAGCACGCGGGCACCGCTCGCCCGCAGCCATTCGCGGACGCTGTCGCCCGCCGCTTTCGTTGACCCATCGTCCAGCACGGCGGCGGTTGGCTTGTCGCTCGCTGCGGCATCGCGGTTTTCTTCGACAAGCGCCACCGCCGACCGGGCCAGCGTCTCGGCCGTGTCTTCGCGGATCCGGAAAAGCTCCTCGCCGGTGCGGGCATCGACCCAGGCGAACGCGTTCCCCTTCGCGACCAGCAGCAGGAGGTCCGCCGAAAGAACTCGCCCGAGAGCCAGTCGCTCGCGCGTCGTCGAACCGAGCGCCTGCTCGCCCAGCAGGAGTCTGACTTGCCCGCGCTCGACGACCTCGATGCCGGCGATCTTCGAGACCTCGGCGGTCACGAGCGCCGCCGCATCGCAATCTTCCGGCGCGAAGACCGCCACGCGTAAAGGTGCTGCCGCGCATGCGGTGACACCCAGCAACAGAAAAACAAGAAACCTCAGCACTGGAGAGAAGACGTTGCGCGGAAGCAGATCCTTGCGAAAATTCACTGGCCGACAATCTTCGGCACGGTGCGTTCGAGGAGGATGAGCCCGGCTTCTTGCAGGGCGGATTTTCCGGCGGTGGCCGGGGCGGTATCAACGGCGCTCGTGGTTTCGCGGTCGGCGGCGAGAACTTTGTTGTCGCTGGTGCGGGTGGCCTGGATCTCGGCGCGGGCGCGGGCGGAGACGAGCTGGGCCCGGCGCGCGGCGGTTTCGCTGAATGCCTCGCCTTTGATCACGACGTCGGGCGTCTTCGCGCTCTGCGGGTCGATTACCTCGAACCCGAGTTCGAGCAGGGATTTTTTGAATTCGGTTTCCACGGCGGGGTCGACGGCCGGGCGCGTGAGATCGCGCTCGGTGATGTTGACCAGAACGCTGGGGAGTTTTTTGCCGTCGAGGTTTTTTTTAATCTTAGCGATCCGTTCCTCGCGCGAGACGACCGGCACGCGGAACGCGGCATGTTGTTTGGAGAGAAGGACGGCCACCTTGTCGGCGAGTTCGAACGCGGGCTGCTGGAGGGCGTCCGGGCTGTTCGCGGTCGAGGTCTCCCCGAAAACCCGCGAGGTTTCCGTGCTCATCACCTTGGCGACAAGGATCGCGTTGTTCCCGGATCGGATCAGCCGGCCGGTCACGAGCACTTTGGAACCCAGCAATTTTCCGACCTGAACAGCCGACCCCGGATCCGTGAGGCCCGAAAGTTTGATCGTCTGCTCGGCGAGAATCTTGTCGATATCCGCGCGTTCCAGAAGCCAGAGGTCCGGCTTGGTGGAGAGTTGCGTTGCGAGCAAAGACGCGGCCTCGGCCGCCTTCCCGGCGAGTTGTTCGTCGGATGACTCGAACGGCAAAACGGCAACGGTGAGAGGCGAGGACTCCTGGGCGATGACGGGAATAACCGCGAGCAAGAGACAGAGAAAAATGGTTTTCATGGTGTGTTTTTGAATAGGAGACGGAAACCGGGAGTGAAATCCTTGGATAATCGCAAAATTTGTGTCGCCGTGCGGACGGCTTTTCCATTGACCTCATTTGGCTTGGCTGAAAGCGTTCCCCCGTGGCGGTGAAACGAAAGTCTTCCGGCGGGTCCGCAGTCAAAATCAGCGCGGCCGACCTCTCGCGATTGAAGGAGGAAGGGCCTTCGGCGCTTGAATACTACCGCACGTCCGGGCTTGCGCAGGCTCGCGCGATGGCGGCGAATCTCGCCTATTCGGGGGGCGTTTCCATCTTCGGGCTGATCTTCCTGAAATGGTCGCCGATGACGATGCTGGTTTTCATGGTCGCGGATGCGGTGATCACCGTCCTCTCGGACCTGATTCGCATGCCGATCGCAGGGCGCTGGATCGCGGCCAGCCACAAGCGCGATCACGAGGCCGGACAAATCCTTCTCATCGCGGACGGGCTCGAGGACGGGACCGGCGAGCGGCCGGAGAACGGGAAGGCCCCGCGTCCGGGAATGCTCTTGTTTTTCGGCATCGTCTCCACGCTTTTTCTCACGGTGATCGTCGCAGCCGCCACCGAGAAGACGGGCACAGCCCCGCTGCTGGCCGTCGTGGACGAGCGCTGGTTCCCGTGGATCGTCGGGCTGGACGCCCTCTGGCGGTTCGCGGTCTCGTTTGTCAAAGCGGTTTCGGTCCGCCTGTTCCGGCCGGGAGAGAAAATGATCTTTTTGGAGAGCGGCGGGGTCGCCTTGCTCTACTGCGGGTTGCTGGTGCTGATCTGGCTGCCGCTGAACTGGGGGGAGCCCGGCCTGCTGGCGATGTTTTTTGCCCTCTACTTTTTTCGCGTAGGCTTCGGGATTTTTGCCTATCTATGGACTCCCAAAGCCGTGGCGACCCTGAAACGCCGCATCGAAGCAAACGATTTTTCTGTCCGAAAAAAACAGCCATCATGAGAATCATCCTGTGCCTCACCTGCCTCCTCCTCGCCGCATGCGGCAGCACCTACCAGGGCTACAAGTTCAAGCCGTATACCGTCCGCGGAGTCGATTACGCTCCCATGGCCCCGCACGAAGCGGTCGGCTGCGTCATCGAAGGCCTCGCCTCGCATTACGACGAGAGCTTCCTCGTCTTCTTCCCCGGAAAGACATCCATCGGCGAAAAGCAATACTCGTGGTCGCACTCGGCCGCCCACAAAACCCTGCCGCTGCCGTGCAAAGTGCGGGTCACCAACCTCAGAAACGGCCGCTCGGTCGTCGTCCGGGTGAACGACCGGGGGCCATTCGTCGAAGGGAGGGAGCTGGATGTGACAACCGGGGTCGCCAAGCAACTGGGCTTCCGAAATGCCGGGCTCTGCCCCGTTCGCATCCAGGTCCTCAGTGTCGGCGACGGGCGCTGGCGGATCAGGCGGTAACGGGAAGTGGGCAACATCAGGTCCATCGAACCGCGCCCCCGCGCATTGCCTCGCGCGCCTTCAGATTCTCAGGCGCTGGTTGACAATCGCCCCCCCCGGCCCCAAGTTCCCCCGCTTATGCCATTTTCAACGCTTGGATTGACCAAGCCACTTTTGCAAGGCGTCCAGGCGATGGGTTACGGCGATCCGACACCCATCCAGCTCCGGGCGATCCCGCCAGCCCTCGAAGGAAAGGACGTGATCGCGTCCGCCCAGACCGGAACCGGAAAGACTGCCGCCTTCGGCCTGCCGATCCTCCAAAGGCTGGCCTCGCGCGGCCGCTGCCGCTGCCTGATCCTCGAACCCACGCGCGAGCTCGCGATGCAGGTCGAAACCGCGATCCGCGATTTCGCGCGGTTCACCGACATCCGGGTCGGCTCGATTTTCGGGGGCGTGGGATACGGCGCTCAGCGCTCGGCGCTCAAGGAGGGTCTGGACATCATCGTCGCGACACCGGGGCGTCTGGAGGACCACCTCCAGCAGGGCACGCTGCGACTGAACGAAATCGAAATCCTCGTGCTCGACGAGGTGGACCGGATGCTCGACGTGGGCTTCCTTCCGCCGATGCGCCGGATCATCGCCAAATGCCCGAAAGCCAGGCAGACGCTGTTCTTTTCCGCGACGCTGCCTCCAGAAATTGCCGAGCTTGCCAACTTTGCACTCCGCGATCCGGTGCGCATCGAAATCGGCGCCTCCAGCTCGGTCGTCTCGACGGTGAAACACGGGATTTACAGCGTGGATCCCACGCGGAAATTCGACCTCCTCCTCGCGCTTCTCACCGCCACCGACTACCAGAGCGTCATCATTTTTTCCCGCACCAAGCACGGCGCAGACAAGATCGCCAAGAAGCTCCGCACAAACAACCATTCGGTTGCAGTCCTGCACGCGAACCGCTCGCAGAACCAGCGCATCGAGGCGCTCCACGGGTTCAAATCGGGCAAATACGAGGTGATGGTCGCCACCGACATCGCCGCGCGCGGCATCGATGTCGCCGGCGTCAGCCACGTCATCAATTACGATATTCCGCAGCACCCGGAGGACTACGTCCACCGCATCGGCAGGACCGGGCGCGCGCTCCAGACCGGTGACGCGTTCACGCTCGTCACGCACGAGGAAATGAAAAAGCTCGCGGCCATCGAACGCTTTATCGGACAGAAAATCCCGCGCCTCACGCTCGAAGGCTTCCAGGTCCCGCCGAACGGCCAGCCGGACCGCCCGCAGGCCCCGAAAGTCGAGCCGCGCATGGATGGCCGGAGCCGGTTTGGTCGGCAGAGAAATTTCCGCCGCCGCTGATTTTTCCCGGATAGATTTCAATCGGAGGTATTGCGCATGCTCCCGTGAGGGGGCAGGCTCGTGAAAGTAAGGGCGGACTTTATGAGCGAGCGGACTTTCACTTTGGGAATCGAGGGGGGAGGAACGAAGACGACGTGGTGCCTGGTTGGCCCGAATGGCCATGTGGTGTCCAGAGGCACGCTGGGCTGCGGGAATGTGGCGGTGATGGAGGATGGCGAAGTTCGCGCCCTTTTCCGGGAGATCGCCGGTGCGTTGCCGAACCCGCCGGATGCGATCGGGGCCGGGCTCGCGGGCATTGTTAACGCCGCGTCGATTACGCGTGTCGAGGCGCTGCTGCGCGAAGCTTTTCCGCATACTCGGACGATCGTGGTGGATCACGACGGGCGCTCGGGTTTTTTGGCGGCGCACCCCTCGGGCACAGGAGTGCTCGTGATCGCGGGCACCGGGAGTTTCGTGCTCGGGTGCCGGCAGGGCCGCTGGGCGCGCTCGGAGGGCCGGGGACATGTCGCCGGCGACGCGGGCAGCGCCTATCATCTGGCGGAACGCGGGCTGCGGGCAGTGTTCACGCACTACGATGAGACGGGCATCGTTTCCACGCTCGGCAGCGCGCTGCTGGCGGCCACGTGTTTGAATTCCTTGGAGGACCTGAGCGGATGGGTGACACAAAATGCAGCGAGCAAGAAGACGATTGCAGGGCTGGCGCGGACGGTGGTCGAGGCCGGGGAAGCGGGATGCCCGCTCGCGCTGGCGTGTATCGTGGAGTCCGCCGAGGCCCTCGTGCGCAGCGTGGTCAGCGTGACGCGCCGGCTGGATATGAAACATCCATCCGTGGCGCTGAGCGGCGGGTTGCTAGAAAACTCGAAGCTTTACCGGGATGCCTTTTCCCGCCAGCTCGCGGCGCGGCTGACTCCGTCGGAGTTCCGCGTCAACACCACGCCGGGGGCGCTGGGTGCGGCGCGGCTGGCCGGGGCGAAAATCGTTCCGGGGCAACCGATCGAAACGACAAGCACTGATGCACGATGTAGCAATACGGAGCAACGTAACCCCCGGACCCGGCATCTCGAAAAGCGCACCGTGCCCGAACTGGTGAAACTCTTTCTCGACGAGAGCGAACGCGTGGCGCCGGCCTTGCGCGCCGTGGCCCCGCAACTCGTGGCGGCTACGGAATTGGTTGTCGCATCGCTTCAACATGGCGGACGGCTTTTTTATGTCGGAGCGGGCACGAGCGGCCGTCTCGGCGTATTGGACGCCAGCGAGCTTACGCCGACCTTCGGGGTTCCTCCGACACTGGTGCAAGGCATCATGGCCGGCGGGCTCCCGGCCCTGGTGCGCGGCGTCGAGGAGGTCGAGGACAACGCCGCCGCAGGTGCCGAAGCCGTGCGCCAGCGGGGGGTTGATCCCCGTGATGTGGTGTTGGGCATCGCGGCCAGCGGACGGACCCCATTTGTGATCGCGGCATTAGACGAAGCGCGGCTTCGCGGGGCGAAGACAATCCTCCTGACCTGCAACCCGCGGCGGCCAGCGATGGCCTTGCCGCCAGACGTGGCCGTGGATATCCCGACCGACGCGGAATTTTTGACCGGCTCGACGCGCCTGGCTGCTGGCACGGCTACGAAAATCGCACTGAACCTGCTGTCCACGCTCGCCATGGTGCGGTTGGGAAAAGTGCGCGACAACCTGATGATCGACGTGAAGGCCACCAACTCGAAACTGAGGGACCGGGCGACCCTCATCGTTGTTGAGCTGACCGGCTGGGACGAATCGCGGGCGGCGGCCGCCTTGGCAAAGCACGGCTGGGATATCCGCAGAGCTCTCGAGGCCGGCCAAAGCAAGTAGCCTCTTTCTCTTTCCTTACGCCGCGCGGTTCGGCTATACGCATCAGAAAATATACCAGTATGAACCAGCTCCGCCTGCCCCGTCCCTTGTGTGTTCTGTTGCCTGTAATGGCCTGCCTTCTCGCATCCTGCGAAAAGGAGAACAATGCAGCGCCTCCTCCGCCAACGGTCACGGTCACTCCCGTGCAGGAGCGAGTGATCCAGGACTCGGTGGTCTTCACCGGACGCACGGTCGCCGTCGAAACCGTCGAGGTGCGTGCCCGGGTCAGCGGGTATCTCACCGAAACGAAGTTCAAAGACGGACAGGAAGTCAAAAAGGGCGACGTGCTTTTCGTGATCGATCCGAGGCCCTACAAAGCCGACCTCGACCGCGCCCAGGCGCAGTTCGACCGCGCCCAGGCCGACCTCCAGCTCGCGGCGATCGAGTTCAACCGCATGCGCGAACTCCGCCAGAAAAACGCGGTCTCCGCGCAGGATTTCGACGCCAAGTCCGCCGCCTACCTCAAGGCGCAGGGCGGGGTGGCGTCGGCGAAGGCCGACCTCGACACCGCGAAGCTCAACCTGGAATTCACGACGATCACCTCGCCGATCGACGGCCGCGCGAGCAAGGCGTCGATCACCCCGGGCAACCTCGTGACCCCGGATATGAAGTCGCCGCTCACGGTGATCGTTTCGATAAACCCGGTCTACGCCTACGCGGATCTCGACGAGCGCCAGCTCCTCAAATACGTCCGCCTTCAAAATACCGAATCGCCCCAGGCGGATGACGGAAGCGTGCCGGAAACGGTGCCCGAACAGCGCGAGCACCCGAAAACGCCGATCCACCTCCAGCTCGCGGACGAAAAGGGATTCCCCCACGAGGGATACATCGACTTTGCCGACAACCGTGTGAACCCGGACACCGGAACGATTTCGATCCGCGGGGTCTTTACAAACAAGCAGAGCCTGTTCGGGCCGGGCATGTTCGTGCGCCTCCGCTTCCCCGGCGGCCCGGAATACAAGGCGCTCCTCGTGCCGCAGGAATCGATCGGCACCGACCAGGGGCAGAAATTCGTCTATGTGGTGAAGCCGGACGGCACCGCCGACTACCGGCTGGTCGTGCCGGGCGCAATCCAGGATGACGGATGGCGCGCCGTGACCGGGCCTCTCAAGGCGGGCGAGAATGTCATCGTGGACGGGCTGATGAAGGCGCGCCAAGGCGAGAAGGTGACCGCCAAGCCGTGGGTTGACCCGCAGCAGGCCGCCGCCGTTCCCGCCGCCCCGGCGACGGAGGCCAAGCCGTGAACATCAGCCACTTTTTTATCGCGCGGCCGATCTTCGCGTCGGTCCTCTCGATCG
>Ga0194053_10002430_pt1 | contig 11062 bp, 8 predicted proteins | sample SepL228m_MetaG_FD_161684 | JGI IMG/M metagenome (GOLD analysis project Ga0194053, IMG submission 161684) | Anoxic zone freshwater microbial communities from boreal shield lake in IISD Experimental Lakes Area, Ontario, Canada - Sep2016-L227-8m | ecosystem: Environmental > Aquatic > Freshwater >...
GTTCTTTATAGAGATCAGGGGCGTTCGGGTTATATCGTATGGCATCTTCTAGTACGACTATGGCATTTTCAACCCATTGCCATTTGTCTTTTGGGTCGGCGTACATGATGGAAATATTGTATGCCATATTCCAGGCTAGAAATGTGGTTGCCCCTGTAAACTGCGGATTAAGTTTAGTTATCCAGTAAGCAATCTTGCCCATTTCGAAATACTTGCCTTGTTCTTGTAGAGATATAGCCTTAAGCCATAGGATGTCAGAGAAAATCCCTTTAAAGGCACCCAATCCTACATTGACGAAAGCTATTCCAGGAGGAAGATTTTCTGTAGATGTGTAAACTGCTATTTTTTCATGCAGCCTGATTTGGTTAATTTTCTTCTCTACAAATACTATCAAAGCTATGCAGATTATAATTAGCAATACTGGCGCTATATATTTCTTTTTCATTACTTCTTTATTACCATCCCGAATTCTCTTCTGGAGAAAAGATATATTCCTCCCAATACGAAAACTACTATTTGTATGGCAAAGTATTTTTTAACTATTTCGAAAATAGCCGAACTCTCAAGAAGGTTTCCTGATGATATTTCATCAGTAGGCTGAAAACTTTGTATGGGAGACACAACTTTTACTAAGGTTTTACTTAAGCTATATCCAATTTTCATATCAAGGGCTTTTGTATTTTTGTATAATTCAGAATCAGAGAGAATATAGCTGCTCAAGCTCCCGAAAATCAGATAGAAGAGAATCACAAATATTGCTATTGGAAATGACAAAAATCCGCCTAATGCACACCCTATAGCTGACATAAGGATTACCCCAATAATCATTACAGACGCAACTCGCAGATAGTTTTCGAAAAATGAACAATAACTTACCAGAATCTGAGGATTCTCATTAAGTCTGAAAAAAACACTGTTCCCTCTATCTGAATTAGTGAACTTAAGAATGAGTTTATTTACATCTAAGGTTAAAATTATTTCAGGAAGTTTAACACTATATTTTTCGTTTGATACTAGTCTTTGAGGAAGGTCGTTGATTTTAACAAAATCCCCATCGTTGACTTTTAAGAAGAAGTCCCCAGAAATAGAATCTCTTTTCTGTTTTTCAAGAACATCTATTGCTCCGACATATGGGGTAAAGGTTAAATAAGTTCCATTCTGGTAGGAAGATTTCAGAAGTTCGAAGTTAAATTCCTTTGATGAACCACCCTTAACTTCGCCTCGCATTGAGAGCACCGAATAGTAAGTTCTTTTCCTCAAATCAGAGACTTCATCTTTAGAAAGGGTCTGATTTTCTTTTTTTGCTATCTGCAGTTTACTTTCAACTTCTTTGTCTATTTCTTGGCTTAGATTTTCCTGTAAGCTTAGATAGGTCTTTTTTGATATATATATGTTCTGATTCAAATCAGATATTTCAAATTTATTCAAGCCTTTAATTTCAGGCATTAACCTCAAAGAACCATATAAGAAGATTAAGCTGATAATAAGAATAAAAATGTAGGCAATGGCAACTCCCAAAAATCTCCCAACCCAGAAACTCCCCCTATGTACAGGTTTAGAAATAATCATGTGCAGTTTATATGAATCAATATCTCTGGCAATCAAAGAGCAACTGCTCCAGATGCAGCACATAAAGATTAGCATAGAAATAATCCCTAGCGTGTAGCCAATAGCTAGCTGAAACTGCATTACCACATCGCCGCCGCTAATCATTACAATTGGCATAAAAATAGCGATAGCAAGATTCAGAAATCCTGCAATCAGGTAAGAAGGGCTCTTTAAAAGAGTAGTTATAGTATGCCTTAAAACTGCAGTAAACGCTGACATGTGAATCCGAGTTAATCTATTATTTTAGAAATTGCGCAATTGAATCGCTGTGCCTGGCGCCTGCCGTGTAAGCATTCTGCTCAATTGCTTCTTTAATTACGCTTATGAAATATTTTTCTAAAGACATTTTAGGACTTGAAATATTAATGTCATTCTGTCCAAGATTGGTGCATATAAATTTTGCGAGTTCTTCCTTCTGTTTTTCATCAAGACGCGACATCGTAATAATATCTTGAGAGGATATTTTAAGCAGTTCGCTAAGTTTCCCTTCAGATACAATTTTCCCGCCATAAAGGATGATAACCCTGTCACAAACATCCTCAATGTCGCTTAACAGGTGGCTGCATACTAAAACAGTCTTTCCCACGCTCTTCAGAAGAACAATTAAATCCTTCATTTCAGCGCACCCGAGAGGATCCAATCCTGAAGTTGGTTCGTCTAATATGAGCAACTCAGGATTATTAATCAGCGATTGGGCAACACCTATTCTTCTAGCCATGCCTTTTGAAAATTCGCCAACCATTCTTTTGCGAACATGAGTTAGACCAGCCATTTCAAGAAGTTCAGTCGTTCTTCTCTTTACTTCAGCGGATGGCAAGCCGAAAAGTCTTCCATAAAAACAAAGACTTTCTTCTGCTGTCAGGTATTTATAAAGGTAGGTTTCTTCAGGCAAATAGCCAATTTTTGCTTTTATCTCTACATTTGAAGAACTTTTCCCGAACAAAGTTAAGTCTCCTGATGTTGGGTAAAGTAGATTTAACATCATTTTAATGGTAGTTGATTTGCCTGATCCATTTGGGCCTAGAAACCCTACTATTTCGCCTTTCTTGACCTGAAAAGAAATTGAATCAACAGCATTAGCTTTAGGCCTATGCCAGAAGTCATAGAAGATTTTCGAGAGATTCTGAGCTGAAATAAGTATTTCGTTTGATTCCATGGCTATGCCTTTAAAAGCTAAGCTTTGTTTATTCCAAGAACATCCTGCATATCATAAAAACCAGGTTTTGCTTCAACAATGAATCTTGCTCCTCTGAGAGCGCCCAAAGCAAAAGTTTCTCTTGTAGAAGCCTTGTGAGTGAGTTCAATTCTTTCTCCACAGGTAGAAAAATAAACGGTATGTTCCCCTACCACATCTCCGCATCTTACAGCGTGAACTCCTATTTCTTTAGCCGGGCGTGCGCCTGTTATTCCGTTTCTTCCGTAACAGATGTCTTTTTCCATATCCAAATTGCGCGCTTCTGCCATTACTTCTACTAACTTGACAGCTGTTCCGCTAGGGGCATCTTTCTTTTGATTGTGATGGAGCTCAACTACTTCAATGTCATAACTTTCTCCAAGGATTTTAGCTACCTGCGAAGCCAAATGAAAAAGAAGATTGACTCCCACACTCATATTTGGCGCACAGACTATTCTTCCGCCAGCATCGGAAAGATTTTTGAGTTCGTCTTTTTCGGCTTGTTTCAAGCCTGTCGTGCCAATAACTACACCGACATTCAAAGCGACTGCTTCTTTTGCATTTTTAACTACATCGCTTGTACTGAAATCAATCATTACATCGGCATGGGACAGAGCGCCTCTTATATTATCGCTGACTTGAAGCCCGCAATTAGGCAGGCCTGCCAGAACGGCCGCATCTGATCCAATAGTTTCATTGTTTTTCGCTTCAATAGCTCCGACTAACCTTAAATCAGAAGAGGATAATGTGTTCTTTACTAGTAACCTTCCCATTCTTCCTGCCGCGCCTATCACAACTATTCTTATCATTATATACCTCAGATAGATGATTTTGTTTGTGTAATTCTTTATAGATAACTTTGAATTATTATAAACCTATTTTTTAAATAAAAAAAATCACTATCCGACGAAACTGTTTTTTACATCTAAAATTTATCAAATGCTTATTGCAAAATTTTATGATTTAGATAAAATCGCCTAAAGTGATGAGATTTTTTATAAGAATTTTATAAGCTTCTTTCATTCTCAACTTCGTTTCTAAGGTTTTCAATGTTAATAAAAAAAACTATGTTTTTACGCGGCTTATATCTGCTTACCTTACTAAGCGCCTTTATCTTTTCATTTAATACATATGCTTTCAATATTGATTCCATGAATGCAATTGAAGGAATAACAGCCAAAGCTGATTCTTTTGAAGTTATTGGTGACAACATGGTTGCATATGGTAATATTTTTGTAAGAAAAGACGATCTTATCGTATATGCTGATAAGGCGATATTTAATAATACCAACAAAATGGTAGAGCTGTCAGGTAATGTAAGGTTTCTGAAGATGGTAAGAAGTCGTCAGGAAATTGAGTATTGGGCACTTCAAAAGTTAGAAAAAGACCCTAATGTCAAGATAAAAGTAGTAGGGACAGTAATGACGCCGACAGGAAGACAAAAGCTTGTTGTAGATACGGTTCGCGAAGCTCTCTCCTGGCAGGGGGATAAAGCCATTGGCGATTTAACTACTGGAGTTTTCCAGCTTGGCACATTCCAGGCAAACATAGGTGGATGGACAGTGGCGGCCGATGGGGCTCTACGAAAAGGCAATGGCGAATTGGTAATTCCAAATGCCCAGATGAGTCCATGCCCAGATTACATGGAAGGGCACAGCGTTTATAGTATGAAGTCTGAAACCGTTGAAGCATTTCCTGCAGGAGACCAACCTTCAAATATTCAAGGTTTGGATCAAGGCTCAGCCGCGAATATAAATAATTATCATTTCTGGGCTTATAATAATGTTTTATATGTTGGAGATCTTCCTGTTCTTTGGCTTCCTGTATTTTACAAGCCGCCACCGCGTGCTTTGGGTAATTGGTCTTTCACAGGAGGTTCGAGCTCTTCCTATGGAACTTATTTCCAATCTGCCAACAATTGGACGCTGTCTGATACTCCTGATTTAATGATAGGTACTTCTAATTTATTAGACTACTACAGCTCAAGAGGTTTTGGATATGGAAATGCTACAACTGTGACAACACCAGCCTCTAAAACAGAATCTTTTGCCTATATGATAAATGATCAAGATGCAAATTATTCTTTACCTCAAGCTGGGAACGGATACGAAGGCAGTAGATATGCTCCCTTAAACCCGACAAGATATGATGTTGACATCAAGAATATGACCCACATCACTGACAGACTGGATTTCAGAGGTAGATTCAACTCATTGAGCGACATCTATTTTCTTAATGATTTTCAACAAAACCAGTTTTATATTGATCCAGAGCCTGCTACTTACGCTGATGTAAGCTATCAGTTTGATAAAGCCGCTTTGGATTTGACTTTTAGACCTCAAGTTAATCAGTGGGCGCCGACAGTCGAACAATTGCCGGCTTTACAGTTGACTGTTCCTAGACAGGAATTATGGAATAACTTCTACTACCAAGGTCAGTCAAGTATTGGTTGGTACGATATGCAGTGGGGGAAATTTAGGAACTCAAGAGCAAGTATGGATTTGGGTAATGGGGTTGAGCCTGCAGCGTATGATGCGGGTCGTTTTGATACAGTCAACTTTCTTTACTATCCTTTGAATTTAAAAGATGTAAATATAATACCTAGAGCTGGCTTTAGGTTTACCGGATACAGTAATAGTTCGAGTATTGCTATAAGCGATAATCAACTGAATAATAATTTATCGGTAGAAAGTCCTGAAGGAGACTCAGAGGCAGATGTAGTTAATTACGATAATAAAGGTGGCGCAGCAGGACGAGTTATTCCTGAGTTTGGATTGAATTTGAACACGAAAGCTTCTAGGTCATGGGATAATATAAAGAATGCTTTTTGGGATATGAATGGACTAAGACATGTAACTCAGCCTTATGTTGACTACACATATCTTACGCCGATGGGGACTGATCGTAAATATATATATTATTTTGATGATGTAGATAGAATTGATACCCAGAATTTTACAAGAGCTGGAATAGATAACAGACTTCAGACAAGAAGAGGCGGTTGGAAATCCTCACAGTCTTACACTTGGGCAACCATGTCCAACTACCAGGATCTGCTTTTTAATACAGACAGCAGAATGGATGAGCCTGATGGGACCATAAAGAATCTCGGAGATTTTGGAAATATAATTAATCTTACTCCTACTCCTGATTTGAACTTTAATATCACGGCTCTTGTAGATGGCGGCCGGCTTTGGAGTGGGACAGATTTAAATAACTGTGTCAGCACATCCAATGTAGGAAGCACTTGGGCTTTTGCTGATGGATGGAGTGTTAACCCTAGTTGGGCTTATTCTTCAGTAAATAACTCTAATCCCACCTACTCTATGGGTAATATGATGGAACAAGTAGAAAGCGGTACTTATTTTCAAAGAACTTTTTCAGATTCATCATACCTGAATACGAATTTGAATTTTAAAATAAATGATAGAACTACAGGAATTCTTACTGTTTCCCGCGACTTTTATAATAACATGACGCCTAATGCCGGGATCACATTAACTAGAGACCTTCCTTGCAGTCTTCAGATAGTTCTTAATGCCTCTGTTTCACAAAATTATGATAATAATCAGGGTGGAGGAACTCAAACTCAGAATAATTTATCTGCTACTTTGCAGTTTACTTCTACTCCAGCATACGAAATAACTCCAAGAGAAAGCGTTTTTCCTAATGATGCTCTGGACGAGCCGTCTGTTTACTAAACCTAAACCTTTCAAAAACACCATAAGTAATGCCTGAAGACTGGATTGAAATCCAAAGCGATAAAGCCCATATAGCTAGAGAGAAAAAAAAAGCGTCAGAGCTTAGAAAAACAAACTGGTGGCAGAATGTTATTCAAAACGGTAAATGCCACTACTGCGGGAATTCTTTTCATCCTGCTGAAATAACTATGGATCATATCGTTCCGCTATCAAGAGGTGGAAAGAGCGCAAGAGGAAACATTGTTCCGTGCTGTAAGGAATGCAACAATAAGAAAAAATATCTTACGCCGGTTGATATGATTCTAAAAGATTTGGAGAGGGAATCTGAGAGTTAGATTATCTGATGCCAACTTTAATATTTCTGCTAAAATCATTGTACACTTCAGCTAAATCACAGGATAAACCTTCGAATGTAAAGATATAATTCCCAAGAATCCAAGTGTCGTAATCCGCAGGTGGAAGTCTTATAGCCCGTCCGATATTTGCAGTTAAGTTTATAGCTTTTATGGAATTGTTATTCGTCAAATAAGACACATCCATTCCTGAAAGAAGTCCTTCTTTTGGGGCAAAAATCCTGAGAGCCGTTAAAGGCTCAATCTTTCTGTAATCAATGGGTTCAACTTCTTTTCCATCCGCAAGATTTATATTCATCTCAAGAATGTTTTGCCATGATGCGCAAAGCAAAAGGGATGGAAGACAATCTCCGCCAGGCCTTGGAGCTATTTCTATTAAGATTATTTCTCCAGCTCTGACTATAAAATCCAGCATGCATATAGCTTTATTGATACCGATAGATTCGGCAGCTTTAGCTACTGTTTGAACTAAATTATTATGAGATATTTCGGGTATTTTTCCAACTAATCTATATCCTGCTATAATGCCGAAAGGCAAAGAATTCACCTTTATTTTTTCAGTTAATCTTATTATCTTTGCAGAGTTTTTTTCGATAATAAAGTCACAGCTATACTCGGTTCCTTCAATAAATTCTTCCGCTAAAACTGACAATTTGTTTAGTATAGATTTAGAGTTAAAAAGTCTGTTGTTCTGCCTGGATATTAATCCATCTTTAATTTTAGAATAACTATCTTTGACTTCATTAGAAGTTTTACAGCTGAAAACAAGTTCACTTCCTGCGCCGGAAAGTGGTTTTAAAACGCATATTCCATTAATTTTTCTGTGAAATTTTTCAGCATCTTCTCTGGAATTTAGAAGCGAATATTGTGGGATATTAAGACCTGCGGCTTCCCAAGCTCTTTTGGAGGCGAATTTATCTCTTGAGTTCCTTATCGCATTTGGGGTTTGGAAGAATAAATTAAATTTTATTGCGATTAGTGAGGCGAGTTCCATGGATTCGCAATCAAAAGAAGTAATTCCGCAGATTCTTATCGTGAATTTCTGAAGATGCCGCTCTACTGCTAGTATAGCGCCCTTAGAATCGGACAGATCCCAGCAGACTTCATCATCTGAATCAGGTTTTGGTTCAAGAGCTGTATTCCTTAGCGATGAATCGGTAAGGAAAAATACTTTTTTTTTGGAGATACTACTTATCCACTGGACATAGTCTGTCGTAGTCCCAACTATTAGTACCTTAGCAGCCATATGTACCGGTACTTACCTTGCCAGATTCCGTAATGGTTGATTCCTGAGAGGAAATGAGCTTTATCTCGTATAGAGGTTTTGAAGTAAGGTGGAATCTTTCCTTCCATCCAAAGTCACCGCAAAGAAAGTCGATTTTGTCGAATTTATTCTCGCATGCCCATTTTATATGATGGAAGTTTATAAGCTTTGCTATTCCCTGAAATTCAGGATTAGTCCCGCCTGCAAGAACGACATATTCACTGCCGTAAACCGTGCCGATATCAACTGCTGCTATTTTGTCGCCTATCATTACTGTAGTAACTCTGAGCATCTTATTGTCCCAAAGCCATTTAATAAGCATTTCAAAAGATTTAAAAAATCTCTTGTCATTAAAATAGGATTGATCACCGAAAGCGGATAAATTCATCTGAAAAAGAGAGTCTAAATCTTTAAGCTCATTATAGCGAATAGTTGCGCCTGATTCATAGAAATTGGCAACTTCTTTTGAGAGATTTTTACGGGATTTGCTGGAGAACTTTTGCATATATTCGTCAAATGAATAATTGAATTCACCTGGATAGAGATGGTAGTTTGTTTCATCTACTCTGAGAGAGTCATTGAAGTAAAGACTATTTGCGCACAAATAACGCATATGAACAGGTCCTGGGGTGTTATCGAGAAGAATCTGAAAGACATTGTTATCGTTGGCATAAACTTTATTTTGCTCAAGCCATGTTTTGCCGTGCCAAGACTCGCCTGGGAAAAAGGAATAGAATTTGGATTCTTCCATCCAGCTTAGAGGCAGAACTCCTTGAACTTCATTGTCATTTTCAAGGACTATAAAATTATTATGCCTGTCAAACGACTCCGCGAAACACTTTCTGACTTCCCATAAATCGAAAATGCTTGATGCGTCCCAGTATTTTTTCCAAATACACGCGCACTCCTCAATATCTTCTACCGTCTTCAATGTGTACATTTTAAAATAAAGCCCCCCTTATCTTGTTGTAAACTTTTACCATTTTTCATAGTCTTTTTTCTCCCAACTTCATCGTAGCAATTTCTATGCCATCATTTAATTTTAAAGTTCGTTAAAGTATATATCTCGCTCAAATTAACAAACAAAATATTTGAAATATTTTCATTTTCTTTAATCATGTTTTCAGATTCAAAGTTTAATAGTGATATAAGGTAATTCTTTACCGTATAAAATTTTTAAAAAAGTTACTTTATGTCATTATCTCAAATAAAAGCTCGAATATTTTCATATATAGGTAAAAATATACTTATTATGGTTAATATTATAGGTAATATATTACTTGTATGCCATTTTAAATGGACAAAGAGAAATAGAAAAGGAATGATATGAAAATACGACTTCTTTTGGCGATCAAAGAAAAAAGGCTCGAAAAATATTTAGACGACTACTTTTCTCAGCCTGATATAGAAGTTAAGTGTCTAGGGCAGCTTAAGGCGCCGTGGCAAAAGTTAGTTAGGAGCTGCGGGGATATAATTGTAATAAGTGAGGAAATTATTCCGCTGTCTCTGGAAGCCAATATTTCTTTACTTAATAGTCTGCCTGAAACCCCTACGACAATTCTGCTTCATAACCGGGATTCTTCCGAAGAACATGCCAAACTCCTAGCTTCAGGGGCTGATAGCGTGCTTTTTACAGGGATACAGGATGTAAGTATTGCCGAGGCCATCTCTGCTTCAGTAGAATCAAGAAGAAAATTTTATTCTCAAACTCGTACCGACTACAAACTCAAAACTTCTCCGAAACTTACAGACTTTAATTCTGGCAATCAGAAAATGCGTATGTTTATGGACGAAGTTCAGCAGATTATTCCAAATAGTACGCCACTTCTTATTTTGGGCGAAACCGGGGTTGGAAAGGAGCATCTGGCTAAAGTTATACACTCTGAAAGCCCTCGCTCAAAAGGGCCTTTTATTCCTGTCAATATTGCTGGATTGCCAGAACAACTCCTAGAGAGCGAACTTTTTGGTCACGAACAGGGTGCGTTCACAGGAGCTATTAGATCCAGGCGAGGCGCTTTTGAACTTGCGCACAATGGGACAATCTTCCTTGATGAAATAGGAGAAATGCCCCTTCATTTGCAGGCAAAACTTCTACGAGTGCTGCAAGATTACGAATTGCGCCCGCTTGGCAGCGAAAAATCTATTTGGATTGATGTAAGAGTAATTGCAGCCACCAATAGGAATATTGAAGAAGAAGTAAGTAGAGGCACTTTCAGAAAGGATTTATTCTATAGATTGAATGTAGTTACGCTAACTGTTCCAGCTCTTAGAGAAAGGCCTGAAGATATTCCCCAGATTGCAAAAAATTTCGTTGAACTTTACAGAAAAAAATATGCGAAAAATATTACTTCTATTTCAGAAAGCACGATGAAAGCTCTCTGCGCCTATGATTGGCCCGGCAATATAAGAGAACTTATGAATGTAATGGAGCGGTCAGTAATTTTGTCGAAAGGTTCAGCGATAACTTTGGAGCAGCTCCCCAGAAACTTCAGCGATAGCGCCGTATCTTCGAGTAATGCATTCGCAGATAAATTGCCTGCTCCTGTTAGCTGGGAAAATAAAACTCTTCCTGAGGTCACAACTGAAGCCATAACAAATATTGAAAAACTTTATATCCAAATGGTATTAAATAGGACTAAGGGCAGGGTTGGCGAAGCCGCAAGGATAGCAGGAATACATCTTCGAGGGTTTTATGGTAAAATGAAGGACTTCGGTATTAAAAAAGAGGATTTTAAATAAAATGGTGGAGCATACGAGACTCGAACTCGTGACCTTTTGACTGCCAGTCTTACAAGCTATCTCAATTATTACCCTATAAAATCCATTATAAACCCTTATTTTAGCCTTGATTTTCATTTACTTACATATATTATCATCTTTTAATAACTTTTGCAATAAATGGCTTCTTTTTATGCTAAAGGTTAGATATAGGTTAGATAGTTACACGCTCATTGTATAAAAT
>Ga0194053_10002433_pt1 | contig 11058 bp, 10 predicted proteins | sample SepL228m_MetaG_FD_161684 | JGI IMG/M metagenome (GOLD analysis project Ga0194053, IMG submission 161684) | Anoxic zone freshwater microbial communities from boreal shield lake in IISD Experimental Lakes Area, Ontario, Canada - Sep2016-L227-8m | ecosystem: Environmental > Aquatic > Freshwater >...
GGCCTGGACCTCGCTGGACCAGCACCTCGCCCGCGCCCGCGCGGGGCAGGATCAGCGCACCCTCGTGGCCGTGGCGGACTCCCTCCTCCAGGACTCCCTCTGGGGCCATGGCCTCTGGGTCATGCCCCTGGTGCCCGTGGTGGCCTTGGCCCTCCTGGGGCTCCTGGGCTGGTGGTTCGCCCTGGGCCTGCCGACCCGCCTGCGGTTGCCCCTGGTCGGCGGCGCCCTGTTGCTCGGGCTTGCCTTCAACCACCTGCTCCTCTCGGTGTTCCTCTACCAGCCCCAGGCCGTGCGGCTCCAGCGAAACCTGGAGCTGCTCGAGCGGCACCTGGGCATCGGCCGGGCCCCGGGTCCCACCCAGCGCGCGCTGCTGCGGGGACATTACCGTGCCCTCGAGGAGGCCGCCGCCCTCAGCCAGCCCCCCTGGCGCTTCCCAGGCGAGGTCCGGGCGCTGCGGGCGTCGCTGAAGCAGGTGATGGTTGAACCCTGAGCTGCTGGGCAGGCTGCCGGCGCTGCGCCGGGGCGCCGAGGCCGGGCCCCTCGGGCTCTACCTCCACGTGCCCTTCTGCGTGGACCGCTGCACCTACTGCTCCTTCGCCACCACCCGGGACCGGAGCCTGCAGCCCGCGACCACGGCCCGGCTCAGCGCCGAGATCGAGGCCTGGGGCGAGGCCCTGGCGCGGCCCGCTGTGGACACCCTGTACCTGGGGGGCGGCACACCCTCCCTGCTGAGCGCCGCCGAGCTCGAAGGCCTGACCCTGGCCGCGCGCCAGGCTTTCGACCTGGCTCCGCTGGTGGAGGCCACCCTGGAGGCTAATCCGGGCACCGTGGACCTAGCCTGGCTGCAGCGGGCCCGCGACCTGGGCTGGGACCGCATCAGCCTTGGCGTGCAGGCCCTGGATGATGCCCTGCTGGCCCGGCTGGGGCGAATCCATGGGGCCGCCCAGGCCCTGGAGTCCCTGCGCCTGGCTGAGCGGGCCGGGTTCCGCCGCCGCAGCGCCGACCTCATGGTGGGCATCCCTGGACAATCGCTGTCCAAGGTGCTGGCCGACGCCCGCACCCTCGCCGACACCGGCATCGACCACCTCAGCGTCTACCTGCTGGACCTGGACAAGGCCTGCCCCCTGCGCGCCGAGATCGACGCAGGCCGCCTCACCCTGCCCTCCGAGGACGAGGTGGCGGATGTCTTCGAGGCGCTCCAGGCAGAGCTGCCGCGCCTGGGCCTCGCTCCCTACGAGATCAGCAACTACGCCCGCCCCGGCGGCGCGTCCATCCACAACACCCGCTACTGGGAGCGCCGACCCTACCTGGGCCTCGGCCCCAGCGCCGCCTCCCAGCTGGGCGAGTGCCGCTGGACCGAGTCCAGCGTCATCCCGGCCTGGACCGAGGGGCGCGGCGAGCTGGACCTGCAGGAGCTGGATGCCGCCGAGGCCCTGGCAGAGATCCCCCTGCTGGGCCTGCGCCTGCATCGCGGCGTGGACTGGGCGTCCCTGCGCATCCAGGCCGAAGCGCTGAATCTGCGGCCCCTGGCGGAGGCCTGGGAGGCCCGTCTCCGGGCCCTGGCCGCGGAGGGCCTCACGGTGTGGGAGGGCGACCGCGTGCACCTGAGCCCCCGGGGCATGCTGCTCAGCAACGGCATCCTCGGGATGTTCGTATGAGCTATGCAGGCGAGGCCGCAGCCCTCCTGACGGCGCTGTGCTGGTCCCTGAACTCGGTCTGCTTCACCGTGGCCGGGCGGCGGGTGGGCTCCGCCGCCGTGAACATCGGGCGCCTGCTCATGGCCTGGGCGGTGCTGGTCCTGGTGCACCTCGCCCTCTACGGCAGCGCCTTCCCCCTGCAGGCCGGGAGCGCGCGCCTGGGCTGGCTTGGCGTGTCAGGCCTCATCGGCTTCGCCCTCGGGGACGCGGTGCTCTTCGAGGCCTTTGTGCTCATCGGCGCGCGTCTGGCCATGCTGCTGATGACCCTGTCGCCGATCTTCAGCGCCCTGCTGGCCTGGCTGTTCCTGGGCCAAAGCCTCAGCCTCGCCAAGCTGGCAGCCATGGTCGTCACCCTCGGCGGCATCGCCTGGGTGGTCTGGGGCGACGGCGACCGCGAGGCGCATCCGCATCTGGCTCGGGGCGTCCTGCTGGGCGTGGGCGGCGCCCTGGGGCAGTCCCTCGGCCTGGTCTGCAGCAAGTTCGGCCTGGCGGGCGGCTTTCCGCCCGTCTCCGCCAACCTCATCCGCGTGACCGCCGGACTGGCGGCGCTGCTGCTCTATTTTGCCGCCACGGGCCGCCTGCGCCCCAGCCTGGAAACCCTGCGGGACGGCCGGGCCACGGCCTTCATCGGCCTCGGCGCCATTACGGGTCCCGTGCTGGGCGTGGTGCTCTCCCTCATCGCCATCGAGAAGGCGCCCATAGGCGTGGCGGCCACGCTCATGTCCCTCTCGCCCATCCTGCTGCTGCCGGTGTCCCACTTCGTCTTCAAGGAAAAGGTCGGCGGCCACGCGGTACTCGGCACCCTGCTGGCCCTGGCCGGGGCTGCGGCGCTGTTTTTCGTCTAGCCCCCTCGGCCTCACTCAGGAGCTCCCATGTCTCTCCGCAAGGATCCGGTCAGCTGGCTCTACCCGCCTGTGGAGCCCTATCAAATCCACCGCCTGAAGGTGTCCGAATTGCATGAGCTCTATGTGGAGGAGAGCGGCAACCCGGAGGGCAAGCCCGTGGTGTTCCTCCACGGCGGGCCCGGTGGCGGCACCAGCCCCAAGCATCGCCGCTACTTCGACCCCGAGCGCTACCGCATCATTCTCTTCGACCAGCGCGGCTGCGGCCAGAGCACCCCCTACGCCGAGGTGCGGGAGAACAGCACCTGGGATCTGGTGGCCGACGTCGAGCGCATCCGCCAGTTCCTGGCCATCGAGCGGTGGCTGGTCTTCGGCGGCTCCTGGGGCGCCACCCTGGGTCTCGCCTATGCGGAGACCCACCCGCAGCGCGTCACGGAGCTGATCGTCCGGGGCATCTTCCTCCTGCGCCAGCGGGAGGTGGACTGGCTCTACCAGGAGGGTGCCAGCCGCATCTTCCCCGACGCCTGGGAGCCCTACCGCGACGCCATCCCCGAGGCTGAGCGCGGCGACTTCCTGCAGGCCTACGCCCGCCGGCTGCTGAGCGACGACCCGGCCCTGAACCTGCCCGCCGCCAAGGCCTGGAGCATCTGGGAGGGCGCCACCAGCAAGCTCCTGCCCGACCCCGACTTCATCGCCTCCTATGGTGACGAGGCGACCACCCTGGCCTTTGCCCGCATCGAGTGCCACTACTTCCTGAACAAGGGCTGGATGGACGAGGGCCAGCTGCTGCGGGACGCATCCGCACTCCAGGCCCTGCCCGGCGCCATCATCCAGGGCCGCTACGACATGGTCTGTCCCATCGAGAGTGCCTGGGCCCTCGCCAAGGCCTGGCCCCGAGCCGAGCTTGTCATCGTGCCCGACGCCGGCCACAGCGCCTACGAACCCGGGATCTCCAAGGCCCTGATCGCCGCCACCGACCGGTTTGCCTAGATTGCCGGTCGCCTCAGCGCAAAGAAAAAAGGTGCACCACGAAGACACGATATTTCAGTTCGACTCCGCCCGGGCGCGGTGCTTGAAGTGGTCGTAGACGAACCAGGCCACACCCGCCAGGAGCACCACGCCGATGACGGCATCCAGCTTGTGGAAGGTGGCGCCGAGGGTGTTCCACTTCTCCCCCAGCTTGAAGCCGACCCAGGCCAGGGCCAGGCACCAAGGCAGGCTGCCAGCGAAGGTATAGATGTGGAAGCGGGTGCGATCCATGCGGGCGATGCCCGCAGGCAGGGCGATGAAGGTGCGGACCACCGGCAGCAGGCGGCCGATGAAGATGGCCCAGGTGCCGAAGCGCTCGAAGAACCGGTGGGCCTGGTCCAGGTGGCCCGTGTGCAGCCAGATGTAGCGGCCGTACTTCTCCACGGCGCGCCGTCCGCCCCAGGCACCCACCTCGTAGGCGGGGATACTGCCCAGGTTGCAGCCCAGAGCCCCGAAGATGCCCGCGATCCAGATCTGGGCCACGGGGTTGTCCGCGCCGAGCCCGAAGAAGGTGAGCTGACCCTTGAAGGCGAGGTAGCCCGCGAAGGGCATGATCACTTCGCTGGGCAGCGGGATGCAGGCGCTCTCGATGGCCATGAGCAGCATGACGCCCAGGGGTCCCATGGCGGCCATGACGGCCACCATCCAGGCGACGATGGGAGCGAGGAGCTTCTGCAGCATGAGGGTTCCTAAAAGGACGAGTCTACCGGGGGAGTAGACTGTTGGGATGAGTGAGGATCTCGTCCGCAACCGCAAGGCCTTCCACGACTACCACGTCCTCGATACGTGGGAGGCGGGGATCGCCCTCCATGGCACCGAAGTGAAGTCCCTCCGGGCGGGCCTGGGGCAGCTCCAGGACGCCTACGTGGACACCGCCAATGGGGAGCTCTGGCTCAAGCAGGCCCACATCTCGCCCTACAAGTTCGGCACCGATGCCAACCACGACCCCCTGCGGCCCCGGAAGCTGCTGCTGCACAAAGCCGAGATCGTCAAGATCACCGCCAAGGTGGTGCGCAAGGGCCTCACCGTCATCCCCCTGGCCATCTACCTGAACGCCAAGGGCCTGATCAAGGTGAAGGTGGCCCTGGCCGAGGGCAAGGCCGTGGGCGATAAGCGTGAAGCCCTCAAGCAGCGCGAGCAGAAGCGCGAGATGGACCGCATCCGGAAGGGTGCGCGGGAGTAGGGGCGGGCCTTCCCTCGAGTGTTCAGTCCTGCTTCGCCTCAGCGGCCCTGAATCTCACCGAGGTCGGGATCCCGCTCGGCGCGAAGAACGGCCAGGATTCGGACGACCCCCTCGTGCCGTTCGTACATGACCCGGAACGGGGGCTCGACGATCTCCCTGAGGGTCGGGTCGGGGAATCGGGCGAGGCGTCCGACCGCGGCGTGGAGCTTGTGGCCCAGGCGGTCGGAAGCTCCGGGTCTTCTCTGGCGATGTAGTCCAGGGCCTCCTCAAGCTCTCTCAGCGCTGGGCCTGCCCACAGGATCCGCATCAATGGGCCCGTTTCTTGAGGCGGACGCCAGCCTCCTCATGGGTGACAAAGTCGCCTTCTTTGAAGGCCCTCCGCCCGCGGTCGACGGACTCGGTCACCCGGGCCCGCCGCGCCCAGTCGTCCACCAGTTGGGCCATGCTCACGCCCTGCTCGGCAGCCATGACCCGCATCAGCCTCGCGGTCTCCTCTGGCACCAGGACGGAAACCTTCGTGGTCGGGCCCTCAAACGACTTTGGACGCCCCAAGGCCATGACCACCTCCTTTAATGGATTATATTTCTTTTAAATCCAAAAACAACCCTTCCTGCCGTCAGCAGGGGGTCACTGCTTCTCCCAGGCAGGAGCCCCCTCAGCCGCCCCAGCCGCTCTGGGCGAACTTGGTTAGTTTCTCCTCGCTGCCTCGCAGGGCCAGGGCGCGGGCGACGTAGCGGCCGATGGGGTCCACTTCCAGGTTCACGGGGTCGCCGGGGCGCAGGCCGTCGAGGGCTGTGTGCTTCACAGTCTCGGGGATGAGAGCCACGGTGAACCAGTCCAGGCCGCAGTCCACCAAGGTGAGAGAGATGCCGTCCAGGGCCACGGAGCCCTTGGGCGCGGTCATGGGTGCCAGCTCCTGGGGCATAGCGAAGCGCCAGAGGCCCTCACCGGCAGGCCGGACCAGCAGCTGCCCGACACCGTCCACATGTCCCGAGACCAGGTGGCCATCGAGCGGATCCCCCACGCGGAGGGCCGGCTCCAGGTGCAGGGTGGCGCCCAGGGGCAGGCGGCCCAGGGTGCTCTTGGCCAGGGTCTCTTCGCTCAGCTCGCTCTCCCAGCCACGGGCATCCACCGCCACGCTGGTGAGGCAGACGCCGTTCACCGCGATGCTGGCGCCCAGCTCGGCCCGGGCCAGCAGCTCCGCCGGGGCCGCGAGGCGCAGACGCGCGCCGCCGGACCGGGAGGACCGGGCTTCCAAGGTGCCGAGGTGTCTGATCAGTCCGGTGAACATGGCTGGCTGATTCCCTTCCTGTGGGTGCCCCGCTCCGAAGGCTCCCCCTCCATCATGGCGCGGCTGGCGCCTGCAGGCGGCTCTTCCGCGCCCCGTAGAAGGCGTAGATCACCAGGCCGATGCCCAGCCAGGCGAAGAAGCGATACCAGGTCAGGGCAGGCAGGCCCTTGGCGATCCAGAAGCAGCCGAGGATGCCCAGGGGAGCGATGACCCAGGCGAAGGGCATGGTGAATTTTCGGGGGGCCTCAGGCCTGCGGTAGCGCAGGATCAGCACGGCGCCGCAGACGATGACGAATGCGAAGAGGGTGCCGATGTTCGCCAGCTCCACCACCTCGTCGATGTTGAGCAGGGCCGCAGGAATGGCCACCAGGAGGCCCGTCAGCAGGGTGGCATGGGAGGGCGTCTTGAAGCGTTCGTGGACCTTGCCGAACCAGGGGCTGAGGAGGCCGTCGCGGCTCATGCTCATGAAGATGCGGGGTTGGCCCACCTGGTAGACCAGGAGCGCCGCCGTGGTGGCGATGACCGCGCCGAAGCTGATGACTGCGGCGATGCCGCCCATCTTGTGCTCGGTGAAGATGTAGGCCAGCGGATCGGCGATTCCGCCCAGGCGGGTGTAGTGGATCATGCCCGTGACCACCAGGGCCACGGCGGCGTAGATCACCGTGCAGATCACCAGGGAATAGAGGATTCCCCGAGGCAGGTCATGGCCCGGGTTCCGGCACTCTTCTGCCGTGGTGCTGACGGCGTCGAAGCCGATGAAGGCGAAGAAGATGATGGCCGCGCCGGACTGGATGCCGGGCCAGCCGTGGGGCACGAAGGGATGCCAGTTGGCGGGCTGGATGAAGCGGATGCCCAGCCCCACCACCGCCAGGAGGATCAGCACCTTGACCACCACCATGACGCTGTTGACCCGGGCGCTCTCCTTGATGCCGATGTAGCAGAGCCAGGTGATGAGGGCCGTGATGACCACCGCCAGCAGGTTGATGGTGACGGGATAGCTCCCGATGAGAGGCGCGGCCTTCAGGGTGTCCCAATTGGCGAAGGTGGCGGCGCCATTCACGAGCCCGGCCTTGGCCTGGGCCAGGGCCTGCAGCTTGGCCCCGAGGTCCATGGCCGGGACGCCCTGCACCAGCTTCAGGGCGCTGCGGGGATCCATGCCCAGCCAGCCGGGGATCTCGATGTGGAAGACCGTCGACAGGAAGCTCCGGGCGTAGTCGCCCCAGGAGATGGCTACGGCGACGTTGGAGATGGCGTATTCCAGCAGCAGGTCCCAGCCGATGATCCAGGCCATGAGCTCGCCAAGGGTGGCGTAGGCATAGGTGTAGGCGCTGCCGGACACGGGGATCATGGAAGCCATCTCGGCGTAGGCCAGGGCCGTGAAGCCGCAGATGAGCGCCACCACGAGGATGCTGATCACCAGGGCAGGGCCCGCGGGCAGGCGGCCATCGGCGAGGTTGCCTGCGGCGGCGGTGCCGATGGAGCTGAAGATCCCCGCGCCGATGATGGCGCCAATGCCGAACATGGTGAGCTCGAAGGTGCCGAGGGTCTTGCTCAGCTGGTGCTCGGGTTCCTCGGCGCTGGCCCGGAGCTGCTCAAGGGTCTTGGTTCGAAAGAGTCGGTTCAGCATGGGGGCCTTGGGAGAACACCTATGCTATCAGGGGCCTTCCGAGCTTAGGCTGGAGCCATGCAGCTCTGGAACGATCGCCGCCTGCGCCTGTCGCTCACGCGCCTGGGGGTCCATTACCTCCTGGTCCTGCTGGCGGTGGGGGCCTTCGCGGTGAACACCGGCAACAACCTGCTCTACCTGGTGTTCGCCCTGATGCTGGGGCTCTTCCTCGTCTCGGGGATCCTCAGCCGCCGCGTCCTCCAGGGGCTGCAGGTCGCAGGGCTGGAGGCGGGCAGCCTCTTCGCCCGGGTGCGGGGCGGCCTCCGGCTGCGGCTGCGGAACACCGGGCGCGGACGCCTCCGGGGCCTGGAGCTGCACCTCGTTCTGGACGACGCCACCGTGACGCCGGGCTTCCTGGAGCGGGACAGCGGGACCGGGGAGTCCGTGGTGGTCCTGCATGCCCGGGCGGGCCACCGGGGCTGGACCCGGATCCGCGCCCTGGAGCTGCGCACCTGCTTTCCCTTCGGCCTCATGGAGAAGGCCCGGATCCTGGCGCTGGAGGAGTCGCTGCTGGTCCTGCCGCACCCCCGCACGCCCCCGGCCGCGCCCGCCAGCTGGCGGGGCGAGGGCCGCCACAGCCTCCTGAAGGAAGGGACCAGCAGCCCCGAGGGCACCCGGCCCTTGCGGCAGGGCGACACGCCGGGCCGGGTCCACTGGAAGCGCACCGCCCAGCGCGGACAGCCCTGGGTGCGGACCTTCGAGGAAGACCGGCCCCTGGGCATGCACCTGCGGCTCGACCTGCGGGCCTGGGGCCCCGGCCGGCCTTTCGAGCGCGAGCTTGAGCGCCTCTCGGGTGCGGTCCTGCAGGCACGCCTCCAGAAGCGGGCCATCAGTCTGGAGCTGCACGACCCCGAGGGCGTCCGGGAAGTCCGCGGCCATGCCCCCTGCTGGCGCGCCCTGGCCCTGGCCCAGGCGGCCGGAATCGGTGAGGGCGCGCCTGTAATCAGCCGCGCAGCGGAAGCTCCGATAAGCTGATAGCCCCTGGAGGCTCTGGTGTTTGATGATCCGCTCTCCCCGTCCTGGACCCCGCTGCTGGAAGCGGCCTGGCAAGCCCGGGAGCACGCCCATGCCCCGTATTCCCACTTCCAGGTGGGGGCGGCCCTCCTCACCACCACTGGCGAGGTGGTGGCGGGGTGCAACGTGGAGAATGCCGCCTACCCCGTCACCCTCTGCGCCGAGCGCGGGGCCCTGAGCGCCGCGGTGGCCGCCGGCCTCCGACCGGGGGGACTGGTGGCCGCGGTGGTGGTCACGGACGTGGTCGAGCTGACCCCTCCCTGCGGCGCCTGCCGTCAGGCTCTTGTCGAATTCGCGGCCACCCTGCCGGTGCTGCTCGCCAACCGGACCAGCCGACGTCTCCATCACTTGGAAAATCTGCTACCACACAGTTTCACGGGTAGTCATTTTCAGTAGTCCTATCCATTCCCGGCCGCCCCGCCTACACTCTTTGAACCCCGCCAGAAATCCCGAGGCAGCTGCATGGCCATCGACCGCGTCAAAGTAAAGAAAGAGGCCGACAAGTACCTGACCGCGGGCAGGGTGGAGCGGGCCATCGATGAGTTTCAGAAGCTCATCGAGGACAACCCCAAGGATTACAACACCCTGAACCAGATCGGCGACCTCTGCGTACAGATTGGCCGGATCAAGGAAGGGGTGGAGATCCACAAGCGCCTGGGCGCCGCCTACGAGCGGGACGGCTTCCATGCCCGCGCCGCGGCCATTTTCCAGAAGGTCGTGCGCAACGCCCCCGAGGACATCGATGCGGCCCAGCGCCTGGCGGATCTCTACCGCCAGATGAACCGGCCCGCGGACGCGGTGCGGATCCACCTGACGGTGGCAGAGTCCTTCCAGAAGAAGGGACTCATCAAGCGGGCCCTGGAGGAGTTCAACAAGGTCGTGGATCTCGACCCCAAGAACCTGAAGATGAAGGTCCGCCTGGCCGATCTCTACAACAAGGAGGGCCTGAAGGACCGGGCTGCGGGCATCTACCTGGAGGTGGCGGAGTCTCTCGCAATGGAGCAGATGCACGGGGAGGCCAGCCAGATCCTCGAGCGTGCCAAGGCGATGATCTCCACGCCTCAGGTCTACCTGACCCAGAGCCGCCTGGGCGTGATCCAGGGTGACTACACCACCGCCGCCGAGCACCTGCGTGAGGGGCTGGGGGCCAATCCCCGGAATCCAGAGCTGCTGGAGGCCCTGGCCGAGATCGAGCTGCGCAGCGGCCACCCAGAGCGGGCCCTGGAAGCCCTGGGCGAAGTGGCCCAGCTGCCGGAGAAATCCCTGCCCCTCTGCGAGCGGGCGCTGCGCAACCTGGTGAACGCCGACCGCTCCGACGAGGGCCTGAGGCTGTTCGCCCCCATCGCCCGGGAGCTCGCCCGCCGCGGCTCGGGGGACCCCGTGAGCCGCTGCCTGCATGCCGCGCTGCAGGACCAGATCGGCAGTGAGGCCTGGCTGCTCCTCGCGGAGATCGCCCACCAGAGCGGCAACCGGACAGAACAGGTCCAGGCCCTCCAGAGCGCCTACGCGCTGGCCCTGCAGGACAACGACTCGTCCCTGGCCGCCAGCGTCTCCACCCAGCTGCAGGCCCTGGGGGTGGTGCCGGAAGCCGTGCGGCAGCCCCCCGCCCAGGAGGGCTTCGGGGCCCAGGCGCTGGGCTCCGATGGTCGCCCCCGCCGGGAGCTCGCCCGCCACGGGCGCGAGGCCGAGACGGATCCGCTTCAGCGCCTGCGCATTGAGCAGTTCTCGCGCGAAGCCGAGGCCATGCTCCGGAGCGGAAGCCCCGAGCGGGCCATTGAGACCTACAAGAAAGCGCTGGAACTCGATCCCGAGGACCTCACCCTCATCGAGGCCATCGCCTCGGTGCACCGCGGCACGGGGCGCCTGACCCAGGTGCAGATGCAGTACGTGCAGAGCGCCCAGGCCCTCGCCACCGCCGGCAAGAAGCGCGAGGCCGCGCACCTGCTGGACATGGCGGAGCAGCTCTTCCCGGGTTCCACCCGCATCCACCGCCGGTCCCTGGGCCTGCCTGAGGCGATCCCCCAGTACGCCGTACCGCGGCCCTCCGTGCAGCCCCTCCCCGACGATGGGGGAGCCCCCATCAAGCTGGACCTGCCGGCCGCCGAGACCGTAGCGCCGTTTGCCCCACCTGGAGCCATCGCCCTGGGAGACGGCCACGAGACCCTTCCCGACCTGGGGGTCCTGCCGCCTGATCCCTTCTCCGCCCTGGATCTTCCAGAAGTGGTATCCCTGCCTGAGCCCACCCCAATCGATATCCCGGATCTGGACTGGATGGGGGCGTCCCTCAGCGAGGACACCTCGCCTGGCTTTGCCCACGACCTGCCCGCTTCCCCCAC
>Ga0194053_10002435_pt1 | contig 11054 bp, 12 predicted proteins | sample SepL228m_MetaG_FD_161684 | JGI IMG/M metagenome (GOLD analysis project Ga0194053, IMG submission 161684) | Anoxic zone freshwater microbial communities from boreal shield lake in IISD Experimental Lakes Area, Ontario, Canada - Sep2016-L227-8m | ecosystem: Environmental > Aquatic > Freshwater >...
ACCCGGAATGTGATCAGCACGGATCCCACTTGAAGATTCACGTTCGGATTCCCTGGCGTCGGAGAAGGCACGGGAGTCGGCGTTGCCGTGGGCGCAGGAGTCGGCGTTGCCGTTGGCTTTGGAGTTGCGCTTGGTGTAGGAGTCGGTGTTGGCACGGGCACCGAGGCATCCCGCAACACGATATCAATCGGAAGGGTTTTGAAGTTTCCGGGCGCGGCAGTGAACCCGAAGGAAACCGTTCCGCCGACCGGCACCGCCTTGTTCCAACTCGCGCCGGCGATGGTGTATTTGAGCCCGGTTCTCGCCTGGATGCTGGCGTTCCAGATCGAGGCGATTGTGGGAGCCATCGTGAAATCCACCCTCCAGTCGGAGATTGGTTTCCCGGTGGTGTTCGTGAGTTGCACCTCGGCCTGGAATCCGCTCCCCCAGTCGTTGGTGACAGCGAATGCCGCCGAGGCGTCCGGTGACTTTAGAAAAAACGACAAAAGAAAAAGACAGGGCAGAAGGACGGTTTTGATAGAGGCGCAGGATTTGGTGTTCATCGTGTTCATCGGGTGACTTGGTTTGATGAGAGGCAGCATTCTCCAGCGAGAACAGGAGTGTCCACCCCGACTCGACAAACCCGCTCCGAAACTCGACGAATCGACCAACTCCACACGGGGCCCCACTTTCACGCCCTCGAACATTCCTTTGACGCGGGCTCCGATCTCATTCAAAAATGCGCGGCAGTGAACGGAAACCCCCGACGTGCTGAGCCCCTGCCTCCATGGATCCTGAAGGCGGTGTCTTTCTGGCGGCTGAACCTTTCGGCATGGTTCGCACTGGCGGCGGTCTTCCTCTTTGTGCGTTGGATCCTCCACCAGGATCTGATTCATGCTCTATTTTTCACGGTAGCCGGAGAGTCGGCCGCATTCCTGCTGACGCTTGTTCTGAGGTCGTTTTACCGCCGTGCCGGCCTCACTTTCGACCTCCGGACAGCCGTGCTGATCGCGTCATTGAGCTTGCTGGCGTCGGTGATGCTGGCCGGTATTGCCCACACGCTCACCGTCCTCACCGGATGGTATAACCCGCATTTTACTCCCCTCGAAGATGCGGTGCTCCGCGTGCTTTTAATGTGGGCGATATTCCTGGGATGGAGCTTCGGCTATTTTTGGCTTAAGGCCGAAACCGCGCTCCGGAGCGAAACCCTCCTCGCCGAAGAAGCCGTTCGCGAAGCGCACCGGATGGAACTCCAGATGCTCCGTGCGCAGCTCGACCCGCATTTTCTTTTCAACTCTCTCAACGGGATCGCGACAGAAATCCCGGCGCATCCGGACTCGGCCACCGAAATGGTGCGCGAGCTCTCGGATTACCTGCGCTACTCGCTCGACCACCGGAAACGGGCGATCAGCCCGCTCTCCGAGGAACTCGATGCCATGAGAGCCTACCTTGAAATCGAGAAGGCCCGGTTCGGAGAGCGCCTGTCGGTGCGGATCGAGGCAACCGCCGAAGCCCGCTGCAGAAACGTTCCCAGCTTCCTACTCCAACCCCTTGTCGAAAATGCGATCAAACACGGCTTGTCGATTTCACGCCACCCGATGGAGCTGGCCATCTCGGCCAGCGTCCTGCGCGATCAGTTGACCGTCGAGGTGACCAACACGGGAACCCTCCCGGATCCGGATCCCTCAAAAGACGGGATCGGCCTCGACACACTCCGCCGACGCCTCGCCCTCAATTATCCTCACCGCCACGAATTCACGCTCGCCGCGGACGGCGGTCGCGTGCAGGCAAAAATTCTGCTCCGAGGAGAACCATGCTTCGCGTGATGCTGGTGGATGACGAACCTCTCGCCCGCCGTGGGCTCCGGGATCTATTGGCGGCTCGTCCGGAAGTGGAAGTCGCAGGCGAAGCCGATTGCGTGGAGACGGCCAGAACCATGATCGGGCAGATCCGTCCGGATGGGCTTTTCCTGGATATCCGGATGCCTGAGGCGGATGGGTTCGCGCTTCTTTCCTCGCTCAAGGACTGCCCGCCGGTGATCTTTGTTACCGCGCATTCCGAGTATGCCGTGCGGGCGTTTGAGGTGCAGGCGGTGGACTACCTTCTCAAGCCGGTGCGGCCCAAGCGACTCGCCCAGGCGATCCGTCGCCTGCAGGCGGCGCTGGGCGGCCCTGACTCGGCGAACCCATACGGAATGTCCGACCGGATTTGTCTGCGGACCCCGGAAAAGACATTGGTTGCTCCGCTGGGCGACATCGTCGCCCTGCAGGCGGACAAAGACTTCACGCGCGTGAGCGTGGCGGACACGGCCCCCCTCATGATCTGCCAGTCGCTGGGCGTCTATGAACGCAACCTCCCGAACCCTCCGTTCCTCCGGCTCGACCGCTCGACCATCCTCAACCTCACCCGCATCCATTCCGTCGAGATCAGCCCGTCGCGGGGAGCCCGCGTTTTTCTGAATGGTGCCGCATCCGCCATCCCCCTTGGCCGTGCCGCACTCCGCCGCCTCCGCCTCGCCATCCCGCAGTATCTTTCGAATATCTCGGACTTGGATGCCTGAGCCGCTGGAGGGCGACGCTTTGTCGTCGCCGATTTTAAAAGTCGGAAACGACGAAGCGTTTCCCTCCATTTCGAGCCCTCCTAGCCAGCCCGTTGCCTATTGACGTTCAGGTGAGACGAACCACTTCTTCAGTGGTTTCAATGGAGGTAAACCAATCTCCTACGAGCAACGATCCGCCAAATCAGTCGGTGTGGCAGCATTTTGCGACGTGCGTTGGACACAAACCAACGCTTGCCATCCGCTCGGGTTCCACTACGCTTTTGACAGGTGCCAAAACCTTGAAGCCCGCTTCCGGAAACGGAGGCGGGTTTTATTTTGGTGCGCCCTGCATTTTTTCAACAGCAGGGCATCCGAACCCGTTCAGTTTTTCTTTGCGGCCGGATCGCCGATGAGCCAGGCGAATGGTTTTTGGGGGGCGAAGGCCTTTGCCGTATTGCCGGAATACACGCGGCCGCCGGCGACCTCGAGTCGCTGGACGGGTGCTTTCTTGGAGAAGTCCAGGTCAGAGAGGTCCACCCAGAAAGCATTCGGGGTGGTGGCCGAGTCGAAGTAGTAAATGCGGTTCTTCTGGTCTGCGGCCGTCCGCCAGATTGTGGAGGCGATGTTCGGCTGGCCGGGCATCGTGATCCCAAGCGGAACGCTCACGCTGCGCATGATGCTCAAGACGCTGGCAATGGCTTGGAAATTGAACGAGCGATCCGGCACCGCGGTGATGTAGTTGGGGTCGGCATTTTTCGGCACGGCTCCGACGAAAAACGAAGCGCGGGCAAAGCGGTCCGACGCCCGGTTCGTGCCGGGGAGGAAAACGGTTCCGCCGATACTTTGCCAGTAGGTATTCAGCGCGAGCTGCTCCGAGTAGATCGGAGAATTTGTCATGACCGTGAATTCCCGGCCGTGGTGGATGACAAGTTTTCCGCCCACATATTCGAAGATAGCCGAATCTCCGCTCGGGTCCGAAATGGCGAGGTGGCCCTGCGCGGGCGAACCGTTCGGAAGTGTCGGCGCCACGATCCGGAAGGGCTCCTTGGACAGTGCCTCGACAGCCTCGGAGACGGTCTGAAAATTATCCAGAACGTATTGCGCCCACATGCTGATGCAGAGCGTCGGATGCCCCGCTGTCGTTCCATAGTCGGACTCCACCAAGTAGAGCACGTTGGCGACGAGCCCCTTTTCATTGATCCCGTCAACCGTTGCAGCCTCGTAAATCGAAGCGATGACGCTGCCGAATTTTGATGTCCACCTGATGGAATCAGGTCCCGCGCTTCCGTTTCGCTCGATGCCCTGGGGAAAAAGCCAGAGGTTCGTGCCCATGTCCTGCGACCAATCCATGGAACGGCCGGTCAGAACCGTATTGTCGGTGCCAGAGTAGAGAACACGGGTGCAGGACCGTGCGTTCGGAGCCAAAAAAAGACCAACAATGGCGAAGAGAGGGAGGATGATGCGCTTCATGGAAATGAGGGGACTCCCCGCCGCCCAAGGTGTCAAGCTTCCTGCCGCCTCCAAAACCAAGGCAGGCGTTTTGAGCTGTCGCGTTTTGAGCGTGACAAAGCGCTCTGCGGGGGGCTTTGCTGGAAAGGAATGAGTGAAGGGATACTATCTAACAAGACGGGCGTTGTTTTCGGCGTCGCGAACAAACGCAGCATCGCTTGGACAATTGCCAAAGCCTGGCACAAGGCGGGCGCAAAATTGATTTTCAACTACCAAGGGGAACGCCTGAAAGAAAATGTGGAGGAACTGGCGGCTGAGTTCGGGGCCGACACGGCGATCTATCCGTGCGACGTGTCGAAAGACGACGAGATTACAGCATTTTTCGCCAAGGTCTCCGAGCACACGTCGAAGCTGGACCTCATGCTCCATTCCGTCGCCTTCGCGCCCAAGGAAGCCTTGGAAGGAGATTTTCTGGCCACGTCACGCGAGGCATTCCGGGTGGCCCATGATATCAGCGCCTACTCTTTGATAGGCCTTTCCCGTGCGGCCGCCCCGCTGCTGACCGATGGCGGAAGCATCCTCGCCATGACTTACTACGGCTCCGTCAAAGTCGTTCCGCATTATAATGTCATGGGCGTGGCCAAGGCATCCCTGGAAGCATCCACGCGCTATCTGGCATATGATCTCGGCTCCCGCAAGGTCCGGGTCAACTGCATCAGCGCTGGCCCGATGCAGACTTTGGCCGCGCGCGGGATATCGGGTTTTTCCTCGATGCTGAAACACTACGAAGAGCACGCCCCGCTGAAGCGGAGCTGCACCAGCGAAGAGCTCGGCAGCACGGGAGTTTTTCTCGCCAGCGACGGGGCCTCCGGAATCACCGGACAGGTTCTCTACGTGGACGGTGGCTACGAAATCATGGGCATGTGAAGGATGGAAGCGCAGCGGGCACGGCTTGCCCTCCCGCGATGCCAGGGGCTTGCTGGAGGGATGGCTGCCGTGCCATCGCATTTTTCGGTTTGAAAAAACAAATGGGCGCTGACGGCGCATCGCCCTCCAGACCGCCCGGGTATGGCACCCGTGCCCCATTCGCTTGACCAACGCCGACACCGTCTTCCCGGAGATCGCATTTGCTGCTCCTCCGGAGCGACTTGTGCTCGGGCCGGTTCATGTTTGGAGACTGGTTACCGAGGAGGCTGGCCTGCTTTCCGACGCCGAACGTGCGCGCTCGGAAAAAATCCTGTCCGAGCCCGCGCGGGCTGCATTCATTGCCGGGAGGTCCGGGCTACGCCGCATCGCGTCGCTTTACACGAAAATCCCGGCCAGGGATCTGGTGCTGGAGACCGATGCCGGCGGAAAGCCGTATTTTGCAAACGCGGCGATCCATTTCAACCTGAGCCACAGCGGCGGCACGGTGGCGGCGGCATTTTCCGGGTCGGCCGTCGGGATCGATATCGAATCGCGGGGACGTTGCCGGGATTTTGCCGGCATCGCGAACCGGTTTTTCCACCCCGCCGAAGCGGAAACTATTCTCCAGTCCAAGGACGAGAGCCAGTTCCTGCGGCTTTGGACCGGCAAGGAGGCCATGCTGAAGCTGTCCGGCGAAGGTATTTCCGGAGGCTTGGCCGATGCCAGACCAGGCGACAAGGGAACCGGGTCACTTCGCGGAAACCGCGTCCACTTAGCTGGCTTTTCGTTCGAAAACATGGTCGGTGCGGTGGCTTCGTTTCAACCCGTCGAGGTAAAAGGCTGGTTTCAATTCTGAAAGGTGCTAACTTCTCCTTGATCATGTCATTTCAAAATCTCGGTCTGTCCGAAACGGTGCTCCACGGAGCCCAGCGGATGGGATATTCCGAACCAACTCCCATTCAGCTCCGCGCCATCCCTGTCATTCTTTCTGGAAAGGATCTGGTTGCTTCCGCACAAACCGGAACGGGTAAAACCGCCGCGTTTGCGCTGCCTGTGCTTTCACAGCTCGACCACCCCGAACCGCGGATCCGCTGCCTCGTCCTGGAACCCACCCGCGAGTTGGCCATGCAGGTGGAAACCGCCTTCCGCGACTACATGCGGTTCATGCACACCGAGGTTTCGCTGATTCACGGCGGCGTCGGCTACGGAAAACAAAAAGAGGATCTCGCGCGGAAATGCGATGTCATCGTCGCCACGCCCGGACGCCTCCTCGACCACATGCAGCAGGGTGCCGTGGATCTGAGCGGGCTCACCGTTCTGATCCTGGACGAGGTGGACCGCATGCTGGACATGGGATTCCTGCCGGACGTCCGCCGGATTGTCGAACAATGCCCGAAAGAGCGGCAGACGCTGCTTTTCTCGGCAACGATCCCCGAGGAAATCCAACGGCTTTCCTCCTGGTGCCTCCGGGACCCCGAACGCATCGAGATCGGAGCCAGCTTCACGCCGGCCGAAACCGTCAACCACGCGTTTTATCCGGTCGCCGTCGCCCAGAAATTCGAACTCCTCCTCGCGCTTCTGGCCCGCACAAACTTCGACAGCGTTTTAATTTTTTCGCGCACCAAGGACGGGGCGGACCGGATCTGCAGGGAATTGAAAAAGAACAACCATTCCGTGGTCGCCCTGCATTCGAACCGGACCCAGACCGAGCGGGTCGAGGCCTTGGAAGGGTTCAAGGCCGGACGCTACGAAGTGATGGTGGCCACCGACATCGCCGCGCGCGGTATCGATATTGCCGGCGTGAGCCACGTCGTGAATTACGATGTCCCCCAGCATCCGGAGGACTACGTGCACCGCATCGGGCGCACGGGTCGCGCCCAGAATGTCGGGGACGCGTTCACGATCATGACCGCCGAGGAACTCCCCCATGTGAAGGATGTCGAACGGTTCATCGGTCAATCGGTCCCGCGGTTGAAGCTGGATAACTTCGATTACGTTTACACGGCGATCTTTAATGAGGTCGAAGCCGCGGCCTCGCTCAAAGCCGCCAAGGGAGTCCGCACCCACAAGGGAATGAAATTCGGCGCCAAAAAAAGGCGCTGAGGCGAATCCGTCTTAGCTGTAGCGGAACACGGAAAACCAGCGCGATAGCGCTTTGTGAAAAGAGGGAAGAGTCGAAAGTTTGGCCCAAGGAGGGCAACAGCAGCGAAGCGGAGCATCGTGTTTCGAAAGCGAAGTTTCCGAGGCTACGCGGCCTTGACCGCGGCGGCAAGCGGGCGGGTGAACGCCGCGATTTTCTCCGCGAGGCCGGGAGAGTTACCCGCTTCGGCGATCTGACGGACGATCGCGCTTCCCACAACGACGGCGTCGGCCTGCCCTGCCACTTCACGCGCCTGCTCGGGAGTCGAGATTCCGAAGCCCACGGCGATGGGAAGGGTCGTATGTTTTCTTATCTCGGCAACCTGTGAGGAGATGCTCTGAGAGAGGGATGTTTGCTCGCCGGTGACTCCCTCGCGCGAAACGTAATAAACGAACCCCTCCGCAGAGCGCGCAATCAGTTCCATCCGCGCGGGCGGAGTTGTCGGGGCGATCAGGCGGATCGAAAGTAATCCGTGAGCGCCCGCCAGTTCGGCGTTTCTCGATGCCTCGTCGGGAGGAAGATCCAAAATCAGGAGCCCGTCGGCCCCCGCGCGAGCGGCCTCCTTGATGAACCGCTCGTAGCCGAAGACGTAGATCGGGTTCAGATACGTGAAGAGCACGATCGGGACTTCGGAGGTTTCACGGATCCGTCGCACGATGTCGAGGACGACGGAAACATTTGTGCCGGCGGCAATCGCGCGGCCTGCCGCGGCTTGAATCGTTGCGCCGTCCGCAAGCGGATCAGAAAATGGAATGCCCAGTTCCAGGATATCAACCCCGGCTGCCTCGAGCGCCACGGCGAGCGCCGGAGTGGATTCCGGCGTCGGGTCTCCGGCCGTGATATAGGCAATGAAGCCGGCTTTGTTGGATTCGCGGAGCTTCTGGAATCTGGAGTCAATCCGGTTTGGCATGCGACTTAACTACCTTCCCTCAAGCCGTGAATCAAGCGCGCCAAACGGCCGGCGGTTCCGAGCTGAAATAAACGTTGCCCCGGAAAGGGCACATCCCGGGCGATGCGAGGAATTTTCCGGATCAGTCTCGGGGAGAGTTTCCCCTGAGAAGGATGATTGCGAGCAGCGCCCCCAACCCCAGGGCGACCATGACCGGAACATACGGATGATCCCGGAGCTGGCCATCAGCCGCCCTTGCCGCCGTTGAAGCACGGTCCGAAATTCTGTCAAAGACCTCCCGGCTGCTCTCCATCGCCGACCCCAGCCGGACGCGGGCATGCCGGACTTTTTCTTCGGCCGAGTCGGTGGTGGCGGCGAGCAACTCGCGCGCGCTCTCCGCGATGTCCTTCGCGATCTGGATTTCTTTCGCAAGCGTGATGTTCATTTAGTTTTTGCCTTTGGTTTTTTTGGATTTGCGGGAGGGGGCGCGTTTCTTTGCCTTGCGGGCGGGAACAGCCTTCTTTTCCGGGCTTATTGCAAGCGCTGCGACTCCGGCGGAGAGGACATTTACGATCTCGGTTTCGATTTCTGCAACGAGGTCAACGAGCCGGCCCTTCTGGTCGTTCAGGGAAAGAACACGACGCAATGACAGGCTGGTTATGTGTGTTAAATCCATAGTTGAAAATGATATATGGATCGGGACTAACCCTTTGGCAAGAGAAAACCTAAGATGCTTTTCCGTGCGCCAGGCCGCCTACTTAAAAAAGGTCCCCACCATTTCGAAGACGCTGTTAAAACCCTCATTGACATCATTTGAATCGCCAGGCTGGGAGGGGAAGGGATCCTCATGTTTATATCGGTAAGGAAAATCGAGCCTCCGGACCCGGATCGGAATATCACGGTTCCGGCCATTGAGCGTGTTCTCCACTTCATAGGGAGGAATGACCTCGTCCTTGGCCAGGGCGATCGCGGAGATGCGAGAGCTCATGGTCCCAAACCTTTCCTCGCGAAAATCCGCCATGGATTTGTAGCTAAGCATGCTCCGGAAAGCGATGCCGGATTCCGATCCGTCGTTCAGGCAGGCAAAGAGTTTCGGGTCATGCTTGAGGTGGCTTTCCAGATGCTCCACCAGGAACGAATAAAGGTGCACGTTGGCCTCGCTGTCCAAAATAAATTTTGAGACCGGGGAAATCCGGTTGAAGACCGGGCCGCCGCAGAACATGAAGAGCTTCGTCTCGGAGAACAAACCGTCCGGATTGCTGAGCAGCAGGACCTGGGACAAAAATCCGCCGATGGAATAAGCCATGATATCGATCGCGCATCCCTTCTCGAACAGCGGGTGCTCGCCCCCCGTGCAGCTTTGCACGAAGTCCTTCACGTCGTGATAGGTTTGCAGGCCCGACCAGATGAATCGTTGCGGGTTTCTTTGCAGCCGGCTGCTGATCGCCGCGTTGAGGAGCGAGGAGTTCAGGATGTCCGGAAACTCCTCCCTGCGGAGCTTGCTCACCTGGTGCATGAGCCGGGGATCGCTCCATGAGGATGGGGCGCGGTTCATATGAAAAGCAATCGGGAAGAGAACGACCGTCTTCCCCGTGGCTTCCAGCATCCTGGCCGCCCAGGGGAGATACTTGTGCCAGTGCTTCTCGTTGAACCCATGGAACAGCAAGATCATGCCGTCGGACTTCCGGATGCGGTCGGGTTTGAACACGTGATACCGGAAAGACGCGTTCTCCGAGACGAGAGAGTCCGCGACATCGAGGATATCGCCCTTGGGTTCGCCCGGCCCGTGGCCCTCCGGCAGCAATGCGGTGTGGCGGGAATGGAAGGTGAAATTATGGACGCTCATTCCCCCGGCGAGCTCGATTCGCTCTTCCTCGAGCGACACCCGGCTTTTCAGGTGCTCGTAGAGTTCATGGTATTTCATTGGCTATCTGGAGAGCGACTGGGATTGTTCGACGAATTTGTCGCCGCTCCACTCGCTGTCGGCATGCCCGGCAACACCGGACTTCCGGCCTTCTTTCCGTTCCTTTTGCCGGCTGACGAGACCGGCGTGGGTCGTGAAATAGTCGAGGCTGTGGCCCTTGAAGTCGGCGAGCGTTTCGAATTTGTGCTTCTCCATGAAGGCGAGCAGATCCTCCTGGAGCGGCCTCACCAGCCCGTATCCGAATTTCATCACGCCCGTGCAAACCTGGACGGTATCGGCCCCGAGAAGGATGAACTGTGCGGCGTCCGCGCCGGTCTCGATCCCTCCGATGCCCGAGAGCGAGCGCCCGGGGAATTCCTGGCGGATCAGCGTCGCGATTTCCATGCACATCCTCAGCGCGATCGGCCTGATCGCCTTGGAAGAATATCCTCCGGGGGTGGTGTATCCCTCCACCGTTGGCTCCGGGCGCAGGGTGTCGAGATTCACGCCCATGACGCTCCGGATCGTGTTGATCGCGCTGATCCCCTGACATCCGGCCTTCAAGGCCGCGCGCGACGGATCTTCGATGTGCGTGATGTTCGGGGTCATTTTTGCCCAGACAGGTTTTTTTGCTGCGGACATCACCCAGCCGCAGACCTCGGCCAGGATTTCCGGATCCTGTCCCATCGCGGCACCCATCTTGCGTTCGGGGAGCCCGTGCGGGCAGGAAAAATTGAGTTCAAACCCATCGATCCCCGCATTCTGGCAGCGCTCCACGATTTCCACCCACGCGTCCTTGTTGCACTCCTCCATGATCGAAGCGATGAGGATCCCCTCGGGGTGCAGGTCTTTGCATTTTTTAAATTCCTCGATCCAGATCGCAAGCGGCCGGTCGCTGATGAGTTCGATATTCTCCCAGCCGATGACCTCCTTGCCATCGGCAGCGTGGAGCTTGGCGTAGCGAGGGCTGACATTGACGACCTTGGAGGCGTCCAGGCTGACCGTCTTGGCGACGACCGCCCCCCACCCCTCGCGGAAAGCCCTCGATATGACGTTCAGGTTCGTGCCGGGAGGCCCGGAAGCGATGACGAACGGGTTGGGAAATTTCAGCCCGTCAACGGTAGTCGCGAGTGTCGGCATGTATCTGAGGATAACCACAACTCGGAGCATGGGCCAACGAAAGTTCGTCGGATTGAGAACCAGTCGGGAATTTCTCCGCGTTGACCGAATAGACCCGCCATGACTATGG
>Ga0194053_10002436_pt1 | contig 11044 bp, 10 predicted proteins | sample SepL228m_MetaG_FD_161684 | JGI IMG/M metagenome (GOLD analysis project Ga0194053, IMG submission 161684) | Anoxic zone freshwater microbial communities from boreal shield lake in IISD Experimental Lakes Area, Ontario, Canada - Sep2016-L227-8m | ecosystem: Environmental > Aquatic > Freshwater >...
AAGGAACAAGGCGTTCCTTTCCATAGCGACATGGTCCAGAGTTTTGGAAAGACGCCGCTGGCCTTGGATCGAGCTGGTGACTTTGGCCCGGACGCCATTTCGATCGCGGCGCACAAGTTTTACGGGCCAAAGGGCTCGGGCGCGCTCTGGCTGCGGTCGGGGCTTTCGATCGATCCGCTGCTCGTCGGAGGCAGCCATGAAAACGACCGGCGCGCCGGTACGGAGAACGTGGCGGGAATCGTCGGCCTGGTCACGGCGGCCGAACTGGCCCTTGAGGGAATGGCCGGGGAGCAATCCCGGCAGGCCGCACTGCGGGACCGGTTGTGGCATGGTGTGCAAAAGGCGTATCCCGCAGCAGTCCGGAATGGCTGCTGGGACGATGCGGCGGGCGGATCCGCGCGGCAACTGGCAAATACCCTCAATGTTTCGTTCCCGGAATTGGATGGGGAAAGTTTGCTGATTAATTTCGACCTGGAAGGGATCGCCGTCTCCAGCGGTTCGGCGTGCATGGTTGGGTCCATCCAGCCCTCGCATGTTCTCCTGGCCATGGGCGTCCCCCCGGAAAATGCCGGAGCCGCCGTTCGGTTTTCATTGGGAAAAGGGACGACCGAAGATGCCATTGAGCAGGTGATCGGGCGATTGCCCCGGATCATCGGCAGGCTGCGTGCGTAGGGTTCGCTGTTGCCGCCCCGCTTCCTTAAGCCCGTAATCCGGAGTTCTCTCTGAAAATAGAGCACTATTTGGTGCCGGGACTTAAGTCGGCTTTTCACAGGAGAGTGGCCATCTCGACCTCTCCGGGCGGCGGGCGGGATGCCGATAGTATTTTTGCTTAGGACCAAAGGTCCGTCCCATACCAGCCTCGGGCGGAAGTTTGCGACGCCCCAGGAATACGAAAAAAACGAAATCGCGGGCTGAAAGCCCGCCCCGTCTCTCTGGAATGGTTCGGGCCTTCAGCCCTAAAATTCTTTTAAATGCAAATTCCTGGGGCGATGCCCCAGGCTGATATGGGGCCGCGCCGTTGGCGCTGAAAGTCGGCATTTCATAACGGGCAATTTTTATGCCGAACATATTGGCGAGACGGCAAACAGGCTACCCCCGAGACTCCGAATGAAAGCGATTTGAGAAAAGGAAAAGATTTCCCTTGCACCAACCTACATAATCTCGATAGACATTAATCACGAAATCTTCGATGGAGTTTACGGATTCTTTCGAAGGGCACAATAAACCAACAAATAGATCCATGAAAAAGCCACTCCTCCTCTCCGCCCTGCTCTCCCTGACGTTGGGCGTCGGCGGTTACGCCCAGAGCCAAGACAGCGCCCTCATCGATGCGCTCGTTCGCAAAAAGATTCTCACGGCAAAGGAAGCCGAGAGCATTCGTGCGGACGTCGTGAAAGAAAATGTTTCGGCCGAAAAAATTAAGCTGAGCGGTCCGCTGACCGAACTGGCTCTCTATGGCGACGTTCGGGAGCGTTATCAATGGGATAACGTCGATCCGCAATTCGATGCCAAGGCTCCCAACGGAGATCCGGGACACGGCAACCAGAGATCGCGGTGGCGCTTTCGCCTCCGGCTAAACGCCGATTTCAAGCTCGCCGACAACTGGTTTGGCGGGGTGCAGCTTCAGACGGCAAACACCTCCGACAGTGGGAACCAGACTTACGATGGAGGCTTTCAAAACTATAACATCTACATCAGCCGGGCATTTGTCGGCTGGAATGCGGCGGACTGGTTGACGTTTATCGCTGGGAAACAGGCGAATCCGTTCTATACGACAGAGCTCGTCTGGGACCCTGACATCAATCCCTCCGGACTCGTCGAACAGGTGCGATTCCATAAGCTCTTTTCCGTAGGTGGCCAGGAAGCGGAAGGCTACACGAAGGATGGAAAAAGCATCGCATCGAGCAAGGCGGTGGTGGAGGAAAGCCCGTGGGAGCTGACGCTGAACGCCGGGCAGTTCATCTTCGACGACAATAATGAGTATCTTGCGGACAGCGATTCCAATACGGACGCCTACCTCTTTGTCGAGCAACTCCAGTTCAGCTACAAATTCAGCAAGGATGTGAAGTTCACAATCGCTCCGGCGTATCTGACTTACACGGCTTCGCAAGTGAACTCGGTGCAAAACTCCCAGGGCTTCGCGCAAAACGTGAACGGCAAAGACACCGACGTGCCGGAGGGCCTCGGCGAAACGCGGGACCTGTCGATTATCCAGGTTCCGGGTGACATCACCTTCAATTTGGCTGGGCAGAGAATAAAACTTTTGTGGGACAGCGCCTACAACACCGCGGGGAGCAAGCGGGTGCATGACATCTACGGTGTCGCAGATCACAGCAGCCGCGACGACCTGGCGTTTTTGGCCGGGTTTCAGATCGGTGAAAACAAAAAGAAGGGCGACTGGTCGCTATTGGTTAACTACCGCCAGGTGGGGCTGGCGGCTGTGGACCCGAACCTCAACGACTCGGACTTCGGCTTGAGTCGCGTGAACATAAGGGGCTGGAAGGGCGGCGTTGCCTATAACTTCACCGACTCAGTGGTGTTGGCGCTAACCTATATGAATGCTGACAATCTCCGCAAAAACCTGGTGGGCGGCGAAGCCACCAATGATACGAAGCTTGCCGACGCAAATTCCGTTCAAGTGTTGCAAGTGGATTTAAACCTGAAGTTCTAGCTAACGGACTTGTGCGGGTCCGGCGCCAATAGTGATCCTATGTACATTGCTTGTTCAAAAAAATCTATTTTCGGCACCAACGGCGCAGCCCCATACCAGTGTATTTTCAGCGCCAACGGCGCAGCCCCATACCAGCCTGGGGCATCGCCCCAGGTTTCCGATTTAGAATATCCAGGGCTGAAGGCCCGAACCATCGCATCGCACCCGAAATAGCGCGGGCCTTCAGCCCTGATTCGCTTTGCGAATTTTCCTGGGGCGATGCCCCAGGCTGGTATAGGACGGACCTTTGGTCCTCAACGAAAACGAAGCCGAGCACTATTGGTGCGACACCCACGTCGCGCCGGACCCGCAATCTACAAACCAACCAACGTTCACTTATGAAAAACGCCCTGTCTATTATCACCGCCGTATTCCTTGTAGCCGTTGGGCTCGGTTGCCAACGCAAGGAAACGGCAGTCGCACGCGGAGCGGAACTGCTCAATGTTTCCTACGATCCAACCCGCGAACTTTACACCGACTTCAACGCGGCCTTTGGGCGCTACTGGAAAGCAAAAAGCGGCCAGGACGTTTCGGTGAATCAATCGCATGGTGGATCGGGCAAGCAGGCGCGGGCCGTGATCGACGGACTCGAAGCCGATGTGGTGACGCTGGCGCTGGCCTACGACATCGATGTGATCGCCCAAAAAGGAATCCTGCCAGCCGACTGGCAGTCAAGGTTTCCGAGTAACAGCGCCCCCTACACCTCGACGATCGTGTTCCTGGTCCGCAAAGGGAACCCGAAAGGCATCAAGGATTGGGATGACCTCGTGAAGCCCGGTATCCAGGTGATTACGCCAAATCCGAAGACCTCGGGCGGGGCGCGCTGGAATTATCTCGGCGCGTGGGCGTATGCCGAAAAGGCGTATGGCAAAGACCAAGGCAAGGTGAAGGAATTTATCGGGAATCTTTACAAGAATGTTCCCGTGCTCGATTCCGGAGCTCGCGGTTCGACGACGACGTTCGTGCAGCGTGGAATCGGAGATGTCCTCCTTGCCTGGGAAAACGAGGCTTATCTCGCCCTGAAGGAGTTCGGCGCTGACAAATTCGAGATCGTCACCCCTTCGTTGAGCATTCTGGCGGAACCGCCGGTGGCAGTGGTCGAGAGCGTGACGAACCGGCACGGAACGACTGAATTGGCCAAGGCGTATTTGGGTTATCTCTACTCCGAAGAAGGCCAGGAGATTGCCGCGAAGAATTTCTATCGGCCCCGCGATCCGAAAGTCGCAGCCAAACATGCAGCGCAGTTTGGACGCGTCGCCCTCGTGACGATCGATGAAGCGTTTGGAGGCTGGAATAAGGCCCAGGCGACCCACTTTGCCGACGGCGGAGTGTTCGATCAAATTTACAATCCGGCCGCTCATTAGATCCATTTTCAAATCCGCTCTGCACCCGAATTTTCAATCCATGACCACCGTTATGCCTCGATCAACCTACATTCCAAGAAGTCTCGACTTGCCGAAACCGCGGACAAATGGCTGTGTTGCATCGACAATGATCAATAACGGCCTGGTTGAGCTGCTGGAAGAGCTCCGCGGAGCTTCCGAGAACTCGGAACACCTGTTTTACTCCGAAATCGGGAAGTTCCGGCACGGGACCGGAACCCATACCCTCCCCCGCTTTGTTTTCTTGGGACCGGATTCCAACGATGCACCGGTCCGGATCGGGATCTTTGCGGCCATCCACGGCGACGAACCGGAGACAGGCCATGCTGCGTTGGAGTTTCTCGCGCGGCTGCTTCAAGAGCCGGAACGCGCTCGGGGCTACCAGATTTTTGTTTACCCGATTTGCAATCCCACGGGCGTTCACGACGGCACGCGCCATTCGCGGACCGGCAAGGATTTAAATCGCGAGTTCTGGGTCGGCTCGAAGGAACCGGAGATCTATTATTTGGAGCGTGAACTGGGCGTGCTCGGATTCCAAGGCGTGATTTCTCTCCACGCCGACAACACCACCCACGGGGTCTATGCTTATGTGCGGGGAGCGACGCTCACCGAAGCGCTCGCCCGCCCGGCGATCGAGGCGGCCGAAGCGTTTCTGCCGCGGGCCACCGGCGAAATCATCGACGGGTTCCCGGCGAAAGATGGGCTGATCCATCAACATTGCTACCAAGGCGTTTTAAGCAACCCGGCGGAACTGCGTCCGGCCCCTTTCGAGTTGATTTTTGAAACTCCACAGGAGAAGCCGTTCGAGCTCCAAGTTGAAGCGGCGGTGGCGGCCCTAAACAGCGTGCTGGAAGCTTACCGCCCATTCCTCGCCTTCGGTCAGGGGCTCTAAGGTCTTGAATGAAACGCATTCTTCCGGGATTCCCACTCACGTTCGGTCTTTCAGTGGTCTATCTGACCCTGATCGTGCTGATTCCGTTTGCCGCCCTTGCGGCCAAAGCGTTCAGCGGATCGTGGCACCACCTCTGGGAGGCGGTGACCTCGGCGCGAGTGGTGGCCTCTTACAAACTGAGCTTCGGGGTCTCGCTGCTTGCCTCATTGATTAACGGCGTCTTTGGGTTCATCACCGCCTGGGTGCTCACCCGATACCAGTTCCCCGGCCGGCGCGTCCTCGACGGACTCGTGGACTTGCCGTTTGCGCTCCCCACCGCCGTCGCCGGCATCGCTCTGACTTCGCTCTATGCGCCCAATGGCTGGATCGGCGCGCCCCTTGCGAAGATCGGAGTGGCGGCGGCATTCAACCGCTTGGGCATTCTCATTGCCCTGGTGTTCATTGGATTTCCGTTCGTCGTCCGGACGCTTCAACCCGTGATTCTCTCCCTCTCCGAAGAGGTGGAGGAAGCCGCCGCCTTGCTCGGCGCGACCCGGCTCCAGACGTTCTTCCGGGTCATCTTTCCAGCCACGCTCCCTGCCCTGCTGACAGGCATCACCCTTTCTTTTGGCCGGGCAGTCGGCGAGTACGGCTCGATCGTGTTTATCTCCGGGAATCTTCCTTTCAAGACCGAGATCACGCCGCTGCTGATCGTCGCCAAACTGGAACAGTATGATTACCAGGGCGCGGCGGGAATCGGGCTGGTGATGCTGCTGCTTTCGCTAGTCATTTTGGGACTGGTGAACACTTTCCAATGGTGGAACCAGCAACGCGTCGGAAGGGTTGCTTAATCGGGATTTGATTATGGCTGGAGCAATTCAAGATTTAACCGCATCGAGAGGCTTGGCGCGGCGTCCGCAACGGGCCACCGAGGAACGCCCGCTGGTCCGCTGGCTGCTGATCGCCATCAGTGTCGGGTTCTTCGCCGGTTTTTTGCTGCTGCCGCTGGTGGCCGTTTTTGTAGAAGGCTTCCGGCGCGGGGCGGCTCTCTACTTCCAGTCCTTTAGTGACGGGGTCTCGCTGGAGGCAATGAAGCTTACGTTGATCACGGCAGGAATCGCGGTCCCCTGCAACACGGTTTTCGGAGTCGCTGCCGCGTGGGCCATTACGCGGTTTGAGTTTCGCGGCAAGCAACTTTTCACGACGTTGATCGACCTGCCGCTCTGGATCTCGCCCGTCATAGGCGGTCTCATTTACGTGCTTCTCTTTGGGTCGCAAGGCGTGCTCGGGCCCTGGTTGCAGCAGCACCATTGGCGGATCATCTACAACACGCCGGGCATCGTGCTCGCCACCGTGTTTGTCACGTTCCCTTTCGTCGCGCGCAGTCTCATCCCGTTGATGCAGGCCCAGGGCCTGGCTGAAGAAGAAGCGGCGCTCACGCTGGGCGCACGCGGCTGGCAGGTATTCCTGAGGGTTACCCTGCCAAAAATCAAGTGGGGCCTGCTCTATGGCGTGATTCTTTGCAACGCGCGAGCCATGGGCGAGTTTGGAGCCGTTTCCGTTGTCTCCGGGCACATTCGCGGGCTGACCAATACCGTGCCGCTCCAGATCGAAATTCTCTACAACGAATATGCGTTTGCCGCGGCTTTTGCCCTGGCATCGCTGCTGTCGTTTCTCGCTTTGATCACCCTGGCCATCAAAGGCTATGTCGAATGGCGCGCCCTCCAGGATTTGAAAGCATCGCAACTTTAAAATATGAGCATCCGCGTTGAAGAACTCAGCAAGGCATACGGCAAACACGCCGCGCTGCACAACACCACGCTTGAGGTTTGCACCGGCAAACTTGTGGCGCTCCTGGGCCCCAGCGGTTCAGGCAAAACCACTCTCTTGCGGCTCATCGCAGGGCTGGAGACCCCGAACGCTGGTCGTGTGTTTTTCCATGGCGAAGAGGTCACTGAAAAGAGCGCCTACGAACGGCGGGCGGGCTTTGTCTTTCAGCATTACGCCCTCTTTCAACACATGACAGTGTTCGACAACATCGCTTTTGGGCTGGAGGTGCGGCCTCGCGCGACGCGCCCGTCCAAAGCTCAAATCCGCGACCGCGTTCAGGAATTGCTGAAGCTGATTCAGTTGGAGGCGTTTGGAAAACGTTATCCGGCCCAGTTGTCCGGCGGCCAGCGTCAGCGGGTGGCGCTGGCGCGCGCTTTGGCGATCGATCCCAGCGTGCTCCTGCTCGATGAACCCTTTGGCGCGCTCGACGCCAAGGTCCGCAAGGAACTCCGGGCGTGGCTGCGGCGGTTCCATGACGAAACCCACATCACCAGTTTGTTCGTGACGCACGATCAGGAAGAGGCGTTCGAGGTGGCCGACGAAGTCGTGATTTTGAACGAGGGCTCGATCCAGCAAATCGGCAGCCCCCATGGGATTCGCAAGGACCCCGCCAATGTATTTGTCCAGGATTTCCTGGGGATCGAATACCAGATTTAGAAACCCAGACGCGGCGTACTGTAGGCGCCCCGCTCAGTCGCATGCGCGTAAACTTAAGGAAATGTTTGGTGCGAATCCGAAGCGCCGCGTAAGGCGGCAGAGGACTGTCGCACTCCAAGGCGCTGGCGCGCTTTAGAACACGCACGATATGAATGCGCGAAGCGCCTTGGGTGCGGTGGCCCTCCACCGCCTTTGAGAGCGCTCTGGAGAAACCAGCAGTTCCCCGAGTCATCGCAAGCCGAAGTTTCAAATCCCAAAACCTTAAATTGCCGCCAACGCGCTCAGTCGGGGCGGCGATGTTATCTCCTCTTCGAGACATCTTCGCGTCTTCACGTCTTCACGTGACCGCGAGAACCGCAATAGCAGCGCTGGACGTGATCGGCCACGGCCTCCTGCCAGGGGCGAAGTGAGCGCCCCGTGACCGCTTCGAGTCGGGGTGTCCCGAGCACGGTATAAACCGGACGCTTTGCGATGAAAGCCTTCAAATCCGCCATTGCCTGATGCGCAACGTGCCGACCCTTGAGGGGCAATCCGGCTGCGGCGGCGCAATCGAGCGCCAACTGCCCGTATTCCCGCCAGGTGCAGGCCCCTTGGTTTGCAATATGGAGCACTCCCCCGACCGAGGTCTCGCGCAAGAGCGGCCGCAAGGCTTCCACAATGTCCAGGGTGTAAGTCGGCGCAGACCATTTATCTCCGACTGCCTGCAGTTCCTCTGTCTCCATCGCCCGCTTGAGGATCTGATCCACAAAGCTCGGGCGGTCTGGCCCGAAGACCCAGGAGACCCGCACCGCCAGGTTGCTTTCCGAAGCTCCCAGGAGTTGCGCTTCACCCTGGCGTTTCGACTCTCCATAAACGCTGATCGGAATAGGCGAATCCGTTTCGGTGTAAGGTTCGCGTTTTTCCCCGTCAAAGACGTAGTCGGTGCTGATATGGATACAGCGCGCCCGCTTGCTCCCGCAAATCCGGGCGAGTTGTCCGACCGCCGCGGCATTTACGGCGAAAGCCTCTTCCGGGTTGGTTTCACAGCGATCGACGTTGGTCAAGGCGGCGCAATTAATCAGCGCATCGAACTCGAGTCCGTTCAATGCATTTTCAATGGCTGCAGGCGACGCCAAATCGAGCTGGTTGTGATTGAACCCGATCACATCGGCTTCCTTTGCGTAGCCACGCATCAACGCCGCGCCCAATCGGCCACCGCTGCCAATAATAACCAGTTTCATCAGACCCAGGGATGTGAAGCCGCGTTACTTGCGGCTCAAGAGCGGCTCCCACCATTGGCGGTTCGCCACATACCAGTCGATGGTCTCGCGAATACCCTGCTCGGGCCGGTGCAGCGGTTTCCAGTTCAGTTCGTGCTGAATCTTCGACGAATCGATGGCATACCGCCGATCATGCCCGAGGCGATCGGTGACGTATTGGATCAGCGATTCCGGTTTCCCTAATTGCGCGAGGATCATTCGGACGACCTCGATGTTCCGCAATTCGCCGTCTCCGCCGATATTGTAAACCTCTCCCGGCCTGCCATCGAGGAGGACCGCAAAAATGGCGCGGCAATGATCTTCGACGTGAATCCAGTCCCGTACGTTCAGTCCGTCGCCATAGACCGGGAGCGGCTTGTCGTGGAGCGCATTGAGGATCATCAGCGGGATCAGTTTTTCCGGAAACTGATAGGGCCCGTAGTTATTCGAGCACCGGGTGACAAGCACCTCCATGCCGTAGGTCTTTTGATAGGCCAAAGCGAGCAGGTCCGCTCCGGTTTTGCTGGCCGAATACGGCGAACTCGGATCGAGCGGCGTCGTCTCGGTAAATTTCCCCGTGGCGCCCAACGATCCATAAACTTCGTCAGTCGAAATCTGGATAAACCGTTTGACTCCATGCTGGCGGGCGCATTCGAGCATGACGCTGGTGCCCAGGACGTTGGTGTGGACGAAATTCTGAGGCGAATTGATCGAGCGATCCACATGGCTCTCCGCGGCAAAATTGATGACCGCATAGAACTGGTGCTTCTTCATGAGCGCCTCGATCTGCTGGACGTTCGCAATGTCGGCTTGAAAAAATTCATAGCGCTCGCCGAAACACTCGCCCAGTCCTGCCACGTTTGTAATGGAGCCCGCGTAGGTCAGCGCGTCCACGTTGGTGACAAAGGCGGGCGTGTAGTGCTCCAGGATAAACCGGATGAAATTCGATCCGATGAATCCGCAGCCTCCTGTAATCAATAATCGCATAAGGGATGGTGTATTAGCAGTGGAATGGGTTGCGTTCCAGCCATTTGTCAAAGTCGATCAAGGCCGGAGCACGCCTAAAATCGCCGCTGCCACTCCTCTGTGCCGTATTTAGTTGCGGCGAGTTCTTCGGCTTCCGCCAAAGCATCGGGGCTGAACGAACGCGTGGTCACAGTTTTCGCCAGGCCCCCGGCCAGGCAATCCGCGAAATTTCCCGTGAGCGCCACTCCTTGAACGCTTCCCTGGTGGAGCATCCCCCACCGGGAACGTCGCTGAGCAGCCCCGGCGATTTTTTGTCCAGCAAGCAGCACGTCGTATTGCGCGGGGTTTTCGAAGCAGGCATGCGATATTTTGTGGGCCGACTCCGGGGTGAGCGCCACGTCCCCTCCCCCCATTCCGCCCATGCCCGGCAAACTCGCCCGGCGCATCGCTCCGGCAAGCAACTCGTGCAAAAGCCGGTAAGACTCCGCCGCACCGACCCGGGCAAACGGGAGGTCGCGGGGCACGATAATCGAGTAGGTCCAGTCCTCACCGTGAAGCACCACGCCCCCCCCGGTCCAACGGCGGACCCATTCCCGGTCCGGATGCGCCTGAGCCACTGGAGCCCACGGTTCAAAATAGCCAAAAGACACCGCAGGCCGCGCCCAGCCATACACGCGCAGCACCGGGTTCCGGGCATGGATGAGCAGCACCTCATCGACCGCCATATTCAATGCCGCGCCATAGCTGCCAGCCTGAGGCTGAACCAATAATTCCAAGTTTTCGAAAATCACCCCCCAATTTTGCACCGAAGCAGCGCCCCGGCGAAAGCCCTATTTTTATCTAGCGGATTCCAGGGGTGTAATTAACCTAGATCCGGCAGAAGAGCCCGCGCCAAGGACGCAAAGGCCGCCAAGGGAGGAACTTATGAAAAAGGCAGAAATCACCGTGTAGGTGATCCCTTTGATGTTTCGCCCACTTCGTAAAGCTCTGTCTTGGCGACCTTTGCGTCCTTGGCGCAGAAATCACCGTGTAGGTGATCCCTTTAATGTTTCGCCCACTTCGTAAAGCTCTGTCTTGGCGACCTTTGCGTCCTTGGCGCGAAATCCAATTGCTTTTTCTAGGTTAAAGGTGGTGTGAATTTGGCGGTCCGGTTCGGAGCGCCAACGGCGCTTCATCCTAAAGCCCAGCCTAACGGGCTGGGTTTGGAGTTTGGCCAATATTCCCCGCGCCCCAAAGGGGCATTCTATCGTAGCCCAGGGCAACGCCCCACTGCCATTAAGTTAAGGGCGAAAGCATCAAAAAACTCCTTTTCGAAAGTATTTTAAGAAGTTGAGCGAACGAAGGGGTGTGGGCGGTTTGCGTGGCGGATTTCGGTGCGGTCGGACAGCGA
>Ga0194053_10002445_pt1 | contig 11019 bp, 8 predicted proteins | sample SepL228m_MetaG_FD_161684 | JGI IMG/M metagenome (GOLD analysis project Ga0194053, IMG submission 161684) | Anoxic zone freshwater microbial communities from boreal shield lake in IISD Experimental Lakes Area, Ontario, Canada - Sep2016-L227-8m | ecosystem: Environmental > Aquatic > Freshwater >...
TCATGCCAACATTACCCCTCTGGGATGAAAGCCAAGTTGAAGATGCAGATGAGCAGGTGGTGATTGCTCATAACTGGGATGAATTGCGTTCTTTAATGTGGAACTATGTGGGGATTGTGAGAACCAATCGCCGCTTAGAGCGTGCACTACACAGAATTAAGCTTCTCAGATATGAAGTACAGGAGTATTACGCTAACTTTAAAGTGACGCGAGATCTGATTGAGCTCCGAAACTTACTCGAGTGTGCCGAACTGATTGTGCGCTCTGCTTTGATGCGCAGAGAGAGTCGTGGCCTGCATTACAGCAGGGACTATCCTGGAACCTGGGCAGTTTCTTACCCAACCATTCTGACACCACAAGCCGAAGGTAGTGAAAACACTAAGGAAACCTAATTGCAGCTCTATTTTGGGTAGTTTGGTGATAAGCTAAGCCCATCAAGATGGGGAAAATCCATGTCCGGTCTTAAAGAAGATATCTATGAACATGCATCAGCTATTTACGAAACGGTTGCTGATGAATTAAAGAGCTGGTTCGGTCTATTAAAAGAGATTTGGCCGCTCGTACTATTATTAATTTTGGCCTTCTCCCTATTGGTCTGGTTTGCAAAGCCAGCCCCTCCCAGAAAAGTCTTAATGGCAACAGGTACTGGGGGATCCTATAAAGTACTCGGTGAAGAGTATCAAGCTTACTTCGCAAAGAAGGGCATCAAAATAGAGTTAATTCAAACCCATGGATCAATAGAGAACTTAGAGCATTTAATTGATCGTAAAGATCCTATACAAGCCGCCTTAGTTCAAGGTGGCATGATTGCATCAGATCATCTCTCTGGCGTTGAATCCTTAGGCAGTATTGATTATGAGCCAGTTTGGATTTTCTATCGAAAAAAGTTGTTTGACGAAAAACAAAAAATTCTCGATCGGGATATCGTCAAACTCAAAATTGCAATAGGACCAATCGGTAGCGGAACCCATATTCATGCTTTGAAGATGATGGAGGTGAATAATTTACCCGCTAACTCACCAAATCTTTTAGCACTCTCTAATGATGAAGGTGTAAATGCACTCGAGAAGGGTGAAATTGATGCAGTAATATTAGTGGATGGATTTAATTCCAAAAATGTGCAAAGGCTCATTCATAATCCAGATCTTCACTTAGCGAGCTTTCGTAGGGCTGATGCGTATACTCGTCTGTTTCCCTATTTTGAAGAGGTTACAGTTCCCATGGGTGGTTTTGATTTAGGGAAAAATATACCTGATCACGATATACAGCTGATATCAACGACAACCAATTTATTGATAGACAATCGACTGCATCCTGCCATTCAACTATTATTTTTAGAAGCTGCCAAGGAAATCAATGGGGTGAAATCCTATTTTGCCAAGGCAGGAGAGTTTCCGGCTTACATCAATTCAGAGGCGCCATTAAGTGCTGAGGCTAGATATTTTTATCAAAACGGTACACCACCCCTAATGAAGTATCTCCCTTTTTGGGCGGCGGAATTTTTAGAGCGGATGTTCTTCTTAATATTGCCATTTGTAGCACTCGCATTTCCCATTATTAAGTCTATTCCTAACTATCGACTGAATCTTGCTCGGAAGCAGATAAACAGTGTCTACAAGCAGTTAGATGCCTTTGAGCAAACCACGATCGCTACCTTTGACCCACGACGTCGTGATGAATATATCGAGGTGCTCAATGAGATGGAGCGCAAAGTATTGAACTCGAAAGCTGCAAAAATTGCTACTGCCGACTGCTATAGCCTAAGAAACAATATTGAATTCATCCGCAATGCCTTGCAGAAACAGATGATCTATAAGGGTCGGCAGAATGATATTACTTCTGCTTAAGCCAAAATTCTCATTGAAAAATCCACTGCATTTACATCTTTAGTGAGCTTTCCAAGTGAGATGCGATCAACACCCGTTGCTGCAATGGCACACATTTGCTCTAGACTAATTCCGCCGGAAGCCTCCAGTAATGCTCGACCAGCGGTAAAGGCGACCGCCTGTTTCATTTGATCGATATTAAAGTTATCAATCAAAATACTTTTTGCTCCAGCTGCTAATGCTTCTTCCAGTTCTGCAAAGTTTTCTACTTCAATCTGGATGTCTACTCCAGAGTTCAAAGCTTGTGCAGCCATAAAAGCAGCGGTAATACTTCCAGCGGCGGCGATATGATTTTCTTTGATCAAAATTCCATGCCATAAAGCCAGGCGCTGGTTTTGACCTTGGCCAACCCGAACCGCATATTTTTGGGCCTGACGCAACCCGGGGATAGTCTTGCGCGTATCTAATACGGCACATCCTTTGGGATTAGGGCTTGCTCCAGCAATCGCATCTACGTGCTGACGAGTAATGCTGGCAGTCCAGGAAAGCGTTTGCAAAAAATTAATGCAAGTGCGTTCTGCAGAGAGTAAGGCTTGTGAGTCAGCCTGGATATCGCAGACTTTGGTATCCGGTTTCATCAAGTCACCCTCAATGTAGTGCCATGCCACTTTTGCATTGGGATCTAATTTCTTCAGCGTGCCCTCGAACCAATCGACGCCACAAAGTACTGCGTCTTGACGCACAATGAGTTGTGCCTGAACTGTCTTATTCGGAACGAGCTTCGCTGTCCAATCCCCTGTGCCAATATCCTCCATTAGGGCATCATGAATATTGCGTTGACGTGCTTGCTCTAGGGATTCGTTGTATTCAAACATATCAATAAAAATTAGGCGGCGCCAATATTTTTAACAAAGCCATGCTGTGCTTTGGCTAAGAGGTCTGGATGATGTTTAGTGAAGTCAAGCATCCGTTCAATACAAGCGAGCGCCTCACCCCGAATCGGTTCATCAATGAAGATTTCACCAGAGGCATTTTCAAGACAATCCAAGATCCCCTCTAAACCATTCATGGCCATCCACGGGCAATTGGCGCAACTCTTACAGGTAGCACTTTCTCCAGCAGTGGGGGCAGCGATTAAATGTTTGCCTGGGGCTAATTGACGCATACGATGCAAGATGCCTTGATCGGTAGCAATGATGTATTCAGGGGCATTACCTTGGACAACGGCTTTAATCATGGCCGAAGTTGAGCCCACGACATCAGCTTGCGCCACTACGCTACTCGGAGACTCAGGATGCACCAGCACTAAGGCCTGTGGGTGTTTTAGGCGCAAGCGCTCTAGTTCAACCCCCTTAAATTCATCATGCACAATGCAGGCCCCATTCCACAGCAGCATGTCAGCGCCCGTTTGCTCCTGAATATAGCTACCCAGGTGACGATCAGGGGCCCACAAGATTTTTTTGCCTTGCTGATGTAATTGGTGCACGATCGCAAGAGCACAAGAACTGGTGACCATCCAATCGGCCTGAGCCTTAACTGCAGCACTCGTATTGGCATACACCACGACGACGCGGTCAGGATGCAGAGAACGAAACAGTGCAAATTGATCAGCGGGACAACCCAAATCTAAAGAGCAGGTAGCCTCTAGATCGGGCATTAAGACGGTTTTTTCTGGACTGAGAATTTTGGCAGTCTCACCCATAAAGCGCACCCCAGCCACAATTAAGGTTTGTGCAGGATGATTTTTACCAAAGCGCGCCATTTCTAGAGAGTCTGCTACAAAGCCACCAGTCTCTAGTGCCAGATCTTGAATTGCCCCATCGACATAGTAGTGTGCAATTAAGACCGCCTTGCGAGCAATCAATTCCGAACGAATACGAGCAAGTACAGACTGTTTTTGGACATCCGTTAAAGGTGCCGGCACTTTAGCCCATGCTTGTGCTGTGCAAGTCAGCCCTGAGGCATCTTGCAAAGGATAGTCAAATGATTGGGGCTGAATGATTTGCATGGACATCTACTCTACTCATGAAATGGGGGGCGGACAAGTCATTGAGTCAGGCGGGGAAGAATAAAAGAAGGGTAACTGAAAAGCAGCGATCAAAAGAAACAAGGAAAAGCAACAATCAAAAGAAACAAGGAAAAGAAACAAGGAAAAGCAAGCAGAAAAAGCAAGCAAGCACCCTATCGATCTGTATTCTAGGCGCCTTTCAGAAGACTTTTGCGTGCTCAGACTAGATCAACAAGATCGGCAAGATACCTGCTTTTTCATATACTCATCACCATCTTACCTGACCCGGACTCAAGCATGATCTAGCTCTAGCGAATGCGTAAAACTTGGGGGCACACTCTTAAGCACCCCAATAAGCACCCCAATAAGCACCCCGATAAATACCCCGACAAATACCCCGACAAATACCCAGAAAATACCGAGAATGAGTCAAGTCCTTAGCTGGATGCAGCCAAAAGAGGCCTACAGAAGAGGCCCATAAAGAGGCCCATCAAAGAGACTCACTTAAGCACCATTTGGGACAAGTTAAGCGATGGTTTAGGATTTATTATAAAATTTTGCAGTGAAGGAAACCTTTTTAGAGCATGCCCGTAGAAATCCCTGGCTGATTTGCGCCTGGATTTTTTATTGGCTCATGGTCATCTTGGGTAGCTTTAAGTTCTTAGAGCGCAGTTTTATTTGGACTTTCAATGACAAACTGCTTCATTTTTTAGCCTATGCCTGTCTGGCCGGCTTAATATTTATCGGTTGGCGCAACAAGCCGTTTTTACCGCGCTTGATGACTACCTTGGGAATTCTGAGCGCATTGGCAGCCACAGACGAAATCTTGCAAAACTTGACAGGGCGTGACCCCAGCTTTGATGACTGGTTAGCAGATATGACAGGCGCAATTCTGTCTTTAATTGTGTTAACGATCTATATTATTTTGCGCTGGCTATGGCATACCTATCGCTCTGGTAATTGGAGCGCAGCCTTTGCCGAGCTCATCCATCCAGGAGGTTTTGAGCCCGAGGAAGATTAAGGGTCTCTACAGACTAAGGGACTAAGCGAGGGATCAAGGGACCAAAGGACCAAAGGACCAAAGGACTCATCGCCTCTCCTGGGCATTTACTGCCTGCGACCCACCAGAAATTGATCAGACACCAAGTCACAGCACTGGATCAATCCTCTTGCTTGCACTACGCTGATCTGAAGCACAACTGTCTAATCTCTAGTATTGCAGGCTGGTCTGGGGCGATAGTAGCGCTTGTGTGGTGCTTGCGGCGCTTGCAAGGTCACTGCAGTGCAATATTTATTTGACAAAAGTTCTTTATTTAACTGAAAATGAAGACTTTAGCTCTGTCACATATGGATTTTTCATAGTTTGTTGATTGCATTTGCTGCAATGCCAAACTTTGATGCAAGGATTGCCGTGTGTGAGGCCAATATAGATTGAAGACTCCATTTGGACTACCTGCCGATTTTCCTGACCTTTCTCATTAGTTTTTTGAGCGCCGTTCTCATTATCGCAACGAGTAAATGGCACGGTAAATATTCACAAGATCATTTAGAAGGGGTACAACGCTTTCACGAAAAAGCCACCCCCCGTATTGGCGGGTTGGCCATTATTGTGGCTTTAGGGTTTGGAGTTCTATTCAGTTCAGATGAGAGTAGGCAGCTGTTGCGTTTGTTATTTATATTGGGATTTTTTGTTTTCTCGTTTGGTTTTACCGAAGACATTACCAAAGAGGTTTCTGTAGCATTGCGTTTGTGGGCAGGATTTATGCCCGCGGTAATCGCGTATTTTATGGCGGGCATTACCTTGCGCTCAATTGGTTGGCTACCCATCGATTATTTGCTAGGCTTCACTCCAGCAGCAATCCTCTTTACAGCCTTTGCAGTTGGAGGTGTCACCCAGTCAATCAACATCATTGATGGTTTTAACGGTCTATGTTCATGGGTGAGTACCTGGTCTTTATTGGGCATCATGGTGATTGCGGTGCAGGTGGGTGACAATGCTTTGGCCAGTATCATTCCCTTGATCATTGCTGCCATCTTTGGGTTTTTGGCGCTCAATTGGCCTTTAGGAAAAATATTCTTAGGCGATGGCGGATCGTATTTACTGGGTCTATCGGTAGCTTGGTGCTCCGTACTGCTAGCTACCCGCAATCCAGAAGTCAACCCCTTTGCACTTTTTTTGATTTGCGTCTATCCGATCACTGAGGTTTTGTACTCTATCTATCGTCGCAAGATGAGTAAAAAATCCACAGGGCAACCCGATCGCATGCATTTACATCAGCTCATTGCTATCGTCTATGTCTATCCTGGTTTTCAGAAATTGAGTAGTGCAGTACTGAAAAATTCTGCCACGGGTTTTTTAGTCAGCCTCCTTAGTATTCCTCCCGTGTTGATCGCAAGTATCTTCTTTGATCGCCCCCCCGTGATTTTGGCAGCGATACCCCTATTTGTGCTTGCTTATTGCTTGCTCTATCGCTGGATGATCTTCAATTCACAGAATAAAAAGCCTAGGGCTGAAAAGAACCTGATACGGTCTGATGTGGTCTGATGCGGTCTGATCAGGCCTGATTGCCTGATTGAAGATGGCCCTGGATTGAGTGATGAATGCCCCAATACTCTGCAATATTCGGCAATATTCGATTTAAGGCCCTAGAAAAGACCTAGCACCACCTTGATGAAAGGCAATGACTGGCCTAGACCACCAATTGATGGGTGCAATTGTGCTAAAAGTATGGCTTTATTTAATAGAAGTTAAAATGATGCCAATGTTCAAAGTCTTGCACTATATGGGTCTTGTCCTTTATGGCTAGATTGAACTTTAAAAAGTATTTCAGCAGTAGCCCAGCAGCATGTAAAAACGAAAGAAACCGCAGTAAAACCTCAGAATTTGGTTGATCAACGCCTCTATTTCCGAGTTTACTGAACCTTATTAATTGAACTTGTTATTTGTCATTCTATTTGCCCCCAACATGACCCCAAAAGTTGCATTTGATCTCTTGTGTAGAAGGCTATCTCAGTGGAGTACGCCAGCGACAAATCGCTCGCAAATGGGTCGATCCTATCGAACCGAGTTCCAACGTTTTTTATGGGGTGCGATTTTTTTAACGATCTATCTTGTGTTTGCCTTCTATAACCTATCTGGCGATCAAGAGGGCTCTGCCGATAACAGCGGTATTTGGGCTTTACTACTCTTTGGTATTTTCTTCTGCGCTTTGGGAGCCTACTTTGCGCCAGGCTGGGCTGCTTTGACTAAGCGTTACACTGCCTCGGGCAGGCGTCAGGTCGCGGAAAAAAAGCGCCAGCGTGACAAGGATCATGCTGCTAGTCGGAGTCGCAGCGAGCGCAGCGCGCATCGTAGTGAGCAAAAAAGTGAGCGCAGTGAGCGCCGTAGCGAGCAAGGATCAAGCCATTCATCTAGTAAAAGCACATCGCAGGAGCGTGGCAATGCTCGCACCGATGGTAAACATTCAGAATGAGTAGTCAAATTTTGGTGATCTGCACTGCTAATATCTGTCGCAGCCCAGTGGCTGAAGTCTTTCTGAGACGCCTGCTGGGTGAGAAGGGTGTGCAGATTCAATCGGCGGGCACTCGGGCGGTGGATGGTAACCACGCCGACCCCACGATGCAAACTCTGATGAACGCCCGCTTTCCAGAAATGTCTGACCAGCTCTATCACCATAGCTCTCAAGCGCTAACCGTAGAGCACTTAAGTCGAGCTGATTTAATTTTAGGAATGGAGCCTGCGCATTTAGACTGGGTCAATCAACGTCATCCCATCGCACTGGGAAAAACCAAATTACTCAGTCACTGGAGCAATCGGCAAGCCATTGATGACCCCGTTGGTCAAAGCGAACCGACTTACCTTCAAAGCTTTGAGCAAATCTGGTCAGAATGCCAGTTATGGTCAGAAAAAATTCCACAATTAGGTTTATGTTCATAATGCGTGCCATGGCTCTTGTATTTCTTACTCTGATTCTCCGTATTCCAGCTGGTGTCAAACAAGCTGGGCTCACTGCGTGGCTCTCCTTTTTGTCCCTTAAGCGTTCGCGCCTCATGACGATTGCCCTGCTGGGTATGGTTGGTACGAGTATGTCAGGCTGTACTTTATTACCTGGCATGTCGGCGCGCTACTTTAAGCCTGCGATTGTGGAAGAGAGCCCTGAAGAGCCCGCCAGTACCAGCTACACCTTAGTCAGAATTACGCCTAAATTAGTAAAAGACATGAACGCAGAGCGCCTTGCGGAATCAAAGGTGAGTTTGGGAGCAGGCCCCTTTTCTCATGCGGATGAACCAGTATTGCCCTACAAACTGGGGCCACAAGATACTTTACGAATTTTTGTCTGGGGCAACCCCGATTTATCTCCTGTGACAACCACGGTATCCCAAGGTGGCACGGCTTCAACGCCAGCAGGCAGAACCATTAATGATCGCGGAGAACTCTATTTTCCTTTTGTGGGCAATATTCAAGCAGCAGGAATGACGGTGAGTCAATTTAGAGAGCAATTGACACAGCGCCTGAGTAAATATATTAAGGACCCCCAGGTCGAAGTCGATGTGGCAGGCTTTCGTAGTCAGCGGGTATTTTTAGCGGGTGAAGTAAAGATGCCTGGGATTGTCCCCATCACCGATCAACCGATGCGCATCACCGAAGCGATTGGTCAGGCTGGTGGCTTAACACCAGAAGCAGACTTGTATAACGCGGTGCTGACCCGTAACAAAGTCTCGGCCAATATTAATTTAGATCGTATTTATTACGGCGGTGAAACTTCTGCCAATATTATTCTCAAAGCGGGCGATGTATTGAGTATTCCAGATCGACAAGTACGCAAGATCTTTGTACTAGGTGAGGTGGGTAATGCCGCCGGTATTAACCAAGCGCGCTCTTACGTGATGCGGCGCGGCCGCATGACCTTAGCTGAGGTGATTTCGGATGCCGGCGGTTTAAATCCTTTCTCAGCAGCGGCTGGCAAGGTATTTGTGATGCGGGCAGACCAAAATGGCGAACCCCTCATTTATCAGCTCAATGCCTCAGACGCCTCTTCTTTAATCTTGGCTGAACAATTTACAATGCGTCCCCGCGATGTAGTCTTTGTCTCGCCAACCGATATTACCGAGTTGGGACGTTTTGTAGGTCAGTTCTTCCCATTGACCTCTGGTTTCCAAGCCGTCACCAATACTCCTTTTTAATCTCCAGCAAAGCATTCGATAAAAGATCAGACCGTGGCTAATATTACTCAACAAAATCCGGAAGTCTTCACACCGAACGAGAAATCCTCTGCTGGAGCCCAAATTCAGGAAGAGGGTGGCATCTCACTCGTCGACATTATTGAAAATGTCCTGTTCTTTCGTTGGTATTTCTTAGTCACCTTTGCAGTGATTTTATGTTTTGGCATTTTGTATGCCTTATTTGCAAGCCCGATTTATATCTCTGATGCGCTCATTCAGGTAGAGGAAAAAAAAGGCTCTAGCTTAGGGTCCTTAAGTCAGGTAGCCAAAGTACTTGATGTGCAGCAATCACCTGTATTGGGTGAGATTGAGATCTTGCGATCGCGCACGGTCATTGGCGTGGCCGTTGAAGCTGAAAAGGCCAATATTACGATTGCCGTGAATAATCGCTTGCCGATCATTGGGGGTTGGTTATCCCGAATTTTAAGTAAAGAGCCCGATGGATTAACAAAACCCCTCTGGGGCGGTAATAGTATTGCCTGGGGAGGAGAGGAGCTTAGATTTCAGAGGCTGGTGGTGCCTCAGAGCCAATATGGGCAAGATTTGTTTTTAACGATCGGCCCGGACCGCACTTGGACCTTGACCGATGATGAAGACAAAACGCTCTTAACGGGGCAAGGTACTGAAATGTTAACTGAATCAGCCGATGGCCAAATCACCTTATCCTTAGCTACCTTGAAAGCCAGAACTGGCACCGTCTTTAAGTTGCGAGTCTATTCAACGCTCTCCAGAATTCAATCGGTTTTAGGGCGCATGACCGCTGCAGAGACCAAACGTCAGTCGGGCATTATTAAAGTGACCTTTGAGGGTACCAACCCAGGCCAAACGGCGCAGATGCTCACCGCCATTACTAGGGCTTATGTCAACCAAAACGTCAGCCGCCGCTCTGAAGAAGCAGAAAAAAGCTTGGATTTCTTAAATAAAGAATTGCCCCGCTTAAAAGCCGATTTGGAGATCTCTGAACAAAATCTCAATACCTTTCGTAATGAGAAGAAAACCCTTGATGTGCCGGGTGAGATTAGAGAGCTCTTGACCCAAACGACCAATATTGAAAAATCGCGCCAAGAACTTGAGCTCAAGCGTAAGCAATTTCAGGTGCAATACCAGCCTGATTACCCTTTGCTGAAAGCCATTAATTCTCAGCTGAAAGAAGTGCAAACCCAATCGATTGCTTTAGAGAAAACCATTTCCAACTTGCCACAAACCCAGCAAGATTACATTCGTAAGGCAAGGGATGTGGAAGTCAACAATCAGCTCTATGTGGCCTTACTGAATAACGCCCAGCAATTGCAAATTGCAAAGGCGGGAACAGTCGGTAACGTGGCTGTTGTAGACCCAGCAGTAGTGCCGCTAGGACCTGCAAGACCGAATAAGCCACTGACAGTAGCCATTGCCGCATTACTGGGTTTAGCGCTGGGTTTTGTGGTGTGCCAATTGTTGGCATTTATCACTGGCGTGGTCAGAGACCCGAAAAAATTAGAGCAAAGTATTGGACAACCAACTATAGGAGTGGTGCCTTTATCGCTTGAGCAAATCGATGCGATCGAGCGCGAGGATTCTGGCGAGCAAGGCGCCTACATGCTGGCGGCAGCAGAACCCACCTCAACGGTGGTTGAGGCTTTACGTTCTTTGCGCACTTCGATCTTGTTCTCTTTAGCAGAAAAAAAGCAGGCCAAGGTATTGCTCCTTACCTCTGCCGTGCCATCGCAAGGTAAATCATTTTTGTCAGCCAACTTGGCCTATTTGCTGGCAGTTACTGGTAAAAGAGTGCTCTTGATTGAGGCTGACGTGCGTAGATCATCGATTAAGCGTTACATTGATTTTGATCCTAAAAATCCTGGCTTGTCATCTGCCTTAAATGAGAATATCGATATCGCCAGCGTTGTTTTGAAAGACGTATACCCCAATTTAGATTTTCTACCTGCAGGACTACGGGTGAAGAACCCAGGCGATATGTTATCT
>Ga0194053_10002451_pt1 | contig 10988 bp, 9 predicted proteins | sample SepL228m_MetaG_FD_161684 | JGI IMG/M metagenome (GOLD analysis project Ga0194053, IMG submission 161684) | Anoxic zone freshwater microbial communities from boreal shield lake in IISD Experimental Lakes Area, Ontario, Canada - Sep2016-L227-8m | ecosystem: Environmental > Aquatic > Freshwater >...
CTGTCCCACGAGCTGCACCAGCTGGGTCAGTGGAAGGGCATCATCGCCATCACCCGCGGGGGCCTGATCCCGGCGGCGCTCATCGCCCGGGAGCTGAACATCCGCCTGATCGACACCATCTGCGTCACCAGCTACGGCGCCGAGGCCTCGGGCGAGGCGGAGCAGCTGGCGGGCCAGGCCAAGGTGCTCAAGGGCGTGACGGGGGACGGCGAGGGCTTCCTGCTCATCGACGACCTGGTGGACACGGGCGGCACGGCCCGGCTGGTGCGCAGCCTCGTGCCCAAGGCCCACTTCGCGACCCTCTACGCCAAGCCCGCGGGGCGCCCCATCGTCGACACGTTTGTGAAAGAGTTCGAGCAGGACAAGTGGATCTTCTTCCCCTGGGACATCGAATACAAGTTCGCCACCCCCATCCGGGACCGCGTGCTGCCCGCCCAGGACTGAGTCCGGTTCCTAAATAAGAACAAGGATCACCACCAAGACACCAAGACACCAAGAACTGCAAAGTCGTAATGCAGTTGTCTTTCTTGGTGTCTTGGTGGTAAGAACTTTTTTCTCTCGATTTTCGAGCAGAACCAGATTCCTGATTTCGCCCGCCTACTGCGTCTCCCAGCGCTCGGCAAGGCCGTCCAGCATGGCCTCGGGGGTGGTGGCGCGGACCAGGAGCTCCTGGTCGCAGGCGCGGATGAAGCCCTCGCGCTCGGCGTGGTCCAGGAGGTCCAGCAGGGGGTCGTAGTAGCCCTCGATGTTGAGGACGCCGCAGGGCTTTCTGTGGATGCCCAGGCGGGCCCAGGTGAAGGCCTCGAAGAACTCCTCGAAGGTGCCGATGCCGCCGGGGAAGGCGATGAAGGCATCCGCCAGTTCCGCCATGCGGGCCTTGCGGGCGTGCATGGTGGGGACCACCTCCAGGGTGGTGAGGCCCTGGTGCTGGATCTCCAGGGCCTGCAGACCTCCGACCGAAATGCCGTGGACCCGGCCTCCCGCGGCCAGGGCCCCGTCCGCCAGGCGCTTCATGAGCCCCGTGTCGGACCCACCGTAGACGCAGGTGAGGCCCCGCTGGGCCAGCTCGCGCCCCAGGGCCTCGGCGGCGGCGCCGAAGGCCGGATTATGGCCGGGGCTGGAGCCCAGGAAGACACAGACACTGGGCACGGGGGCTCCTACTTGGCGTATTGGCGGATGACCTGCTCGATGGCGGCGCGGCAGGCGGCGCAGAAGCCCACGTCATCCCGGGTGAACATGAGGCAGTCCTCCTGGCTGCGGAAATAGCCCTTGGCCTCGTAGTTCGCGCCTTCGAAGGCGCCCACCTTCCCGCTGTGGGCATCAGTGCCCAGCAGGTGCGTCTCGTAGACCTTCTCCTTGGCGAACAGCGCGTCCATCACGGCCTCGGGCTGGTTGGCGGCGCGGATGGCCCGGCGCTCCTTCTGATAGTCGTGGCTGTGGGCCTCGAACTCGGCCTTCTTCCAGGGCGTGGGCAGGGGCGCGCCCGGGCTCAGCAGGGCGCCCCACTTGGGCTGCCTGGGGTTGGCCGTGACGTTGGGCTCCCAGGGCTCGGGCCGGTCGGGGCTGTTGGTGACGGCCACGTCGGAGGTGTAGTACTCGTCCGCCAGGCCCGCGAAGTGGTGGCCGAACTCGTGGACAAACAGGTAGCCGATGGTGCTGTTGCCGGCGGAGGCGGTGCTGTAGAGGTTGTGGATGCCGCCGCCGCCGTAGGTCTCGGCGTTTGCCAGGATCTCCACGAACTCGTAGGGGGCCTGGGCGGCGATGTCGCGGAAGGCGCGGTTGTCGAAGGTGAGCACGTAGCGCTCGCTGCCGAAGGCGTCATAGGTGGTGCCCAGGGGCGTGCGCCGGTGGAGGCCGGTGGAAGGCCGCGAGATGCCGCTCTCCCGTGAGGGCGGGCAGAGGGCCCACACGTTGAAGTCCTTGCGGTGCTCCTTGAAGGGCGTCTGCTCGAAGAGGAGGTCCATGACCTTCCGGGCCTGGGCCTCGAACTTGCCCCGCTCGGCGGCGGTGTAGCCATCGCCGAGGATGAGGACATCCACCTTGTCCGCGGAGTCGCCGGCTTTCTGGAGGGTGATGAGGGCGCCGGCCTCGGGGCCCGCGGCCTGCTCGATGAGGGGGTCCTTCGGATCCAGATCGAAGCTCCAGAGGCTCCGGAAGGCGTTCTTCGCATCCCGCTTCTTCACCGTGATCCGCACCGGCGCCTCGGGCTGGGGGAACCGCAGGGACTCGGAGAAGGTGCGGCTCAGGGCCTTGGCCTCGTCCGTGGTCTCCCACTCCCCGAAGATGCTGGCAAAGCCCCGGGAGTAGAGCAGCCGCCCGGTGCCCTTGTCGGCCACTTCGAAGCCGTATTTGCCGAGGTTGCTGGTGTCCACGGTCCGGGCCGGGTCGCCGGGCCAGGGCAGGGGTTCCCGCACCACCCGGTCCACGCCGAACCGCTCGGCTGCTGCATCCCCCGTGTGGCCATAGTCCACCCGCAGGGTCCGGGGCGGGGCGGCCAGACTGGCCAGGGTGGCAAGGGAGAGCAGCAGGGCGCGGAGCATGGAACACCTCGGCATCCAAGATAGACTGTTTACAGGAGTCCCGATGCTCACCTCGAAACAGCGGCAATACCTCAAGGCCCAGGCCCACAAGCTGAAGCCCGTCATGCACGTGGGCAAGGGGGGCGTGACTCCGGCCCAGGCCGCGGAACTGGACATCATGGTGGAGAGCCTCGAGCTGCTGAAGGTCAAGATCAACCCCAACAGCCTCGAGGACGAGGAGACTGCCGTCCGGGCCCTCTGCGCGGCGGTGCCGGGACTCCAGCACGTCTGGACCATCGGGCACACCATGCTGTTCTTCCGGGCCAGCCGGAACCGCCCCACGCGGTTCACGCTTCCCGGGTAAATTCCGGCTTGAATTCAGGTTTGGCGCGGTTCCGCCCGAAAGATCTGGGGTGGAGGTCCGATGCCCTATCTGTCCTGGCGGGAAGGAAGTCAGCTCCTGCGGCACGCGGTCCAGGACGGCTGTCTCCTTGGGCGCGATCCCATCGCCTGTGCCGTCGCCCAGCCCAGTCTGGCCACCCTGTCCCGGAGGCATGCCTCCATCGACCGCATCGGGGGCATCTGGTGGATCCGGGATCTGGAGTCGGCCGGGGGAACGAGTCTGAACGGTCTGCCCCTCAACCATCCCCAGGGCAACTCCCTTAGGGATGGCGATGAGCTGGTGCTGGGCGGCTGGCAGCTGGCCTTCACCGAAGGCTTCCCGGGCCTGGATGGGGTCCAGTTCATCGAGCGCGTGGGCGATCTCTTCCACGAAGTCCGGCCTGAGCCGGCCCAGGCGCTGGTGCTCATCCGGGGCATGGAGCTGCTGTTCCGGTCCACGGACAAGCTCCTGCGGCAGGTGGACTCCGACGCCATCGTGAAGGGGCTCCTGGAGGAGTCGCTGCGCCTGCTGGGTGGGGACCGGGGCTTCCTGGTCATGCGGCAGGGCACGGGCTGGCGCACCGCCCACCGCGTGGGCGATGTGCAGGAGGGCATCGGGCTGTCCCGCTCTGTGCTGGACTACGTGTCGCAGGAGCGCACTGCGGTGCTGTCCAACCGGCCCCTGGTGGACCCGCGCTTCGGCGGCATGAGCCTGGTGGAGCTGCATCGCGGCTCCCTGATGTGCGCACCGATGGAAGACGAGGGCACCCTGCAGGGCCTGCTCTACCTGGACCGGGAGTCCGAGAACCGGCCTTTCAGCCGCTTCGACCTGGCCATCTTCCAGACCTTCGTCAAACAGGGCTCCATGGCGCTGCGGCAGGCCATGCTGAACCGCCAGGCCCTGGGTCAGGCCGAGCAGCAGGGTGAGCTCCTGCGCCTACGGACTGGCAGCCTCCGGGAAGCCGAGCGCCACGGCCATCTTCTGGCCGCCATGGCCGGCCCGCTTCGGCGGCTCCAGAGCTGGGCGGCGGAGGTACCGGATCCTCGGGCTGCAGCCATCCGGACCCAGATCGATCAGCTGGTGAGCCTGCTGGACCACGGCAGCCGGGAGGGGCTGCAGGATGAGGCCCCGCATGCGGGCCACCCGCTCTCCGCGCAGAGCCTCCAAGAGGACCTGTCCTGGCGCTGGGAGTCCCTGGTCAGCCTGCGAAATGCGACCCTGGTCATGGCAGATGCCCCGGTCAGCTCCATCTGGCTTACGGGAGGCCCGCTCCTGGCCGCCCTGGCGGGGCTGGTGGAACCGGTGCTCATGCAGCTCAATCCTGGCACGACGGTGTCCACCCGTTGGGACCAGGAGCGTGGCTTCCAGATCCTGAGGCTGAGCCTCCCGCCGGGCCTGCACGGCCCGACACCCGATCCCTGGTCCCAGCGGGTGCTCCAGGAATCCGGCGTGCGGTGGCGCTGGGCCGACCAGTCCTTCGACCTCCTCCTGCCCGAGGGACCGGATGCCATGCCCGAGGAGCCGGCCCGGCCCCTGCTTGGGCTGGTCAGCGACGACTTGAACCTGCTGGGCCTCTTCCAGACGGTGGCGGAGGCCGGGGACCTGTTGCTGCATCCCCTGGAGGCGCACCCCCAGCCGCCGCCCCTGCCAAAGTTCCGCTTCCTGGTGGTGGACGCGAAGGGGACCCCGGACCTCGAAGCCTGCATCCGGGCTTACCGCAGCCACCCCTCCTTCTCTACGACGCCTATTCTGGTGGTGCGCAGCACGGAGGAGGCGACGCCCAGCCTCATTGAGGCCGGGGCCACGGACTGGCTGGCCGAGGGATTCCGCTGGGAGGCACTACACCACCGGCTGCAGGTGCTGCGCGGGCACACCGAGCTGCAGCAGCGGGCTCTGGCCGCGGAACGCCTGGACTCGTTCCGGCAGATGGCGGGCACTCTCAAGCACGAGATCAACAACCCCCTGGCCATCATCTCCATGCAGGTGGAGATGCTGCAGCGCAAATATCCGGACGAGGTGAAGCTCGGGAAGATCGGCGAGATGGTGGAGCGCATCCGGGCCCTGGTGCAGGTGCTACAGAAGATGCGCGAGACCCCCACCGAGGACTACGCGGATGGGTCCAGCATCCTGAAGCTGGTCTAGGAGCAGGCGGCCGGAGGACGTCGTATCCTCGCAGAGGGAGCCCCGCCATGACCCTCCGTCCCCTGCTGCTCGCCCTCGTCACCGCCCTGACCCTCGGCGCCCAGGCCCCACTGACATCGCTGGTGCAGTCCATTCCGGTGGAGACCGACCTGGCGGACCCGGCGCTGCCCTTTGCCAAGGATGTCTGGGTGGCCATGGTGCGCGGCGCGAAGACGAGCTTCGACGCGGCCCAGTTCTATGTCACCAGCCGTCCCGGCAGCGCCCTGGAGCCCGTGCTGACGGAGCTGGAGCAGGCGGGGGCCCGGGGGGTGAAGGTGCGCTTCCTGCTGTCCGCAAAGATGCTGGACCAGGACCCGGCTTCCGTGGCCCGGCTCCGGCGCATTCCTGGCGCCGAGGTGCGCAGCTACGACTTGGCAAAGGTCTCCAGGGGCATCCTCCACGCCAAGTATTTCGTGGCGGATGGTCGCGAGGCCTTCCTGGGCAGCCAGAACTTCGACTGGCGCGCCCTGGAGCAGATTCATGAGCTGGGTGTGCGAACGTCTGACTCCCGACTCGTGGCGGGGCTGGCCGAGCTCTTCGCCCTGGACTGGCGCTTCTCCGGGGACGGGAAGCTCCCGGTGTTCCCGGCCCAGGTCACCTCTGCGGCGCGGCCCGCCGTGGAGCTGGTGGCCAGCCCACCCTTCCTGACACCGAAGTGGCTGCGGCCATCCAGCGAGGCTCTGGTGGAGCTGATCGGCCAGGCGAAGACCAGCGTTTGTGTGCAGCTGCTGACCTACTCCCCCCTGGCGGGCCCGGACCGCTACTGGCCGGTGCTGGATGACGCCCTGCGCGCCGCTGCGGTGCGGGGGGTCAAGGTGCGGCTGCTGGTCTCGGATTGGGTGCTCGGGGGCCGGGCGCTGCCCCACCTGAAGGCCCTGGCCCTGATCCCCAACCTGGAGGTGCGCGTGGCCTCCATCCCCGAGGCGAAGGAAGGGCACATCCCCTACGCGCGGGTGGCTCATAGCAAGTATCTGGTGGTGGATGAAGCCACGTTGGCCCTGGGCACCAGCAACTGGGAGGAGAACTACTTCACCGAGTCGCGGAACGTGGAGCTGATCTTCCGGGACGCGTCCCTCGCCGCCCAGGTCGCCCGCGTCCACGACCGCCTGTGGAGCAGCCGCTACGCCTTCCCCCTGGAGCCGCTCAAGACCTACGAGAAACGGAAGGTCGACTGACAGAAAAGGGCAACAACTCTCGCAGAGGATGCGGAGAGGGCTGAGGTTCGCAGAGAACAGCGGGTAAGCCTAAGCCCTCAGCGCCCCTACGCTCCCCTCGTCTTTTCTCTGCGAGAGTGGTTGCTTCCCCCTGAGCGTGCGGAGAATGCACCGAGAGTGGGGTTGGCGCATCTTGGTGCCTTCCCTGAAATCCCGGATGAACCTTTACTTAGGCTGAACGCCAGCCGGGTTCACGCCGGTTCGTAGACGTTGTAGAGGTTGTCGCGCTCGAGGGCCTGGAAGCCGGCTTCTTCGATGAGGCGGATCAGCTCGGGCTGGGGCAGGCCCTGGGGGCTCTTGGCGCCGGCCAGGTGGGCGATCTCCTCGGCGATGATGGTGCCGTCCAGGTCGTCGGCGCCGTAGCTGAGGCCGGCCTGGGCCAGGCCCGGCGAGATCATCACCCAGTAGGCCTTGATGTGCGGGATGTTGTCGAGCAGCAGGCGGGCCACGGCGATCTCGCGCAGGTCCTGGGTGCCCGTGGTCTCGTGGATCACGTGGGTGGCGCTCAGCTCGTTCTCTTCGTTCTGGTAGGCCAGGGGGATGTAGGCCAGGAAGCCCTGGTAGCCTGCGGCCTGGGACTCGTCCTGGAGGGCCCGCAGGCGCAGCAGGTGGTCCACCCGGTGGTGGGCCTCCTCGATGTGGCCGTAGAGCATGGTGCAGTTGGTAGGCAGGCCCTTGCGGTGGCAGAGGGCGGCGGTGTCCAGCCAGACCTGGGCGTCCTTCTTGCCGATGCAGATCTGCTCCCGCAGGGCCTCGTCGAAGATCTCGGCCCCGCCGCCGGGGCAGCTCTCCAGGCCCGCGGCCATGCAGCGGTCCAGGAAGGCGTCCGTGGATAGGCCCGAGATGCGGGCGTAGTAATCCATCTCGATCATGGTGAAGACCTTGAGGTGGATCGCGGGGAACCGGGCCTTGATCTTCGTGAAGAGGTCCTCGAAGTAGTCGATCTTGAGCTTGGGGTTGTGGCCCGAGGTCATGTGCAGCTCGCGCACGCCGGCGTTGGCAGGCTTCTCCAGCTCCCGGATGATGTCCTCGGCGGACAGCGAATAGGCCCGGGGGTCGCCGGGCTTGGCCTGGAAGGCGCAGAACTGGCAGTGGGTGTAGCAGACGTTGGTGTAGGAGAGGCGGCGGCTCTTGACGTAGTAGGTGGCGCGGCCGTGGCGCTGCAGGCGCACATGGTGGGCCATGGCCCCGACGCCCGTGAGGTCCGTGGTCCCGTAGAGCAGCAGGCCGTCCTCGAAGGACAGACGCTCTCCGCGCAGCACCTTCTCCGCCAGCGGCAGCAGACGCGGATCGCGGATATGGGCCTGGAGAGACAGCATGCTTACCTCGGGCGACCAGTGTAGCGTCCCAACCCTGGAGGCACCGAAACGGGGATGTCTGCCGGTGGAATGGATCAACATCTAAACCGCGTTTTCCTTATCCCCGTTCATCCCATTTATCCCCGTCAAAAAAAGCTCTTTTGGACGGGGATAAATGGGATGGACGGGGATGAAAAGCAAAGCCAACCGCGCAGTCTTCACCGCCTGCCCTGATCCCCGTCTATCCCCGGCGATGGAGTGCCCATTAACGGATGCCCTGATGGATTCGATCCACCAGGCCGGGCCCTTTGAAGATCAGGGCGCTGTAGATCTGGGCGAGGGCGGCGCCGTCATCCAGGGCGCCCTGCACGTCCTCGGGGCTGCCGAGGCCGCCGCAGGCCACCAGGGGCAGGCGGCCGGCCAGGGCGGTGAGGATGCGGCGGCGGATATCCCGGGCCTTGGCCTTGAGGGGCTCCCCGCTGAGGCCACCGGCGCCCTTGGCCTCCACCCGGGCCCGCAGGGGCTCGGGCACCACGCCCCGATCGAGGGTGGTGTTGGTGGCGATGAGTCCCGAGATGCCCGATGCCACGGCCACCTCCACGATGGCGTCCAGGTCCTCGGGGGCCAGGTCTGGCGCCAGCTTCAGCAGCAGGGGCTGCCGCTCCAGGCCCAGCTCCTGCCGCAGGGCCAGCATGCCCGCCAGCAGGGGCTTCAGGGCCTCGGGAGCCTGCAGGTTGCGGAGTCCCGGGGTGTTGGGGCTGCTGACGTTCAGGGCGATGTAGTCCACTTCCGGCGCGATGAGGCGATAGGCCGCGCGGTAGTCCTCCATGGCCTGGGCCTCCGGCGTTTCCTTGTTCTTGCCGAGGTTGCCGCCCACCAGGAGGCCCGCCGGGCGCCGCTTCAGACGCGCCGCCACCACCTCGGCGCCCTCGCTGTTGAAGCCCATGCGGTTGAGGATCAGGCCCGCCTCGGGGAAGCGGAACAGGCGCGGCTTGGGATTGCCCGGCTGGGGCCGGGGTGTGACCGTGCCGATCTCCACATGGCCGAAGCCCAGGGACTGCCAGAGGGGCAGCAAGGTCGCACCCTTGTCCAGGCCCGCGGCGAGGCCAAGAGGCGTGGGGAAGTCCAGGCCCAGGACCTGTCGCCGCAGGGAGGCCGGGGGCCGCGCCTCCGGCAGGACAGGCAGGAGGCAGGCCCCCTCGCCCAGGAGGAAGGCCAGGTTGTGGGCGGTCTCCGGATCCAGGCGGAAGATCAGGGGCCGCAGCGCACCGTAGAGGTCCATCACTTGACCGTCACCGTGGCGGTGGCGCCGATCTTCGGGAAGTCTTCACGCTTCACCCGGACATGGAAGGTACCGGCGGTGGCCGGGGCGGTGTAGAGGCCAGCCAGGGTGATGGTGCCGCCCTCCGGCTCAAGGATCACCCAGTTCACGGGTTGCCGCAGGTAGCGCGACCCCTCGGGATAGTTGATCTCCACCTGAAAGCTCTGGGTGGCCCCCTTGGCCAGGCTGACAGCCACGGGACGCAGGGTGAGGCGGGGGACAAAGAGCTCGACCGGCGCGGCGGGCACCGTCTCCTGAGGGGCGCCGCAGCCGAGGATCAGCAGGGCGGCCGGTGCGGCCAGCAGAGGGATTTTCATGGCTTCCTCACGGTGTTCAGCATTGCTGGATGGAGAAGGGACCCCACTCCAGCCGATCTTTGTTCGTCTCGGCAGCGGCGCAGCCGATACCGAGAGGATGCCACGCCAAGCCCCGCAAGATGGTCAGAACACCCGGAAGGCCTGGAAGACGCTGCAGCTCCAGCCCCAGCGTGGGAGGGCGCCCGGCAGCTCATTGCGCCGGGATGCCACGGACGCTCCCAGGCGACCGGTGGGGGTGCGCCACTGGGCGTCGCCCTGCAGCCACCAGCCTCCGGGTCCGGCAGGATCGTCCCGGCGGGCGCTGGCGCGCACGGCCTGGAGCCGACCCCGGCCCTCCAGGAAGAGCGGCAGGCCCAGAGCCACGGTGCGCGTGATGGTGGCGTCCCCGAAGGCAGCGCCCAGGGCATCGCCCCGGGTGGAGAAGCCGGCCAGGTAGGTCGGCTGCGGCGCGGAGAAGGGCGCGCGGGGCGCGGCACCAGCGTATTCCAGGCCCAGGTCCCAGCGGTCCCAGGCCAGCTGCAGGCCGCCCTGATCCCGGGCGGGCACCAGGCTGTGGGCGCCCCCGTCGCGGGACCCCACGCGGCTGGCGGTGACCGAGGCGCCCCTGGCTCCGGCAAGGCGAGCCAGGCCGGGCAGGCGGAGGCTCAGCTCCGCCAGGGACTGGCTCAGGTTGCCCTGCTGCGGCGCGGTCCGACCCGCCGCGTCCTGGCCTCCGCTCAGCGTCAGGGTGCCGAGGCTGACCTCGAGGTCGGTGCCGAAACCGACCCGCAGCAGGGCGCCGCCCACGGTGGGCCGCTGCAGGCCGAGGCCCGCGGCCTGGGCCGCCAGCCGCGCCGGGCGGTCCAGGCTCCACTCGGGCACGGTTGGTGTGCGCTCCAGGCGGCCCTCAAAGGCCTCCAGGCGCCACAGCGTCCGGTACAGCTCCAGAGGGGCGAAGGCCAGGGTCAGCCGCGGGAAGGGGCGGGACCCGTCGCCCGCGAGCGTTCCGCCGTTGAGACCGGTGCCCCAGGCGAGGGGGGACTGCTCCAGGGTGATTCGCCCGCCGGAGTTGAACTGGAAGCCCACGAGGGCGCGCTGCAGGACGCCCGTGGTGCGGCCCTGGTTCCGGAGTCCCAGCACCGTCGCTGCGAAGCCCCAGCCACCGGCGCTGTAGCGTCCCTGCAGGCCCAGGCCCCAGCCGCGGGTGCCGTGGCCCAGGCCTTCGCCACCGACCAGGGGCGCATAGGCGCCGCCGCTGTCCGCGCCGCCCCAGCCCACCTCGAAGGAGGGCAGCGACGAGGGCTCCAGCGGCGTCTGCCCCAGGGTCCAGTCCAGCCGGGCCTGCCGCAGCGCCGCGGCGCCATCCTGCAGGAGCGGCGCCTGGGCCTGGGCAACGAGGCTGAGCAGGCAGGGCAGGGCGGCCCGGAGGCAGGCCCTGCTCACGGCAGCACGCGGATGGACAGGATCTGCGCGCCCAGCTCCAGGGCATCCAGGAGCTTCAGGGCCCGGTCCGGCTGCTCCAGCTCGCCCACCCGTGTGTATTTGCCCGTCAGGTGCGGGGTGGCGTTGGTGGTGATGAAGAACTGGCTGCCGCCAGTGTCCTTGCCCGAGAGGGCCATGCCCACGCTGCCGGGGCCATACCAGGTCAGGCTGTCCTCGCAGCGCACGGTGTAACCGGGACCGCCATCCATGGTGTCCACGGGCGAGCCCAGCTGCACCACGAAGTCCGGCACCACCCGGGGCACCCGGCGGCCGTCAAAGCAGCCCTTCCGCGCCA
>Ga0194053_10002458_pt1 | contig 10966 bp, 14 predicted proteins | sample SepL228m_MetaG_FD_161684 | JGI IMG/M metagenome (GOLD analysis project Ga0194053, IMG submission 161684) | Anoxic zone freshwater microbial communities from boreal shield lake in IISD Experimental Lakes Area, Ontario, Canada - Sep2016-L227-8m | ecosystem: Environmental > Aquatic > Freshwater >...
TTGCCCGCTCTGCGTGGCGCTGCGCGAGCGGGAGTCGGTTGTGCTGGGCCAATTTCGAGAGACCTTCCCGCTCCTGCCCCAAGTGCTGGTTTACCGATGCGGCGAACCGCGCGGTCTCGAGAGCCTGGGCGCTCTCGGTCGTGAACTCTATAAACCATCGGCGGCTGCGGGCTTGATGATCCGACAGGCGCAGGAGATCGAGCGCATGGCCAATGAACTCGGGTTAAAACAAGATGACTTGACCCTCGACCTTGGCCCTCTCGGCAAACTCCTTTGACTCTATGACTAAGCGGCATATCGAACACTCCACCAGTGGCGCCACGTTGGCGGACCTCCTCGAACGTATCCTTGACAAAGGCATTGTCATCGCCGGGGACATCAAGGTGAAGATCGTCGATATCGAGTTGCTCACCATACAGATTCGTTTGTTGATCTGCTCGGTGGATAAAGCCAAAGAGATCGGGGTGGACTGGTGGGTCAATCACCCGGCCTTTTCTCGCCACCAGCAAGAGCAACTCTCCAACTCCCTGCTCAAAATCGAAGAGCGATTGGCCAGGATCGAAACCCCGGTGCCCACCCCGGTGCCTACCGCAGCGAAGACCTCCCAGCCTTAGCCGTCGAGGAGGAGCGACATGTCTTCGCGTCCGCTCGGCCACTGCCGGAGGTATCTGGGGGGCCACGATCCCCATCCCACTCCATGCCGCTCCGACGGAGATCAGGCAAACCTCCCCCGGAGCGCGGACATTTTTGTCCAATGCCGCCAGGAGTTGATCCCAGAGAACATCTGAGAAACCGGGCCGAGCCTTTGTCCCGGAAGGGCATGCGAGAATAGCTGTTATGAGGAACTCCCCATACGGCTATTCTCCGAGAAGATCCGCCCCTTTCCCTTAAGCCGATTCGGTGGGCGGAGAAAGCAATGCCTTCAGGCTTTCCCCAAGTCAAACCTCCGCCAACATCATTTTGAGGGACTTGCCCCGGTTGTGCAGGGCAATGAGCTGATCTTTAGGGAGAGCAAATTCGGCATAGGTCTGGCCGGATTCGTCGCAGAACTCCACCTCATAAAAGTGGTGCTCCAGGATTTCGACCACCGTGCCAACCTCGCCCGCACGGAGTTTGCGCGCGGGGAGGTCCTCCCGCAATGCCACCGTGTCCAGGAGTTTAATCGCTTTCTTGCTCATCGTTCGGTTCAGTTCACTTTCACAACATAGCACGTTGTCAGTCTGGCAGTTTCACTAGCGGGCTCTATTTCTGCAGCTCTTTACAGAAGTTCTCGATGCGGGCGAGGCCCTTCTCGATGTTGGCCATGCTCGTGGCGTAGCTGATGCGGATGTAGTCGTCGGCGCCAAAGGCGATGCCGGGAACGGCGGCCACTTTCTCGGATTCGAGGAGTTTGGCGCAGAACTCGGTGGACTTGAGGCCGGTTTTCGAGATGTTCGGGAAGAGATAGAAGGCGCCCTTGGCGTTGACACAGGAGAGGCCGGGGGTGGCGTTGAGCTTGGCCCAGGCATACTTGCGGCGACGGTCGAACTCGGCGAGCCAGATCGGCAGATGGTCCTGCGGGCCGGTCAGAGCGGCGACGGCGCCTTTCTGAGCGAAGCTGGTCGGGTTGCTGGTGCTGTGGCTCTGGACGGCGTCGATGGCTTTGGCAATGGGATCAGGCGCGGCGCACCAGCCGAGGCGCCAGCCGGTCATGCTCCAGGCCTTGGCGAAGCCGTGAACGATGATGGTATGCTCGAAGTGAGCGGGCGAGAAGCTGGCGACGCTCTTGGTGGTCGCGCCATCGTAGAGGAGGTGTTCGTAAATCTCGTCGCTCATGATGAGGACGTTTTTCTCGACACAGATGTCGCCGAGGGCTTTGAGCTCGGCGGGCGTATAAACCGAGCCGGTGGGGTTGCTGGGCGAGTTGAGGACGAACAGGCGGGTGCGAGGGGTGATGGCCGCGCGCAGGGCGTCGGGAGTGAGCTTGAACTCAGTTTTGTCGCTGGTCTGGATGATGACGGGGTTGGCGCCGGCCATTTTGACCATCTCGGGATAGCTGAGCCAGTAAGGCGCCGGGATGATGACTTCGTCGCCTTCTTCGCAGGTGGCGAAGATCACGTTGAAGCAGGAGTGTTTGCCGCCGCACGAGACGATGATCTGGGAGGGTTTGAAGGTCAGGCCGTTTTCGCGTTGATGTTTTTCGGCGATGGCCTTGCGCAGCTCGGGGATGCCGGCTGCGGGAGTGTATTTGGTGAAGCCGGCGGCGAGGGCCTTTGCGGCCGCGTCTTTGATGTGCTGCGGGGTGTCGAAGTCCGGCTCGCCGGCACCGAAGCCGACGACGTCCAGGCCGTCGGCCTTCATTTGTTTGGCCTTCGAGTCGATGGCCAGGGTGAGCGATGGTGAGAGGGAAGCGGCACGATGTGAGATTTTATAGTTCATATCCTCGGAGAGATTTAACCGGTGCGGCGCGCGGTGCAAGCGGAAACTGATAGGAACTGTCGCCCCTCAGGAACTAAATTGTAAATTGATACTTGATAGTGTTTGTTTTTTGTTTAAGCAACTATTGAAACAGCTATGACAAAACGCCCTATCTCCAATGAAACCGGGTCAGTATCGGCTTTAGCGAGCCTTTCGCCCGGTCGCAGGAGCGCAGCACGGTGGGGTGCCTTCACCTTGATCGAACTGCTCGTCGTGATCGCCATCATCGCGATCCTCGCGGCGTTGCTGTTGCCGGCTCTCGCAAAGGCCAAGCGGAAAGCGGACCAGACTTCCTGCCTGAACAATCTGCGGCAAATCGGTCTGCTCGTGCAATACTACACCGACGAGAACAACGACGTCTTCCCAGCCCACCGCAACGGCTTCCCCATTATTAACGATAATGGCGCAACCGTAATGCTCAACAACTGGTGGGGCCCGGCCATCGTCGGCACTGCGAACAAGCTGACGAACCTGTTCCACTGCCCGGCCATCAAGGGCCGGCAAATGGAGAATGGCGCAAACTGGAATTGGGCGTTCGACTGCAACAGCGTGGGTTATGGCATCAACAGCTTCTTTGACTGCCTCTGGCCTTATGACAGCGGCTCAGTATCCATCGCCGGGGTCACGATCACCACGCGGCGCTGGCTCAAACGCTCGTCCGTCATCTCTCCATCGGACAACTTTGTGATTGGTGATGCACAACCCGGCGTCAATGGCACGTGGAGTTCGAGTTGCTGGTGGCCCAATGCCTCCATGAAATCCCCCTCTTTCAGCACGATGTATGAGGGTGTCGAAATGGTGCGACATGGCGGTGTGGGGGTGATGGTATTTGCTGATGCGCACTCGGAAGCGCGCAAAGATGCAAAGATCAACCCACCGGTGGATCCCAGCAGCCTGGATCCGCGGAGCTTGATTAATTCCAAGTACTGGGATCCTCGGAAACAAGCCGGCGACAAATAGCCCATCGTTGATTCCGAGAACGTGCAATAAACCACCCAGGAATTCAAGTATGTCCCGATTTGCTGGTGTTTGGCTGGCAGACCGGCGGGCATGATAACAACTATCTCTGCCGGTATGTGCCCAACGAATCCTGGGGTGGAGCCGATCGCTTGCAGGCGGCACTCCAAAAGGTGCGCCAGACGGGCGTGGAAGTGATCCCGTTTTTCAACGGGACGCTGGCTAATATCGAAATGCCCGAGCACAAGGAATTCGGCCACCGATGGGAAGTCCGGGTGCTCTGCGTGGATGGCGATTGAGCACAGTCCAGCGCCGCGCGCCTGAGTCTAATTCACGCTCAAATCAAGAGGCCGGCTTGGTCTCCGGCTTCACGGCTTTTGGCGAGTCAGTTTTTAACATCGCACCGAGCCCCTGCTTCAGCGCGTTCTCGATAATCAATCTAAAGCCTTCTGGGTTCAAGTGAATGCCATCGTTGAGCGCGCCCTGATTGAATGCCTTGGCGGGGCCGGGTTTCATTGGATCGCCGCCAGGATATGGGTCGAATGCGGGCGAGCCACCCGGATAAGGGACTGTTTTGGCTTCATAATGTTGCTCTGGGTCGCCGAAGTGATACTGCATCAATCCCCAGTTTTGGATGTATAAACAGCGGTCTGACTTCTCGGCGATAGCGCGCTTCTCACGACCCAGATCAACCAGATAGCGGTTGAAATCAGATTGGGCAATACCGTTGAAGCTTTGCTTCATCGGAGATCGGGCAGACTCGGCCACATTCAGGTAATCATAGTCGCACAACACCACCTTGAGGCTTGGACGAACCGCCAAAATGGCATCAACCAGTGTTTGGATATTGGTGTGAACACCCGCCCACAGTCGGGCGCGATCATTCGCGGTGAGATTTGAGAGATTGGTCTTGATCGCCTCCCGGAGAAAATCGTTTCCGCCAATAACCACAAAAACGATGTCCACCGTGGGATTGGCCGCCAACGCCTGCCTGAGGTCGTCCAACTTGCCTTTGTGATTAGTTGCCCACTGATCAGCCCGGGAGCCTGGCACGGTGGTCTTCTCTGTGGCAACAATCTCGGCCTCCTCATGCCCCTGCGCCTTCAATGTGTGTTGGAAAATCTCTCCAGCCACCGGATGCGTCATGAACGCCGCCCAGCTATCGCCAACCACCAGGATGCGCTTTGTCCCTGCCTGAAGCTGAAAACACAGCGAAAAAATTAGTGAAAGCAGAATGAAACCGCCAAATGCGGAGGATGTCCGGTCGGCGGAAACATGGTGCCGGATGCTGTTGCTGCTTTGCGCAGAAGGCATTTTCACAATCATTAATTAATAAAGCATTGAATTGATACGCTCTGAGGCAGCGATGCATGCCCGTTCGGGAGAGTGAGCTTTCTCACTGACCCGAACGTCTCGTTCCCCGGAATCAGTGTTCGTGAGGATGCTCGCCCTCGCCGTTGAAAAGGGGGTGAGCAGGCCGGGTTAAACCTTGGCCGGCTCAGGGTGAATCCACGGCGCGCGGTATGGCCGTTGCAACAGGCGGTTTGCCTCCTCATCACCTACAATCCGGCCAGCTTTTGCATCCCACGCCAGGCTCCGGCCCAGCTTCATGGACATATTCGCCAGGATGCAGGCAGTGGTGGAGATGTACCCTTGCTCGATGTCCGCGACCGGTTTGCCGCGGCTGGCGATAGCGGCGAGGAAATCCTTCATCTGGCCGCGAATTGCCGGCGCCACCTGCTTTTCTAAACCCTGCTCCGTTTTGTCCTCCGGGTATTCCTCCAGTTCCATGACAACATCGCGATGAATGGGTTGTCCACCACCCAGCGGCGTGAAGTCGTAACTGTTGATACTCGCCTTTAACGTCCCTTTGTCCCCGTAGAAAGTGACGCCCCACGGATACTTGGGATCCGGCCACTGGCCCCAGTGGCGATGCTGCCAGACCATGTCGAGACCACCGAAATCGAAGATCGCCGTCTGCGTATCCGAAATGTTCGCCTTGCGGTCCTTGCGCACCAGGATGCCACCGGAAGAGCTGACGGATTTGGGTACGCCGAGATCGAGCATCCAGCGTGCCGCATCCAACATGTGAATGCACATGTCGCCGACCGTCCCGTTGCCATATTCCATGAACGAGCGCCAGCCCCGCGGATGTTTCATCGGGTTGTAGGGCAGCATGGGCGCCGGGCCGGTCCACATTTCCCAATCCAGGTAATCGGGCGCAGCACAATCGTCCGGGTCCGGTCCGGCCCCCGAGCCGTAATAGCTGTAAACCTCCACCAGGCCAACCGTGCCGAGCTTGCCTTCCTTGATGATCCGGTCGCGCGCCTCGATCAAGTGCGGTGTGCTGCGGCGTTGCGTGCCGACCTGGACGACGCGCTGGTGCTTGCGCGCTGCCGCGAGCATGGCTTGGCCTTCGATGACATCCACGCTGATCGGTTTTTGCACATAAACATCCGCGCCCGCTTCGACCGCGGCGATCATCGGCAAAGCATGCCAATGGTCGGGCGTGCCGATAAGCACCACGTCGAGATCTTTCTCTTTGAGCATCTCGCGGTAGTCATGGTAAGTGCGCGGCTTCTTTTTCGAGGCTTGACGCGTGGAAACGATCTCCGCCGCGCCAGCCAGCATCTGTTTATCAACGTCGCACACCGAGACGACCTCGACCGGCGCGACCTGGATCAACCGCAGCAAATCACTCTTCCCGTACCAGCCGCAGCCGATCAGGCCGACGCGCTTTTTCTGGTCTGCGAATTCGGCGGCATAGTTGCCGAGGGCCGACAACGCCAATCCTGCCGCACCGATTTGGATGAATTTCCGGCGATTCATACCTTCCTTTTAAGCCCGTGCAGGTCCAAAAACAAGTCCCATCCGAAAAGTTTTCGCCGGAAGGAGCGCAGTGGAACGGGTCCGTGACCGCTGAACGAGCGTTATCGGAGCGCGGCCGTCCCCGGCACGAATTAATTGGGCTGCAAATCTGGTTGAATATTGCGGAGCCTGGCTCCAATCTTCTGCCATGCAATCTGTTTTCACTGGACCCGTCTTTGTGGTGCGGGACAATATCGACACCGACCAGATCATCCCGGCGCAATACTTGAACCTCATCCCGACAATTCCCGATGAGTACGAGAAGCTGGGCGCGTACGCCTTGTGCGGCCTGCCGGAATCCCTTTATCCGACGCGCTTCGTCAAGGAAGGCCAGCTCGATAGCGACTATCCCATTGTTGTCGGCGGACGCAATTTCGGCTGTGGGAGTTCCCGCGAACACGCGCCAATCGCTTTGGGATCTGCCGGCTGCAAGGTCGTGCTTGCAGAGAGTTTCGCGCGTATTTTCTTTCGCAACTCCGTCGCCACCGGCGAGTTGTATCCTTGCGAATCGGTGGATCGCCTTTGCGAAGTCTTGAAAACCGGCGATATTGTCACGGTGGACCTTGACGCCACCACGGTGACGGCAAAAAGCACGGGCAAAGTCTATCAGTTCAAGCCACTGGGGGACGTCCGTCCGGTAGTTGACGATGGCGGCCTATTCAATTATGCGCGCAAGACGGGGATGATACCGAAATGAGAGTTCGGCAGAGACTCCTTTTATGTCCATCGCGGATCTTCGACGAGAGTACAACCTGACCGGGCTGCGCCGCAAGGATCTGGACGCTGATCCCATCCTCCAGTTCAAACGCTGGTTCGAGCAGGCCCAGGGCGCGCGGGCAAGCGGGCGATTGCGCAAGTTCTTTATTGGCCTCTATAAATCCCTGCTCATGGCAGCCGGGACTGAGCAGATGGACCTGACCGCCATGACGCTGGCGACGGCGGACAAACAGGGCCGGCCTTCGGCCCGGGTTGTGCTGCTTAAAGGCGTGGACGAGCGGGGGTTCACCTTCTTCACAAATTACCTGAGCCGCAAGGGCCGGGAACTGGCGGAAAACCCGCACGGTGCGGTGGTTCTTTATTGGCCAGATCAGGAGCGCCAGGTCTGCATCGCCGGGGAAATCAACCGATTATCGCCTTTTGAGTCGGATGCCTATTTCAAGTCCCGGCCACGAGGGAGCCGGCTTGGAGCGTGGGCATCGAAGCAGAGTGGAGAGATTCGCGACCGGGCCGAGCTTGAAGCGAACTGGAAGCAGATGGAAGCGCAATACCCCACTGAAGATGTTCCCCGGCCACCTCATTGGGGGGGGTATCTGCTTTCCCCCACCCGCATTGAATTCTGGCAAGGCCGGACAAACCGCCTCCACGACCGCTTCTGTTACACCAGGCAGGCAGACAATGCCTGGCTGATCCGGCGTCTCTCGCCTTGAAGTGCGCATCTATGATTTGTCTGTCTTCATGTTTTGTCTGTCCCTTATGCCCATAATCATTCGCACGCCCCTCTGGAGGTGAAACATTAGACAGAACAATTGAAGACGGGACAATTAGACAGAAAAATTGGAGACAGAAAAATGGAAACGAAAGCATTTGCGGATTACCAGGCAAAGTCCTTTGGATTTTTCCAAAACCACCACCCTGAGTAATTGGAGCCCGAACATTCTTGTCCGCTCCCGGAGCTCAGTCAACCCCGAAGCGGACAGGAATGTCCGCGCGGGCGCAGGACAGAATTCTTCGAGAGCAATATCTAACCAAGGTCGAGCGGAAGTGCAAGGTGGGAGACCTGACCGCATTTCCCGGCACCCGATTGGAAGCGCTCAAAGGCAGCCGCAGCGGCCAATGGAGCATTCGGATCAATGACCAGTGGCGCATCTGCTTCCGCTGGCAGAAAAACGATGCGCACCAGGTTGAAATTGTTGACTATCATTAAAGTTCATGAGCAAGCGAAAGAATAGGCTTCCGCCGGTCCATCCGGGCGAACTGTTGCGCGAGGAGTTCATGAAACCGCTGCAGCTTTCGGCCCCGAGTCTTGCCAAGGGCCTGGGGGTGACCCCAGCCGCCCTTAATTTGCTTATCCGTGGGCGGCGCGGTGTCAGCGCAGAACTGGCGCTCCGGCTTGCCCGGTATGTCGGCACAACGGCCGAATTCTGGGTTGGCCTCCAGGGCCAATATGACCTCGATGTCGCCCACTGAGAAGCGCAAAACCGAGGTCCACGCCGGATCACCGTCCGTCCACCCCCGAAATGGCTTGAAAAGTCACCCGTTTAACGGGAAATTCCCATTATGAAGACGCTGACCGTTGACGACAGCAAGCGGATCCGACTGCCGGACGCCAGGCCGAGGCAGGTTTTTTCCTATGAATCAAGCCCGGATGGCAGCATTAAGCTTGTTACGGTGGCTCCCAAGGAACCGAGGACGATCGTCGGCAAGATGGTTCGGAAGGACGGGCGGCTGTTCCTGGAAATCCCGCCGGGCTATACCATTCCGGATGACGCTATTGCCAAAGCTGTCCGGGAGGAAAGGGAAAGCCGGTCATGAGCACCTAAAAATGGTCGAGTGGAGCGGAGGCGCGACATGATTAGGCCAATGACTTCCAATCGCCAATTCGGAGACGGTAAAAGCCCTCCAATTCGCCCCGAAGCGGTTTCAAGTCTAGTTTCTGAGCATGCCCGCCGGCCAGGGCCTTGAGTTCCCGCCGCACGCGCTGTTTGGTTCCAGGCGGCAACCCCTGCAACCAAAGCTGCACAGGCTCAGAGGCCGAAATCCTCATCAGCCAAATTCAAGTTCTTGTAGCTGAGTTTCCCGGCCTTGGCCGCCCGGAGCACCTTCATGGCCCGGGGATTGGAAAGCAAGTCCATGGTTTCGAGGAGGCACTCGTAATCGGCAATCGGCAGCAAAACGGCTGTGGGCCTGTCTCGGTTCGTGATGAGAAAGCTCTTCCCGGAATTGCACAGCCTCGGCAGCCCGGCCTGGGCCCGCGAAATGGTGAGCGTGTTACCTGTAACTTTCATTATGGATATATATATATCGCCGAAACCGGCTGCTGGCAACGTCAAAGAATTTCCATTCTCCTCTTGCTGCACATCGCCGCTTGCGGGCAGCCGGCTGAGGGCATAGTTTCGGGCCATTAGTTTTCTGACCCTTGAAGTCGAAATTGACCACGGACACGTTCTGCCGAAAGGCGCGGAACGCCTGCCCGAAAAAGCCTCCGGCCTGCTCACCATCCTGCCGCCCCCGCCGCTGGCGCAACTGCGCCCCATCGGTCTGGCCCGAGGGCAGTTCATCGTGCCCGATGACTTCAACGCCCCGTTGCCGGAGGAAGTTTTGCAGACGTTTGAAATGATAGGAAATTGGTTTTTGGGCGCCCCCAGGTACGGGCGCTGCGCGGGTGGGTGCGAACGTTGGGCGAAAAAAACAGTGGAAGAGCAATATGCCAAAGGCAGACAATAATAAACAATATCTCATTGGGGTCGTTCTTTTCTTCGGCTTCATTGTTCTTCTGTGCATTGGCGGGTGGCTTATTACACCGGGCAACAAAGCAGAAAAAGAACGGTTGAGAGTTGAGAAAGCCCAACTGCTGGAAGATTACCGAGGCACCAACGAAACAAACCGCGTAGCCGCGTTTCGAGTCCTAATCCACGATAAGAAACTCTGGGACGAGTCGATAAGGGTCTTGGACGAGAGCGGCGACAAGGAACTTGCGCTCGCGTTCTGCAACGACTCGGTGAGTCTCTGGGGCGGTGGTAAGCTTACTTCGGCTGGTGTACGCTGGGCCCAGAGCCACGGATTCAGGGTCTCGAAACGCTCGAAGGGCTATGAGATTCATTACTTCTTTCAGTAGTGCAGATCTGTTGAAAATGAGTCTCCCGCCTTTCGCCCAACAAGACGCTCGACCGAATGACGAGGAGCGCGGTCACGCTCGCGTTCCAAATCGGACGCCCTTGTCGCGCTCCTCGTCATCGGTCAGCTTTGCGTTAGACCCTGCGAGGGCGCCGTGCGTAGCGGGCGCTCAGAAATCATCGGAGAAAACAAAATGCAAACAAGCGAGCCTCTGGCAAAACTCTTAATCCTGCTTCTGTTGACGGGTGGCACGCCTTGCGGTTGGTCTCAAAGCACCATCGCCTACTCGGCTGGTCCCGCCTTTCAAATCCCGGCTGAGTTCATTCCAGCGTCCATTGACTTGGACCGGGATGGGTCAGCGGACTTCAGTTTCATCGGTGGTGGCCCGCTCTGCACGATGGATGTTCCCTGTAGCGGCTGCACCTGGTCGTTTGACGTTCTCATCTTGGGCACGAACGGACTTTTGGTTCAGGATAGCTACGCCTCGATTCTGTCGGCCGGGGAATGGATCGCCCCCGTGACTTGTTCAAATGGCGTGTGGTCCAGTGCGGGCAATTCCACGCTGCTCAGCTTGTGGTGGAGTGAGCGCTATGGCACCTCCGGTTCCACGGGTCCACTGGCAACGATGGGCGAGGGTTTCCTGGGGGCGCGCTTCTATGGAGCCGACGGCCTGCATTACGGGTGGGTCCACGTGCGGCTGGATTGGGGCCCGGTCGTGGTGGATTGGGCCTACGAAACCCGCCCCGGCGCGCCGATCCAGGCCGGGGCCAAGCCGGTGCCGGTGCCGCTCGCCTTGCCGACGGTCGCGCGGCCCGGCTACTTGCGGCTGAACTGGCCGTCGGAGATTGGC
>Ga0194053_10002460_pt1 | contig 10963 bp, 10 predicted proteins | sample SepL228m_MetaG_FD_161684 | JGI IMG/M metagenome (GOLD analysis project Ga0194053, IMG submission 161684) | Anoxic zone freshwater microbial communities from boreal shield lake in IISD Experimental Lakes Area, Ontario, Canada - Sep2016-L227-8m | ecosystem: Environmental > Aquatic > Freshwater >...
ATGAAGCAGATAAAGCCTTGTATCAAGCCAAAAATAAGGGGAGAAACAGGGTGGAAAGATTTAAGTAATGCATATTATTATTTGTGTGCATACATATAGTTGACAGTCTAATGATGATTTTATTCCAATGGTTGGAAGACTTTGATAAGCTGAGGGATTAACTGTTTTTTCCTGCTCAAAATGCCAGGCATATCATACAAATTATCTTTGATTTTATTGTATGGTAACAAATCAATGAATTCGGGAGTTCCGACTCCAAGCATAAGGGATGTCTCCTTCGGAAGATTGGTAACTATCAGGGCATAGAAAGAAAGTCCCTCTATCTTGACTATATTTTTTGCGGCGGCGAGTAACTCGTCGAACTTAAGTTCAAAATTATTGAAGTTTGCTTCCTCGACCTGTGCTACAGAGTAAATATGCTTTCCTACATTATAGTTTTTCTTGTCCCCATTTAGTATTATTGCAGGAGGATTCTTGGCAATTACTGAACCTACTCCAAACATCTCTCCAGCAAGTTCATCAGGAGAAACATTGCATAATCCCTGAAGCCATTTTATGGCATCGCTGTCTCTTTTGGTTGATGTAGGAGACTTTAGAAATAGAGTGTCGTCTATTATCGCCCCCATTAGAATGCCTGCGATTTTTACATCAGGAATTATCCCCATGTATTTGTACTTTTCCGTGACCAGTGTGCATGTGCTTCCTACTACATCATTCATAACGGTAATTGGGTAGGAAGTTGTAGGGTAATCAAGATGGTGATGATCAAGAATTTCTATAATCATGGCATCTGAAGCCCCGTCAACAGCTTGTTTGAGGTTATTATGGTCCACCATAATCAGGCGAACTTTCTTTGAGTCATCCATATCGCTTTTGGATACGGTGCCGAGGAGAGTTCCCTTATCATCCAAAACAGGGAACAAATCTTCTTGCGAAGACAGGATTTTGTGTTTGACATCAGTCACCTTGTCTTTATTTTTGAAGGTAACGGCATTCTTCTGTGTCATTAATTCCACAGGCATACTGAATTTGAGTCTTCTTACTGTCGTGGCTGAGTCAAATGGAGTCCTGAGTATTGATGTCTTCTTTTCTTTAGCAGCAGCAATAATAGTTTCGTTAACATGAGCGCCGCCAGTTACAATAAGAAGTCTTACTCCAAGCTCCATCACAGACAAAAACTGAATGTCGTCTCTGTCCCCTACTACGATAGCCAGACGGTCAGGGGAGCGTGTCATAATGTGTTGTCTGAAACTGAATAATCCCTGGGCCGCCACATAGACATATAGATCTTCCAGGTCTTTTTCATCGTATAGGTTAAGAATTTCAGCATCAAGAGTTCTTGCCGCCAGAGTTATCGAAGTAGTAACTTTTCTGTCAAGCATGCCTACTATTGATTTTCCTTGAGAGTTATTATGTGTGCTGAAAAGCTTATTTGTAACATCCCATAAACTTACCATTCCAAGATAAGCATTATTTTCATCAACAATGGGTAATCTTGATTCATGTTCTTTTTGGAAGAGTTCAACAGCCTCTAAAAGCACATCGCCCTTTTTTAGGCAGACTTTCTCTGTATTCATAACATCTTCTACATCAGGTATTATATCCTGAAAAAGGATAGGAAGTTCGACTTTGAATTTATTGAATAAAAACTCTGTCCGGGCGTTAGGAAAACCGGTTCTTCCAGCAAAAATATTTTCCACTCCAAACTTTTTTTTGAATTCTGTATAAGCTACAGCTGATACCATGCTGTCTGTGTCAGGGTTTTTATGACCTATAACAATTGTTTTTGGAATAGCGCTTTTTGTGACACTCATATGAATACCTTAATATGTTGCAGTTTATCTAAATATAGAAAGAAAACATTTTTCAAGATTAGTGAACTAGACTAAAGATTAGCCATTTGCAATAAAAGATTCAATCCATTAGAATCAACTCCTACAATTCTTTTTAGCTTTTGCCTAAGGCAGATAAAAAATTTTAATTTAAAAAGGGGGACAGAATGATGAATCAGGATATAGCTTTGAATCCGAATAAAATCGTAAAATTCTTAAACAAACCCGCTGCTGATTTTACAAAGAAAGACCTTTTGGACTACATCGAAAAGAACGATATCAAAATGCTTAACTTCCGTTATGTCGGCGGTGACGGCAAGATAAAACTCCTTAACTTCATAATAAATGACAAGAAGTACATAGACAAGATTTTATCAGTCGGCGAGAGAGTTGATGGGTCGAGCTTGTTTTCCTATATTGATCCTTCTGCAAGCGATCTTTATGTAGTGCCAAGATATAAAACAGCTTTTGTTAATCCGTTCTCAGAAATTCCGGCGGTTGATGTAATGTGTTCATATTACAACAAGAGGGGTGAACCGCTTGACATTGCTCCTGAAAACATTGTTAAAAAGGCTCATGAATCACTAAAGAAAGCTACCGGTTTTGAGCTTGAAGCTCTTGGCGAACTCGAGTTTTATATTTCATCCGAACTCGATAAAATTTACGAAATTATACCTCAGAGAGGTTATCAGGAATCTCATCCTTTTGCAAAATGGCAGCTTATAAGAACCGAAGCAATGCAAGCCATAAGTGAAATGGGTGGAAGAATAAAATACGGACACTCAGAAGTCGGAAATATTGTCACAGGTGACAGGGAATATGTACAGCATGAAATTGAGTTCTCGCCTGTAAATATAGAAGATTCAGCTGACCAGCTTGTTCTGGCTAAATGGGCTATCAGGGAAGTTGCCTACAAATATGGTCTTGAAATAAGTTTTGCCCCAAAAATTATAGTTGGACATGCCGGCAGCGGACTGCATATACATTCAAGGTTGGTTAAAAACGGCAAGAACATGATTGTAGATGAAGCAGGTGCTCTGAATGACACAGCAAGAAAAATGATTGCAGGTTACCTCGAAATGGCTCCATCATTAACTGCTTTCGGCAATACAGTTCCTACTTCATTCCTAAGGCTTGTTCCTCATCAGGAAGCTCCGACTAATATCTGCTGGGGAGACAGCAATAGATCTGTTCTCGTCAGAGTTCCACTAGGCTGGAAAGGCGTCAGCAATATGATTTATGACGCAAACCCGAAAGAAAAAGATCCGATTCCTGATTTTATCAACAATCAAACTGTAGAAATAAGAAGCCCTGACGGTTCTGCAAACATTCACCAGCTTATCGCAGGTTTGGCAGTTGCTGCAAGACATGGCTTGGAAAACCCAAATTCCCTCGAACTTGCTAATAAGCTTTATGTTCACGGCGATGTAGGCAAGAACCAGAAACACCTCAATCTGCCTCAACTTCCAGCTTCATGTTTCGAAGCAGCAAACAGGCTTGTAAATGATCGAGCTATTTATGAAAAAGATGGAGTTTTCCCCGCCAGAATGATTGATGGAGTATCGAGTTTCCTAAAGAAATATCAGGACGAAACTTTGAGCGAATCTTTGTTTGGTAATGGAAATGCTCTTAAAGAATTAGTACAACGCTATTTTCATTGTGGTTGAGTTTTAAAAAATTAATAAATTTCATAATCAGTAGGAGTTTTCATGAGCAATAATTTTAATGAGATAAGAGGAAATAACGGTAAAGTTGAAGCAATTGAGACAAATCTTTCAGGCGAGTGTCTGCTTCTTAATCCCAAGTTGAATAAAGGTACTGCTTTTACCAGAGAAGAGAGAATCCAATTCGGTTTGTCAGGAAGACTTCCTAATCGGGTTGAAACTATTGAGGAGCAATCATCCAGAGTTTTCTCGGTTTATTCAGGAATAGCTGATAATCTCGAAAAGAGTTCTTATTTGTATAATCTCAATGAGACGAATACTACACTGTTCTACAAAGTCGCTGAGGATCACATTGAGGAAGTAATGCCTGTGGTTTATACGCCTGTAGTCGGCAGATCAGTTCAGGAGTTCAGCAAACTCTGGAATCAGAATAGAGCAGTTTATATAGCCTCAGAAGACATTGACAGAGTTGATGAGATTCTAGCACAATACACTGATGGAGGTTATGAGATTGCTATTGTCACAGATGGAGAGAGAATATTGGGTATTGGTGATCAGGGTGTCGGAGGAGTAAATATTTCAGTTGGCAAACTTATGGTTTATACTCTTTGCGGTGGACTGAATCCATCGAAGGCTCTGCCGGTGGTTCTGGATGTCGGGACAAACAGCGAACTTCTTCTCAATGACAAATTCTATCTTGGAGCAAGACATCCGAGGTTAAAAGGCGACGCTTACGATGCATTTATAAAAAAGTTTGTTGAATCTTTCAAAAAAAATCTGCCTCAAACTCTTTTGCATTGGGAAGATTTCAGCGGAGACAATGCCAGAAAGAATTTATCTCTTTACAGGGATAAACTCTGCACATTTAATGACGATATCCAGGGGACAGCGGCTGTTACTTTGGCATGCGTTCTTTCAGGCATCGGGTTTTCAGGAATAGATTTAAAAGATCACAGAGTCGTTCTTTTCGGTGCAGGGGCTGCAGGTACGGGGATAGCGTATCAGATATGCGATGCCTTCACGCGATTCGGAATGAAAGAAGAAGAAGCTTTTAAAATGTTCTACCTTGTTGACAGATATGGTTTGATTGTAGAAGACATGGGCAGCATTCAGTCATACCAAAAACCATTTGTGAGAAGCAGAAAGGAAGTTGACGGCTGGACTCTTTCAGACAAAAACAATATAACGCTTTTGGATGTAGCCAATAATGCTAAACCGACAGTAATAATCGGGTGCTCAACAGTCTTTGGCGCATTTAATGAGGCTGTAATTAAAGCAATGTATAAACATTGCCCAAGACCTATAATTATGCCTCTGTCCAATCCTGATACGAAAGCCGAGGGAAAACCTGCAGACTTTATTCCGTGGACAGACGGTAATGCATTGATTGCTACCGGTACTCCTTTTAAGAGCGTTGATTATAAGGGAAAGAATTATGTCTCATCACAATGTAACAATGCTTTTATCTTCCCCGGAATCGGATTAGGCGCAGTGATATCAAAGGCAAAGAAAATTACTGATAATATGTTTTTCGCTGCAAGCATAGCGCTTAGGGACTATGCCAAAGAATGCAAGACTTGTTCTGAAAATCACCAACTTTTGCCGCCTATAACCGAAGTAAAAGCAATCAATAAAAAAGTAACAGTAGCTGTAATTAAACAGGCTATCGACGACGGCGTAGCCGGAATCAGCGCCGATATTGATATTGAAGGCGAAATCGAGAAAAGGCTCTGGTATCCGAAATACCAACCATATAGAAAAGTTTGATATAGCAGGTATCTGAAATGAATGAAACATTATACAGGATTGAAACGGATTCCATCGGCGAAATAAAGGTTGACTCAACAAAATACTGGGGCGCCCAGACACAGAGATCCCTGGAGCATTTTTCGATAGGCAAGGACATAATGCCCAAGGAGCTTATTGCTGCATATTCCGTAGTGAAACTTGCATCAGCCCGAGCTAACAATGAACTAGGCAAACTGAAATCTGATAAGCTCGCTTTAATAGAAAAAGCAGCCCTGGAAGTTCTTGAGGGCAAACTCGATTCTCATTTTCCTCTTCATGTCTGGCAAACCGGAAGCGGCACTCAGACAAATATGAACTTCAATGAGGTTATTTCTAATCGCGCCAATGAGTTAGCCGGGAGTAAACTGGGAACCAAGTCGCCTATTCATCCTAATAATGATGTTAATATGTCTCAGTCCTCAAATGATACTTTCCCGACAGCTATGCATATTTCAGCATTTACTGCCGTACAGAAAAGACTCCTTCCTGTATTGCAGGAGCTTCTGAGCGCTTTTGAAGCAAAGCAAAAAGAGTTTTCAGATATTATAAAAATCGGAAGAACTCATCTTCAGGATGCGGTGCCGATTACTTTCGGACAGGAGTTTTCAGGTTATTCTAAACAAATCAGCAACAGCATTGAGAATATAAAGGAAATTTCAAAAAAACTTCTTCCACTCCCGATTGGCGGAAGCGCTGTAGGAACGGGTTTGAATACGCATAAGGAGTTTGCCAGGACTGTTGTTAGCCAGATAAATAAAATAACTTCTTTTGAGTTTGTTCCAGCTGATAATAAGTTCTGTTATATGGCAGCTCACGATGATTTTGCATTGTTAAGCGGAGGTTTGAAAACACTTGCATGTGCCATGATTAAAATAGCTAATGACATCAGGTGGTTAGCCTCAGGCCCTTCGTGTGGAATAGGGGAGATAACTATCCCTTCAAATGAACCGGGTTCTTCTATTATGCCGGGAAAAGTAAATCCGACTCAATGCGAGGCTATGACAATGGTCTGCGCCCAGGTTATGGGTTACGATACGGCAATATCGTTCGCCTGCTCTCAGGGCAACTTCGAACTCAATGTTTACAAACCTTTGATAATTTACGATACCTTGGAATCAATCAGACTCCTTTCAGACTGTTGCGAATCTTTCTCTAAATTTCTTGTCAAAGGGATAGAAGTTAACGAAAAGAAAGTCAGATATTTTATAGGCAAATCTTATATGTTGGCGACCGCTTTAAATGAAGTTATAGGATACGATAATGCCGCAAAAATAGCGAAATACGCTTATCACCAAGACATATCGCTTAAAGAAGCGGCGATGGACTTAAAACTGGTTTCCGAGTCTGACTTTGACAGAGTCGTCGATGTTTCTAAGATGGTTTAAGCTTTACCTGTGCTGCCGAAACCGCCTGAACCTCGTTTTGTATCAGAGAGTTCATCTACCTGAACCATCTCTACTTCAGGAAGTTTGGCTATAACCATTTGCGCAATCCTGTCGCCTTTTTTAACGGTGTAGTTTTCTTTTCCAGCATTGAGCATGATTACGCAAACTTCTCCTCTGTATCCAGAGTCAATAGTTCCAGGGCTGTTCGTTACTGTCAGGTTGTGCTTGATTGCCAAACCGCTCCTTGGTCTTACCTGAGCTTCATAATGAATCGGAAGTTCAATAAAAAGCCCTGTAGGAACTAGCTTGGATTTAGCAGGTTCGAGAAGTGCACCCTCTCTTGCCATAAGGTCAAATGCAGCATCATCGTGATGAGCTTTTTTTGGGCTTAAATCCTGGCATCCTTCAAGCATCTTGAATTTAACGATAACTTTTGAGCAGTTTGACATTTTTGTCCCTTTGTTATGGCATTATGAGAATTCAAATTTCTTAAAATAACTTAATATATTGAGAAAAAAATATTTATTTTATGATTTTTAGTTATAAAATTTGGACTAATTCTATGAAAGCTACTAGACTTATAAATAACAACTGATTCTTAATTTAACACCAAGGAGAATAGGATAATGGAAGTTTTTAATGAAAAGAAAAATGGAATTACATGTTTAAGAGTTGAAGGTCGTCTTGATGCAGGTGCAGCTCCTGCTTTTGAAAAGGCTCTTATTTCAGCTATTAAAGAAGATAGTTCAAAACTGATTGTAAATCTTTCTGAACTCGCATACATAAGCAGCGCAGGTCTCAGAGCTTTGCTTGTTGGTGCAAAAGAAATAAAGTCAAAAGGCGGGAAAATGATTCTTGCTTGTCCTAATGAAAGCGTAAAGAAAGTTTTCGACATTAGTGGATTCTCTTCAATCTTTGATCTTCAGGATTCTATTGACGCTGCTATTAAGAAATTCTAATGAATTCTTAAATTATGAAAATTTTAAGGCATCCGCTTGGGTGCCTTTTTTTATTAAGGATTTCAGTTTTTAATGAAAATAGCTGTTTTTTCAGACTCTCACTCATTCGAGCATCCCTCAAGCTGGAATGCCCTATTTGACAAAAGGGCTGTAGGCCTGGTTAATCATTTCTATATAAGGAAGCACAAGCATAAGCAGGAATATCTAGAGAAGATAGTCAAGAAGATTATAGAAATATCACCTGATGTAGTTATTTGCACTGGAGATTTGACAACAAGCGGAGATAAGGCTGAGTTTGAAACATCTCTAAAAATTCTTGACCCTTTAGTTCAGAATAAGAATTTCGATTTACTCTATGTTCCTGGCAATCATGATTATTATGTAAATGACAAAACTTGTTATGAATCTTTGAGTAAAGCATTTTTTTCTCTTAATAGAGGTAGATTTGACTTGAAAGAACTTCCCGTATCTTTCGTACTGAAAAATATTGATTTTTGCCTTGTGAATGTTTGTAAACCAACTAATCTTTTTGTATCTACGGCTGTTATGAGCAAGAAGAACCAGTCTTTTATACTGGATTGGGCCAAACAAAAGCAAAATAAGCCAAAAATCCTAATAGAACACTACCCCCTTATAGAAGAACATCCTTTTTTGAGGTGCAGGCATAAACTATGGAATGAAAGGAATGTACTAAAAAGTTTGCAAAATAAAGATATAGATCTTGCTTTGTGCGGGCATGTTCACTGGCCGACTGCAAGAATAGACAACCGAGGACGCGGAGAAATTATAATTGGGTCTGCTACGGCAAATAAATGCTTTGCTTTAATAGAATATGATGAAAAGAGTGATCTCTTCAAATATAATAAAATCAGTGTTGAATAACTTTAGGTTAATCTGATGTGTAAATATAAAATTTCTTTTATTCTGTTTTTGTTGTCTTTTTGCTTTGTCTTTACCTCCTGCTCGTTCCTTGATAGATATGACCCTGGATTTGTAGAGAGGCAGCAGAACTTTGAAAATATTAAAAAACTAAAACTTGGCATGACCAAAAAGCAGGTCTTGGCCGTTATGGGTGAACCTCTTGTTGATGAAAAATATAACAAACCTAATCTTTGGTTCTACTATACTGATTGGGATTGGGCAGATTGTGCAAGGAACGAAGAAGAATGTACTCCTTTAGTTTTTGATAATGGAGTTCTAATTGGGTGGGGAAGAGTTTTCTATAGAAACTATATCCACAAGAACTGGCAGTTCAGTGATAAGGCTGCCACTGCTTATGATACAACAGGAGTTGAGCAATAGTTATGTCTTTTAAATTTTCTGATTACAAAAGATTAGGAAGTCTGATAATTGTTTCGGGTGCGAGCGGAACTGGGAAATCGACTATATGCAAGCCTGTAATAGCAGAGGACTCAAATATAGATTTCTCTGTTTCCTGCACGACGAGAAAACCTCGACCGGGAGAAGTTGATGGAGTTGATTATTTTTTTGTAAGTCTTGAGAAATTTAATTCACTAATAAATGAGGATGCTTTCGTCGAGTACGCAAATGTTCATGGAAATTTCTATGGGACTTTGAAATCTGAGGTCGAAGATTCCCTTTTGATGGGAAAAGATGTTCTGCTAGATATAGATGTACAGGGTGCAATGAAAATAAAGAAAAATTTCCCCAAAGATACTCTAATAGGTAAATCAGCTGAATTTATATTCATTCTGCCGCCAGCTTTTGAGGATTTAGAGAAAAGACTCAGGGGCAGAGCCACAGAATCGGAGGAATCACTAAATAAGAGGCTTCTAAATGCCAAAGAAGAGATTAAACATTTCGTCGATTATGAATATTGCATAGTTAATTATGATGTTCACTCTGCCATAGTTCAATTCAAGTCAATTATTGCTTCAGTTCGAAGCAAAACCAGGGGCCTTGTCTTAAATTCTTAAACACAATATAATAGTATTGTGAAAAAAGTCTAAATATTTTGCTTATCAGCTTGACTACTTATTTAATTTTACTATCTTAATGGCTCTGTTTTTAAGGGTTTGTAGCTCAGTGGTAGATGCACCTGACTTTTAATCAGGGGGTCCTGGGTTCGAGTCCCAGCAAACCCACCATTTTAAATTAACTTTGTATTTGTATTTTTGGTTTAAGGAGTTCAAATGAGCACAGTTTGTGATGTCTGCGGAAAGAAAAAAGTTGTTGGCGGAAGTATTATCAGAAAAGGTCTTGCCAAGAAAAAGGGTGGAATTGGTATGCATGTTGTTAAAAGCAACAAGAGAATTTTTAAGCCAAATCTACAAGCAGCAAAAGCTTTAGTTGACGGAAATGTCAAAAGAATAAAAGTTTGTACTGCTTGTATCCGTTCAGGCAAAGTTGAAAAAGCATAGAACTGTAATATTTTGTTTTGAAAGCAGGGCAGTCGGTTTAATCTGACTGCCTTTTTTTATCTAAAATTTTATTCAATCACGGAAATACAAAATGAGTTCAAATCTTATTCCAAAGGCGTACGAAAGCGCTAATGTCGAGTCAAAATGGTTTTCTATATGGAAAGAAAGAGGATACTTCAAAGGCATAGTAGATAAGACTAAAAAACCATATTCAATAGTTATTCCGCCTCCTAATGTTACCGGTATTCTAACTTTAGGGCATGTTCTAAATAATACTTTGCAAGACATCCTTATTAGATGGAGAAGAATGCAGGGTTATTCAGTATGCTGGTTTCCGGGCACTGATCATGCCGGAATTGCTACTGAAAGCCGTGTTGAAAAGATGTTAAGGGAAAAAGAGGGCAAATCTAGACGGGATTTAGGTAGAGAAAAGTTCATAGAAAGAGTCTGGGAATGGAAAAAAGAATACGGCGGTACTATCATTGAACAGCTCAAGAAACTTGGATGTTCCTGCGATTGGGACCGTGAAAGATTTACGCTTGATGAAGGCTTAAGTAATGCCGTAAAGAGAGTTTTTGTAGAGCTTTATAATAAAGGATACATCTATAAAGGTGTTCGGATGATTAATTGGTGCCCTGTTTCCAGAACGGCCCTTTCTGATGAGGAAGTAATTCATAAGGAAGTTAACGGGTCATTCTATCATTTTAAATATCCGCTCAGTGACGGTTCGGGTTATATGGAAATAGCCACTACAAGGCCTGAAACTATGCTTGGTGATACTGCTTTAGCAGTTAATCCGAATGATGAGAGATATAAACATCTTGTTGGGAAAATGGTAGATTTGCCGCTCACAGGGAGAAAAATCCCTATTATTGCTGACGACCTTGCTGATCCAGTTTTTGGTACAGGATGTCTCAAAATTACTCCAGCCCACGATCCCAATGACTTTATAGT
>Ga0194053_10002463_pt1 | contig 10962 bp, 10 predicted proteins | sample SepL228m_MetaG_FD_161684 | JGI IMG/M metagenome (GOLD analysis project Ga0194053, IMG submission 161684) | Anoxic zone freshwater microbial communities from boreal shield lake in IISD Experimental Lakes Area, Ontario, Canada - Sep2016-L227-8m | ecosystem: Environmental > Aquatic > Freshwater >...
TGAATCGGTCGGTGCTCACGCAAAGATTTTTTGGTTCGAATCCCAATGCTATATCTCCATTCACATTTTCGAGAATCCTTCTTAATTCAATAAGACCTTTCTTCGGAACTATAACTTTGGAATCAAAAGATAAACCCAAGTTTTCATCTATTAGTGCCAATCGATGTCCATCTGTAGCAACAAATCTGGTGATTTCGCCGTTGTCTTCAATGAGAACACCGTTGAGATTAAATCTTGAATCATCAGTGGATGCCGCAAAAATTGTCTTATCAATCATGTTCACAATCTTTTTGGAGTTTACAGAAAACTTCTTGATGTCTTCAAAAGATGACCATGTCGGATAGTCCGCTGCGTCCATGCCTGCAAGTTCAAAAGAAATCTCGCCACAAAAGATTTTAATTCGGTTGCCCACCTGAATTGACTTTATATTCATGATTCCAGGGGGAAGTTCTCTCACCATTTCGTAGATTTTTTTTGAAGGAACTGCCAATACACCCGGCTCAATGACATTAGAAATATAAGTCATTTTGAGACCGACTTCTAAATCAGTAGCTGAAAGAGTAATTGTTGTGTTTGAAGCATTTAAGAGAATGTGTGAGAGAATTGGTAAAGGCGACTTTTTTTCTGCAATTGGTACAGTCTTAGATAATCCTTCATAAAATACATCCCTCTCTATCTCAAAAAACATGAGAAACTCCTATGTAATATTAAGACTTAATAATTAATAAAAATAGTCTTAATAGAAGGTGTTGTGAATTTGTTGAAATCTTATCATACATCTCTTATATAGTGGTGTTTGCCTGTGAATTTAAAGAGGATAAATTTATCTCCTGGTTGTTTATAAACACATCATGAATGACTATCTCGAACCTTTGAACAATTTATCCACACCAAAATTAAATTTTATTTCACTTACGAATATCTTCCTTAATCCCTTCAACCAAGCTTTTTAATGAATGATCGCCTTCAAGGCGTTGTTCAATTTTTTTTGCTCCGTATATTACCGTTGAATGATCCTTTCCTCCGAAAGCAACCCCTATCTCAGGATAAGAAAGCTCCGTAAGGTCTCTCGCAAGGTACATTCCCACCTGTCTTGGAAGAGAGTAAAGCTTGTGTTTTTTCTTTGACTTTATATCTGAAACCTTTACATTGAAGGCCTTAGAAACTTGTGAAATAATATCATCTATGGTTATGGTTTTTGTATGACGATGCAGAATTTCCCTGAGTGCATTTTCGGCAAGGCCTCTTGACATGGGCTTTCCCTGAAGCGTACTCATAGCTATCACGCGAATAAGGAACCCAACCAGTTCCCTGATATTAGATTCTACGTTCTCGGCAAGAAAATAGGCTACCTCATCAGGAAGATCGATAGAATCTTCTGAAGCTTTTCTTTTTAAAATTGCAACCTTTGTTTCAAAATCCGGCACACCCATATCTGCCACTAATCCCCAACCAAACCTGGAGCGCAGTCTGTGTTCCATATCTGATATTTCATTAGGAAAGCAGTCGGATGTTATTATGATTTGTTTTCTGGCCTCATATATGCTGTTAAATGTATGAAAAAATTCTTCTTGAGTACGTTCTTTCCCTGCAATAAACTGAATATCGTCAATCATTAACAAATCTAGGTTTCGATATTTATTTCTAAAATCGACCATTCTGTCGAATCGGATGGAGCTTATCATTTCATTGGTAAACTCTTCGGAACTGCTGAAAGATATTTTTTTATTCTTGTCATTGCAAATCACAGAATAGCCGATTGCACTCATGAGGTGGGTTTTTCCAAGGCCCACACCGCCATATATGAAAAGAGGGTTGTAACTTCCTCCGAGATTATCAGTTATTGATAACGCGGCAGCATGTGCAAACTCGTTACATGCACCAACTACAAAACTTTCAAAGGTATAGCGGGGATTCAGATTATGTCTGAGGGCAAATTCATCGGTGATACTTAATGAAGATTTCGGATGAACTGTTTCGAGGAATTCAGAAACGGCAACCGGGTCTTCACCAACAAATTCATCTCGAGAACGGAAATCCATATCATAGCGTTTTCCTGTCAATTCCATTAACGCATCACTTATTATATCGGCATAATTATCCTTTATCCAAATTATGAAAAAATTATTGGGCACAGACAATAGTATTTTATCTATTGAGATATGTTCACAGATCATGGGCTCCAACCAAGTGGACATTGTATGTTTGTTCACCTTAGTGCGGAGCAACCCGACGCATCCAGACCAGATACTGTCCATGTATTACCAAAATATCAAATAATTTTAGAAAGATATTTATTAAGAATTTAACACGAGCAGTTTGGGTTTTCAAGAAAAATCTTCAGAATAACCCAGCAACTCGAGAAGTCTCATGAGTTCTTCGTTCGAATGAAAAAAAATTTCTAACTTCCCGGAAGAATTATATTTCTTCTTAATTGACACTTTTGTGGCCAGATGGCGGGAAAGGTTGGTCTCCAAAGTTGTTAACAAGTAATCTTTCAACGGTAAAATTTTTCCATCAGACTTGTGTTTTTCTTTGAAATTCTGGACTATTTTTTCTAAATCTCTCACGGAGAGTTTGCGCTTGATGACCTTTCTAGATAAATTTAGTTGCGTGGAAATGTCATTAATTCCCAGTAAGGACCTGGCATGGCCCATGGAAAGCATATCCTGTCGAATTTGATCTCTGATAGGTTCTGGTAGCCTCAAAAGTCTAAGATGATTTGTAATACTTGTGCGGTCCTTTCCTATTTTCTTTGCAAGAGCCTCCTGGGTATATGAAAACTTTCTTATGAGAGTGTTATAGGCTTCAGCAGTATCAAGAGGGTTAAGGTTTTCCCTCTGAATGTTTTCAATAAGTGCTATTTCAAGTGATTCTGAATCAGAAAGCCTTCTTACTATGATGGGGACTAAAGAAAATCCTGCCATCTTTGCAGCTCGCCAGCGTCTTTCACCAGCAACAATCTCGTATTTTTCATCCGAATTAATTCTCACTATGAGAGGTTGAATTACCCCCATTTCTTTAATAGATTGACTTAAATCCTTTAGAGAGTCTTCTGAAAAAGACCTTCTAGGCTGATACGGATTTGGAAATAAAGACTCGATCGGTACTAGCAGTATACCGGCGTCAATACTCTTGCCATCAAGAGGGTGATCCAGAGGAATCAGGGCATTAAGACCCTGGCCCAATGCCGCACGCTTCTTGGCCGGTACAGAGAGATTCTGCATCCATAATCTCCTTTGCGAGAGCAAAATAACTCATGGCTCCACGAGACGTGATATCATAAAGCACTACAGGCTTGCCGAAACTAGGAGCTTCCGATAGTTTCACATTTCTGGGAATTATGGTGTCAAATACTTGTGAGGCCAAATTTTTCCTTACGTCCTGAACCACTTGGTGACTGAGATTGTTCCTCGGGTCGAACATAGTAAGCAGAAACCCTTCAATTCTGAGAGCACGATTCAATTGTAACTGGACCCTTCTGATGGTCCTGATAATATTGCTTACACCCTCCAAAGCATAATACTCACACTGAATTGGTACGATAACCGAATCAGCAGCCACAAGCGCATTCAGGGTCAAAAAACCCAGAGCAGGAGGACAGTCAATAAATATGTAATCATAATTTAATTTTATTTCACTTATAGCTCGGGACAACAATGACTCACGGCCATCAATTGAAACAAGCTCTACTTCAGCTCCTATAAGGTCTTGGGAAGATGGCATTATGTAGAGATATTCCAATTCGGAAGGCCTTAAGAGGCTTTTATGACTCATTCCAGATACTAGGAATTCATAAACTGATGGTTCCCCTTGTGATAGTCGGATACCGAGTCCGGTAGTTGCATTAGCCTGAGGATCCAGGTCGATCAGTAATGTTCGCCGCTCAGACAAAGCCGTGCAAGAAGCAAGATTTATGGCCGTTGTTGTCTTGCCGACCCCGCCTTTTTGGTTACATATACAGATTACACGCGCCATCGTCCGGAACCCACACATATAGTATTCAAGCATCGAGTGGGATCCTTTTATCATAAAATAATTTTCATACCAATGTAAAATCTTGAACAGCCTATACATGATATTAACTTTTAATTGGACAAGGGGAGGCATAATCTGAAATTGCTGTAATGAAAATTCTCTATATAATCCTGTAATACAATGAAACTTGTCGAAAGCTCGACGAGAAAGGCAGAAAACCCTCCCAGGACAAAGAAGGTCTAAAATATTTCAAAGACAAAACTTTCCCTGCAGAAGAAGGACCTGCCATCCGTACGAGATAACCGCCTGAACGTACCAAAACGTGGAGGCTGTTCCAGAAGGAAGCCTCGGAAGAGAAAGCCCTTGATATCACCAGATCGTAAGTATGAGAATCTTTGGCTTCCAGAAGCTTTTCCAGCGAACAATTCAGAAAAGTAACACTTCTCAGGTCTATTTGATTGGCTACATGTTTAAGAAAAACGATTTTTCCCGGATGACGATCCAGGAGAATTAACTCCGCATCTTCGTTCACCGTTTTGATTACTATTCCTGGAAAACCCGCGCCGGTTCCAATATCCAAAATACGCAGTCGCTCTTGGTGTGGAATGACTTTCAGAGTTGTCAGGGAATCCAGAAAATGAAAAACAGCAATGTCATGGGGATTTCTCAAGGAAGTGAGATTAATTCGCTTTTGCCATGCTAATAGCAACTCCAGGTGACAAGCCATCTTAGCCGAGGCCTGCAAACTAAGCGGTATGCCAAGCAAACGGCTGCCTTGAATAATAATATCAATCGGTTTGAGATTTTGGGGATACGGAGTCATGAATCCACTGAAGATACTCCGGGAGTCCTTGGTCTATAGGTAAAGTGATGATCTCCGGAACCTCATAAGGATGCAATTCCTTGATTGCTTTCTGAAGATCTTTGAAAACATCTTTGCGGGTCTTAATTATCATTAGCGTTTCTAACTCATCATGAATTTTACCTTGCCAGGAATAGATAGAGCGGATTTCCGGAAGGAGATTCACACAAGCAGCCAGTTTGTTTTCTACGAGAAATTGGCCGATACGCACAGCTTTCTCAATATCATCAATAGTAACAAGGCATACGATGTATGGACTCATATTTACTCCATATTGTGCTTTTTTGTTGACAAGCCACAATACCTTGTATATTCTTCCCCCGTTTGGTGATGTAGGCTCCGCTGGAGCCGCGCTCATGTCTGGCTGGATTTTAACCAGATCTTTTAACAAAAAACAACCCCCCACGCAGAAAGGTAAGGATTGTTTGGAAAAAAAACCATCTGATTCATTGGTTTATGAATGCTGACAAACACTTATTAATATTGATGCCGATCGGGAAATCAAGATGGGGAAGAAGGGAGCTGGGGATATGTTCAAGATCGGAGACGTGGTAGTTTACCCAATCCACGGTGTTGCAAGAATAACAGAGATAAAAACCGAAAAGATTGGGGATTCTGACCAGCTCTGCTATATATTGGAAACGGAGATAAAAACAGCCAACGAAAAACCTGTTATCAAACTTCCCATAGACAAAGCAGACTCTAACCGGGTCAGAAAAATTGTGGATGAGGAAGAAGTTCCTAAGGTTATTGCTATTCTTGAAAAACGCGGCATGAAAAGTGATGCACAGACTTGGAACCGAAGACATCGCGAATATCAGGAAAAAATGCGAAGCGGTAGTATATTTCAGGCTGCAGAAGTTTACCGGGATTTAAGCCTTCTCAAGGAGAACAAGGACCTGTCCCATGGAGAGAGAAGATTATTCGACCAAGCCAGGAACCTTTTAATCAAAGAAATTTCTATTGCAAAAAAAACCGATGAGAAAGAAATTGAACGAGCCATTAGTAAAATATTTAGAAGACAGGATACCAGCACGTCACCCAGCGAAGACATTTATTGATTGCCGGCAAGCTTCCTCTTTCTTTTCATCTCTGAAAGGAAACCCCCATTTATGCCTACTAAAATTATTACAACGGCTCTCCTAGTTTCTAGTGCTATTTTTAGCGTCTTGATAGGGTATTATAGTTTTGAAAATATATTGGGTGCTCTATCATTTGGTTGTGTAGGGCTGGTCGCCGGGGTAGCCTGCTTGAGGCTTCTTCGTCTATGGATAAATACGGATATTCATAATATCATTGGGGGAGCGGTTGGAACGTTGATCGGTGCAATTTTGGGTATAATTATTTACTCCGGAATATCACAGAACATCGAAAAGCCTGAAGTCGCCGGAGCAGTTTATGGTTTAGTGATGGCGTTATTTTGTCTCGTTGGTTTGCAATTGGGATCTTATAAGGCAAAGGATCTCAAAAACATAAAGGCACACGGGGCGCGCGTGAACAACCCAACATCTTGTATTTTAGACACTTCGGTCATCATAGACGGCCGAATAGCTGATGTGTGCGAAACTGGATTTATAGGGGGGGAATTAATTATTCCCCAATTTGTTCTTAAGGAACTCCAACTGATTGCAGATTCCCAGGATTCCACCAAGAGAACGAGAGGACGCAGAGGGCTGGACATTCTCAGTAAGATTCAGAAGCAATCCTGCGTCGGTATAAAAATAGACGACACCGATTATCCAGCGGTGAAAGAAGTGGATCAAAAACTTATTACTATGGCAAAAGAGACAGGGTTTTCTCTGTTGACCAATGATTTTAATTTGAACAAAGTAGCCGAAGTACACTCCATTCAAGTATTAAACATGAATCAATTGGCTAATGCACTGAAACCTGTAGTATTGCCAGGCGAAACAATGAAAGTTCAAATTATTAAAGAAGGAAAAGAGCCGAGCCAGGGAGTAGCCTACCTGGATGACGGAACCATGGTCGTAATAGACCAAGGGAAAAAATTTATCGGAAAAACAGTTGATGCTACCGTAACCAGTGTGCTTCAGACGACCGCAGGGAGAATGATATTCGCCACCGCCAAAAACTGAACGCGAATTAAAAGCTGTTAAATGTAGACCACTTGCCGATTTCAGAAAAAACTATTAGCGCCTGCTACCGCCAGCAAGGAAGTCCTTCCATAGTTTAAACCCAGGTTCAGGCGGAGATCCAGCATCGTTCCACCACAGAATGAAATCCTTGTACATCGCAAGAAATTCATTCCAGTTTCCGTTCGGCGCCACATTTTTCTTCCAGTCAGGATACAAATCATCAGTGGCTAGTTGAAACTCGTCTTGTCCGAATTCGGGAAAAACCTTCTGAAAAGATCTAAACTTCTCTTCCTTACCAAGTTCTCCTTCCATTACTTGTTTAGCAGAAGAAGAAGGAGGCTGAATGGAGGCAGGACTACCAGGAACCTCCTTTGATGAGGTTGAGTGTAAGTTTTCCTCTTTTTGGGCATCAGGACCAGCAGCAACCTGCGGCTCGACCATACTAAACGGCGGTCTACCGGATCCGGGCATGTTCATGGGAACTGCTTGGGATCCTGGTGATGGCGGCTCCATCATCGACATGGCCTGGGGAGGAGGCATCAATTGAAGTTGAGCTGTGATCCAGCTTCCAGAAGGATCAAATTCCTGTATCCCACCAAACAACTTGTCAATTCTGTAGGCTTTTCCTAATCCCAGCGGGCTGAGATAATGGTACCGATTCTGCCAGCCTAGAACAACGAATCCTACGGCTACTACAGCAAGAAAAATCCAAGAATGCAAGGCACTCCAGCCTGGAGTTTCCTTGCCAGAACGCTGTTCGAGATTTCGCACACTGTTATCTTGAGCGATCATTACTCGAACCTCCATATTTCCTTAATCTAAGACGAAAGATCTTCGTCTCACGGTAGTGAATATATCACATTAGGAAAAATTTGTAAATATCATTATTGGCACACTTTATTTCTTGGATATATTGAAATATGCTCAAGCTGTGATGAAGGACAACGAGTTAATTTTTCTTTAAACTTTTTGAGTTGGCAGTTAAAAAATTCTTGCGTGAAAACATAAATGTGATACTACCAAGCTACTTCTCAACATACCCTTTCGTCTTCAGTGAAAAGCCCAGAAAGGGGCGGCTATTTTTAGCCGTTTTCGGGCTTTTCGTTTTTTTGGATTTGATGTAAAAAATGAATGGCGCCGGTGGAGGGAGCTTAAGCACCCCGAAATTCCCTGAGAGAGGACATTCAATCAAGGTAGGGTTATAAAGCCCCAGATGGTGGACATTCAGCCGGCGCCATTCAAGACACACACAACGATAATCAGAAAACGATTCCTAATTCGGTAAACCAGCCCTCAAGAAAAGTATCAATTTTAGAATCATTTCTATCTTCTTTGAGATTGATCAGTCGATATCCACCCTTGGCATAACCCCAACGACCACAATTTAGAGGGACGCTATACTGAAGTCCTGTTTGAACATCAAGCCCGAACGCGCCATCGAGATATGCAATTCCCACTTTGCTATCACACGATAAAGAACCGCCATTGCACATGGTACGGATGCACTTTTGTAATTCTATCCCCGAAATTACCATGTTTCTGGTACGGTCGATTTTTCTTACCCGGTTAGCCACACAATGGTCGCCGCTGTCCATGGTGAGTCTTTCATCGTTGAAGAACCAACCGCTGTATATGGATATTGCTGCACTACATGATCGGATCGGCTGGTACATGATGCCTACTTGTTGGTAATAATTCTCCCATTTACTCTTAAATATGGTCCCGGGGAACATAACCGGCATGTAATGGGATTCTAGTTCAATAGGCATGATAGAGTAGTAGAGTGCCCAATTTGGACGAAATTGGTATCTCGCTGAATACTCGAAAAGCGTTTTGTGAGAATCCAATCCGAGTCCATCGTTGAAATCCACGGTCGGATGAAGAGGCCAGCTTATCTTGCCGCGAATCCTGGCATAAAAAGCTTGAACGCTGAATTCCCACTGTCTACAATTTCGCATGGGAAGAATACAGGGAATACCCGGTTCCGGCATGCAAACCCCAGGAAGCTCACAGCCGGACGGCTTGCACTTGGTAATCGGCTTAGGAGAAGACAGGACAGGGTAAGCGAGAAGCCCCGGCCTCTTAACGGAAGCGGAAGCGGGCCTAAAAGAAACTACATCCTTTGGATGCCAGACCATGGCCGGCTGTAGTGAAACAGGTTCGCCTCTTTCAGTTTTGATAGTATTGTTATCGATAGTGATCTTGATGAAGCTGCCGGAACCGGCAGATTCTGCAACAGACTGGAACACAAGAAACAATAGGCATACTAATACAATGAAAGGGTTTGTTCTCATTTCACCCATCCTCCCAGATCGAACAAGCTGTGATTGCTTAAATATATTTGACCAAATTATGTCAAGAGAAAAATAGATGAATAACAATAATTTTGGATTTTTTTCGAGAAAACACTTATTTTAAAACAATTAATAGATATATTAGAGTTAGTTAAAATAATTTATTAATTATACGTTTAATATAAACAACATATCATTTCTTTTTTATTGAAATTAAAGGACAATAATTTTCAAAAATGCTTGTTCTGTTTTTTGAGGTGGAGAATGGGAAATGGTCCGTGAAGCGCGTACGCCCCCCCTGCTCGGTCTTGTTAAAAGAGACACAGACCGGCAAAAGGAATCTGAAGATGCCTGCTGCTGGAATACATCTGAGGACTGGAGCCAACCGCAGCCTATTCAACTGTTTGGATAGGCCAATGGGGGGTCGTTATGGCCCCTGCCCCACAGATGTCATAAGTTAGGAAATTTCAGATAAAACTGTAGTATGGGTGTGTTACTTCTCAACATACCGCTCCTTTCAGTGAAACCAACTGATTTAACTTCATTACCTAGTCAAAACACATTGTCAAGATAAAAAAACTATAGAATCAATTTAGTTAAAAGAAAATCCTAGAAGCTGTTTGATGTATAGCAAAGCATAATATGTATAACATATTAATATAAAAACAGATTAACAATTAACGCTTCTTTGTCGTTCGACTGTTGGCTAACGGAACGACCAATGGTATCCTCTCTGGGTCATGAAAAATTACCTACATTTTAAGGCTGGAACCGCCATTATCAACATGATTCGGCAAGAGGGCCTGAAGCCTGTCCGGGTACGCGTGCTTATCGGACCGGCGGGGGGGCCCAAGTGGTTCGTCTCAGTAGGATTCGATAAAGCTCTCATGAAAACTCGGTTTCTCGAGAACAATGGACAGAGGATTCTGCTGGCTGGATCTTCTGCAGGAGCTTGGCGCTGTATAGCAATGGCTTGCAAGGATCCATTAGACGCTTACGAAAAGTTAAGAATAGCGTATTCCAGAAACGTGTTCACCCCTCTTGACACCCCTGCTACTATCGGTAAGGCCTTACGTAATAATGTCCAATCTTTTCTTAGAGATGAAGATGTGCCCTTTATCCTTAAACATCCTATCTTTGATCTCGCAGTGCATTGCGTAAGAGGTCGAGGTATGGGCGGCTCTGAGTATCGAAGATTTCAGGGCGCCGCGCTACTCTTCGGCGCGGTCTTAAATGCTGTGTCTCGGACAGGCATGGCTGTTTTTTTCGAGAGAGTTGTTTTCTTTTCAGGTCCTCGTGAACCGCTATTCCTTCGGCATTCCTTCAAAGGAGAATCGGTGCGGTTGAATGCGGAGAATATCCGCATGGTTGCAGTCGCGACGGGATCTCTTCCGTACATAATTTCAGGGGTAAAAAACATACCCGGATCACCGGAGGGTGTATACAGGGATGGTGGATTGTTGGATTATCAAATTAATCAAGACTACTGTCCAGGAGACGACAGAGTTGCGTTATTCTTTAACTATCAGGAGAGAATAGTCCCTGGATGGTTCGATAAAAAACTTTTCTGGCGACGTCCCCCAGGGGAGGCATTGGCAAGAGTGCTTCAGGTCTATCCCGGCGAGGAATTTGTCAAACTTCTACCCGGTTGCCGGATACCTGACCGCAATGATTTTAAGGCCTTCGTAAACGACCCGGCAGAACGGATTCGAAGATGGGATGAGGTATCAAG
>Ga0194053_10002466_pt1 | contig 10959 bp, 7 predicted proteins | sample SepL228m_MetaG_FD_161684 | JGI IMG/M metagenome (GOLD analysis project Ga0194053, IMG submission 161684) | Anoxic zone freshwater microbial communities from boreal shield lake in IISD Experimental Lakes Area, Ontario, Canada - Sep2016-L227-8m | ecosystem: Environmental > Aquatic > Freshwater >...
GTATCAGAAAAACCACCCCGCCTCCCGGCTGACGATCGCGGGCGACGGGCCCCTTTTGCAGGAACTCCAGCGGTCGGCTGCCGCAGCGGGAATCGGGCAGGCGGTGCATTTTGCCGGGTTTCAATCCCAGCAGGAATTGGCCGCCTTGTTCGCTTCCGCGCATATTTTCATGCACCCCAGCCGCCTGACTGCGAAACAGGACCAGGAGGGGGTGCCGAACTCGATGCTGGAAGCGATGGCGGCCGGCCTCCCGGTTGTCGCCACACTTCACGGAGGGATCCCAGAAGCGGTCTGTGACGGGAGGGATGGCCTGCTGACCCCGGAGAATGATTCCGCCGCGCTCGCGGCTTCGCTGGAAAAGATCGCCGGCGAACCCGGGCTGCTCCAGCAGTTCAGCTCGAACGCCTCCAGATCCGTTCGCGCCAAGTATGAACAGGCGGCAGCGATCCGCTCGCTGGAAGGGTTTTACCAGGAGTTGATCGAGAGCAACCCCGTGTGAATAACTTGCGAAGAAGATCGCGTTTCCTCTTGGGATTATTCACACGGGGATTGTGAACGGCGCACGAATACCTTAGCGGAACAAAATGACATTGAGCGAAATCCAGCGCACCCTCGAAAAGTGCGAAACCGTTCCCACCCGCAGCCTCGGCCAGAATTTTCTGCACGACCAGAACCTCGCGCGGTGGATCGTCGGATGCCTCCAAATCCAGCCCGGCGATCACATTATCGAAATCGGACCCGGCCTGGGTGCGCTCACGGAATTCCTCGCCCCTCACGACATCCGCCTCACGCTGATCGAAAAAGACGGCCGGCTCGTGCGGCACCTTGAGGAGAAGTTCCGCAACGCAACAACCGAAGTGATCCACCTCGACGCCCTGGATTATGACCTGCGACAAAGTTGGGGAAAAGGGCCGGTGAAAATTGTCGGCAACCTGCCGTATTACGTCTCGACCCCGCTCATCGCAAAATTCACCTCCGCCCTCTCACCCGCATCCCGCCTTGTTCTCACGCTGCAGCTCGAGCTGGCGCGACGCCTGAACGCGGAGCCGCGGACAAAAGATTACGGGGCAATGACCGTGTGCGTGAACAGGAGATGGAAGGCCTCTTTTCTCCGCAAGCTTCCGGGCTCGGTATTTGTTCCGGCACCGAAAGTGGACTCGGCCGTCATCGCCCTCGACCGACGGCCCGCAGACGGGGTGCGTCCGCTGGATGAAGCCCTCTTCGACTCGCTCGTGCGCCGCGGGTTTTCCGAAAGGAGAAAACAGCTCCGCAATCTCGTTCCAGAACTCAAATCCAACTGGGCGGCAGCGACAGCCGCGCTGGGCGTCCCGGAAACCGTCAGGGCCGAGGAGCTTTCGCTGGCCCAATGGGAAACCCTGGCGGATATCGCGCGCCCGTCGGCGGCACAGAGCGGGGCGGAAATGTTTGATGTGGTGGATGAAAGCGACCGCGTGCTGGAGGCGAAACCGCGCGATGTGGTGCATGTGAACAACTTGCTGCACCGGGCGGTTCACATGTTGATCTTCAACAGCCGGGGCGAACTCCTTTTGCAAAAGCGCTCGATCTGGAAAGACCGGAACCCCGGCCGCTGGGACTCTTCTGCGGCGGGGCATCTGGACAGCGGGGAAAATTATCTGGAAGCCGCGAGACGGGAGCTTCGCGAGGAGCTCGGGGTCGAGGCGCCCGCTTTGGAGCCGATCGGGAAACTGGCGCCGTGCGAGCAAACCGGCTGGGAGTTCATCGAGGTTTTCCGGGGCGTTCATGACGGGCCGTTCACGCCGGCTCCGCTCGAGGTCGAGACGGTGGCGTTCTTCAACCGGGAGGATGTGGCGGCTTGGGCGGCGGCGTCCCCTCAGGACTTCAGCCCGGTTTTCCTGCTCTGCCTTCCGTTCCTCTGAACCGGCAGCATTTTGTGATTGTGCGCAATCGCTTGGTTCTTACATTGGCAAATCCGGTCCGTTGCGATAAATATGACCCCAAGCCGATGAGTCCGACAGAGATACCATTTCAGAGCCTTCCGCTCGTTTTCACCGTGCCCGGATCCCCGGTCCATGACCTCGTTGCGGCGATGAGGGATGAAGCCAGCGATGAAATGACCCGGGCGCTTTGGGCGGATTTCCGCGACGAGCTGCTGGTGCGGCTGGAGGCGCTCGATCAGAGCAATCTGGACCGGAAAGAACTCACCGACGAGCTGCACGCCATTCGTGGAAGCAGTTCCCAATTCGGGCTCTTCCTCTTGGAGGTCTTCCTTTTTGCCTGGGAAAAGAAGGAGTTCGATCCCGTCGGGGCCACCTGCAGATACCTGCCCGGATCCCTCGCGATAGCCCGCCTGTCACTGGACGCGATCGAAAAAGATTTCCCCCACCTAAAGTCTCCACATGGATGAAACAGAAGTCCGCACCGTGAGGTGAAAATATGGACTATCTGACGTTCGTTTGGTCGTTCCTGCTTTCCCTGTCCGCCGTTGTCTGCCTGATCCCCAACCGGCGGACCACGAGGAAAGGCTGGCCCGCACTCGGAGCGGCTCTCCTCTGCGCGGCCATTTTGCGGAGCTGGCAATTCATCTGGTGCGGAGAGCCCGTGCCTTCGCATTGGGGCTGGGTTCCGGCTTTTCTCCTGACCTCGGCTTCTTTCTGCGCGATCCAGGCGGCCAGGGGTTTTTCGGAAAAGAGGTTCTCGGGGGCGTGGTTTGTTGTGCCGGCAGGAATCGCTGCGACATGCTGGGCGGTCGCCGGACCGGCCTTTTTTGTCGAACGCGCCCAGTGGGTGCTCTGGGCCCCTTCCCTTTTCCTCGCTACCTGGTCGGTCCTCTCGCTGTCCCGGATCAAATCCGGCGAGGCGCGTTCCGCCTGTCGCCTGCTCGCCGCAGGCCTTGCTATCCTCGCCTTTTTGAAGCCCATGCCTTCGGTGTATTCGCCGACCAGCCATGCCAGGGAGGAAACCATCCAGGCACTGGTAGCGAGCTCCCAGTTGCTTCCCGCCCTCATCACCACGATCGCCTGCGCGTTCCTGATTGCCGGAGCATGGATCACTTACCGGATGAGCCGCATGTCCGCCATCCCTTCCATAGATGGGCAAATGGGGCTGCGCCGCGGCTGGATCTTCGGGATTCTTGTGAGCGTGGTCCTTTTCGCGGGGTGGCCGGTTACGGACCGTATCAGCGAGCGCATGGACATCGAGTGGCGGGAGCAGCTCGCCCAGGAAACCATGCTGGCCGCCGCCACGATCTTGCCGCCATGGATTTCCGGGCTGAGCGGCTCCCCTCAGGATTCTGCAACGGCATCCTACGCCGCCATCAAAGGACGGTTGGGGATCGTCGCAAAATCCGGCCGCGGATATCGCATCGCCAGCCTGACCGGCATGAAGGATGGGAAGGTCATCTTCCTCGCCGACTCCGAGTCCGCTGGCTCGCCGGACGAGTCGATGGCGGGCGATATCTACATCGATGCGTTCAAGGGGCTCGTGCGGGGATTTTCAAATCCGCACGCCTTCGTCGTCGGGCCGGAGACGGACCGCTGGGGAACGTGGGTCAGCGGCTATGCCCCTGTTCCCGGTGTCACGTGGCAGGAGCTCCCGGTTTTCCTCGGCCTCGACCTGAACGCGCGAAAATGGCAGGCGGAACTCTCCCGCCTGCGACAGGGCAGGATGTTGGCGATCTACGTTTTCGCGCTTTTCGTCGTGGGTTCGTTCGCCATCAACTACGTTGCCTTGGAGGCCCGGGCTCTCCAGGAGGCCTCCGAGGACAGGCTGAGGGTCTCGCTGCAGGGAGCCGAGCTGGCCGCATGGGAGATGGACATCCCCTCGCGGACGATCTCGCTGGACAGTGCCTGGCGCAATTTGGCGGGCACTCCGGCCGCCACAAACACCTTGGATTGCGATGCGTTTCTCGCCCTCGTGCACCCGGAAGACCAGGAAATCGCCAAACGCGGGTTCTATTCTTTTTTTGGCGGCTCACCGGAAACGGTCGAATTTGAATTCCGGATCAAGAAAGACCGCGGGGACTGGATCTGGGTCCTGAACCGTGGAAAAATTATCAAGCAGGGGGCGGCCCAGCGAGCCGCGGGGCTGTTTCTGGACATCTCTGCCAGAAAAGAAACAGAAACCGAACTGTCCAGGCGGAGGGAGGAATCCAAACGCCTCGCGCTCGTGGCGGAGAACACGACCAACGCGGTCATTATCACCTCGGCCAACGGAATCATCGAATGGGTGAACGCGGGGTTCACGAGACTCACCGGCTTCACCCTGAAGGAGACAGCGGGTCGCCGGCCGGGGACTTTTCTCCAAGGCGAGAAAACCGATCCGGCCGTCGTCCAAAGGATGCAGGAGGCCGTGTCTGCGGGGCAGGGGTTCAGCGAAACCATTATCAATTACTCCAAGGACGGACAGACGTATTGGGTCTCCATAGAATGCCAGCCCCTGCACAATGATGCCGGCGAGCTCACCGGCTTCATGGCCATCGAGGCGGACGTCACCAGAAGGATCGAGGCCGAAACGGCCCTCGAGGAACAGCGGCAGCGACTGCAGAAAATCAACGAGTGCCTTCTCGGGCTGGGCGACAGTTACGGGAAGAACCTCATGGAATTGACCGCCCTCGCCGCAAGCGTTTTCCACGCGGACCGCGCGCTTTACCACCGGCTGGAGAACGACGCGCTGGAAGTGAGGGCGATATACGGGGGGGCGGAGACGTTCATCGGAACCCGGCAAGCCGACGAGACATCGGGCACACTCGCTTACGAGATTATCTGCGGAAAAGAACATTTCGTGTTTGTGGAGAATCTGGCCGCAGACAGGCGCCGCGCATCGAGCCCGTTGACAGAGGGGTTCGCCACTTTTCTTGGCATGGGCGTTGACGTGGGGGAAGCGACGGTCGGGGCGCTCAGCATCCTGTTCCGAAAACCCTACCAACTCACCCCGGATCTGAGGGATTGCCTCTCGATCATCGCCCAGGCGGTCGGCCGCGAGGAACTCCTGCAACAGAACCGGCAAAAACTGGATGCGCTGGCCTCGCGCGAGGCGACGGAACGCAGCCGGTTTTCCACGCTGCTCCTCAACATGGATGACGCCGTCCTCGTGGAGGATTCGAACAGGATCATCACGTTCGCCAACCAATCCCTGGAAAAAATGTTCGGGGTCTCCGCGTCGGACATCCAGGGCCTTCACTGCCCCGAACTGGCGAAAGGCGCGGCGATGGGCTTCGTCGATCCGGAAAGCTTTCTGAATTCCATCGACGAGTCCATCTCCACCGGAAAAGCCTGCACGGACATGGTTTTCGAGACCAGGGATGGGCGGCATCTTTCCAGGGATTTTATCCCGATCCGGGACAAGGGGGTCCTCTACGGGTATCTGTGGCACTACCGCGATATCTCGCGGCAGAAGCGCAACCAGATCCTTTTGGAATCGGTGGCTGCCGTGGGACAATCGGTGCTCCAAACCCCTTTGAACTCGCCCGAGGCCTGGGCCGGCCTCGCCGCCGCACTCGGCACGAGGATCGGCGTGGACCGGGTCCATATCTACCGCTTCCTCGGAGAATCTCCGGTTTCTGCGTCGAGCTTCGACCTCATGTCAGAGTGGATTCATGCGGGCATCGCTCCTCTGCGCAGCGCCGGATCCCTTTGGAAACCCGCCGAAGAATGTGGCCGTCTCCCGCGCTGGGTGGATGAGCTTTCCCTCGGCCGCTGCGTGCTGGAGACCGACGGCGGAACCGCGTCCCCCGCGATCCTCGACGCGGGTTGCAAAACCATGCTCCTGCTTCCATTGCGCGTTGAGAATGAGCTCTGGGGCACCGTGGTGCTGCAGCACTGCTCCCTCCCCTATGCCTGGCACGAGGAGGAAATCGCGCTGCTGGCGACCGCGGCGAGCCTGATCAGCTCGCGCATGGACCTGCAGCGGTCCGAGGAAGCGCTCATCGCCGCCAAAGAAACCGCCGATGCGGCGAACAGGGCGAAGAGCACGTTCCTGGCAACGATGAGCCACGAAATCCGGACGCCGCTCAACGCCGTGATCGGAATGTCCTCGCTCCTGCTGGAAACAAAACTGGAACCCCAACAGCGCGACTACGCCGCCACCATCACCACGTCCGCGGAGACGCTCCTGGATCTCATCAACGACGTTCTGGATTATTCGAAGATCGAGGCCGGACGCATCGAAATCGAGCATGCGCCTTTCGAGCTTTCCGATGTCATCGTTGAACCGCTGGAAATCCTCGCCCGCGTCGCGGCGGACAAAAATCTCGAAATATCCTATTCCTCGGATCCCGCGCTCCCGCAGGTCGTCGTCGGCGACCGCACCCGGCTGAAACAGGTGATCCTCAACCTGGTCTCAAATGCCGTGAAATTCACCGAAACCGGGGAGGTCTCGGTCCGTGTGGAACCGGATCCGCAACGGCCGGATGCCGTGCGATTTCTCGTGAAGGATTCGGGCATCGGCATGTCACAGGAAGTCCAGAACAGGCTTTTCCAGCCGTTCATGCAGGCGGATTCCTCGGTCACGAGGCGCTTCGGTGGCACGGGCCTCGGGCTGGCGATCAGCAAGCGCCTCATCGAGCTCATGAACGGCTCGATCGAAGTCAGCAGCTCGCCGGCTCATGGAACAACTTTTCTCTTCACGATTCCGCTCGTCGAAGGGGAAGCCCAGGCGGGCGCAGAAAAGCCCGGGGAACCAAAAGAAGCTCGCGCGCCAGCCGCACACAGGCTCAGGGTTCTCGTGGCCGAGGACAACCCGACAAACCAGAAAGTCATCAACCTGATGCTGGTCCGCCTCGGCATAACCCCCACCATCGTCCCGAACGGCCTGCTGGCCGTCGAGACCGTGAAGCGGGAACCGTTCGACCTCGTTCTCATGGATGTCCAGATGGCGGTCATGGACGGTCTGGCTGCGGCACAAGCTCTGCGCGAACACTTCGGCAGCAACCGTCGGCCGGAAATCATCGCCCTCACGGCCAACGCTTTTAAGGAGGACCGCGAAGCCTGCCTGTCGGCAGGAATGGACGGCTACCTCGTGAAGCCAATCACTCTGGAGAGGCTCAAAACGGTTATTGACCGGGTCCGGCACTCGCTCGATGCGGACATTTAAGGCTCGGGCGACATCCCTTCATCGCACGGGAGGAAACACGGTTGAGATTGACAGAGGCCGCTCATTGGCCGATGGCTTCAAGCCATGCGTTTAATGGTTTGCCCCAGAATCGAGGTGCCGGCTTTCGTCGAAGCGCCGGTGACTCATTTTGTGAGCCTGATCGACCCCGATGAGGTCAACACCTTCCTGCAACCACCCCGCCAAACACGCCAGAGGCTCCAGCTCGTCTTCCACGATCTCGACGACATCGAGATGACTCTGCCCCGCTACGCGAAATTCTCGGCGCCCACCGAACGCCATGTGGTCTCGCTCGTGGAATTCGGGCGAAAAATGGCTCCCCTCAACGACTGGGGCTTGCTCACGCACTGCGAGGCGGGAATCAGCCGTTCCTCCGCTGCGGCCATCACCTTGCTGGTGGCCGCAGGTTACCCGCCGCAGGTGGCTTTCGGGCTCGTCCGTAAAGCCTGCCCCCAAATGCTCCCGAACCGCCGGATCCTGCGGATCGCCGACGGGCTGCTGGAGACGGGAGGCAGGCTCCACACAATGGCTCAGACCTACCGAAGGAAAGCCTTCGAGCGGGCCGGCTACGAGGACCCGACCAACGTTCTCCTCGCCGAGGCCAAAGCCGGCAAACGCGGGCAGGCGAGCTTCTTGGACAGGCTTCTCGATTTCCTCCTTTTCCGCCGGAACCCGCGGGTTGGCACCGGAGCCAGAATGCGGGGGGTCGATCTGCAGCAGGCGGCAAAGGCCAGGAATTCCGCGCTCCATCGATGAATCTCCCGAACAAACTCACCGTCTCCAGATTGTGGCTAACAGCGATCTTTGTGGTGTGTTTTGTCGTGGATGTTCCCGGCCGGTATTCGGTCGCCCTGCTGGTATTCCTCGCTGCGACACTGACCGACTTCCTCGACGGCGTCCTTGCCAGGAAGCGAGGCCTGATCACCGACTTCGGCAAACTCATGGATCCGCTCGCCGACAAAATTCTCACGGCTTCCGCATTTATCAGCCTCTGCGCCATCGGGAAATTTCCGGCATGGGCGGTCATCGCCATCATCAGCCGCGAATTCTTGATCACCGGCCTGCGCTCGCTGGCCGCCTCGAAAGGAATCGTGGTTCCGGCGGACCGCCTGGGAAAAAACAAGACCGCGTGGCAGATGATCACGATCATCTATTTTCTTCTCCTGCTCTCGGTCGGAGAATGGTCCTCCGCGCACTGGGTCGATATCGCGTGGAGATACGGAAGTCCCGGGCTCGTCGCGGTGACCGTGATCCTCACGGTTTATTCGGGCATCGCGTATTTTTGGAAAAATCGCACTCTGATCGAGACGGAGTGACCGGGCCGTCCGGGGCATGCTTGTCAGAGCAGCCACAAACCGGTAGTGATCTGAGCAGTTGAACCCGATCGAATCCTTATTTCTCATCGCCGGCAGCGGCGACTATCCGCGCCTGGTGATCGAATCCGCACGCTCCGCTGGCGTGCGGCACCTGGCGCTGGTTTCTTTCGAGGGGGAAACCCTGCCGGAATTGGAAGCGCTCGCGGACGAAGTCTATCGCATGAAAGTCGGGCAGCTTGGAAAACTTCTCGATGCCGCGAAAAAATCGGGATCGACCAAGGCGCTCATGGCCGGCCAGATCGCGCCGGGCAATCTTTTCAACCTGCGTCCGGATCTCCGCGCGCTCGTTCTTCTCGCTCGCCTCAAAGTGCGGAATGCCGAGACGCTCTTCGGTGCCGTGGCCTCGGAACTGGCCTCGGCCGGGGTCGAGCTTCTGCCCGCCACAACCTTTCTCGAAGAAAACATCGCGGGCAAAGGCCAGCTGGCCGGACCGCGCTTGAAACCCCGCCAAATCGAAGACCTGGAATTCGGGTTCCGCATCGCCAAAGAATCCAGCCGTCTCGACATCGGGCAGACGGTCGTTGTCAAAAATGGGACCGTGCTGGCGGTCGAAGCATTCGAAGGCACAAACGAGGCAATCCTCCGCGGAGGAAGGCTCGGCCGGAGCGGTTCGACGATGGTGAAGGTTTCAAAACCCGGCCAGGACATCCGGTTCGATGTGCCCGTGATCGGAACGAAGACCCTCGAGACGGCCGCGGAGGCAAAGGTCCACGCCATCGGCATTGAAGCCGGAGCGACTCTCCTGCTCGACCGCACCGCGGTTGCCCGTGCGGCGGACGAGCTCGCCATCGCGATTTACGGATTATGAAAACCTTGAACACAGGAGTCGTCGGCGTCGGCCACATGGGCATCAACCACGCTCGTATTTACAGCGAGATCGAGGGCTCGACTCTCGCCGCAGTTTACGATTCGAACGGATCGACAGCCCGCTCGGTGGCCGCCAAATACAACACCAGGGCCACGACTTCGCTGGAGGAATTCGCCTCGCTTGTCGATGCCGCCACGATCTGCACCCCGACGGTCACCCATTACGAGATTGGGAAAATTCTCCTCTCAAAAGGCAAACACCTCCTCATCGAAAAACCGATCGCCGATACGCCGGCGCATGCGCGGGAACTCTCGGAGCTCGCCGCCGCGAACCGCTGCGTCCTGCAAGTCGGACACATCGAGCGCTTCAACCCGGTCCTCCACGCGCTCGAATCCCAGCTGAAAAACCCCAGGTTCCTCGAGGTCACCCGCCTCTCGCCCTACCCGAACCGCAGCACCGACATCGGCGTCGTGCTGGACCTGATGATCCACGACATCGAGATTATCCTGCACCTCGTCCGCTCTCCGGTCGCGGGCATAGACCCGGTCGGGATCTCGGTCCTCGGGCACGGAGAGGACATCGCGAATGTCCGATTCCATTTTGAAAACGGCTGCGTCGCCAACCTCACCGCCAGCCGGATCAGCCAGGACCGCGTCCGGAAAATCCGCGTCTTCCAGGAAAATGCCTACCTCTCACTCGACTACAAAAACCAGTCGGGCTACCTCCTGCGCCTCGCCCGCGACGACGAAAAAGAAACGTCCGGCATCGGCAAGCTCATCGGCCTCGCCACAGATTCCAAAATCGTCACCGATTTCAGCGGACACCGGATCGTCCGCGAGCCGGTCGATGTCGAAAAGGGCGAACCGCTCAAGATCGAACTCGAATCCTTCGTCCACTGCGCCCGCCAGGGCCTCAAGCCGCGAGTCACCGGACAGGCGGCCGCAGACGCCCTGGACATCGCCCTCGAAATCACCCGCCGCATCGAGGAGGCGGACCCAAGAAAAACCGCGTAATGGCAACTTCCGGGGAGCACACGCGCCCCCGCGTGTGGAGGTCGGCGCCCCGCCGACCGCTTAGAACCAGCTCCGCGGCATCCTGCCGATGTCTTGCTGGATCTCCGCTCTCCGGCAAGATCCCCGCGCCATCCCGCCGTCCGCCCCTTCCCGGCTGAAGCCCATGCCCGCCTCCTCTCCCACTCTATGGTTCGTCGCGGGTGAGACCAGCGGAGACTCCCGCGCCGCGGAAGTCATGCGCGCCCTTGGCGAAATACACCCAGAGGTCAACTTCTCCGGAGCGGGTGGCCCCCGGATGCAGGAACTCGCCGGCCGACCGTTCGACAACTGGACCGCACAGGCGGCCGTTCTCGGGCTCTGGGACGTGCTCCGCCACTACGGGTATTTCAAAAAAAAGTTCCGGCGGATGCTGGCGGCCATCAAAGAAACCAAACCGTCTGCGGTAGTGCTGGTCGATTATCCGGGCTTCAACCTGCGGCTCGCCAAAGCCCTGCGAAAGTCCGGCTACCAAGGGAAAATCCTTTATTACATCAGCCCTCAAGTCTGGGCGTGGAACCGCGGGCGCATTCCCAAGATGGCCCGGATCCTCGATCTGATGATCTGCGTGTTTCCGTTCGAGGCCCCGATGTATGAGGCGAGCGGACTCCACACCGTCTTTGTCGGACATCCGCTC
>Ga0194053_10002468_pt1 | contig 10955 bp, 8 predicted proteins | sample SepL228m_MetaG_FD_161684 | JGI IMG/M metagenome (GOLD analysis project Ga0194053, IMG submission 161684) | Anoxic zone freshwater microbial communities from boreal shield lake in IISD Experimental Lakes Area, Ontario, Canada - Sep2016-L227-8m | ecosystem: Environmental > Aquatic > Freshwater >...
ACCTCATCGACTTCATGCTCCTCATGTTGTATGGCGGCAATTTAGACTCGCCGATTTCGACTTTCTCGGGGCGGCCTAACAACTGGTATGCGATCCGCCCGCGCGACGGAAGCGCCGGGTTCTGCTTCATCGCCCACGACGCGGAATTCATGATGCTGGATGTCAACGTCAATCGCACCGCCGCGACATCGAATGCCGGGGATAACTCGGTGCTCGATAGCAGCCCGGAGTGGATGTGGCATCGGCTGCTGGGCAACACCAGCTTCCGGGTGCGGGCTGGCGACCGCATCCAGAAACACTTCTTCAACGGAGGCGTTTTCACGCCCGCCGCTGCCAAGGCCCGATTCCTCGCGCGCAAGTCAGAAATCGATCTGGCCATAATCGCTGAGTCTGCGCGCTGGGGTGATACGCGGCGAGCCACACCTTATACGCGGAATGTGGAATGGCTTAGCCTGGTCAATCAACTGGCTGTCAATCCGGGCTGCTACTTTGACCAGCGGCCAGCCGTGGTGCTGAGCCAATTGACTGCCACCGGCGTTTTTCCGACGCTCGCCGCTCCCGGGTTCAGCCAACCCGGTGGCGCGGTGCCTGCCGGTGTCGCTCTGGCCATCACCAACCCGAATCCCTCCGGCACCATTTATTTCACGATTGACGGTACTGACCCGCGCCGCGTGGGGGGCAGTCTCTCACCCGCCGCTCAAGCTTACAGCCTTCCCGTTCCCCTCAATGCACCAACCTGGGCCTGTGCGCGGGTGTTAAACACGGGCCAGTGGAGCGCGCTTGCGGAAGCCATGTTCTACCCGCCGCAGGATCTGTCCGGGTTATGCCTGACCGAACTGATGTACCACCCGCCCACTATGGGCTCGACCAACGGTGACGAATTCGAGTTCATCGAACTAAAGAATTACGGCACAAACGCTCTGGATATTTCCGGCCTGACATTTACTGCCGGTGTTAACTTCACCTTCAGCAACGGCACCCAATTGTCGCCTGGGCGGTTCTTGGTGCTCGCTCGCAACGCCGATGCCTTCGCCGCCAAGTATCCCGGTGCAGCCCTGAACGGCATCTATACCGGCAAACTTGATAACGCCGGCGAAACACTCACCCTCTCGCATCCGCTCGGCACAACGGTCTTCTCCATCACCTATGGCACCAGGGCGCCGTGGCCGGTGACTCCCGACGGCTTTGGCTTTTCCCTCGTGCCGAGATACCCGGGTAATTCGCAGGCTCCAGATTCTGGAGCCAAGTGGCGAGCCAGCGCCTCCCCCGGCGGTTCGCCTGGGACGGACGATCCAGAGCCGGCTTTGCCACAAGTGGTCATTAACGAGGTTTTAACCCACACCCATCCACCTCAAGTCGATTTCATCGAGTTGTTTAACCCGGCACCGATACCGGCGCCTGTTGGAGGGTGGTTTCTGTCGGATGATCCCCATGTCCCGCAGAAGTATCGAATCCCGGACGGCGTCAGCCTTCCGAGCCTTGGCTTCCTCACTTTCAATGAGAATCAGCTCAATCCTGCATCAGAAGTCGGAACCAGTTTCACACTCGATTCCCATGGCGAGCAGGTTTATTTGTTTTCAGGCGATGCCAACACCAATCTGACCGGCTACTCGCATGGCTTTGCCTTTGGAGCCGCGGCTGCGGGCGTGCCCTTCGGGCGTTATGTCAACAGTGTTGGCGAAGAACAGTTTCCGGCGCAACTCTCCATCACGCTTAATGCCAGCAATGCCGGGCCGCGCGTCGGGCCGGTGGTGCTGAGCGAAATTCATTTCCACCCTGCCGTTGAGGGTGATGAATTTCTCGAGCTGCAAAACATTACCGATGCTGCCGTGCCGTTATTCGATCTCACGTATCCGAGCAACAGATGGCAGCTCAAAGGCGTTGGCTACAGTTTTCCCACAAATCTTGTTTTGGAAGCCAGGGGGCTGCTGTTGCTGGTGGCGACTAACCCGGCGGTGTTCCGTGCTCGCTACAATGTGCCAACCAATGTGCCGGTGCTTGGCCCCTACCCAGGCGTTTTACAAAAGGCGGGGGAGCGACTGTTGCTCCAGCGACCCGACGTTCCTGACAGCAATGGCTTGCCGTATATTACCGTGGACGATGTCGGTTATGATAACAAAGCGCCCTGGCCACCGGCCGCCGATGGCAGCGGCCTCTCGCTCCAACGCCTTAACGCCGCCGCGTATGGCGATGATCCGATCAACTGGACCGCCGCCATCCCCACTCCCGGACGCCTGTTCGCTACGGCCGACACGGACAGGGACGGATTGCCCGACGCCTGGGAGATCGCCAATGGGACTAACCCGTTCACCCCGGACGCAGACGCGGACCCGGATGGCGACGGCATGACGAATTGGCAGGAATATCTGGCCGGCACCAGCCCGACCAACCCCTCGAGCGTTTTCCGGATCGAACCGGTTCTGTCGGAGTCCGACCGCTTGGTTCTCAGTTTCGGCGTCGCTGCCAGCCGCTCCTATACACTCTGCTTCGCGACCAACCTTGCTCCTCCTGTCTTTTGGCAGCCGCTGACCAATATCACCCCGATCAGCAACGGCATCTACAGCCTGACCCTCTCAACGACCAACGTCAGCCGGCGGTTCTACCGCATCGCCACACCATAGAATAGAATGGAATTTAATAAAATAATAGAATAGAATAAAAGACAATGAATCCGTCGAACAATTCCAAGCGCTGCTGCGAACTCCGAACACTCCCCCAAAACCTAAGGAACGAACTATTTAGCATCATACCTCGCGAGGCCTCGGGCATTTCCACTTTCCATTTTGGATTTCCTTCGGATTTCGGTTTTCGGTTTTCGGTTTTACCCGCTGGTTCACCTGCCGGTTCTGCTCCCCACCCGCGCTCTGCCCTCAACCAGAGAGCAATAACCAAGACGGTCTTGGCCCTAAGTCTGTGCTTGTTATTCGCAGGTCGTCTTGGGGCCGAGTCCGCTCCAAAGCCTTCGCTGTCAACCTGGCTTCCGGCGATACAGTGGACGCCCCCTTCCCTGCCCGTCCAATTCCGCTACGGCGGCAGCGACTCGGCAGATTTCCTGCGTCGCTGCCAGGTCTCCCAGGAACCGACCGCCCCAACGGAGCGCGGTCTGAGGCGTTTGCATTTGGATGATCCGGCTACCAAATTGCGGCTGACCGCGGAGATTCGGACCCTCGAGGGTTTTGATGCTTTGGAATGGGTGCTGTTTTTCGAAAACCGGAGTGCGCAGGACACGCCGATTCTGGAGGATGTTCAGGCGGGAGCATTGGTTTTGCCGGCGCCGAAGAAGGGCGATTACACCTTGCATTTTGCGGACGGCAGCAGCGAGAAGATCACCGATTTTCAACCGCGCGAGATGGAACTCAGTTCCGGCATTACCCTGAAACTCGGGCCGATCGGCGGGCGTTCGTCGGACGGCGTGATGCCTTTCTTCAACCTGGCTTCACCCGAGGGCGGCGGGCTGTTCTTCGCCGTCGGATGGTCGGGTCAATGGGCGGCATCGTTTGCGCGGGTGGAAGATGGCCGGTTGATGGTGCGTGCCGGGATGGAGCAGACGCATTTGCGCCTGCACCCGGGTGAGCGAATTCGCACGCCGGCAATTCTGGTGATGGGCTATAGCGGAGACACGATCTCGGGGCACAACCAGTTTCGGCGGCTGATGTTGAAGTATTACACCCCGCATCCGAATGGCAAAGAGTTGGAGCCGGTGGTTGCGGCGTCGGGTGCGGCGCTCGGTTTCAACAACGTCAGCGAGACGAATCAGATTCAGGCGGTCGCCAACATCGCCGCCCATAAGCTGCCGGTGAATTATTACTGGATCGACGCCGGTTGGTCGCGCGGCGGTTTCGCTGAAGGCATGGGCAACTGGGATCCGGAGCCAACGCGATTTCCACGCGGATTGAAGCCCGTGGCGGACAAGGTCCATGAGGCGGGACTGAAATTCCTCGTCTGGTTCGAGCCGGAGCGGGTCATGCCGAAGACATGGCTGCGCACGACACATCCGGATTGGTTGTTGACGCCAACCAATCTGCCGGCGCCGATGGCCTATCAGCACGATTGGCGGCTATTGAACCAGGGCAACCCCGAAGCGTTGGCCTGGCTGAAGCGCACATTCGGCGACTATATTCGCGAATTGGGCCTCGGGGTTTACCGCCTCGATTTCAATATGCACCCGCTTTATTACTGGCGTTCCGGCGAAGCCGAAGACCGTCAGGGCATGAACGAGATCGGCCACATTACGGGCCTCTATGATTATCTCGACTTTTTCCAGCGCGAAAACCCCGGGCTGCTGCTGGACGATTGCGCCAGCGGCGGACGCCGGATTGATTTCGAGATGATGCGCCGCAGCGTGCCGCTGCTGCGCTCGGATTACCTCTGGGATCCGGTTGGCGCCCAGTGCTTCACATGGGCGCTCTCCTTGTGGGTGCCGATCAGCGGTCACGGCGGCGTCTCGCTCGATCCCTACGACTTTCGCAGCGGCATGGAGACTTGCGTCGTCTATGCTTTCGATTTTTACAAGCAGGATGCGCCGTTCTGGGCGCCCCTGGCGCAACGGATCGAGGAGTTCCGCAAGGTTCAACCCTTCTTCCTCAAAGATTATTATCCGCTGACCGAGCACAGCACGAAGTCGGACCGATGGATGGCCTGGCAATGGGATGCGCCGGATTTGGCCAAGGGCCTGGTGCAAGCGTTCCGCCGCGCGTCGAACAATATTCCGAGCATGACCTTCAAATTGCGCGGTTTGGAGCCGAAAGCAACATACATCCTCACCAACTTTGATGTTTCCGGCAACACCACCGCCTCTGGCAGTGAGTTGATGGAAAAGGGCCTGGTGATCAACCTGCCATCGGCGCCGGGCTCCGCGATCATCTCGTATGCGAAAGACGACAAATAGACCAACACAACAAACGCGAGCTACTCCAACCATGAAAATAACCGACATTCTCACTTATACCGTAAGCGCCGGATGGAAAAACTGGCTCTTCGTCAAGGTTTGCACCGATAGCGAGTTTTACGGCATCGGTGAAGCAACAATTAATGGCTTTATTAAAACGACCGAGGCCGCGGTCCATGAGCTGAAGCATTTTGCCATCGGCAGAGACCCCCGCCAAGTCACCGCCATTGCGCGCAAAATCATCAGCACTATCCAGGATGCGGGCCACATCCACCGCCTGACAATGGCGGCGGTTGAAGTTGCCTGTTGGGACATTCTGGGCAAGACCCTGAACGTGCCGATCTACCAACTCCTTGGCGGCAAGGTGCGCGACAGTGTCCTGGCGTATGCCAACGGCTGGTATCGCGCCGAGCGCACGCCGGAAGCGTTCGTCAAAGCCGCCGAGAACGTTGTCAACAAAGGCTTTCACGCGCTGAAACTCGACCCGTTCGGCGTGTCGCGAGATTTTCTGAGCGAAGCCGAACTGCAGGAGGCTTGCAACATCCTCAAAGCAATCCGGCAGCGGTTCGGCCCGGAGCTCAAGATCATGATCGATGTGCATTGTCGCTTCGTCCCGGCCGAAGCCGTCCGCATTGCCCGACGAATGCAGGATCTCGACATCTTCTGGTGGGAGGAACCTACCACGGCGGAACAGGAGTGCCTGACCAATGAAGTCGCGCGCCAGAGCCCCATCCGTGTCGCCACCGGCGAGCAATTCGATAAGCTCGGCAGGTTTTTTACCTTGGCACAAGGTGGCGGCGTCAGCATTTGGCAACCAGAACCGATGTCCATGGGTGGCATCATGAATACCATGGCGGTGGCGCATCTCGCCGAAGCCAATGGCGCCTGGATTGCCCCCCACCAGAGTGGCGGACCGGTGGCAACGGCGGTGTGTCTGCAATTGGCGGCGTGCATCCCAAATTTCCTGATCCAGGAACATTTTGATGCCTTCAATGAACCCTGGACGAGCGATTTGGTTACCTGGTCCCCCAAACTGGATCCGAAAAATGGCCATCTCTCATTCCCCACCGCTCCTGGTTTGGGGATTGACCTGAACCTGACCCTGGTGAAAGAACATCCTTATGACCCAGCCGCATTTTTTGACACTACGCAGAAAGGCTGGGAAAAGCGTTTAGGCACCAAACGGCCGGAGAAGGTTTCCAAAACGTGATATTGCTCTCCGAGCGGCGCGCATTCGTATGACCTCAGTGAAGATGTTTCGAGCTTCAGATTCTGGATTCTGTATATGGCTCATGGCAACTCTGCTGCTTGGGGCTGGCTCATCGGCTGAGGCGGTTGAGACCAAGTGCGACGCCCCCGGCTGGATTCCCGCTCAGGTTTTCCTCATGGGCGACGGCACCGGGGGCGGACGCCAAGATGAGCAACCGGCCCATCCGGTCACCCTGAGCCGTTACTGGCTGTCGCCCCACATGGTCACGGCCCAGGAGTATTGCGAGTTCCTCAATGACTGCGGCGGGGTCAAATTGGACGGGACCTTCATTGTACCAAAGGACGCGTCGCATGCAGACGACACTTCCTGGGGCACGCTGGTGAACCTGGCATTTGCGCCGATCGAGCAACAAACGGGCCGGTATGTGCCTATCACCCACTGTCATTTCACACTTGCTCACGACGCTACGGCACCTCGGACACCAAAGGTTGCTTCAGTTTCAATGGCTTCAGAGTCGTGCGCGAGGACCCCGCGTCCGTGCGCGATTTGGCCGGCTTCGCCCCGACTGAAAAGGGCGCGCCCGATGAGATGAGCGATGTCGAAGGATGGCTTGCCCATCACTTCCAGAACCAGACGATGCCCGTTTCCTTCACACTCGATGACCAGCCCTCGTCCCGGCTGCTGCGGAAGTGGAAGTTTACCCACACGGAAACGATTGTCGGTGAGGGTACACGCAAGCGGACCATCACCGCCACCGACCCAAAGACCGGGCTGGAGCTGACCTGCGAAGCCACTTTGTTTGAGCGTTCTCCCGCCGTGGATTGGGTGGTGCGAGTGACGAATCGCAGCGGGAAGGAGTCTCCTCTGCTGGAGGATCTGCAGGTATTGGATGACCGTTTTCTCAAGCCCGAATCTGAAAAACGCGAGTTCATCCTGCGCCATTCGCGCGGCAGCCGCGCCTGGAGCGACGATTTTACTTCCATCGACACCCTGCTGACACCCAACTCCCGCCACACCTTTGGCGGCCACGGCGGACGTTCCTCCGACGCCGACCTGCCATTCATTTGGCAAAGACGTATCGCCTGACGGACCAGGAGACCGGGGAGACCCGAGATATCCAGGGTAAAGAGCTGCAGACCTTGTTCGTGAAAGTAGCGACCGCGCCCGGCTCCCGGCTGCTGTTTTATGAACCGAAGTGAGCAGGAGAAGCTGCGATTGGTAGAAAAATAACGGCTGACCGAAACACGAGTAATGAAAACCGATAATATTAGTTCAGGGAATCTGAGGGGCGTGTGGTCACGCTCAATGCGAGTCTGCCAACATGCTGTGAAAATGATTGTCCTGCTTCCAATGGCTTCAATGCTTTCTTCGTCCGCGGCCGCGGCCAGTACGGACGCAAAGGCCTGCAAAATCATCGACTGCGCCCACCCGAACCTCTTTCTTGCACCCTACGTCTGGAAGCGCTTGCAGACCAAGTCAACCGTCCAGGTCGAGGCGACCATGCCCGGGGCCTACCTCAAGGCGGCGGTCCAAGGCACTTCGTGAAGCATCATTGACGTTAACAATGCTCGCGCGACCTGGTTCCCGCTGGTCTGCGCAGCCCTCGATTGCGAATACGGCCAACTTGGCTCGGGCGGCTGGGGGATGAGCAATGCCAAACTGGAACTGCCGCCCATGCACCAGATCTGGGATCTTTACGATGCCACCACCTCGAGATTAGTCAATGGCTTGCTTTCGCCCGAACCGGATTACGTATTTTGCGCGCTGGGGACCAATGACCCGGGAATCGATATCACGGCTGATTACATCCGCTGGTTGATAGCGCTGCGCAAGGCCTGTGGCCGGGCTGCCGTTTTCTGTGTGGTACCGCCTTTGGGCTGGCACATGGCCGAAGTGCGCTCAGCCGTCTCGGCCCGCAACCAGGCCGGAGACCAACGAGTATATCTGATCGATCTAGCCCCGCTCGAAAGCGGATTTCGCGTCGGCCAAGGAGCTACCGCGTTCGCCTATGACGGAGTACACCCTTCGGTGTATGGCAATGCATTGCTCGGCGCGTTGATCACCGCAGAAACTCAGAAGAGACTTTCGAATTAAGCGGTTTCCCCCCAAACCACCTCTGATCTTTACCCACATCTTTTTGGCTGGAAACCGGGCATGCAAAAAAGCCCAGAAATACCAAGCACTACAGCGCCATTTAGCATTTGCGCCTCCACGGAGATCGGTTAGAATGCATGGAATAATTGAATCCCAGAAGCGCGCCTCGCAGGGTAGGCCGGACCAATCTGCCGTCTGACGCCTTGCGGTTGTGGAGAAGGCGGACGATTTCATTGCCGATGTTGAGCGCCAGTTCGATTGGTATCTGACCAAGGCGGGCTGGGAAGTGGCTGATCGTTACCTCGATGCGGTTGAGCGTGACTTGCCCCGAAGATTGCTCGAACTTCCTGGGGCGCAGTAAGCCCCCCCGCGTCCCCATCCCGGCTGTGCTTCTCTTCGCTAGCCAATAGAAAAGCCACGGAGCCGGAGCCCCGTGACAACTTCAACCCCAATCCACAATTACCAATAAAAGCCGTAACTCCCGCCAAAGAACTGCTTGCAATTCTCCAACCCCATCACGGCATTGGTATATTGTCTCCATTTCATGCCGACGGCGTGCCCATCCATGAATGCGATACTGCCATTCTCACTGTGATATTTGGTTCCAAGATGGTCCTGGTCCATGGGACTTGCATTGCCATCGAAGAGGACGATGCCATTGTCCATCTGGCCATCCTCGCACTCGATGACCAGGCAGGTTGTGGCTGGTGGGGTATGAAGGCCAGACATTTTCACGTCAATACTGTTGTTGGGTGGATTCAGTCCGCGGCACGACAGGCCCGCCTGCCCGTTTTCCACATAGCTCCACTGTGGGTATGCTAGAGGAGGGGTCGTGGAATTGAACCCCCAAAAACGCTGCGTGCTGGGCTTGCGCAATGCGTAAGCGGGGCAGCGAAATACGCCAGCGGACTTCCCTACGTAATTCCATAAGACACCCGTCGTAAGGTCGGCCTGATGTTCCGCGCCTTGAATCCGCCGATCGGGCGGATCAGCATAGCTCGGTTCGTGGAACTGCCATCCCCAGCCCGGGATATAATCTTTGAAGTCCTGCGCGTACATCATGAAGCCGATGCCGATTTGGCGCATATTGCTGCGGCACGCCACCGATTGCGCTTTGCCTTTGGCCTTGCTCAAGGCCGGGAGGAGCAAGGCCGCGAGGATGGCGATGATAGCGATGACCACCAGCAATTCAATTAGCGTAAAGGCAAGTGCGACCCTGCCCGTTTTCTTTTGGCCTCTCATACTAATGTACCCTTCCACATACCACCTTGCGGTGCTACTTTCCTTTTCTTAAGTGCTTGCATGCCGCAAGATGGTCAAAAAACTATTCCTGCATCGCGGCGAGTTCCCGCCACGATGCAGGTTTGCACAGCTCAGATTCTACTCACTGAGTCGATAGAACGTAGGCGTCCCCGTCGGCGTGACCGGATAAGGACTCGATGCCCCCGTCACATTGGACCACGATCCCCCGAGGGGGCCGCTTGACTGGAGCTTCCAGCCCGGTGCATCCCACTTAATCGAGATTGCTGTCCCCTGTTTTTGGATGTCGAGCAGCACCGGAATACCGCTGACCGCGATCTTGGAGTTGGCCGCCAGGGCGTTGCCTGCCCAATCCGCGACGCCGTTCACCGTCAGATTATAGATCGGACCCGAGTTCAGGGCGGATGTGGTGAGGTTCACCGTGGTTCCATTAACCACCGTGGCGCCACTCACGCTCACGCCGTGGTCAATTGCATAGTTCGCCGGGTTGCCGGCCGTGGTCGCGCTGACATTCTCCGAGAATACGACCGTGACGGTGGTATTCTGAGCAGCGCTGCTGGACGCAGACGACAGCTTGGGAACGACCGCCGACGGCGTGAAATACTTGCTGGCGATATACGCCTGCACCCCGGCATCCTGGGCCGCCGAGACGTTGGTGTAGATCAGAATCTCGGCAATGTCTCCCACCAGGGGCTGGGCCGGAGCGTCAAAAAAGAGCGCTCCGATGGCAACACCTCGATCCGTGCTGTAATTGATCGGGGCTGTGTTCGATTGGACCCCGAGCACCGCACCGTTGACGGCCAAGGTCTTGTTGCCAGGATTGGCGAACGTGCCGGCGATAAAGGCGGGCACCATGAAGGGCATGAAGCTCGCCGCGGGTTCCATGCTGAAATCCCCCGCGGTGGTATGGGTGACCCATTTAATAACGCCAGGGCTGCCGTCGCTCGTTCCGAGCACCCACCCTTCCCAACTGCCAATCCAATCCCGGGACGCCTTGGTGTTATCCACACTGCCTACCACATAGACGGTGAAATTCTGCACATAAAAGTCCGGGGAATTCACCGGCTGTAGGGCGTTGTTGCCGTAGAAGTGGAGCACCGGGTGAACCGCATTGGGGAACACTGCCGTTCCCAGTATGGGCAGGGCCTCGGCACCATTGCCGGGTGCAATCGCGTTGTGGGCTGTGCCGGACATGTCGTCCCATTCATAAACCGAATTCGCCAAGTCGCCGATGCCGAAGGTCAGCGCGTTTGTATCCGCAGCCAGCCAGAGCAGTAGATTACCCGTCGGGGGCGTAGCGGTTACGACCGGCACAGCGATATTGGCCTTCGCATTCACGGAGGCGTTGCCCGCCCGGTCCAAGACCCCATTGACGGTCACTTGGCTTTGTGTCGTGATAGGGCTGGTGGTCAATAACACCGAGTAAATGTAATTGGACCAGTACGCACTATTGGTCTGCGGTAGCGCGACGATGCCAGAAATGTTCACCGAGTTATTGATACC
>Ga0194053_10002471_pt1 | contig 10947 bp, 10 predicted proteins | sample SepL228m_MetaG_FD_161684 | JGI IMG/M metagenome (GOLD analysis project Ga0194053, IMG submission 161684) | Anoxic zone freshwater microbial communities from boreal shield lake in IISD Experimental Lakes Area, Ontario, Canada - Sep2016-L227-8m | ecosystem: Environmental > Aquatic > Freshwater >...
GGCCTGGAAAGCGTAACGAATACTTGCACGGCCAGCTATTTACGACGACCGACGGGGAATAATAGTGAGGTGGAAATCGTTCGGCAATTCCAGTGGACGGACTCCACTGGCAGCTATACCGTCAGCCGGCAGGTGGCGTCGTTCAGTAATGGCGTCGGTTTCACTTATGTGTTGAAGAGCGGTTCGAACAGTCCGGTTACCATGAGCAATGCGAACTCGATTGAACTTACCGCGACAGCCAATGTTTTTTTGTCCAACCGGACTGCCTCCCCAGTAGTCACCAAAGATACTGTATATCTCAGGGAGAAATCTCTGTAACCAGTTCCAAATATCATGAACTCAACTTATCGGAAAAGCAGTTCTGGCGGCGCCCTGCTCTGTGCCCTCTTTATCGTGACGGTTCTCGCCGCGCTGGCGGGGTTTGTGATCACCAAAGTGTCCAAAGGGCGGGCCGCGATCAATCAAGCCGGGGCCTGGCAGGAATCGCTAACTGCCGCTGAAGCCGGGGTTCATCAGGCGATTGCTCAGGTGAACAACCAGGTCCTTCCCTATCTTAACCAGCAGACCTCTTCGACCGTGTTAACAGGGAGTTCATGGAGTGGTTCGGTCAGTAGCGGCACAGTGGGTATGGGGCATTCCGGAGATTCGAATGCAAACCCGCAAGCCAACTATAACATTACAGCGTATTCTTACGGAGTTGGCCTCTCGGGATCGACCATCCAACAGCCTTACTTTCTTATTACCTCCTCTGGGACCGGAACCGTTTCAGGCGGCAGATCCTATGTGGCGGACGCCCGGGATGTTGTACTTCGCAAACTCACCAACATGAAGTCGGGTTCCTCGGGCAACGCGTCCGCGACCCGGAAGCTCTGCGTGTGGTTAAGACCGGTATCGACGATGGATTTGGCGCTGCTGACCAAGGGAGCTATCAACATGAATAACCATAATATCGTGGTGGACAGTTTCAACTCCTCAGATCCGCTGCGCTCGGGGACCGACAAATTGCCAAACTTTTCCATCGAAGGTTATTATAATCTGAACAATAATAACGGTCCGCTAGCTTCTCCTGTTTTGGGTGCGGATGTCGCCACCGACTCTCAGTTTGCAGGCATTGGTAACGCCACGATTTATGGAGATGTTAATACAAACGGAGGAACAGTCGGACAAACGATTACCGGAATCGCCAACGTTCTGGGGGTCTCGAATCCTAATTTCTACGAACCGATCGCTTCGGTACTTGCGCCAACCAGCACCTTCACGTATGCTACAAGATCGAAGATCATCAAATCTGCCATCGTCCTCACCGCTGGCAGTAAAGCCAGTCCAGCCCGGTACTTGGCGGATAGCGTCACCCTGGCTGGCGGTTCCGACATGATCACGTTTGATTTCGGCAAGACAAATAACGGTAGCAATGATAAGTCGCAGAGCTATGTCGAGCTCTACGTCATTGGAGACATGGATACGAGAGGTGGCGGATCGAGTACGGATGGCGCAATTTCGATTGTCAACGGCGTCAATGTGAAAATATACGTTGGTGGAAATATTAATACTACTGGAAATGGGATCGTAAATAAGAACAACGTGGCATCAACTCTTTCGATTTACGGAATCACTCCAACAGATGGAACGACGCGTTCCATGACGCTTGCCGGGAACAGCAAGTTTATTGGAACCGTTTACGCTCCTGCTTATGATTTGACCCTTGGCGGGAATAGCACGTTTGTCGGCAGTTTGGTGGGTAATACAGCCACCTTGATTGGGAATACGCGAGTCATTTACGACGAAGCGCTGGCGGGCGGTGCTAGCATTGCCCGGTTTGCGGTGGCAAGCTGGTTCGAGGACGTGCAGAGATAGGTAAATCGGCTCGGCTACTTCGCTACTTCCGGCGCAGCGGCACGGTCAGTTTGCGCCCTTCGAGTTCGAGGACGACATCCCCGTCGTTGACCTTGGCGACAGCGACTTTGATGACCCGCTCGGCGGCTTTGATCGAGAAGCTATCTCCCGCTACGAATGCCTTGTGGTTGATGATGGCAATCGCAAACTTCGCAATGGAGATGGTGCTTACCTGGAATAAATCGGGTCCGATTCCATCGGGCTTTCCGCTGAGCAATACCATCGGTTGCGACTCAGCGGGCTTTGGCTCGTCTTTCTGATCGATTGAACTGAAAGGATCGCGGGTGATTTTTTCGAGCGAGAATTCGGATGGATTGGGAAATTCCGCGACCGAATAGATTTCGGCAATTCCGTTGGCGGTTAGAGCCAACGATAGCGCGGCAGCGATGAAGAGAGCTCTCATCTTGTTCTCCCGCAGAGGCGCAGAGGTAATAGTGCTCGGCATGAATACCGCTTGTTTGAGAAAGTGCATTTTCAGCGCCAACGGCGCGGCCCCATACCAGCCTGGGGCATCGCCCCAGGTTTTCGATTTTATATCCTCCAGGGCTGAAGGCCCGAACCATCGCCACGCGCCCGAAATAGCACGGGCCTTCAGCCCTGATTCGTTTTGCGAGTATTCCTGGGGCGCTGCCCCAGGCTGGTATGGGACGGACCTTTGGTCCTCAGTAAACACTAGGTTTAGGCTCATGGTTTCACGGGGATTGCGACGACGAGTTCCGCCGTTTGGATCGCGGAATCGGTGCCGGACGTGGCAATCGTCAGGCTCTCGATTTGCGCGAGTCGGTTCTTGCGTTCCAAATCGCAAACCGCAACCCCGAGTCGCAGAGGGTTCACCGGCGCGGGCATGGCGGTCCACCCGTAGAGAATGCCGGACGGGATGGCGTTGAACGGCAGCACATAGGTCAGCTTGGTCGGACATTTCAGAATCCCAGTTCCGGCAAACGCCCCTTGGATCAGGTTGGGGCAGGAGAGAACGGGGTTCTCCACCACCTCTTTGACGGCCCGTCCAGCCAGATAATCCATCCATTCGTTGGCCTTCTCCGCGTCCTCAGCGGAGGTCAAGCGCCTCAATTCGGCAGCCTCGCTCGAGGCCTGGTCCTTCAAGCTCGCCAAGTCACGGGTCAGAGTCGCCCGCTCGGAGCTTAACGGAGTCAGCACCCAGGTAAAGAATTGATGGATCGCGGTAACGACCACGATCGCAGCCAGGGCGATGAGCTGTGTCTTTTCCTTAGTTTGCATTGGCGTGATTTACCCACTTAACCTGGATGGAGAAAACGGCCACCGCCATTTCTTTGCGATTCCGATGGACGACCTGCTCGGAATCGTCCAGGGCAATGAAGCTTGCCGTGGGGGAATTGTCGAACTCGCGCAAGGTATCGAGCAGGATGACCCGGAATTTGTCGGCTTCGATCCGGGGTTGCTCCCCTGCGGCGCGCCCCGCCACTTGCGCCACGCACGCGCCATTGGGGTTGTGCGTGAGTCTGAGTTCGCTGAGTTGCACGTTTTCGGGAACGGCGCTGTAGATGCGCTCAAGGACTGGCGCCCAGTTTACGCGGCCCTTCAGATAGCCCAGAATGGTTTGGCGTTTTTGGAGCTTTTCCGCAAGCGCGATGGCCCGCTGCCGGGCGAGTTCGAGATTTTGCCTAAGCGGCTTTTCGATGGCGGTTTTCGCGGCGAATTCAAGCCGAAGAGCCCGGACTTCGTGATCGAGAACCAGCCAGTATCCAAGCAGAGTCACCCCGAGCAAGATCCCCGCGATGGCGGCCTTGCGAATCGGCGTCAGGACCGGCGTTCGAGCTTGCTCCACGGTGGGAGCACGGAGATTGGTGCGGATGATCATCTCAGAGCAGGTATTGGAAAGCCGCGCCGCTGGCCGCCGGGAGTCTTGAAAGATCGGTGAGCAATTTGAAATCCGAAAGGGCGAGATCGGTGGCGGTGCAACTCCGGAGTGGATTCCACTGCGTAAGCTCGCTCCCGGTCCGTTCATTGACCGACGTATGGCTATAGCCTTGGGTCACCTCTTCCTGGAGCAGCGTTACCAGGTGTTTCTGCGAACTCAACCAGCCCGATAAATAGACCTGCTCGATAAAAGAGCCACTCTGGCCTTGGAGGTATTGCAGCGATTGCGCAATGTCGCGCGCGATCACTTGCATGGACCGCTTGATGGCGTTCAGGTTGATATCGTCGGTTTCGGAAATCTTCTCGAGGCTTTCGCCGGGGTCGAGCCCGCCCTCGCAAATCAAATTCTCTTCGATCGCTTTCGTCCCCCAGGCCAGCGTGCGGCTGAACCGCAGTCCTCCCTTTTGCCCCCCGAGAATCGTGGTGGTGTTGCTGCCGATATCCACGAGCAGAAATGATTTCTCTTTGGCCACTTTTTCGTGCGATACGACGAAGGCGTTAAAAATCGCAATGGGCGCCAGTTGCACGATGCTCAAGCGTTTTTTAAGCTTCTTCAAGGCGGCTTCGATTTCGGCAGTGGCCGCGCGGGGCATGGCGCATCCGATGGACCGGGGCTTCTCTGGCGAGCCTGTCGGCGCGCAATCCACCACCAAGTCATTCGGCTGGCTGGGCTGAGCTTCCGCTTCCATCAGTTCCCGAATGCGATCGGACGAGGTCGCGGGCTCAAATACGCGGACTGATCCGCCTTCCGGCCACAGAGCGACGGCGCAGTCGAGGCATTTGGTTTTCAACTTGTTCCAAAGAATCCGGAGGGCTTCCTCCAAGGGGACTTCCGGCTCGTTGCGGAGAACCGTTGCGTAATTTTCAACCAAAACCTCGCCGGTTTTCACGTTCAACTGGAGCAGGACCGCCTTGAGGTATGCCTGGCCCAGATCGATTCCAACCACCTGCTTTTTGCGGGAAAACCTGAATTTCATCGGGGGGTGGGTGGCGCGTTTCGTCGGATTGGTCGTGGGTGGTTGCCGTTAGTTTAGCAAAATGACTGGAGCTTTCCACAATTTTACCCTCGAAAAAAGCAGTGGGATTTCGCGCCAGGCCCGCAAAGGTCGCCAGGGCAGAGTTTTTGGACGGGATGTGCATTTCCCATGGGCCACGCCCCCCACGCAGAATGGAAATACACCTGGCTTATTCGCGGGGTCGGGAACCGCGACACAGGCTTCCAGCCTGTTCGGGTGCAGGCCGCGCCACCATTCAAGGAACAGGCTGGAAGCCTGTGTCGCATTGGGAATGATTGAGCAGAACCATTCCGGGTTTTTCGGAGTAGTCCCGCCGCCGGCTGCGTGCCTTGCCGGATCGTTCATCGGGGAAACTATACACCTGAGCACCGCACGAATTTCCGGCCCCGTAGTAGAAGCGGCTTCCAGCCGCTTTCCCTAGGAACGAAGCGGCAGGGATGCCGCTTCTACTACCCGGCGAGACTCTCGCCGCAAACAATTTTCAAGCTAGCGCGCGAGGGAGGCTGAATGTGCCCAGCGAGTAGAGGCCTACGGAGCTTTCTGCTCTTTTTTGGGGGGATTGATCTGTTCGCTCGCGAACTTCTGAAGCTCTTTGACCTTCTCGATAACATTGGGGCCGAAGTTGGTTGTCCCATTCTCAAAAAGGACGACAAACGAAAGCGTCGAGATCACAAAGACCGCGAGCCAAAGGAGTTGACGGATGAGTGCCATGCCACACGGATGTTAATGAGTTGCGGGCGTCCGTCAATGGCGAACGCGCAACTTATACGCGGTCGGGCGCCTCGGGAAAATGCCCACAGAACGGTCACAACTCATGGGAATTGGCAAACTTCCTCAAAATAGGATCGTGCCGCGTCGGTTCCAGGAAATGCAAGGCCCAGCCGAAGATCGGATTGAGCATGGGAGAGAGGTGCCGGGCATAGAGGTCTTGCGGGGCGAGGTCGAGCCGCAGGTGGAGCTTTGGGTCATAGTTAAGTGGCCCGGTTTGGTAAATCTTGAGGTTTTCGTTCAGCGCCCAGGAAACGATGTCCCGCAGGGTGACGAAATAGAGATGCCGGTCGAGCGCCACGGAGTAGTCCATCCCGACATTGAGATCATGAAGGACGTCGCCATGGATCATGCAGACCGCGAACGCGACAATCTGCTCCCCGTCCCGCCAAAGGAAGAACCGGACCCGTTCGGGCATGCGCCTGCCGAGTTCGCAAAAGTAATTTTTGGTCAGTTCCTCGAACCGGAATTCCGACCTTCGAAAAGTCTGCTGGTATAATGAAAAGACCTCTTCGATGTGGGGCGTGACATCCCGAACGACCTCCATTCTCAATGCCCCGAAACGATCGCTGTCCCGGAATTTTCGGCGCAGATTTTTTCGGTAAATCCGGCTGAGCCGCCGGGTCATGTAGTCCTCGAAGCTCTTGAAATCCAAATGCAGCTTCGCGGCGGGCATGCTCGGGACGCGAGTGTATCCAAGCCGGGTCAGGTGCCTGAAGTCGTCCCGGTAGATGGATGGAAAATCCTTAAAGAGGACCACCTTGGCCCCTTCGACGCGTGCGCAGACGTCGATCGCCTCATGGAGCATCTGTAGCGCCCACGGTTCGGCGCAAGCGAGTTGCCCCTCCGCAGCGGCGCAGCCCACCATTGCGATCTTGTAATTGAGGAATCTCGGGAAGGCCCGCCGTACCCGCTCGGCCAGGGCTCGCAATCTTTTTGGCAGGCCAGCGGTGATGTCCTGATCGACAAAAAAGAAGGGCTGCACAGTGGCTCTGTCGTCATGGGTGTTCGTCAGGATGGCATACCGGTAGTCGAACGGCTCCTTAAGCGTCTCCTCAATCACCTCGTAATATCGGCAGTCCTGACACTGCGGAGCCATCGCGCACTGCCACAGGGCTTGATCGACTTCCTTCGCGGAACGGACGATTTTCGCGTGGCCGTGCGTGGTTTTGATTAACATGCCGCTGCCCGTTGGGACAAAGGCCGGTTATCACAGATTGGAGGTGGTGGGACGGATTACAATTCCGTCATCAGCCTATGATAAGAGTGCCTATATTTCCATTAGCTCTCATTCATGAAGTGAATAGCTAACCTAGAAACGGCTTGAAATCGCGAACTGTCCGTATGGTGCGCCCGAACGCGTCTTGAAGCTGGTGTCAGCCCGATAAAAATCGAACTTGCGATAGGGAAGATATCCGGCTTCGAGTCCAAACGTGAGGTCTTTCCGGAGCTTCCAGGTTGCGCCGGCGCCGGTTCGGATCTCGTCCAGCTCAACCACCGCTCCATTGAGCTGCGGATTCCCGTGCGAGCTGCCAAATCGATCCTCGACGCGGTAGGTGCTCCCTCTCAGGTCCGCGCCGAGATAAAGCGTTGCCGCTTTGTTCAGTTGGTATTCCAGCCGAGGCGTTGGGGGGATGGCGTTGAGCACCCATTTGTCCGTAAACTTCCAGCGCACTCCGATTCCCGGCAGGACCGGATACCTGGCATTGGCATCGAAACGCAGTCCGAGCACCCATTGGAGGTCTGGCCCGGCGATGTAGGAGGCCCCGAGCGCGACGGGAATGTTCAGATCGCCGCTGTTGAGATCGTGGAAGTCGCTGTAAATGCCGGGGGTCGCTTCCAGCCGGACAATCCAACTCTCGAAAGCCTGAACGTCCAGTCCCAGGACGAGACTGGTCGATTCGAGGGTGTTGGGGAGGGGAGCGGAGTTGGGGATGCCGAAAGCATTGAGTTCGCAATCGAGGCCGACCCGCCCGAGAACGGTATCGGAAACCGGAATCGAAATCACCGAGCGCAGTTGCGCGCTTTGCTCGGAGACGCTCCCGTTTGCGCTCTTGTGAAACCCCGTGGTGGCGCCGCCGGTGAAGGAGTAGTTGGCGTCGAGTTCGTAGGAACGCTCTTCTGCCTGGAGCGCGGCGCTCAGGAGGGTGAACCCCAACACAAGAGACAGCTTTGAAAGGTGCATGGTCATGAGTTCAACTACCGTTTCTCGGCGTCCTTTTGCAGGAAGCCGATGTTTTTCTGAATGGCTTTCATCATGGCGCCGGAGGAACCGAGGCGCTCCACACCGTGCAACTCTGCCAGCGACGCCGATGAGAGCAGATCTCCGCGCCACACGAGCGTGGCCTCCCTGGCTCCGATTTTCACGGGCCAAAACTGATGCAAGGTGACCATCGCGAAGTACCCGCTGCTGGCATAATATTGAACCTCGAGCGTTTGCCAGCTTTCGCCGGTTTGTTTGGCGTAGGCCGCACCCAGGGAAAATGCGCCCTGGCCTTCAACGTCGAACAACTCCAATGACAGCGAGAGCGTGAGCTTTCCGCCGCCATTGAGCCATCCGCTTTCATCCAGCAGCGCTTTGAAATGCCCGGCGATCTTTGGTTGCTCTTTGAGGAGTTGCGCGATTTCCTCGGATGGGCGGATTGATTCCCCTGCGCTGTAGGCCGGCTGCCGGGAAGCGCCTCCGGTCACAAAGGCGGCAGCGCGCTGCTGAAGAATCCGGCTCCAGAAAGCGGCAACATTGGATGGCATGCTCCCCGCCGCGCCGTCCGTGGAGGCTTTGTTAAAGAGCTTGGCTTCCCCTGCGCTCATTTGCAGTTCCGGGCGGTCGGGATTCAGCGCCTGCGTTGCCGCCATGAGTGCGCGGACAGCGGCGCTATCAGGAGCGGAACCAATCGCTTGAAACTCGGCCAAGCTCGCTTTCGGCGAGAGATCGCGGTGCAAATAAACTTTCAACTCGGGGTGCCCGCTCGCCTTCCATTCCCTTTGGAACGCCACCGCTTCCTTTAACGGCAGGGGAAGGACGTAACACGATTGCACCGCCATCCCCCGTGGAAAAGAGACGGGAGCGCCTCGAGCGCCCAAGGGCTTTGCTCCGGCGAGTTTCGAGAGATCGAGATTTTCGAAAGCACTGAACGCCGCAAGGTCCGAGGCCGGGTCTGCCAGAGTCGGGAGGGCGGGGCCGAACGCGAGGAACAGAACGAGAGAAGAGAGCCCGAGGACGGCGGATGATCTGAAACGTGGAGTCTGCACGCTATTTCGGTGACAGGAGAGCGAGGGGTTGTCAACGTTCCTGTTTTTTTCGGCGGATTACGCGAAATCTTGCCGCGCGCGCATCGCCCGCTTACGTTTCTGATTCTTTTGATGACGCAGCCTCTTATTACCCTGAACCAGTTGGCGAAAACCTATGGAGACACCGTGGCTGTTGACCGGGTTTCCATGTCGATACCCGCCGGGGAAATTTTCGGATTTCTAGGGGCCAACGGGGCCGGAAAAACAACCACCATTCGGATGCTCTGCGGGCTGGTGCGGCCGAGCGACGGCCAAGCATTCATTGACGGAGAGGACACTTGGAAAGACCGGTACCGGGTGCGCTCGAAATTCGGCTATGTTGCCCAGAAGTTCAGTCTCTACAGCGATCTGACGGTCACCGAAAACCTCCGATTTTTCGGCGGCGCCTATCGGGTCTCTGGGGAAAAACTGCCGGGGCGCATCGAACTGCTGCTTCGCCAGCTCGACTTGGAAGGCAAACGCAACGCCATGGCCGGCAGCCTCTCCGGCGGCATGAAGCAGCTTCTGGCGCTGGGCTGCGCTTTGATCCACGAGCCGCTCGTGCTCTTCCTCGACGAGCCGACGTCGGGATTGGACCCGGTCCACCGGCAGCAGATCTGGGATTTGCTCTACGACCTGAGCCACAGCGGCACCACCATTTTTGTGACCACCCATTACATGGACGAGGCGGAACGCTGCACGAACGTCGGGTTCATCCATAAAGGGAACCTGCTTGCCAAGGACACGCCCGAAGCGTTGAAGGCGCGTTTCAAGGGCAAACTTCTGGAGTTGCAGGTTGAACCCCTCATGCCCGCGCTGGTGAATTTGCGCGCGACTCCCGGCGTGCTCGGTGTTTCCCTCCGGAGCGGACGCGCCCGGATTTACGCGCCGAACCCGGAGCAGTTGCTCGCAAAGTGGATGGCTGAATGGCCGTTTCCCGAGTTGCGGTATCTCGGGCACACCTGGTCGGCCCCGGATATGGAGGACGTTTTCAAAGCCTACTCGCAAGGCTACCACGAGATCCTTGCCGATGAACCCAAAGGAGGCGCCCTGTGAACCTGATTGAGAGTCTTCGAGCCATCGCCAGCGTGGCGATCAAAGAATTTCTGCACGTTTGGCGGGACCGCCGCATTCTGGTGCTCATCTTGGTGCTGCCGCCGTTGCTGACCGTTATTTTCGGGCACGCGTTTGAAATGACGGCCATGAAGGATGCGCCCGCCTTGTTGCTCGACCGGGACCAGAGCGCGGAGAGCCGGGCCTTTACGGAAGCGCTTTCCAAGAACCAAACCTTCGCTTGGAAGGTGCAGCCGGGAACGGCCAAGACCGATTTGCTGCACGCAAAGGCGCTGGCCGCCCTGGTGATTCCGGCAGGGTGGGGGAAGAGCTTGCAGAACGGCAATCCCGCTCCCTTGGAAATGATCCTGGACGGAAGCGACACCACCACGGCGGATCAACTCGAAGGCTCGCTGCGCCAAACGTTGGGTGAATTTCAGAAGCAGTCCCGGGACAAAATGATCGAGAACCTTCCCGAAGAGGTCACTGAAATGGGAGAGAAGCTGCCGCTGGCCACCCGCAAGCAGTTCGTCTCAGCCATGGAGGCTTGGGACGTGAAGAGCGAAGTGCTTTTCAATCCGAAAAAGCGGTTTATCGATTATGTCACGCCGGGGATCATCGGCCTGATCCTCCAACTGCTTACCGTCACCCTGATGGCGTGCACGATCACCCGGGAACGCGAGGCGGGAACGCTTTCGCAACTGCTCATTACCTCGTTGCGGCGGAGTGAAATTGTGGTTGGCAAGGTGCTCCCTTACCTCGGGATTTCAATGGCTCTTATCGCTAGTTCCGTCGCCGTCGCGCATTTCTATTTTGGGGTCCAATTCCATCAACCGCTGGTGCTGGCGAGTCTCTGTTTGTTGTTCCTGTTGTGTTCGCTCGGGCTGGGGCTTCTCATTTCCGCCATCTGCACTACCCATACGCAGGCAATCCAGGTTGCGGTGTTCTATCTGCTCCCTGTGTTTCCGCTTTCCGGCGCGTTTGCCCCGCTTGAGCAGTTGCCAGAAGGAATCCGCTATATTTCAGAGACCTTTCCGCTAACTCACTT
>Ga0194053_10002472_pt1 | contig 10944 bp, 3 predicted proteins | sample SepL228m_MetaG_FD_161684 | JGI IMG/M metagenome (GOLD analysis project Ga0194053, IMG submission 161684) | Anoxic zone freshwater microbial communities from boreal shield lake in IISD Experimental Lakes Area, Ontario, Canada - Sep2016-L227-8m | ecosystem: Environmental > Aquatic > Freshwater >...
CAAAACGAGTTCTTCCTTCTTTTTCTAATTTTTTTTCATATACAACTTGGGTTTCAAACCCTGCGTGATCAAGCCCTGGGAGCCAAAGAGTTCGGAATCCGCGCATTCTTTTATAACGCACGATTATATCTTCAATTGTCATTACAAGACCATGTCCTGCATGGAGTGAACCATTGGCATTTGTCGGAGGCATTATTAAAGTAAAAGGCTTAGCTTCAGGAGAAGTTATTCCTTTCTCAACGCAAACATCTGGGTTAAAAAAACCACTCTCTTCCCAGAGTTTGTAAATTCTTTCTTCTGTTTCTTTTGGGTTGTAAGGCTTTAAAAGTCTTTCATCCATAAGGTTATTTTAGCATTTTTTATAGTCTTAATCCACCGTCAGCCTTGATTTTAGGATTTTTTGGGATTTTACCACCTTTTTCTAAATATTTTATATATCCTGCCATTCCTATCATAATAGAATTATCTGTAGCAAGACTCATGTCAGGGAATAATACTATTTTTTCTTTTAAAACTTTTTTCATTTCCTCTTTTAAGAATTTATTTGCTGAAACTCCGCCTGCCACGATTATAGTTTTAGCATTATACATATCAACTGCCTTTTTTGTTTTATAAATTAGAGTTTCTACAACAGCATTTTCGAATTCCAGAGCAATGGCTTCTTTTACATTTTCATTTTGCAAAATGTTTGGATCTTTTTCTTTTAAATCACGAATCAAATACAGCACTGCTGTCTTTATGCCCGAAAAAGAAAAATCAAAATTTTTACTATGAAGCATTGGGCGCGGCAGAACAAAAGAAAAACGAATTTTTTCGGGGTCGCTGTCTGGTGTTGCTACACCAGCGCTGCCTCTCGGCCCTAGGGCCTCTGAGACACCCCGAAAATATTGTTTTTCTTTTGTTCTGCTTCTTTCTGCTAATTTTGAAATTTCTGGGCCCCCTGGATAGGGGAGTTCGAGCATGCGAGCAACTTTGTCGAATGCTTCACCGGCTGCATCATCCAATGTTTCACCAATAATTTTATAATCACGAATTTTTTTTGATAGTACAAGTTCGGTATGTCCACCCGACACAAGTAAAGAAAGAATTGGGAATTTTATTTTTTTAAAATCAATTGTAAATTTATTTTTTTTATTTCCAAATACTGAAACAATATGGCCTTCCATATGATTTACGGGCATTACTGGAATATTCCATTTTTTGGCAAGTTCTTTGGCAAAGACAATTCCTGTCCAAAGGGTAGGTTCAAGTCCTGGACCTGATGTTACTACAATTAGATCAACGGGCTTAGTTTTATTTTCTAATTTTGCATCTTTTAGGGTTCTTTCAAGTAATATTGGTAGGTTTTTCTGATGTTCTCGTTTTGCAAGAGCGGGGAAAACTCCTCCATATGGTGCATGGATTTTTATTTGTGAATTTAAATTATTAGCAATTATTTTAAACGAAGCCTTTTTTAGGCTTCCCGTGCACTCTAATATACTTACTCCAGTTTCATCACAACTTGTTTCAATACTTAATATTTTCATCCATTTATACTAGCAAATTAAACTAATTTTTCAAAATTATGGATGATACCCTGTAGTAGATTTTTAAAATGCAAATTTTTAAAATTTGCGTTGAAAAACGTTTTAAAAATTCACTACGGGGTGGTATAATTAACCCACAAATGCCTTTTATATTTGGCAAAAATATTAGTTTAATTTTCAAAAAGATTTTGATCTTGGGTGTTTTTGTTTTTGCATTTTTTTTCTATTCATCGTCACACGCTTTTGCGGCGACAAAGTATCCGACAACTACGGGTGGAAATTGGAGTGCTGATGCAACATGGACATTAAATGCTAATGGAACTGCAAATGCTACAGTTGCACCAACTGCATCAGATGATGTTATTTTCAATGGTACATCTGGAAACGTGACAGTAGATACGACGACTGCTGTAGCAAAAACTCTCGACATGGCGACATATTCTTCATCAGGAACTTTAACTATCACAAATTCAATGAAGCTTTCAGTAAGTGGAAATGTAACACTTGCGTCAGGAAAATTTACAGCGGGAGGAAATACAGCCGAACTTGCAATGCTTTCGACTGGGACGATCCTCACTACGGGAAATACTTTAGGTAAACTGACACTAAATGGGAGTGGGCAAACTTTTACACTCGGAGATAGTTTAACTACTTATGATTTAAACTTAACGGCTGGTACTCTCATTACTGGAGCATACACTCATAATCTTGGCAGGTTGCTTTCGAGTAACACAAACACTAGAACATTAAATATTTCCAATTCAACAATAAATGTTACAAATCTTTCTGCTTCTGGTGCAATATGGTATTTGTTTGATACTACAAATTTAACTTTTTCAACCAATTCAAGTACCACAATAAATATTTCTGGTAATAATACTCCAGGTTTTTATGGAGGAGGTCTTACGTATTTAGGGACAGTTACTTTCACGACTAGTAGTAGTGGAGTTCCTTTAATTAACGGAGCAAATACTTATCGCAATTTTTCTTTTGCTAGTATTGGTTCGGGTGCTGGTTATTATAAAATTGATGGAGGTGCAACCATTACCAACACTTTTACAATTAATGCTCCGAATAGAGTAAAAATTACGAGTGGAAATATTATTTCAATGGGTTCAGCTTCTGGTATTGTTGCTACAGGAAGTGCGGGTAATCTTATTGATATAGATACAGTGACTGGTACAGGCACTTGGACAATCACAAGACCAAGTGGAACTCAGAAATTTGATCTTGATTATTTGACATTAAATAGATCTGCTGCGACTCAAACGAATACTTTTTATGCAAGTCATACCACAGATACTGGCACAAACACTAACTGGATTTTTGCTAATAAGCCTGATGCTCCGACTGGACTCGCAGGAGCGCAAGGTAATACTCAGATATTTTTATCGTGGACGGCACCTGCAAACAACGGAGATCCGATTACCGATTATGTAGTTGATTATAAATTGAATTCAGAACCCACAGTGTGGTCAACTTTTGCTGATGGAGTTTCTGCTCTTACCACAGCCACAGTGACGGGCCTTACAAATGGACTTGTGTATAATTTTAGAGTCAGTGCTGTGAATGGCGCAGGACAAGGCTCAGCAAGCGCGACAGCATCTGCTACCCCAGGGCCTGTAAAGTATGCGCGTAGCACAGGAGGCAATTGGTCAGCAGATTCTACATGGAGTACTTCACCCGGAGGGCCTGCAGATACTACTGCTCCAACGGCAACGGATGATGTGATATTCGATGTAAATTCTGGAAATGTGACCGTAGATACAACCACAACAGTTGCAAAAACTTTAAATATGACAGGTTCAGCGGGAACGCTCACTATCACAAATGCGATGAAGCTTTCGGTGAGCGGGAATGTGACACTTGCCTCTGGAAAATTCTCTGCCGGTGGTGATACAGCAAATTTGACAATGCTTGCAACAGGTACCTTGACGACAGTAGGAAATACAATGGGAGCGCTAACCTTTAATGGCACTTCCCAAACTTTTACACTTGGAGATGGTGTGAGTACTAGAAATAATGCGATTGTCCTTTTTTCTGAGGGTACTTTAATTGGCGGATCTTTTACTCATAATTTTGGAATTTTTCAAAGTAATGTGAATAAAACAAGAATTTTAAATCTTTCTGGAACTACCTTAAATCTTATTTCAACGTCAACAGGTTATTATTTTGTTTTGACAAATCCAAACTTAACTGTTACCACTAATGCAAGTACGGTAATAGATTTTCAAGGAGGAACGATAACCCACAGTGCTAAATTTGGAACAGAATCTCAATCAATCGCTTACAATGGTACAGTAAAATTTTCAGGAACAGGAAATATTTTTAGCATACTAGATTCTACTGATTCTTATTCCTTAACTTTTCATAATTTAACGATTGATCAATCTACGATTACAACTTCAGGGAATCTGTTCTTTGATAAAAATATCAGTATAGATTCTACGGGGGTGCTTACTTTAAAAGGTGGAGCAGATAACAGATATAGATTTTTAGTACAGTCGGGTACCTTAGGAACGCGGAGAACATTTACTCTAAATTCAGGAGCGACAACTTCAATGCAGAGAGTAGATTTTCGAGATGTTGGATTTGGAAGTTCACTTGATTTGTCGTCTTACACGACTGTGCCAGGAGGAGCTGGAGATGCAGGTGGAAACAATAATATTATTTTCCCAAGTTCAAGAAATTTGTATTGGTATACATCTTCAAGTGGAACAAAATTATGGAGCAATACTTCCGGTGCTACAAATTGGTACACGACAGATGGAGTCCCACCAGTAAATGCTATTGCGACGGATGACTCACCGCTTCCACAAGATAATGTTTTCATAAATGCACATTCACTCGGAGCAAGCGCAACAATATCACTTGATGTGTCGAGAGCAGGGGCAAACATTGATTGGACAGGTTCTACAACGACTTATGTGCCGACATGGAGTTTTGCAAATGATTTTACGATGTATGGATCACTCACTATGGTATCTGGAATGAATTTGACAAATGGAAATAAAATTTTAACCCTTGAGGGTAGATTAGCAGGTATGCCTGTTGGTGGTTGGACAATAACATCGGCCGGAAAAACATTTTATGGAGTAGCTATAAATTCTTCAGGGGGAACATATATTCTCCAAGATAATTTAACTCTAGCTTCTACTTTTACAAATTCAGCTGGAACATTTACGGCTAATGATAAAAACATAACAGCTAATAATTTTTCGATAACCAGTGGAACAATAAATATGGGATCAGGGATATGGAAGACAACCGTCACTGCTGCCGGTTCTCTTTGGTCCAATAATTCCGGAACGGTAATTAATTGCAATACTTCCACTCTTGAATTTTCCGGCAATAGTACAAATACTACCAGAAGTTTTGGGGCTATGGCAGGAACTACTTTTTATAATATAAATTTTTCTGGTCAGACTACGGCTCCAGCTCAATGGAATCTTCCAAATAATTTTACAGTGAATGGAACATTTACAATGGCTGCGCCAAACAGAATACGGGTTGGTACCGGGAAAACTATAACCATGGGCCCGTCTTCAAATATTGTGGCGGTAGGTTCTCTAGGAAATTTAATCGACTTAGATACAGTTTTAGGCACAGGAACTTGGACGATCACGCGACCAAGTGGAACAAATGTTTTTGCGCTGGATTGGCTAACGCTCAATAGGTCTGTGGCGACGCAGACTAATACTTTTTTTGCTGGAATAAATACTACAGATACTGGGACAAACACAAATTGGATTTTTGCTTCGGTGCCAAATGCTCCGACAGATTTAGTTGCAACTTATGGAAATACACAGGTGAGCCTATCGTGGACGGCGCCAGGGAATAATGGCTCGGTGATTACGGATTATGCTCTTGGCTATAAATTAGCTAGTGAGCCGACAGTCTGGTCAATTTTTGCGGATGGCACATCTCCACTTACCACTGGGGTTGTGACAGGGCTCACAAATGGCCTATCTTATAATTTTCGCGTCTCTGCAATAAATGCTGTGGGGCAGGGTCCTGTAAGTGGGATAGCAGTGGCAACACCAATGACAATTCCAGGAGCACCAACAATAGGCACTGCGACTCCTGGTAATGCGCAAGTTTCTGTAACTTTTACCCCGCCTGCTTCAAATGGTGGAAGTACGATAACGGGTTATACTGTAACTTCAAGTCCAGGAAGTATCACAGGCACGGGTAGTGGTTCACCGATTGTTGTATCAGGATTGACCAATGGTACATCATATACTTTTACTGTAACTGCCACAAATGTAGTTGGACCAAGTTCTCCATCTGCACCATCGAATAGTGCGACACCTAGAACCGTGCCAAATGCACCAACTGCATTAGGAACAACTCCGGGGAATACTCAAGCGTCTCTTTTTTGGAGTGCACCAGCTTTTGATGGAGGAAGTGCAATTGCAGATTATGTTATTGAATATCAGCTTACAACAGGTGGCACATGGGCAGTTTTTGCAGATGGAACTTCAACAAATACTACTGGTATTGTAACAGGACTTACAAATGGACTTTCTTATGATTTTAGAGTTTCCGCAGTAAATATTGCAGGACAGGGAACAGCTAGTAGTACAGCGATAGCAATTCCGATAACAGTTCCAGGAGCACCTACAAATGCTGTTGCGACTCGTGGTAATACCCAAGCCTCTGTTGCATTTATTCCTCCATCAATTCCTTGGTATAACGCAAATTGGACATATAGAAAAAAAATTACGATTGATCACACAAAAGTTCCAAACATTTCACAATCAAATTTTCCAGTTTTAGTTTCTCTCTCTGGACTTTCAAATATAAATGCTCTTGGCACAGATATTCGTTTTACATCTTTTAATGGGACAACAGAACTTGCTCGAGAAATAGAATCGTATTCATCAGGGGCACTTGTGTCTTGGGTAAAAGTGCCGATACTTTCTACTTCCGCTGACACGATTATTTATATGTATTACGGAAATGGAGGGGCAACTGAACCAGTAGCATCTTCTACTTACGGTTCGCAAAAAGTTTGGGATGATGGAGGAAATAATTATTTTCAAGGTGTTTGGCATTCTCAAGATGCAAGCAGTACTACTATTTTAGATAGTACTATAAATGAAAAAATAGGAACAAAAAAAGCAGTAGGTGAACCAGCCGAAATATCTGGACAAATAAATAAAGGACAAAATTATGATGGAATAAACGATTATATAAATATTTCTTCAGCATTTTCTGGTTTAACGACTGATTCTACGTTTTCAGGATGGATTAAGCTTTCAGGTCTTGATACAAACGGTTCAGTGTTGCTTGGTTCAAATACTGGGAACAATATTAATGTTTGGCAAATAGGTAATTCTACTACTTTTTGGATTGGTGGGAGTTCTTCGGTTAGTATTACATCAACTCCATTTACAGATAATACATGGCGTTATATTACAGCAACTCAAAGTGGAACATTGCTTAAAGTTTATATAAATGGAAATGAAGTTGGTAGTGCAAATGGTGCCGGAATGACTTGGCCAACAGGAACTAAAAATTTTACTTTAGGTGATTGGATAGGTTCTTCTGGAACAAATTGGAGCACTAAGGGTATTATCGATGAAGTTCGTGTTTCAAATACTGCTCGATCTCAAGATTGGATAAAAACAGAATATTACAATCAAAATTCTCCTTCAACTTTTTATACTGTAGCAAGTGAAGAAAATATTTCTTCACCAAATCCTGATAATGGAGGTTCTCCGATTACTAGTTACACTGCTACTTCAAATCCTGGAAGTTTCACTGGAGTTGGAAGTGCGTCGCCAGTTATCGTTTCTGGACTAACCAATGGCACACCATATACTTTTACAGTTACTGCGACAAATTTGGCTGGCACTGGCCTTGCATCAGTACCATCAAACTCTGTGACACCTGCAACCGTTCCCGATGCGCCGACTTTACCGATAGCGACAGCAGGGAATGCACAAGTTTCATTATCATGGACAGCGCCAGTAAATAACGGAGGGTCCGATGTTATAGATTATGTAATTGAATATAAACTTTCTTCAAGTGAAACTTGGTTAGTTTTTGGAGAGCCAATTTCACCGGATTTAAGTAGAATTGTTACTGGACTTACAAATGGTCTATCTTATAATTTTAGAATTAAAGCAGTAAATGATGTGGGCCCTGGAAGTGCGAGCGCAACAGCGAGCGCGATGCCTGTGACTGTGCCTGATCCACCAACGGCTGTATCTGCCATTCCAGGAAATGCGCAAGCAACTGTATCATTTATAGCACCACTTTTTGATGGAGGTAGTACGATCAATAGTTATACAGTCACTTCAAGTCCGGGGAATATTTCAAATACTGGTAATGCTTCGCCAATACTTGTGACTGGACTTACCAATGGAGTTCAATATACTTTTACAGTGATTGCCACAAATGCAGTGGGTCCAAGTATTGCATCAGACCCCTCTCTTCCCGTGACCCCAGTGACAATTCCTAATGCACCGACAGGAGTGACAGCAGTTCCAGGAAACTCTCAAGCGACAATTTCATTTATTTCACCAGCTTTTGATGGAGGAACTCCAATAACGAGTTATACGGCAACTTCAAGTCCAGGAAGTTTTACAGGCACAAGTAGTGGCTCACCGATTGTGGTAACAGGACTTACAAATGGTTTGTCATATACTTTCACAGTGGTTGCGACAAATATAGTAGGACCTAGCTTGCCTTCATCTTCGTCAAATTCCGTGACTCTTTCTACTGAGCCTGGTCAACCAATAAATCTTGCCTCTAGTGTTCTTGGTAGTAGTATTGGACTTTCTTGGTCAGCGCCAATTTCTGATGGAGGAAGTGCAATTACGGATTATGTTATTGAATATCAGCTTACAACGGGTGGTACTTGGGCTGTTTTTGCTGATGGAATAAATACGAGTACGACAGCGACAGTTGTAGGATTATCAAATGGAACTTCGTATGATTTTCGAGTGAAAGCGGTAAATATAATTGGACAAAGTGTCCCAAGTGCTATAGTTTCTGCAAGTCCAGGAGAGCCTGCTCAAGTATTTATCCAAGGTTTTTCTGATACGACAGTTTCAAGTATTGGAACAAATATAAAAATTACAAATGAAGGAACTATTTCTTACGAATATCAATATACCTGGTGTGTGACAGATTCTGATACAAATCTTTGTGGTGGGGGAGATGATATTTTTAGTTCTACCGCAGCAAAACTTTTAGCTTCACATGAAAATTGGGAAACCACTTTAAATTCGACGGTTCTTTCACCGGGTAATTACTATTTTCATATCAAAGTTTTTTATGGATCAAGTTCATCAAGGGCAGATCAGTCTTTTACTGCACTTGCAACATTTCCAGAAGCACCAACTTTACCAGTCGCTACGGCAGGCAATGCTCAAGCATCCATTTCTTTTACCTTGCCAACTTTTGATGGGGGAAGCGTTATTACAGGATACACAGTGAGTTCAAATACTGGAGGCATTACCGCGACTGGAATTAGTTCACCAATAATTGTGACCGGGCTTACAAATGGAGTATCTTATTTTTTCACAGTTACAGCGACAAATATTATGGGCACAAGTCCATCATCAACACCATCAAATAGTATTATTCCAGTAACCGTGCCTGATTCACCAACGATTATCTCAGCAACTGCTGGGAGCAACCAAGTAACTTTAGAATGGACTGCTCCAATAAACGATGGAGGCACACCGATAACTGATTATGTTGTAGAATATAAACTCATTACTGATGCAACATGGCTTGTTTTTGCCGATGGAATATCAACGACAACTAGTGCTATTGTTACAGGGCTTACAAATAATTTAACTTATGATTTTAGAGTTTCGGCTGTGAATCTAGTTGGGCAGAGTTTAATAAATAGTATAAATGCAACTCTACCAGCAAACACTCAAATTGAAACTGGAACGGGAAGACGAGGCGGCGGCGGATATATTCCTCCTGTCCAACCTCCTGCCACAACAGAAATACCACCGACTCAAATAGTTCCAATAGAAGCGCCAACAAAAGAAGTGGTAAAAGATGCGACTCATTCGACGGGTTCGACAAGCTCACCGCAAGCAAATTCAAATAAAACAAAAATTACCAAAACACCTACAAAAAATATTGAGGGACCTACTAAAACACCACCAACCTCTCTGGGAGAAACTCAAACACCAGAAATAATTCCACCTACGATAATTAAAAAAAATGAAGCACAAGTTACACCAATTGAAAATCCAAAAGTGCCAATTTTCCCAGAAATGAAAATTGATCCATTAATCAAAAAAATAATATTACAGGTCATTGCCATATTAGGGGCTCTTGCTATTTTGGGTGGTGGAATAATAATTTTTATTAAAAGACGTCGAAAATTTAATTTATATGAAACCGGAATCCCTGATACCTTCGAAGAACTACTTAAAGAAAAAAATGAAAAACCAAAAATTAAAAGAAAAATTTAAATTAACAAATTTATTATAAGGTGTATAATATAATCCTGTAGTAGATTTTGGTTATGCAACAATGTCGCGAATTAAAAATAATTAACCAAAATTCACTACTGGATATAAATATATGGCAAAAAGTATAAATGTAAAAGAGGCTCCAGCACCTGTGGCGGTAGTAAAAACAGATCAACCAAAAACATTAACGGTAGTTGTGCTTGATGATAAAAATATTCCTACGGAAGGTGCAAAAGTTTCTGTCATGCCAGGAGATTTGTCGAATGTTACAAATAGTGCGGGGGAAGTACAATTTAAACTTGGTAATGCAACAAAGTATGATGTTACTGCAACGTATGGCTCAAAGACTGTCACGGTGCCATATTATGTGACAAAAGATGGTGCGACAAGATTAGTAGTAAATCCTACATATGTAAGAATGATAGAAAAAAAATTACATCCCTCACTCGTCAGTTCTGAAGCCTTGCCTTATATTGGGATTGGTCTTGGAGTAATTATAGTTTTATTTGTAGTCTGGAAATTTTTTCTTAAAAAGAAAAGGAAATAAAAAGCGCGGTTAGCTCAGTTGGTAGAGCGACCCCTTGACGTGGGGTAGGTCTAAATCCAAACGAGTTATACGTTGCTATATAACGGTATTTCTACTAAAAATGTTACTTGAAGTGCTCCCCCTGTAAGGGGTAGGCCTATCTAATGCTCTAAAAATCAAGAAAATGTGTACCGCATGAGATCCAAAAACACTATGGACATGCAAATTTTGTCAAAGAAATTTTGTGAATATTCTACTTTCATAAAAGGTTTTGCAAGTAAGACAACAAGAAGGTATAGACAATCTATAAGTTACTATTATAGGTTCGCGAAGATAACTAATATTGAAGAAGTTACGCCAGATAATTTAAGAGCGTTATTTTACTACGGAAGAATAGAAAGAAAATGGACAGCAAATACTTTTCTTCATTATCATAAATCAT
>Ga0194053_10002475_pt1 | contig 10939 bp, 8 predicted proteins | sample SepL228m_MetaG_FD_161684 | JGI IMG/M metagenome (GOLD analysis project Ga0194053, IMG submission 161684) | Anoxic zone freshwater microbial communities from boreal shield lake in IISD Experimental Lakes Area, Ontario, Canada - Sep2016-L227-8m | ecosystem: Environmental > Aquatic > Freshwater >...
GCTTAATACGGCATCAACAGGGTTGCCGTCACCCCAGCCTTGCGCTTCTTCTGCCTTAAGATGGCCTTCATCTATCCACTTTTGCAGTGTTTCACCCCAAAAGCCGAAATGCAATATCGGAAAACGGTCGTAAGGCTGATAATTCAAAGCCGCCATAATGCGTTGGCGATTATTCATGTTTCCATTCCTTTAAAATGCTAATATGCATTTATTTTTATCATTCACATCGATTGGCAGAATAAGACTTCTATATAGATTTTCTATGTCCTGCATATATTGCCAATTCATATTTTTTTACATACACATTTTTTTCACATACGAAGTAAAATCGTCAATTGTCGAATTGTCAATCGTCAATTATTTAATATTTCCCTCATTTGCACCCCGGTCTTCTCCGCCAATTCCATATCAGGCAGCACTAAATCGGGGATGCGGCAGAATGGAATCATTTCTGCGGTTATGGGACCGGTGTAGTTGATATCTTGTAATGCTTGCAGGAAGGCTGGCCAGTTCAGGTCGCCGGTTAGCAAGTCGTCGCCGAAGCCATGGAGTACGCCGCCGCAGTCGTTGCGGGAGAAGTTTTTCACATGGACAGCTTTTATCCTGTCACCCAATATCTCTACCCAATGTTCAGGATAGCCGTTTATCAGCACATTTCCAGCGTCAAAATATACTCCCAGTCGTGATGAATCAAACTGGTCGACGAAGGTGCGCATGGCGATTGGGTCGGTCAGGAACCAATTCCACACATTTTCGATGGCAATATTTATCCCCAGGTCTTCTGCCAATGGCAGGCATTCACGCAGCGATGCAGTTGATAAATCCCATGCTTTGACATACGAAACCACCGGTTGTGATTCATCCCATGGCACCGCGACATATCCAGGTACTACCAGTATCGTTTCTATTCCCAATTCGTATGCTACCCACAAATAATCTTTTGTGAACTCAATTGCCTGCTGCCTTACTTCTTCGCGCGGGTCGGATAGCGACTGTCCCCAATATTTGCCGGTTGCTATGGTGCGCAGTTTCGTTTCCGACTGTCCGGCACTATTTCGAATCTCTTCACATTTTTCTTTGCTGATACCCGGCACCATCTCGCCATCGCCAAAAGATAACTCGATGCTATCAAATCCAAATTCACGCGCTTTATTTATAGCCTCAACTACCGGTGTCTCACCAGCAAAACCGCCAATAGTAAGGTAACTTATTTGAATTGGCCACTTCATGATAATTCTCCCAATTATTAATTATAACAATACAGGCTTTCCAGATTTAATTGATTCTATCTCGCCATAAACCAGTTTCAATGTCTGGCATGCGGATGATGGCGGACAAATCTCAGATGTTTTCCCGTCAGTTATGCACTGAATAAAATGCACTAATTCAAGGTAATAACCGTTTTCACAATCATGTTCAACCTGTATTGGCTTCTCATTCTTTTCATACAGCATCAATTTTCCGGTATCATCCAGGCACAGGGTAGCATTTTCCATATTAATGGTGAAAGTCATAGAGAACGGAAATCCCTGCTGATATCCCCAACCGCCTTCTGCAACTATTAATGCGTCATTGTCATAGTGGAATGTGCTGACAACATCGCAATTCAACCCACTGGCAGTACCGGCACTTGCTACATATTTCGGCATACCGAATAGATGAAGTATAAAGTCTGAATCATGAATATGCATATCCAGCACGCATCCGCCGCTTCTCGCCTGGTCCATCAGCCAGTTATCCCAACTCCACATTGGAGAAGCAGACCGGCGGACAAAATAAGCCGCTTTCACTTCGCCATACTTTCTGCTTTTTACCATTTCACCAGCGACGACATATTGCGGCCAAAATCTGATGCATTGCGCGATAAATAGCTGTTTTCCGGTAACTTTCGCACATTCCAGCATTTTTTCAGCTTCCTGCGGCGTCAGTGCCATTGGCTTCTCGCAAATAACATCCTTACCAGCCTGCATTGCTCGTATGGCATATTCGGCATGCAAAAAAGTTGGCAGCGTAATATCTACCGCGTCAACATCCTGATCGTTAAACATCAATTCAGCATCAGGATATATCTTCAATGCGGACAAGTCTTCATTCTTTACTTCACCGCCAATATTTATTTGCACGCTTGACCAGTCGCCAGTACATTTTTTGGGGTCAGTATCGCAAATTGCGACTACTTTAGCACCCGCCACGCGAGTATAAGTGTTGTAATGATTGATTCCCATGCCGCCCATGCCAATAATACCAATACGAATTGTCATAATAAATCCCCTTGCAAATAATGTTATAGAATTATACCAATACTTTTGCTCTCGGGTATATACTAATCCAAATCAAGCACTAAAAATTTGATTTCAACCGGTATATAACTTATAAAATCAAAAGTAGTTAAAAAATATTGATTTTTCTTATATTTAAAGGGTTGATATTTTTAGTATCAAGGGTATAATGTAAATTACAGATGTCGGAAAATAAATAATAGGGATTAAAATATGGAAGATTTTCAATCAAAACGAATAAACATTCTGGTGATTGAAGATGACCCTGATGACGAAAAACGGATTCGGGATGCATTGCAGTTAAACCTTTATACCAGTAACAAGCTGATAGCTGTAGACAGCTTAGAGCATGCTACTGAGGCTGTTCGTGATATTAATATTGATGTTGTATTGCTTGATTTATCTTTACCAGACTGCCAGGGATTGGATGTAATTACAGAGATTAAAAAGGTCATTAAAAACGCCCCAATTGTTGTTCTTACAGAATATGGCGACCTGGAAAGCGCGTTGCACGCCTTGCAACTGGGTGCGCAAGATTATCTGGTGAAAGGTCAATACGCTTATGACATGTTGACACGCTCCATTCAATATGCCCGTGAAAGGCACCGCCTGTTAAGCGACCTGGAAGATATTCGTAATAAATTAGCTGAAAAAGTAGAAGAACGCACGCGGAAATTGGAACTGGCAAATAAAGAACTGGAATCATTCAATTATTCAGTTTCACACGACTTGCGTTCTCCACTGCGGGTAATTTCATATATGAGCGGTGAATTAAAAACTGAGTTCGCGGATAAAATGGATGAATCAGCCATGGAATTGGTTAATAGAATTGTAGCGGCATCGGATAAAATGGCGCATTTAATTGAAGATTTACTGCAATTATCCCGACTTACGCAACGAGTAATAAAATCAGAAAAAGTTGATATCAGCCGTATCGCTGTTGAGTTTATATCAGAATTATCATCATCTGATATAGAACGAGAAGTAACAACCGCAATAGAACCGAATTTATCTACTTGTGGCGATAATAATCTGCTGCGAATTGTAATTGAAAATCTACTGCGAAATGCATGGAAATTTACCAAGAAAACTCCAAAACCTTCTATTACTATTGGAAAAATTGATTATAGCAACACCCCAGTATATTATATAAAAGACAATGGGGTTGGTTTTGATATGAAATATGCAGATAAGTTATTCGCACCATTTCAGCGTTTACATTCAGAAGCTGATTTCCCTGGTACCGGCATAGGTCTTGCAACTGTACAGCGCATAATATACCGGCACGACGGACAAATTTGGGCTGAAAGCGCACCAGGCAAGGGAGCTACTTTCTATTTCACGATACAAGCAGCTAAACCGACAGGATTTACTGTATAAAGGAGAACACCATGGCAATTTCATTACGATTATTGTTAGTGGAAGACTCACAAGATGATGAGTTAATGGTGCGCAGGTTATTAGCAAAAGCTGGATTTAATATCATCATGGAACGAGTACAAACGGCAGAATCATTAGAAGAAGCAATGACGCAAAGATGGGATTTTATTATCGCGGATTACCGAATGCCATCATTTACCGGAATTGAAGCATTGAAAATTGTCCGGCAAAAAGACGCGGATGTCCCATTTATATTGATTAGCGGTGAAATAGGCGAAGAAATTGCCGTACAGGCGATGCGCGATGGAGCGCAGGATTATCTAATGAAACAGAACCTTACCAGATTAGGTCCGGCGGTTGAGCGCGAACTGCGCGAAGCAAGCCATCGGCGGGAAAAACGCCAATTCGAGCAATCGTTGCGCGAAAGCGAAGCGCGATACAGATTACTGGTTGAACATATACCTGCAATTGTTTTCATCGTATCTTTGCAGGAAGGTTATCGGGTAACTTTCCTCAACAAACAGATTAACAATATCCTGGGATACCAACCAGATACAATTATCAGCATGGGAACTCGCTGGCTTGAAATAATACATCCTGAAGATCGCACTAATTTACTGAGAGAACTGCGCCGATGCGCCGAAAGAAGCGGCACCCTGCGTTCTGATATACGATTTTTTGATACCATGGGAAACATTGTATGGTTTCACATTGAGGCGTATGTGGTGCCGGGAACACCGACAAAACCATCAGTGTTGCAAGGTGTAATGCTGGATATCACAGAAACGAAACAGGCAGAAGATGCCCTGCGAGACGAAATGCTTTTCGCTCAACAGTTAATTGATGCTGTTACAAATATTGTCAGCGCGCGCGAACAACGCATACTTGGCTCCCAGGGCATCGGCATACATTCTGATTAGATATCTTTTTATTAATTAACATCGATATACAGGATTAGCTGGATATTTTATTTTTGCTTTGCAAAAATATTATCCTATCCATCCTGCCCATCGATGTTAATTAAAATTTGTTATCAGCAACCTTATCTCGTAACAGTAACCTTGCTCAATCCACGCGGTTCATCAGGATTATTTCCGCGCAATATTGACAGGCTTCTTGCAAAAAATTGCCCGGCAGTGATGAACGGGAACGGTGTCATCCATTCCGGCATATTCATATCAACACAAACTGGTATCGCCACGTCAGCGTCATTCAATGCGCTATGACTATTGCTTATCACCACTGCCTCTGCACCGCGTTTTTTCGAGGTGTGAATTACCTGCATAACAGATTCCAATGTCGGTCCTTCTGCGGCATGTGCTATTACCGGGTAACCACGGTCAATAATTGCTATCGGCCCATGTACAAAATCCGGAGTTGCAAATGGCTGCGCCCGCACATAAGTAGTTTCGCGCAGTTTTAACGCTAATTCATTCGCCGTAGAAAGGTTGTATCCGCGTCCCAGCACCACACACTCTTCCAGGTATCTGAATCTTATCGCATTATCCTGAATTGTCTGTTTATTGGCAATCACGCTTGCAATTGAATCCGGCACTAATTTCAACGCTTCCCGCAAATCATTACTATCTGCGATTTCCGCCACCAGCATCGCCAGCACAGCAAGCGACGCAGTATATGTCTTGGTTGCGGCGACTGCGCGTTCTTTTTCCGCACCCAGCAATATCGTATCATCGGCAACTTCATCCAGTATCGACCCGGCACAGTTGGTGATTGCAATGGTATGTGCGCCGCCGCGTTTTGCACCGGCTAACACCTCTACAACATCCTCTGCCGCACCGCTTTGCGAAATACCAATTACCAGGCAATTTTTCATATTCAGGTTCGCGTGATAAGTGGAAAATACCGATGGAGCAGACAAACCGGTTGGGAGTCCCGCCACGGTTTCAAACAAATATTTCGCGTATAGCGCCGCATGGTCGCTGGTACCGCGAGCAGCAAAAAAGACTGCATAAGGAGAAACTACGCGAAACTTCGCCGCAATCTCTGCAATCATCCCCTGCTTTTCTTTCAATAACCGCTCAATAACAGCAGGCTGTTCTTCAATTTCACTATTCATCAAAACGCCATAATTATGCATAAATACCCCCATTGCTAAGCAAGTATAACATCTCAACATACAACTGTTCAATGAATACAATTGTGTAAAAATAGCAGACCAGACGTCCCACCAGTTTATAATTAGCATCTCAAAGCAAAAAAGTGTAAAATATTTCAAAGGTGGTTAACTGTAAATGGCACTGCAAACAAAAATTCAGACTCCAATTACGATTAAAAACTCAATTGGTGAGTGGCTGATTGCGATTACGATAAACTACCTGATTTTCCAGGCATTCTGGAGTTATAATGTGTTGTGGAGAGGCAGTGATTATTCCTTAGATTCTGCCAATCCCGCGTTAGCAGTATCCGCTCTGTTTATATTCGCGCTATCCCTGCTGTTTGGGCCGTTTTATCGTACCGGTTGGTGCCAAAAATGGGTTATTCGCCTGCGCCGTCCCATCGCCATGATAGCAACGTTGCTTGCCTTTACTCATTCATACCTTGTCATAAAATCATACATTACCACTGGTGCAGCACCGGTAGACGAAGAAAAAACATGCGTTATCCTTGGCATAACGGCACTTGTAATTTTACTAATCATGCTAATCACCAGCTACCCATTTGCTTTGCGAATGCTAAATGCCGCCAAATGGCGCGCCTTGCAATTAACTGCCAGTATATTGCTGATACTCACCTTAAATACCCATTATCTGGTATTAGATTATTACCAAGTATGGCAGCACTGGATGCAAAGCCATAACCACCCGGTACCGCCAGCGACTATGGTTGTCAACATATTTTGCGCCATTGTATTACTTGTACGAGTTATTGATGCCATTCGGAATGGGATGAAGAAAAAGGTGAAATAAATTTAAAGGTGGCTATTTCACAAACCAAACCACCCCTTACCCTTTGTAATAGTTGTAAGTATGCCTTTATAAGCAAAAAAAATTGTCAACTGTCAACTGTCAATTGTCAATTGATTCTTACTTTCCCTAACACCATCTTCAGCAGCATTTTTGCCGCCGCTTTATCCGGTATTCTTCCCCGCACTATGCTGTCGATGTCGGTCATTGCACTGTTTGGCACTGCCGACCCCACGCAACTGGGACAGCCGTCTTTGCAGGAGCATTCTGATATTACGGTGTAGGCGGTCTCCATCATTTCTTCGATATCGTCCAGGCAGCGGCGGGCATATCCCATTCCGCCGGGATATTTATCGTGAAAGAATAGCGCGTCGCGTCCCAGGCAGGCGGCATCCACCACGGTGCCGATATCCTGGGTATCGCACATTACAAATATCGGCGCGATTTCCAACAGCACATTTGCAACGCCGACCAGTGCTTCTGCCACAATGAATTGTTTGCGAATCATCTCTGTCACTATCTCTTGCGGCGGCGCAAACCAGTATGCCACCGTTTCCAAGGTTTGCGCGGGAAGCTCCAATTGCTCAAAGCCCAGGCTATCGCGACTGTGAAACTTAATCTTTTTAAACATCGGGGTACTGGTGGTAACGGTAACATCGCCAAATCCCAGCAATCCGCCGCGCCAAACGCGGTCTTCCTCTGCCTCGTTTATGCGAATTTGCGATACTTGTACCGACTGAGTGTAATAATCCAGGTCACGTCGTTCAACAAAGGCAACCTTCTCCTCGATATCAAGTTTATTAACGAAGTATGTCTCGGCACCATGGAGATACACCGCATGGGTAAACAATTGCGACAAAGCGGATATCTCGTCCAATGTGCCAATCACCTTGTACCCGTCCGCTTCATCCTGAATGGTATATACCGGCCCGGCAATATTGCGCAAACTAACATCCGCCGCCGGATATTGTACATGCGACCAGTACCAGCGGTTGTTGATATGCTTCACCAGCTTGTCTTCATCCATCAATTCCAATAGCATGGGAGCAAACTCGCCAAATATCTTCGCTTCATCATCCGACAACGGCAATTCATGGGTGGCGCATTTCAAATGGCCGATGGTGATGTGCGGATTATCGGGGTCAACCACCGCCTGTTCCGGGTTTTGCGCGAAAAGATAGTCGGAATGCGCCATCAGGTATTGGTCTATCGGCGCGTTTTGCGCAATTAAAATCACAAGTGATTCGTCCTGTCCGCGGCCAGCGCGTCCCGCTTGCTGCCACAAACTCGCTATCGCACCCGGGTAACCGACTATTATACAGGCATCCAGCGACCCGATATCTATCCCCAACTCCAAGGCATTGGTGCTGGCAACGCCTAATATTTCTTTATTAACAAGTCGACGCTCAATTTCGCGCCTGTCCTCGGCAAGATAACCGCCGCGGTACGCGTGAACCGAATCCGCCAACTTTCGCGAGATATGTTTCAGCCGTTCACGGGTATCGCGGAATACCAGTTCCGACGCCAGCCGGGTGCGGACAAAGGTGATAGTTTGCACCCCTTCCTCGACCAGTTTTGCCATCAACCCAACCGCTTCGCTCAACGAAGATCGCCGGTCGCCGCCTACCCGCCACTGCCCGGGTATTCCTTTTGCCGCCGTCTCAATTTCCGGTGGATTCCACAATACAAACTTCTTGCCGCCGCGCGGTGAACCGTCATCATCGACAAGACTCATTGGCCTGCCGGTGATGCTTTCGGCGTGTTCGCGCGGGTTGGCTATCGTCGCACTGCAACAGATGAATTGCGGATTTGAGCCATAGTGGGCACAAATACGGTGCAATCGCCGCATGACATTCGCCAGGTGCGATCCGAATACTCCGCGGTAAGCGTGCAATTCGTCAATGACAATATATTTCAAATGCGAGAAAAAACGGTTCCAGCGGATATGCTGCGGCAATATTCCCTGGTGCAGCATATCGGGGTTGGTCAATAAAACATTGCCGTTATCGCGTATTTTTCGGCGCAGGTTCTGTGGGGTATCACCATCATAAGTGCCAGCCAAAAAATTGATACCCGCTTCCTTCGATTCAAACTTCCCTATCGACCGCAACTGGTCCTGGGTCAATGCCTTGGTGGGAAACAGGTAAAGCGCGGTCGCCAGCGGGTCTTCCGCCAGCATCTCCGCCACCGGAATATTGTAGCAAAGCGTCTTACCGCTGGCGGTTCCGGTCACTATCACCACGTTATGCCCGGCGCGAATCTCCTCGATAGCCGCCACCTGGTGAGAATACAAATGCTCAATACCCATCCCGCGCAGAACACCCTCGACCGCCGGGTGCAATCCATCCGCCACATAGCCATAACGAGCATCCCGCGCCGGCAATTCCCGCACCGCCGCCACCTGCCCGTCATACCCCCGCTGTTTCTTCAACCGCTCAAAAATATCCCCGGTCACATCAACCCTCGCTTATACTGGGATTATACATTTTTTGATTTGTTAATGCAAATGTATGTTTGGGGTATTTTGTAATATATTGAAATTTATTATTGACATTCATCCTAAGCAATTGTAAAATTATTATATAAGGAATACTTTGTAAGAGAGGAAGAATATCATGACGCGAAATCTATTGTTTTTATTTGCATTATGTTTATTAATATCCAGCAAACTTTATGCAGAAGACGCACCTACCGCCACCGGAACCGGATTTGTTGTAAACGCAAACGGCTATCTGATTACCTGTGCCCATGTAGTAACTGGCGCAAAAAAAATCAATGTTGCAATAGGCACTAAAAACTGGGATGCCAATGTATTGCGAGTTGACGAAAAACGTGATCTGGCACTTTTACAGATAAATGCGAAAGAATTAACCCCATTGCCAATTGCAAATTCAAACCAGGTTGAATTAGGGCAAGAAGCGAGGGTGTTCGGTTATCCTATTTCTAATCTTTTAGGAAATGATATTAAGGTAACTCGTGGAACCATCTCTGGTATATCATTACGTGATGAACAGAAAATAATACAAATAGATGCCGCGGTGAACCCGGGTAATAGCGGTGGTCCATTAACTAATGAAAAGGGCGAAGTTATCGGAGTAGTAAATGCTAAATTAGGTGGTACTATGGTTACTGCAGTAGGCTTTGCTGTCCCATCTAACTATGCATGTGCAATGTTATTAAATGAAGGAATCGATTACTCAACTATAGGTGATAAAGAGAAGTTAGATGGTCCTGCGTTAGTAAAGAAAGTCACTCCATCAATTGCGTTTATTTCAGTATGGGATAAAGTCCAAACATCAGTTAATACAGAAACTGACATTAATAAAACCATAACACTTACTGAAGAATTTAAAAATCAATTAAAAAAAGCAGATGAAGGTGATAAAGATGCACAATTTAATATTGGTAAGTATTATTTTAAAGGAATATTTACGGAAGAAAATTCTATGGAAGCTATTAAATGGTATACAAAAGCAGCCAATCAAGGACATGTCGAAGCACAATATACACTAGGATCTATAGTTTCGTTATTTAACGCTAAAGAATCTTATAACTGGTACTTAAAAGCTGCAAACCAAGGGGATAATAAATCTCAGCATGCAATAGGTAAAATGTTCGCTTTTGGTAATTATGTAAATAAAGATCTTTCAGAAGCTATTAAATGGTTCGAGAAATCAGCCAGACAAAATAACATTCTTTCATTATATGTTTTAGGATATATTTATGAAAATGGTAAAGGAGTTACTAAAGATTATAATAGTGCAATAAAATGGTATAAGAAAGCTGCAGAATTAGGTGATGTAATATCCCAATCAAAATTAGGAGAAATTTATTATTATGGCAAAGTGGTTTCACAAAACTATAATGAGTCAATAAAATGGTTTTTAAAGGCTGCAAACCAAGATGACACTGATTCACAAGTATTATTAGGTAATTGTTATTTTTATGGTAAAGGGGTAACAATAAACTTCACAGAATCTATAAACTGGTATAAAAAAGCTGCGGACTTTGGAAATGATATTGCACAATTTCAACTAGGGTATATGTATTTTAATGGTCAAGGTATACCTCAGGATTATTACAATTCATACATCTGGTATAATATTGCAGCTGCAAAAACAACAAACGATGATTTAAGAAAAGATGCTGTATTCAACCGTGATATAGTTGAAAAAAAATTATCAAAAGAACAAATATTGGAAGCTCAAAGAAAATCCCGAGAATGGAAAGCAAATTCAGACATGTGGAAATTTGCAGAAAGACTTTCACGAATATATGAAACATGTTTCTAAAAAAATGTTCATCTGAAGCTCAATACAGGTTAAAACTAAAAATGACAAAAGAGCAAATAATAGA
>Ga0194053_10002476_pt1 | contig 10938 bp, 4 predicted proteins | sample SepL228m_MetaG_FD_161684 | JGI IMG/M metagenome (GOLD analysis project Ga0194053, IMG submission 161684) | Anoxic zone freshwater microbial communities from boreal shield lake in IISD Experimental Lakes Area, Ontario, Canada - Sep2016-L227-8m | ecosystem: Environmental > Aquatic > Freshwater >...
TCCAAAGAAGGAGATAACGGCGCTGCAATTACTGTATCTTGCGGCAGTAACTGAACTGATAGGGCTGGCAATGAAGTGGTTGGATTGTTCCCGCATCGCTTCTGCGGCTCACCTTGGAGGCGTTTTTGCCGGGGTTGCTTGCTATTGGGTTTGGAAGCGGGTAAATAAAGTTCGAAAAAGCAATAAGGTGCCCATTGTGCACCGGTTAACCTATTAGCCAGACTCCACAAGCCCGAAGGGCTCACGGATCGGACCTCAATGAATTCAGGGCTTTCGTTTACCCCCTCCAGCATTAGGTGCACCGGCGGGTTGTAGAATTTGCAACCGATGAAACCAGCCCAACCCGTATTGCGATTATGGCCGTTATTGGGCCGCAGGAAGAGTTCATAGGCTATTCGGGCGCTGATTCCTGCGCTTTATTCTTTTGCGGTACGCGGGGATGCGGATTGGGACGGTAACCCCATTTTTTCAAGTATTCCGGCCCAGGCAGGAATTGGTCACCCCGCTCAGTCCCAGCAGGGTGGGCATGATGTCGGCGGTCTCAAACATGCCGTTAAGCTTTTTCCCGGCGCGACCCAATTTCGCCGGATACCGGATCAAGAACGGAACCCGGATCGACTCCTCCCAGGGGCGTTGTTTATGAATCTGGTTTTGCGACTTCAGCATGTCGCCGTGGTCGGCGGTAAAGACCAGGATCGTGTTCTCAGCGAGACCCTCCTGGTCCAGGGCCTTGATCAACTCGCCCATGCAGTCGTCCATTGCGGTGCAGTGGGCGTAATAATTGGCGAGAAAACCTCGGGCTGCGTTAGCTACCCCCTCCGGGACATTGGGACGCACTTTGATTTGCCCCGCGGAATACATGGCGCGGTATTTTTGAGGGGCGGTCCCGTAAGGGTCATGAGGGGCGCCCCACGACAACATCAGAAGAAAAGGCTGGTCGGGCTTGCGATTCTTGATGCAGTCAATGGCCGCGTGCGTCTGGGCGATGGCATCGTAGCCTTCCCACGTACGCAGGGTGCGATCGCTGCCGTCGTAGTAGTGGGATTTGTTGTAGTCGTGGGTGCATTCCAAGACCTTGAAAGTCTCAAACCCGAAACGACGTTCCGGGGGGATATACGCTTCGCGCCCGCCCCCGTTGACGTGCCATTTGCCGATATAGGCCGTGGCATACCCGGCAGAGCGAAACGTCTCGCCGATGGTCGCTCCTTTGGGTTTGAGAGGAACATCATTTATGAAGAGTCCGGTTGTAAGCGGGTGCTGTCCCGTGAAGAGGGTGCCGCGGTAAGGGGTGCAAAGCGGGCAACCCGAAACGGCATTGGCCATGCTGATACCCTGCGTGGCTAGGCGGTCCAGGTTGGGCGTCTTGACGTTGGGATCTCCGGCATAGCCGGTGGCCTGCGCGCGCCACTGATCGGCCATGACATACACAATATTCGGCCGCTTTGCCGCCGGTTCGGCCTTCGTTTCGGCAGCCACTCCAAGGCTGGAGCCCAGCACCAGCCCCACAATGATATGATTAATTTGCATTGGTTTTCCCCTTTCCGAAAACTGTTTTCATTATCATAGATTATTAACCCCGTATTTTCATTTAGCTTCAAGTGTTGCTGCAAAACCTGTAACAACCCGAACCCACCTCATAGACCGCGCGATCTTTCTCCATGCGCAGGAACTTCACGCCTTGCGCCTTGGCTGCCGGTCCCCCGCTTTCCGTAACGCTTTGGGAATCGGTGGCCGGCACATAGACCGTGGCGGTGGTGTTGGGCGGAATGGTGATGTCCATCTGGACCTGACCTGCTTCCAACTTCCAATTGCTTACGATCCGGCCGTGAATGGAGTCGTAGTGGCACTTGACCCACGTCACATTTCCGACCAGCGCGGGCTTGATGATGATCTTTTTAAATCCGGGTCCGTCCGGATCGCAACGGATTCCCGCCAACCCCTGTTGAAACCAACTGCCCGGGCTGGTGAAGCAGGAATGAATCAGGGAATCACTCGCATTCCATTGTTCCCAGAAGGTGGTGGCCCCGTGCGTCACCATAAAGCCCCAGCCGGGATACATGGTCTGATTCATGATGGCAGCCAACAGATCGTCCCGCCCGGCGGCCTGCAGGTATTGAATCAGGAAATAGGTGCCGAGCATGCCGGTGTCGAGATGCCCGCCGCTTTTTACCTGGATCAGGTTTTCGAGGGTCTTGCACACCGTGGGGCGGAGATCCTCGGGCACGACGCCGGTCATCAGCGGCATCAGTTGGTAGGCCTGCTCGTCGATCACATACTGCTGCTTTGCCGGGTCGTAATATTTCGCGTGGATGAGCGGCCTAATTTCGGCCAGCCGCGCCTGCCAACGCTGCGCCTCCTCCGCGTGACCGAGAAGCTGCGCCGTCTGGGCCAGGATATCCATCAGATAGACCCGGTAACAATTATTGAACAATTCCTTGCAGCGCTCCGAGGGCCATTTGCCATTCGTTTCCCGGCCGGGCGGGACCCAGTCGCCCAGAAAGGTCCAAATGCTATTGTCCGACGGCTTCAGAATGCCATTCTGGCAACGGCTCTCGAGGTGCTCTGTATATTTACGCATCGCCTCATAGGCTTGGTTGAGGGCGCGGGTATCGCCATAGTACTGATAAAGCTTCCATGGCAATACGCACCCTAAACCGCCCCAGCCAGGCCCGCCGCCTCCACCGGACGGCGCGCCCGTGGGGAACTGGCCCGTGCTTGGATTCTGCGCATCCCGCCAGTCCTGCGCCCACTTGCTGTAAAAGGCGGCCATCTGCCGGCTCATGATCTGCGAATCAATGCTCACCTGGCCGTCGCCGTACCCGAGCCGTTCACGGTGCGGACAATCCACCATGTACCCGCCAAGATTGAGACAGCTCAGCGTCCACATATTCATCCGATAAATGCGATTGAAGAGCTCGTTGGAGCATTCGAAGTCGCCGGCGGATTCGAGATCCGATTCGACCAGCAACGCCTCGGCATCGCCCAGCGCAGGCCGGGTGGGCAGCCCTTCGACGATGACATACCGGAAGCCATGGTAGTTGAACTTGGAACAGAACTCGCCCGGTTTGCCGGCCGAAATGAATTCATCAATCTGGTTAAAGGTCTGGTAAAACAGCTCCCCGTCGGCCGTCTTCACGCTCCAGCCCGTCCGCCCGTTAAAATGGGGCGACACATTCTTGTCGGAAAAGCCGGACGGGATGCGTCGGTCGGCGTAGCGCATCGTCACCTTCTGTCCCGGCGCCAGCTGCGGCAGGCGCAACCGCATCCAACCGGCGAGATTCGTGCCGAAATCCAACGCCCAAGTGTTGTTGCTGAGGGCCGTGCAGGCCGCCAACGGAATGACGCGGCCAAGGCGATTCGGTTCGCACGACTGCGCCGACACCTTCACCCCGCCCGGGAAAGCGGATTCCTCCTGGACAGGAGTCCAGGTCCCCGCCGCGCAGCCGGGTTCGCTCCAGCCGGGGATCTCGTTGCGGGCATCGAGGCATTCGCCGCCGAACCAGCCCCAACACCAGCCGCCCAGCAGGGTACGAGCGCTGGGCGCACAGGTCCACGAACGATCCGTCCCGATGACCACGTCCTTCCCATCAACCGTCGCATTGAGTTGCACCCGCGCCCCGATGCCTTTGCGGGCCCAACCCTGGCCGAACCAGACGCCGATGCAGTTGTCCCCGGCGTGGAGCAGGCCGGTGACGTCATAGGTTTGATAGAACAACCGCCGCCAGTGAAGCGACACGGCAGGAGACAGAACAGCCTGGTCAACCTTCTTCCCGTTCACATATAGCTCGTAGTAACCGCGGACGTTGGCAAAAACGAGCGCGCGATCCGGCTGGCCGGTCAGTTTGAACTCCTTGCGCACCAAGGGCGAAGTGCCGGGCGGGGTGATCCCCTTCGCCTGCCAATCTTCAGGCTTCAACAGGCCCATGGTCCAGGTCGCGGCCTCGCTCCACCCGCTGGCTTCGGGCCTCCCCGCTTGCGAGAGCCAGACACGGACCTTCCAATGGCAGCGCTGCCGCGACGCCAGCGGCTTGCCCGCGTATTCCATCTGGACCGACTGGTCGCCTGCCACCATTCCGCTGTCCCAGAGGTCACCCTGATCCTTATTCAGCAACTCTTCCGAACTCGCCACCAGCACCTGATACGCCGTCTGCTTGAGCCCTCTGTCCTCCGTCCTGGGCCCTCTGGCCTCAATCACCCAGCTCAACCTGGGCTTCTCCACATCAACCCCCAGCGGATCTTTGAGATATTCACACCGCAGACTATCCGCTCGGATGGACGGGGACTCATGGAACGCCGCCGAGGCGGCAATTCCGATCACCCACACGGCCATGACCAAGGCCACAACTCTATTTCCAGTATTCACTTGCCCGCTCCGAAAAGATCAAACTGCTTAACCGGGGCTGCGGCATTGAGCGACAGGCGGACGATCTGCGCCGTCACTGGCTCAAAACGCCGGCTGTAAATCTCCCCGTAGATCAGGCCTTCGTGGCAGGTCTTGTACGTGCCGTCCGGTTGTTTGTATTCCACTTTGAAGACCTTGAACTGGCCGCGCACCCAGGCCGGATCGTCCAGGGCCAACTCCATCCGGTCGAACGTCACCGGCCGGCCCAAATCCACCTCGATCCACCCGCCGCCGTTGGGCTTCCAGGCGGTCTGGGGATTGGCGTCCGTTGCATTGCCCGGCTCATACCCGGGCGCGAAACTGGAGGCGCTCACCTTGCCTCCCGTGGTGAACGATTCCTTGCAGTGAGCTGCCAGGGCCGCCGACTCAACCGAGTCGTCAAAATCCAGGCGCACCACCGTGTCACAGGGGTCTGGCTTGCCTTCCGTCAGCGACACCGCAAACCCCGATGCGCTACCGGCCACCTGAACCTTCTGGCCGCTCAAACATTCCCAACGCACCAGCTTCCGACCGATCCCCGGCAGTTGGATCAGTTCCTTGGGCCAATTCAGGATGTGCAAATAAACCGTATTATCTTTGAAGACACTGCCGCCCCACTGCGCAGGCGCAAACGGCCCGCTCCGGGTGCCGTACAGACTTTTCCCGTATTTACCCAGCCACGTTCCCGTGGTTTTGAGCCGCTCCGCATCCTCGGGCACAGCCCGCCCGTCCAGCATGGGCGGCAACCCAAATAGATAGTTCCGGTCGGCACAGGCCACGCTGACCAGATTGCGCACCCGGTTTTGCAGCGAAGAGCCATCCACGATATCCGCCCGGCGCGACTCGGGCGTCACCTTCAGCGATTGGATTCGCCCGCCCCGGTACACGCATTCCACCGTGGTCTGGCGGGCGGCATGCAGCTTGAAACTGACGTCCCAATCCTCCGGCCAGGCGGGCAGCAGGTAGATCTTTTGATCGCCGCTCTGCAACAGCATGCTTTCGAGGGCCGTGGCGCTGACCGCGCCGTGGTCAACGTCCGGCGTGTAGTCCATCTTGGTTTCCCAGAACGCGGGGAAGCGCGGACGTGGATGGGCCGGATCGGGCGGGACCATGTCCTTGTTGCCATAGGTGAAATTCGGCAGCCGGTCATCGAAGTTGATGCTGGTCAGCCGGGCCGCCTCTCGTGGCAACCCCAGATGCGCCGCCCAAATCGGTGCGGATTGCCAGCCACCCGTTTCCCAGCTCTGCGCATCCGGCGTGCCGTCTAGGCTGAGTTGGCGCACATGAAACGACTGGCGCGCATCCGCCAGGAACCCATCCTTTTCAACCGCCACCTGCCGGAAAGGCCACACCGCATACAACTCCGGCGTCTCACAGATCAGTCGCCCTTGATACTTCCAGCCGGGGGCCAGCAGATCCATCCCCAGGATCGTCCGGCGCGGCACTTCGGGCATCGCCTCCCGCAACTTCGCCCAACGCGCCCGCCGTTCCCCGCTTACCTGCGCCTCGTCCATCGCCAGCAGCTTGTCCAGCACATACCGCAAGCCCGACACCTCCGTCACCGGATCGGTCACCGGCTGATAGGTCTCGGCGACGCCGGCGGGCGTCATCACCATTTTGCCGTGCTCATCGCGTTTCGGGAAATGCAGCTCAAAGAAGCGCAGGAACTCGTCGGCGCAGGGCAGCAGGTACTCCTGCGCGAACGCCCGGTCCTGCGTTTGCGCGTAGTAGTCGCACATCATCGCAGTCATCTCGATGGTGCCGACGAAATGGCTCCGCAGATGCACCGGCAATTCATCGCCGAAGAGACAAAACCCTTTCGGCAACATCGCCTCGGGCATGAAGGCGCCGCCATGGCCAAAGAGCCGGCGGCACCGGTCGCGACCGACCTCCAGCGACCCGCGCACCAGCCGGAACACCGGCATCATAATGTCGTAGTCGCCGCGCACCAGCATGGACCAGTACGGGTGGCGCGTGTTCTGCCACATGTACAGGTTGCGGCCCCAGTCCCGGTAGTCGGCATTGACCGCATTGGGCCGGGTCCCCTTGGCGACAAACCCGTGCGTGCCGGCCGGCATATCCATCGTGAAGATCGAGCCGTTGTACGGCAGCGGCACCTCCTGGGTGCGGCTGGCACAGGCCTGCACAAAGCGTTCCAAGGCGTACCGCTGAGTGAGTTGGAAGGCATTGGTGCGGCTATCGAGCACCAGCCCCCGGCAGTAGGCGTCAATCGCCTGCGGGTAGCGGGCGAAGAGATAGCCGTCGAGCCGTACCGGCCCGGCACCGCACCCACCCACCGAAATGTAACTGCGGTTCCAGAACGCGCGCCACCAGGCCTGATGCGCCGAAAAGTCCTGCTCCACATCGCGCCGACCGGCCTCGGCGGCTTGCTGCTCAATGAGCGCGAACCAATCCGCCATCTTGGGGGTCTGACAGGAAAGCACCTGAATGGAGATCGCCAGCTTGCCGTCTTGCGCCTTCACCTGCAGGGCGTCGGGTTTCACACGCTCACCGCCGGTGGCCTGGATGAGGCCGCCGGAGGTGCGATGCAGCAGCGGATCGACAAAGGTCTTGGCCAGCTCCGCGGATTTGCCAAGCGCACGTTCGTTATAGCCCGAAGCCTCGTTGCGGAAGGCCCACAGCAGCCGGGCGGCCTTGTCATCCGGCAGCGTCGCCGCCGGTTCGGCGAGGCCCCGGATGCGGTCCCGCACCGACTCGAGGCTGATCTGAGCCATCAGCGGGGCGGCGCCCTCGCCTCGCACATGGATGCAGGGATGGTTCGCATCCACCCAAAGCCGCAGGCGCACCTGCTCCCGGCCCTGGCCGGCGGCGATCACAATCGCCCCGTCGCGCAAGACCAGCTCCTGCCGAAACGGCTGGCCCGCCGCGAACGGATTGGGCGTCAGGTGAATCCGCACGCGGCCCAGTTTGGGCAAGGTGTTATAGGGCATATGGGCGTCCACCTTGCTAATGTAGAAAAGCAGATCGCCGTCCTGCTCGCACCAGACATTCAGGCCGATATCGCCATTGCCGAGCGGCATCGACCCCAGCGAGTCCTTGCTGGGCGTGTCCCACACCACATTGGAGCGGTCAAGTACATCCGCCGCCAGGCACAAAGATCCGGCAAACGAGCCGGCGAATACTGCAATTCCCACGAGGTTTTTGATGTTCATGTGTTTGTTTCCACTTAGTGTTCCCTGATTTTTACCGGGATTCGGACTGCGCCAGCGCGGGTGCATCGAAGTGATACCGTCCGCTGCCAACTTCCAAAAAGAGCGCGCCCGGTTCCCGCCGCAGCACTTTTACGCCGACAGACTTCTCAACCGGACGACCGCCTTCCTTCACCGCTTCCGGCCTGGACGTCGGGATGCGCACGGTCGCCTTGGTATTGACCGGCACCGTGATTTCCAGGTCGAACTTGTCGGCTTCAATCTTCCATTTCGAGACGATCCGGCCGTAGAGGCAGTCATACCAGCCCTCGGCCGAGGTCAGTCCGGTGGCCGGGTCGGGCTGGGGCGCCAGGATGAATCGCTTGAACCCGGGCCCGGCGGGATCGGGTCGGATGCCGAGCACCGCTTCGTAGAGCCAGCGCCCCACCGACCCGCCGCAGGAGGGCATCTGGGCAAATTCGCCCTTCCAGTTCTCGAAAAGCACGCCGTCGTGCATCAACGTCTTCCAACTTGGATAGTCATTCTGGTTGACGATGCGGTTGGCCAGCGTTGACTCGTAGGATTCGGTCAAGGTCTGAAAGAGATAGGTCAGCGAGACAAACCCGCAAGCATGGTGATCCTTGTGGGCTTGGATCGCCTCCAGCAGTCGTTGCTGGGTGAGCGGCCGTGTGGCCTCCGGAACCAGTCCCAGCGCCAAAGGCAGCACCTGGGCTGACTGGCTTCTGGGGTTCTTCCCGTAAAGGCCCGTCGTCGGGTCGAGGAACTTGGCATTGGTCCTCTGCCGGATGCCCTCGGCCATCGCCGCGTAGCGGGCCGCCTCTTCGGGTTTCCCCAACATCGCAGCGGTCTGGCTGACGATTTGTGCATAGTGAAACCAAGCCGTCATATTCAGAAGTTGATCCGGCGGGCCGTCGGCGGTCGGCCGCATCCAATCCCCCGCCCCAGTCCAGACCAGCATGTGTTCCTTGGCCGCCTGCGCATCCAGATTCCGATGCGGGTCGGGATAATCCAGCGGCTTAGTGCCGCCTCCGACCGCCGCGAGCCGGTCGAGGTAATCAACGTAATTGCGCATCGGCTCGTAGGCCTGCTCCAGCATCCGGCGGTCTCCGTAATAGAGGTAATGTTCCCAGGGCAACCAGACCAGCACCCCGCTCCACCAGGGACAATTCCAGCCATTGAGCAATCGCCCGACCATGGGAATCACCGGCCCGGTCAAGCCATTGGGAACTTGGTTGTCCGCCATATCCCACCACCATTTGCGGTAGAAATTATCGACATCGGTCAGATACACGGCCGAGTTGAAGAAGCCTTCGGCGTCCTGGGTCCAGCCCACCTTTTCCCGCATCGGGTCCATCGGTTGATCAACGTTGTAATTCAGATGCGTGCGCAGCACCGCCTCGTGCAACTGATTCAGGAAGGGGTTTGAGCAATGGAAGGCGCTGGCCAACCGCAGGTCGGCGCCCACCCGCTGGATACAGACCTGCTCCGCCTTCAAAGGCGCGCTCAGCCCTTTGACCTGCAACTTGAGCGGCCCGGAGCCCCAGATGAAGCGCGGTTCCAGCACCGCCGGGCCATCCTGGGCGAGCACGTAACGGCCCTTCGGCACCCCACCATGCCCGCATTCGCCCTGCACCTCGATCACCTGTCCTGCCTTGCCCTGCTCGATCGACAGCCGCGGCCAGCCGGCCGACAGCACATCGAAATACGCGGTATCCCCCTCAACCCGGCTCGGTTTGAGTTGCCCAAGGACACGGGCGGGCGGCCCCATGACCGCGCAGAGTTTTCCACCCAGCGATTCCCCGAGTCCCACGGCGCGCCACTTGGCATCGTCAAAGCCAGGCTTGTCCCAGCCGGGCTGGGCCAGGCGCCGATCTTCGGCATAACTGCCCCAAATGTTGTTATCGATGATTTCGCTCCGATCCCATTTCCATGTTTGATCTGAGACGACCTGTTGCCGTGTGCCGTCCAGGAATTCCACGTCGAGCTGGGCCAGTAGCCTCGGCTGCCCGGGGCCGCCGTTTAACCCTCGCATGGAGCCGAGAAAACCGTTGCCCAGAACAGCACCGAGGACATTCGGTCCGCCGGCCAGCAGGCGGGTGACTTCCACCGTGCGATAGACAATCCGCTTGGTATAGTCCGTGAAGGGCGGTCCGAGCAGCGTGTCATCCACCCGCGCGCCGTTCAGCGACAGTTCTGCCATCCCGAGCGCCGCATAGGAAAGCACGGCCCGTTTCACCGGCCGCTCCAGCGTGAACGCCTTGCGCAACAAGGGCGCTTGCGACCTTGGGCAGGCGTCTGCCGGACAGGTTGTTCCCATGTCGGCCGAAGGCATGCCGTCCACTAAAAAGAACCCACTCTCGTTACTGCTGGACGTCGGGCGATAGCGGGCCACGTTGCGACCGCCGGACCAGACCTCCAATTGTCGAAGGACCGTTTGGTATCGGTCGGTTGACGGGGCGGGTTGTCCCGCTTTGGTCGGCGGCGGCGACTTCTTCGCCGCCTCGGCGGCCCGGGAGCTATGCAGTTTCGAGAGCGGGGACTTCAACACAAGGATGCGAACGAACCTTGCCTTGAACCCCTTGCCGGGGAACTCAGCCACTCCGTCGGAACCGGGCGCAAAATCGGCGGCGCTCCAATCGGCAATCGCATGGCTCGTCGTGAAGTCAAAATCGTTGCCGGCCTCGATCCGGAAGCGCACCGGCAATGACGTGGCATCGCCCGCGATCAGTTTGACCTTTTCAATCGGGAACGCCTGCCCCAGATCGACCCGGGCCCAGCCATAAGACTCGGCTTTGTTCAATTCAGAACTCCAGTAGGAAGGCGTTTCCCATCCCCCGCCCGGGGCAAACCACTTGGGGGTGATCCAAACGCCCTTCCAATCCTCCGGCGCCAGCAACCCCATGGTCCAGTGCGCAAGCGCGCTCCAGGCGGTGGATGTCTCGTGCGCATCCCACACCCGCACTTTCCAAAAACACTCGGCGCGCGAGCCCAGGGCTTTCCCCGAATACGGTACGCGAACGGATTGATCGCCTGCGACGCGGCCGCTATCCCACAGATCGCCCTGGTCGCGGGCCAGCGTTTCCGGGGAGGATGCGACGAGAATCTGACAGGCCGTCTGCCGCTGGCCGCGTTCGTCGGACTCGATCCGCCAGGAAAGCTGCGGGTTGGTTGCGTCAAGGCCCTGCGGGTTTTCGAGCCCCTCGCACCGAAGCGTTTCGACGGACGTCTTCGCCAGCGCTCCACCACCCACCAGCAAGGCGGCCACAGTCAATGTGCTTAAACCTGTTCTCATGTTCATAAATGATGGGTCCCGTCTTTTCATTTAGCTTCAATCGCGATCGCCATCGGCTTGGCGGTTCATCCGCAAAAAGTGTGCTTACAGAGGGA
>Ga0194053_10002478_pt1 | contig 10937 bp, 16 predicted proteins | sample SepL228m_MetaG_FD_161684 | JGI IMG/M metagenome (GOLD analysis project Ga0194053, IMG submission 161684) | Anoxic zone freshwater microbial communities from boreal shield lake in IISD Experimental Lakes Area, Ontario, Canada - Sep2016-L227-8m | ecosystem: Environmental > Aquatic > Freshwater >...
CTTCTTATAGTCAATATTGTTATCAATAACTCCGAGGGAAAGCACAAATCCCGAAAGCACGATGAAGAGCCCGACTCCGGAATGCCCTTCCTCGATGAATGTCATGAAACCATTCGCGTGATGCAGCCAATGCTTTTCCGGATCGAATGACACGCCATAAGCCAACCTCGCTCCCAAGAGCTGCAAGCCGTGGTAAGAGACCACTAATAATGCTGCAAACGCTCGTATATGATCGATTGCCGGAATATATACCCGATTAATGCTTTGACTCATATCGAATTAAAGAGATCTAAAAATCCGGTATGCGGCCAACTGCAGGCAGGAGTCGCGGATGGCGATGTTCATTCTTTGTTGTGATTCTCCAGACGGATCGGCCGACCGGGTTAGCGCTGTTGCTTTTTTCTTTTGATCGTGTGCTTGAATTTCAAGACCGCGAAGTTGAGTTCAAGGGAGGTTTCGGTGTCACTGGTCTGCAATTCCTCGTCAAAAATGTCGGACACGATTTCGCCACTCCTCTGCATAAGTGTTTTCTGCATCGCATCATCCTTGACAACGGAGAGTGTTTTGATCGTCCGGGACAGCTCTCGGATTTTTGCGAAAGTTTCGATGATCGCAAAAGTTGCCTTTGGATTGTCGCCAGCATATAGAGGCCCCGCTCGGGGAAACCAATGGGGAGTTTCACCTTGCCCCCCCGGTTTGAAGTCGAAAATTTCGACTTCAAAGCAGCCCACTCGTTTTTGGCCTTTCTTGGAATGGGTTGACAACTTTCACTCCGCCGTAGTCTTGCCCGTGGTTCAAATCTTCCGTAAGCAACTCGCGTGCGCCACTGGCCTGAGCTGCGGCCACGATCATGGCGTCCCATAAGGAGGTTTGCCATCGGGCTTGGACCGAAAGAGCAACGCGGAAGAGCGGCAGGGTGATATCCACCACCGGCCAAGTGGAAAAATCGCCCGCTACGGTCGCAGCCTCTTCGTGGGAATGACCGGCCTTGATGAAATTCACGACGAACTCCTGCAATACCTGCACACTCAGCGCGGAGCTGCCTGGCTGGGACCACCCTCGCTCGATCAGATCCAGCGCGACCTCGCGCTTCTCCGGCGCGTCGAGGTCGTAACCATAAAGCAGCACATTGGTGTCGAGGAACCGTTCAGCCGGCATGGGCTTTCTCCCGACTCAGGGGTTTGCCTCCGAGATGGTAGCCGGACCGCAACCGAGCCAGAGCGTCCAGTGGCATTGAGCAGGGCGTCGATTCCTCCAAGACCCGCTCCAGCCCCTCAATCACCAGCCGCTTGATCGTTGTGCGCCGACGCACCGACGCTATTTTCGTCCGCTCAAAAAGAGCATCGGGCATATCAATCGTTGTTTTCATATATGGCCATATTTATGCATAAACGGGTCGGTAGCGCAAGGCGAATGACGAGGGGTGAAATGAGAGGTAGTTAAATGGCTCCAAAAATCCGGTAGGCGGCCAGGCGCAGGCAGGAGTCGCGGAAGGCCGAAATCCGACGAACAAATCGGACCCGCTGCGGAAGCGGCCTGCGGGAATTCAGTTTGTTTTCCATGCGCAGAAACTCCGAGTATCCTTCGCCCTGAAGTGTAAAAGATGCCCCGCCCCGATGAACGCGAAACCCGCAATAGGACTTTTCAATAAATGCAAACTTCCTGTTCCCCAGAAGCCTCAGCCACATGTCCACATCGATATAATATCGCATCGACAAATCAAACCCCCCCGTTTTTTGAAAATCGGTTTTCCGAAACATTGTGGTCACGGGCTCACCGATCGGGTTGGCCGCCGTCCGGAGGCAATCTTCGATCAACTTGTTGCCCGAGTGAATCCCCTCGTCATGCTTTTTTCTTCTGAGAGGGATTTTTCTTCCAGATGCAGAGCAAATGTCCCCGGCACATGCGCAAACCGCAACTTCTGCCTCGGAAGCAATTATGGCGGCCTGTGCCGCGAGACATCCGGGATAGAGGATGTCGTCCTGCCCCATCACTTTGATAAGCTGCCCGGATGCAGCCTCGACGCAAGCGTTCCAGTTTCCAGCCATGCCCAGGCGGATCGGATTCCTGACGACCCGCCAATCAGTTCCCGGAAATTCTTTCTGCACACCAGCAATAACATCCAAAGATCCGTCCGATGAATTGTCGTCGGAGACAACAATTTCAAGGCGCGGGACTTCCTGGGCGGCGACGCTTCTCAGACAATCCGCCAAATGGGCCGCGCCATTATAGACCGGGATGCAGACGGATATGCGTGGCGCCTCACTCATTGTCACCCGGTTTGTTTCTGCGGAAAATCCGGATACCATTGACTTCGCGTGCGAGCGAATAGTTTGCACGGATGTAGTCAGCCACCTCGGGGATGCGTTCAAATGCCTGTTGTTCGGGAACATTCATCATAAAGCTCCCGGGAGCGACAGCGTCCACAAAGACATCCGGCCGGTTGCGTTTGAGGTCTTCGAGGTAGGTGGCCACAAAGAACGGCCGCAGCGGGTTGTCGTTGAACATCGCGGAACTCGTGCTCAGGCGTGTGGCTTGTCTGAGCCCCGTTTCGATGTAATAGTAGGGCATGTAGCCCCACACAGTCATTCTTCGGTTTGACTTTGCTGCGGCCTTCTTGATCGCGAGCACGACCGGATCCTGGGGCTTGGCTGCCTGTTGCGACCAATATCGGCCCGACCCCGCCCAAGGATTTCCGGACTCCCAACGCAATCCAGCAGCAGGAAAAATCAGGAAAAGTGCCAGGAGTGCCGAGCAACCGAGTTCATAAGCGGATTGGCTGCGGGGGGTCAGCCCGGAATCGGCGGCACGACGAACGAGGAGTCCGGAAAGCGATGCTGCAAATAGAGCCAGAAAGAACGGAAGAAAAATCAGGTAGTGGCCGTAGTCGCGGCGCGGAGAAAGGACCGCGCAGATCGCAAGGGCAAGAAGAAGAAATCCAGCGAGTGAAAAGCCCAACAGCCGCCGGTCCAACCGCGCTGTGCTGGGAGCAAGAAGGGCGGAGACAGCGGCCAGGGCAAAGAGAAGAGAACCCGCAGCGAAGGCGACGATATCCGCTGACTGGACCAACAGTTTCCACATAAGAAGAAACGATGTTCCTGTGGAGAACCCGCTCTCCACGTAGGCAAGTGCATTGCCGAAGTAGCTGTTCAGAAGGTAGTCCCCTGAGCCGGTCACCAAGGCCATGAGAATCAATAATAGAGGAAATGCCAATGCGCAGAAAGCGGTCATCCCCGCGATCACCAGACGCTTTCGGAACGGCAGATCCCTGCGGAAAAGGACGACAATCACAAGAAGGGTGCCGGAGAAAAGCCCGAGATACGCGGCCTGAAGTTTGGCAAATGGGACTATGGAGAACAAAACCGCTCCGGCGCACGCGGTGGCTGCAAATTTTCTTGTCGATCCAATAGAGTGGAATTCGACGTTGCAGACACACCACAACCCGCAGAACAAAAAGAACAGCGGCGCGTGTTCGCTCGTATAGTGGACAAAGTCCCAATGCCGGGTGAAAGCAAAAAAGACCACGGCTGCGAGGGTCGCTGTCCTTGCAGTTGCTGGTCGGCAGAAGGTTTCACAAATCCCCCGGAGTGTGACCGCGCAGCCGGCGAGCATGGCCAACCCGATGACGCGCGCGGAAAATAGCGAGGGGTCGCATCCAAAGATCTTCGAAAGGAGGAGCGGGTAAACGACTATCGGGCCTGAGGATCCGCACTCGGCTGAGCGGAAGAACACCGGGTCGATTGTGAGAACCTGAGCCGCGGCCAGAATCTGCGCCTCATCCACACTGTAAGCGCTGTTGTAGAAGACCCCGGGCCAACGGCCGGCGAAGAGAAGGAGCACTGCCGATACCAGGAACCAGGCCGGATGGGTCAGCCCGGATGGCACAAACTGCCGGAGGCCATCGGGCAGCAGCTCTTGGATCGCCGGAAGCAGGGCGAGCACCAGGGACACAAAAAACAGCGTCCAGACGGTAAAGCCATAAAGCCTCACGTTATCAGACCAGAAGATCAGGCTATCCATCAATTTTCCGGGCCAAGCAGGCGATGCTCACTCCCTCGGCCACCGGCTTGTGCTTGATCACCAAAAATCCTGCCTCAGCCGCGTCGGCGAGCACAGCAGCCGGCGGAGCAAAGTAATGGTGGATCTCCACGATCACCTGGTCCACCAGCGACAGAAATTCTTTTTCGATGCGGAAAAAATCCTTTTCAGCCCCCTCGATGTCGACCTTCAGGAGGTTGCACCTTACTCTTGGCCCGAACGTCTCGTTCCAAAGTTTTCCGATCCCCAGCACCGGGACCCGCACCACCGTGCTAATGGTTTCTCCCGGGGCCTTTTTTCCATCAAATGCAACATGCGACCCGACGTCCGTCTCAGCCACTTCGAACGAGATGAATCCGTCTGCAGACTCAACCCCGACGGCCCCCTGAAAGAAGTGAACTCCGGAAAGATTATTGGCCTTGATGATCCACTCGCAATCCTGCCGCATTTCCCCGTCCGCATCGGCCATGATGCCGCGCACGGCATGTCCAGCGGCGCTTCGGGAAATCACATAGGCGGAAAAAAGCCCGCGGTTGCAGCCGAGGTCCGCGAACGTCTCAACCCGGCCAGGGGCGATGATCTCCGCGTAAAAATTGCTTGCGAAGACCTCCCGCTCGACGAGCAGGGACTCGAACGCACGCACGCGGTATTTTATCCCGTGGGGCGGAAGCGAAACGACTTTCGGAAAACTCCGAAACCATGCAGTGATAAGATCCGGAAGGCGCAGGGATTTCACGATCCGGCGGAAAAGCAGCGAGTTAGCGAGTTTTTCAGAGATGGCCATAGCTGGTCGGGGGTTGGGTTATTTGTTTCCGGATCGGCCTCCGCCGACAACTTTGTCCACGATGAAGAGGGGGCGTCCCTTCTGCTCGATAAACAACCTCCCAATATATTCGCCGATCATGCCCAGGACAAAAAACTGGAGGCTGAAGGAGAGAAGGATGACGGCCATGATGCTGGTCCATCCCGCCACGCCGGTATTTCCTTGCAGGTAGCCGAAGATGGAATAGCCGACCCCGAGGAGGCAAAGGAAGCCGAAGAGCGCGCCCAGCAGGGATGCCAGGCGCAGGGGCTTGATGGAGAAGCTGGTGATTCCGTCCACTGCAACACGGAACAGCTTCGCGAGCGTATACCCCGACTCGCCAGCGAACCTGGCTTCCCGGTGATAGAAGATGGGGACCTGCGTAAAGCCGAGCCAGCTGATCATGCCGCGGAGAAACCGGTGGTGTTCCGGCATGGAATTCACGAGATTAACGACTCGCCTGCTGATCAGTCGGAAGTCGCCGGTATCCGGAGGGATGTGGCAACCGGCCAGGGCGCTCAGGAGCTTGTAATACGCTTTATAGCAAAACTTCTTCCAAAGCGGGACGCCTTCACGGCTGAGTCTCTGGCCGTAAACATTGTCCGCCCCGGCATCCATGAGCTTCATCATATCAGGAAGAAGCTCGGGGGGATCCTGCAAGTCGGAGTCAATGATCATCACGCGTTCTCCCCGCACGTTGTGGAGTCCGGCGGTTACGGCGAGCTGGTGGCCGTGGTTCCTTGAAAGCCGGATTCCGACAATGGCGGGATCCGAGGCCGCCAGCCTGCAGATCGCGTCCCACGTTCTGTCGGGCGACCCGTCCTCGACAAGAACGATCTCATAAGTGCAGCCCAGGCCCTTGCAGACAAGCGTCAGCCTGCGATGAAGCTCTTCCAGACCAGTCTCATCCCTGTAACAGGGAACAAGAATGGAGAGGAGAGGTTTGGGATCGTTCATGGTCGAGCGAGAGTTAGGATCGGTATTATTTGGAAAAATAGGCGGGAGTCAGCGGATCGGGAACCGGGAGCCCCTGCGCGGCGGCCATATCCGCATCCACCATGATTTTGGCAAGGTCGGCAAACTTGACCTTCGGCTCCCAGCCAAGCTGGCGTTTCGCCTTGGCGGGATCCCCTATGAGGAGGTCCACTTCCGCGGGCCGCTCATACTTCGCGTCGTATTTCACATAATCTTTCCAGTCGAGATTCACGTGGCCGAAGGCGACTTCAAGAAATTCCCTGATCGAATGGGTTTCGTTAGTGGCGACAACGTAATCGTCACCAGCGTCAGCCTGGAGCATCATCCACATCGCCTCGACATACTCGGCGGCATAGCCCCAGTCGCGCTTGGCATCGAGGTTGCCCAGATACAATTCCTTCTGCCGCCCCAGTTTGATGGCGGCCACCGCGCGCGTGATCTTGCGGGTGACAAATGTCTCCCCGCGGCGAGGGCTCTCATGGTTGAAAAGAATTCCGTTGGTGGCGTGCATGCCGTAGCTCTCGCGGTAGTTCACGGTGATCCAATACGCATACATCTTCGCGGCACCGTAGGGGCTGCGCGGCCAGAAGGGCGTCGTCTCCGTCTGCGGGACTTCCTGGACTTTTCCGAACATTTCGCTGCTGGATGCCTGGTAAAACCGCGACTTGACACCGGTTTCCCGCATGGCTTCGAGAATTCTCACCGTTCCCAGCCCGGTCACATCGCCGGTGTATTCGGGGATGTCGAAGCTCACGCGGACATGGCTTTGCGCGCCCAGATGGTAGATTTCGTCGGGTTTGAGGTTGTAGATCAATTTGACGAGATTCACCGAATCGGCCAAATCGCCATAGTGCAGGTGCAGGTGAACCCCGTTGCCGTGGGGATCCTGGTAGAGGTGATCAATGCGCGAGGTGTTGAACGTGCTGGCGCGGCGGATGATGCCGTGAACCTCATAGCCTTTTGCAAGGAGGAGGTCCGCAAGATACGATCCGTCTTGGCCGGTGATACCGGTGATGAGTGCTTTTTTCATGTGTTGTGGGAAATTGAAGGATTGAAAAAGATTTCAGCCCTCAGCCTTCAGATTTTCAATGTGGCGATCCGTCTGGTCAATGGCTGCGAGAAGCTTGTCGGAAAGTGTTACCGTCTCCCGATATACCTCCAACAAGTTCTCGGTGATATACTCATGAGCAATCAGGTTTCTGAGATCGCGGATCGAGATCATGTCTTCCGCAGATGGCAGAACGCCCAACTTTTCACAGAGATTCATGCGGTCAATAAATGTGGGCGCATCTTCCCTGAGCAAGAAGGCAAGCGACTTGAGAACTTTCTGCGTGTAAATGTCCGAGATCCTCGAGAATTTGGAGGTCAACGCATCAAAAGCTTCTTCCTCATTGAAGGAAAAATCCGCTGAAAGATCGATTCGGCGGCATTTTTCCAACGATCTGGTAAACGAAGGCAGCGCCTGCTTCAGCAGGCTGCGATTGGCTTCCACAAAGCGTCTGATGTTGTCCGTCTTCACAGCTTGATGGCAGATTCCATCGCGATGGCCTTGAACGGATGGTCGCTTGTTTTGGAAAAGTTCACGATGTCAATTTTCTGCTCGCCGATCTGATTGAGGATCAACCTCCTGATTTTGCTGATAAGAACCAAGGGGAGTTTTTCTTTCGTCAAGAGGAGCAGGTCGATATCTCCTCCTTTCGCGGCATCGTTTGCGCGAGATCCAAAGAGCAGCAATTCGGAGTCAGGCACCACTGACTGCACGGTTTCTTTGATACGGGATCGTGTCGATGGAGGGAGTCTCATGGTCTCAAAGAGCATGCAATCTGAAGACTGGAGGAGAGTCGAGAAGCGAAGGAAAAGGGTTGGCGAAAGGCGGCAAGATAAAATGTGAAGGCTGAAGCAATCAGACGAGGCCCCATTCGCGCTCCAGGCCGAGTTCGCCCACCCAGCGGAGAAGCTCGGACCTGTCGGGAATAGCCCCCGCATCGATCATTGCCGAGATATCGTCAAGGTGCTTCTGGGATTTGCCTTCGCGGAAAAAGAGCAGCTTGTTGAGGATGACAGCCTCCGGAGGCGCAAACCACTCGTCACCGAACGGGCCGGCCAGCTTTCGGCGGTTGGCGAGTTCCCAGCGGGCAAGAGGGCTTTTTCCAGGCAGGTAGCAGTCCGCGCGCAGCGCGCTATGTTGGTGGATAATGTTAAAATGGCCGCGGGACTCTCTTTGAATTTCGGCGAGAAGAACCTCCTCAGGTGGCAGATAAAAATCCTCGATCGGAAACGAGCTAACAAGTGAGCGGATATGACCCGCCCCAAGGGCGAGAACAAGATCGGCGTCCAGCGTCAGGCGGGGCCGACCGTAAGCAATGGCCGCAAGACCACCCACAATGCAATAGGGAATCCGGGCAGATTCCAGTTTCCGGGTGATGAGATTAATCTCCTGCATATCCTGTCACGAAGACCCTTCGCAGCCGGGATTGAATGGCTTCTTCAGTCCAATCGGGATGCAATGCCCGGAGTCCGCTCTTCTTGATTTCCCACGCGGTTTTATAAAGGTCGCTGGCTGTTGCTAGTCGCTTCGCCGGAGTCATTTTCCGGATCAACTCCTTCTGGAGTTCTTCGGCTCTCAGTTCGTGGGGAGACATGGGTGGGGCGGAAACGTGAAACTGGAAAGCTGAAAGGCGAAAAATGAGGGAGGGCCGCAGGCGCGTTCGTTGTTCTGCGTTCCTGGTTGGCTTTTTTTGTGAATCTTTGTGCCTCTTCGTGGCAAGAAAATCGCTAACCAATCCCGGCCGTGGGCCGACTGGAACACCCACAAGCTGCCCCCGCAGCCATGCGTCCAAATTCGCGCCAACGGCGCGTAGGCAGGCTGCCGCCTTTGGTCATCAGCGGGATTTTTCCGCTGGTCCATGCAGATTTTATGATTTTTTTCCTGTTTTCCACAGGCTTGCGCCGGGCTGGCGCTCTAACTCACCAAAAACTTCAAGATCCAGGGCATCATCTTCTGGCCACGCTCCATCCAGTGTTTCATCCGGTCAATTCTTTGGAAGGCCGCTTTGCGCTCTTTCGGGTCCATCTCATTCGCAAGGCTTTCCATCCGCTCAACCCTTTGGAGAGACCGTTCCAGACGGGGCTTCAATTCCTCCTTGATGAAGGATGTCGCAAATTTGCTCAATTCGAGGTCTGCCACATAGTGATCCCTCCGCTCGCCGGGCGCATACACCACTTTCACAGCCCCCACGGAGCGCAACAATTTCAGCCCCTGGCTGGCCGCCCCGAGACTGATCTGCAGGCGATCCATCAGGTCTTCCATTGAAAGAGGGCTCGTTGCCACGAAGAGCAGCCCGTAGATCTCGCCGACGGATTTGGGCAGGCCGATCAGCTTGAAAAAGCTGATGAACATCTCGATCGCCTCGATATCCAACTCGCTCAAGCGCGTCTCTTCCTCAACCGCATTTCCTGTCATGGAACTCATCTGTCAGAGAAATTACAGCACCCGGTTGATTTTTCAATAAAAAATGAAGCGAATGATCCTCTTGAAATTCCCGGCTTATCCGAGCCCCCGCTCCTCGACATCCTGCTCGTCCCAGCCGAGGACATGACCGATCTCGTGGAGGAGGGTTGTGCGGACTTCTTCGGCGAAAGAATGGTCCTCCTCCTCGGCGTAGTCTTCAATATTTTCCAGCCAGAGGCGGATGCGGACGGCGGGGAATTCGTCGAAATATCCGAGGGTGTCGGGCTCTATGCCGTCCTCGACGTCTTGGAGAGACGGGTGTTTTTCGATAAGGACCGGCACATCTTGGAGCGCCTTGCGAAGCGGGCTGGGCAGTTCGGAGATCGTTGCGGCGACCTCGGCCTCTGCGATTTTGAGGAGCCCCGGCCAGTGCATTGCCATAGCGTAGGGACAAAATCCGAAAATGAGAATTTTTCTTTGGTTCGCCTTGGAATTGAGAACACGAATTCGGATTTGCCTGCGAATAAAGTCAATGAACGCGAATACAATGAGGGAGATTGGAAAAGTTCACCCGGAAAAAATCAGACCGTATCCTCCTGCTGGATGTCCCTCTCATTCGCGAGGATTTCCTGATTTGCGGGCCTCTGCTGTTCGTTCATTGGAGCGAAGGCATCCGCAGGAATCTCAAATCCGGCAGATGTCGGCACCCCGACGGGAGGGTTTTTCTTTTCAACCGCATTTGCAGGAACAATTTTTGCCACAAGCTGTTTTCCACGGCAGACCAGAACCTCCTCCCCTGCCTCCATGGCATGAAGGATTCGCGACAGATGGGTTTTTGCTTCGTGAACGGTGACGGTCATCGCAAAAAACTAGACCAAGTCATCCTGAAGCTGGGCGCCGCACACGCGGATTGCATTGGTTGGGCGGGAGGGCTAGGATGGAAGGTTAGTGGAAACCATGCCGACACCAGTGGGGCCGGGACGTGTGCAGCGACGCATTGAGCGTATTTTGCGCGCGGTGTCGTTTGCCCGGTCGGCCACGAGGCATTTTCTCAGGAGGCTTCAGAGGAAGCCGCGGACGGTCACCGAGGGGCCGAACCTGCTTCCGACACTGATCAAAGTTCTGGCCACCTTTGCCAGGGCGGACGGGGAACTGCTCGAGGAGGAAATTGATTCCGGCCTGGGGTTTCTGCGCTACGATTATCCGGATGCCGTTTATTCCGAACTGCGGAAGCTCTTCCGGGACGCGCTGCACGAGAAGCAGGATCTGAATGAGATGGCGCAGAAACTCGCCGGCCAACTGGGCGATGAGCGGAAAATTCTTCTCGGCGTCCAGCTCTACGATCTGATTGCCAAGGCGGGGCTCAAGCAGGACCAGGTCATTGCCTACTATTCGTTCATGTCGCAGCTCGGGATGGCGGCGCAGGCGATCGACATCGTTTACCAGCTCAACTCGGACGACCAGTCGGAGGTGGCAATCTACCAGGCGGGAGCTTCGCCGCTCGAAATGGTGAGCTTCGGGCATCCCGAGCACTCGGATGTCGCCCTGGCCGACTTCGCGCCGGAGGAGAAGCTGAATGCGTATCGCTACGGGGATCTCGTGATTCTAAAAAACCTCAGCGGGAGGAACCTCATCGTGCAGGGGCGGGCGCTGAAACCCGGCGACTTCGCC
>Ga0194053_10002480_pt1 | contig 10931 bp, 9 predicted proteins | sample SepL228m_MetaG_FD_161684 | JGI IMG/M metagenome (GOLD analysis project Ga0194053, IMG submission 161684) | Anoxic zone freshwater microbial communities from boreal shield lake in IISD Experimental Lakes Area, Ontario, Canada - Sep2016-L227-8m | ecosystem: Environmental > Aquatic > Freshwater >...
CCGGCGCCACAGCTGCCCCGGCCTTTAGAAGCGCTCATGGCTCTGCAAATAGCGCCATTGCCCGACCGGCATTTGGCCCATCGCAACGCGACCCACACGCAGGCGCTTCATCCCGAGCATCTTCAGTCCCAGGCGCTCGCACAGATACGCCAGCAGACCGGGATGGCTGCCTTTGACGGCAAAGCGCAGCTTGCTGGAGGTCTCGTTGCCGCTGTTGACGCTGACCCGCACGCGTGGCAAAGGCTTGGCATCGGCACTCAAACCGCGGTTCAGTCGATCCAGCGCGTCGTTGCTGACCTGGCCTTCGACTTCGACAATGATTTCATGTTCGATAAGGTCGGCATCTTCCGTCAGCTTGCGCACCACGCGCCAGTCCTGACTGAACACCAGCAAGCCGCTGGCCCCGGTTTCCAGCGCGACCAGTGAATTCAAGCCGGCAAAGTGCCGCTTGAGTGCTCGAACGGCCGATGGATCATTGGCCATTTGTCTGTCCGGTCTGAGCAGTGCCAGGGCAGCAGCGCCGTCGGCGCAGTCCGCCGGCTTGTGCAGCAGCAGGGTTACCGCACCGTCGCCGATCAGGCTGGCGTCGCGGTCGACCTCAACCTTTTGCTGCAGAAGCCTGAATTGCGGCTCTTCCACCACTTTGCCATCCACCCGCACCCAGCCCCCCGCGATGTACTGCTCGGCCTCACGGCGCGAACAAGCCAGCATCGCAGCCACGCGCTTGGCCAGTCGTTCGCCTGAATGTGGTGTATCAGGTGGCGGGTTCACGTGTGCAGTCATGGCATGGATGTTAACCATGGTTGGTGCTCGCACTGTGAGCCTGTTCACATTCGGCGCTTTGAGATGAATTCACACGCTCAAGACATCTCCCATTCAGCCACGTGCTTTTTTGGCGTGGGCTTTATCGATTGACCCGTTCGTCGATCAGTCCCGCCAAATGGCTTTTGGACGGGAGAACGAACAGGGACAGGGGCCGATGTGGCGCTGCCATCGAGCTTGAATGTTGCAACTGTATGCACCAATTCCTGCGCTTGACTCTTGAGGCTACTCGCGGCGGCCGCCATTTGTTCGACCAAAGCGGCGTTTTCCTGCGTGACTTGATCCATTTGCGTTACTGCCTGGCCCACCTGGGAAACACCCAGACTTTGTTCGTTGCTCGCAGCACTGATTTCGCCCATGATCTCGGTTACGCGGCGAATACTGGCAACCACCTCGGTCATTGTGGCCCCAGCCTGATCAACCAAGGCAGTCCCCTGTGCCACACGGTTAACACTGGCACTGATCAATGTCTTGATTTCTTTTGCTGCTTTGGCTGATCGTCCCGCCAGGGACCGGACCTCGCTGGCAACCACCGCAAAGCCGCGTCCTTGTTCACCGGCGCGAGCCGCCTCCACTGCTGCGTTCAGTGCCAGTATGTTGGTCTGAAACGCAATTCCGTCAATCACGCTGATGATGTCCGCGATCTGCTTGGAGCTGTCATTGATATGCTTCATGGTCTCAACCACTTTCCCCACCACGTCTCCGCCTTTGACAGCGACGCTTGAGGCGCTCATCGCCAGCTGATTTGCCTGCGCCGCACTGGCGGCGTTTTGCTTTACCGTATCACTGAGCTGTTCCATGGAGGCCGCAGTTTCTTCGAGCGAACTTGCCTGACTTTCCGTGCGGGCAGACAGGTCATGGTTTCCTGAGTCAATCTCAGCGCTCGCTGTAGCCACTCCTTCGGATCCCTCTCTCACCCTTCTTACCACCTGGGCCAAATGATCTTTCATCTCGGCCAGGGCGAGCATCAGCTGTCCCAATTCATTGCTGCCTCGCACGGGCACCTGCACCTGCAGGTTGCCATCCGCAACGGCACGGGCGACGGTAACGGCTTCTCGAACAGGCAAGGTGATGCTGCGAACGAAAACAAAGGACAGAGATACGGCAACACCCATTCCGATAAGCAGCAAACCCAACATCATGAACTCGGTTCGATGCAAATGGCTCACTCGCTGATCCATCGCACCAGTCATGGTTTTCATCGCCAAGGAGTTGAACTCAAAAAGCCCGTCGATGGTTTTGGTGAATTCATCGAAATACTCGGTGGCGGGAAGCTTTAGATCCGTAGCATTGATGAGTTCCTTATCCGCTAGAGACAGCGCCCTGTCCACCGCGGCTCTACCGGTTTCTGCTTTTCCTTCGAGATCCAGCCTCATGCTGGAATTGGTGTCCGTTGCTTTTTTCAAGTTACGAAACATGTCACCCTGAACTTCCCGCGCTCGCTTTTGCAATGCTTGCAAGGTCGCCCGCCCTTCCACGGGAATGCTTCGCTGGCTCAGAAAGCTGCTCCCCATCGCACGCATGACACCCAGGTTCTCAGCCACCCAGGGCATATTCACAAGAGAAGCTTGAATCAAGAAGTAGGTATCTGCATCAGGGTCCAGACTCAGTCCGTATTCATCCAATACTTCTTCGCTCAGAAGCAACTCACCGGCGATCAGTTGGGTATGCAGCTTGGTACTCTCAGGGGTCTTCAGTTGCCGGTTGGCAACACCTTGCTCAAGTGTTATCCAGCGCCGTCTCAGGTCTGCCCAATGAGCTTGAACTCTGGAACTGGCTCCGGCCTGTTTGAATTCCGAATCCAGTGCATCCATCGCCTTGCCCAATTTGTCCCGCAATGCAGGTCTTCTGGCTGCAAGTTCCTCATTGCCACTGAGCATGCTCGCCGAAACACCTCGGTGTGTTTGGGTAAGCTGGATCACCTTGTTAAGTACGACCAACGATCCGCCACCACTTACCTCACGCTTTGCAGCATCTATATCTGACATCGATCGCTTGAAATACAGCGCTGATGGCAGCAATACCATCAATGTGGCAATGAACCCGAGTGCAATGAACTTCTGGGACAGGTTCATGCGGTGCAGCAGTGACATAAAAATCCTCCTGGCTTTCTTGTTGATGGTGCCGCGCAGCTTGACCACCCACCCTGATGAAGTCGGGCAGGTTGGCTGTGGTGTTCACCACCACGCAGCTGCGGATTTTCTGGACTTGAGGATCTTGATGTCGTATTCCTCTTTGCCCAGCGTAAAAGTCAGGAATTCCTCGGGCTAGGTGTCGATGCCAAGCCTCTGCTTAGACCAACTGCCTGATAGCTGCATTACTTCGCCCATGTTTGCTCCTCCTTGGAAGATCAATTGACCAAATCGTCATCGAACTGCCCCGGAATGTCCACGTCGCACAGAGGATCTCTTGCCGGTAGATGACATTACGACCAAACTGAGGAAAACTTGAATCTGCCCAGTAGGCCGATCGATGGGTTTGCGACGTTGGTGAAGCGCGCCTGAGGCGTTTTCTGCTACTGCTTTATAGCAACCCGCTCTGAAAGCCCACCGCCGGGTGTGTGTCTGAAACGGTAGTTGGCAACGCGGTCAAAAAAGCCATCCCGGTTGGTCCACACGCTCGCCGACCCCCACCAGGTCAATCGTTCAGCGACAAAGTGCCTTCGATCCGCGCCACATGCGCCAGCAGTGAGCGCTTGGCGACCGTCCACATGCGCTCGGGTACGTCGTCATAAGCCTGCGCCACCCAGTCGTCCAGCGAGCCTTGCGGCAGTGCCTGCATGACCCGCATGATCTTGGCTTCGCGCTGCAAGCGATGCGCCTTCAGGCGCGCGATGGCGCTGGCCGCTTCGCCCTCATAGCCTCCCATGACATAACCATGCGCCGGTAGGATGAACTCGATACCTTGCTGCGCGCAGGCGGCGCTCAGCAGGTCAAGGGATTGCAGGTAGAGCGTCATGTCTCCGTCCGGCGGGTCAATCACGGTCGTGCTGCCGCACAGGATGTGGTCGCCGCTGAACAGCAGTTGGTCTTCCAGCAACAGCAGGCACAGGTGATTGGCGGCGTGGCCTGGCGTGTGCAGCACCTGCAGGGTGTGCGTCACCTCGCCATCCTGAGTCTGCCCTGACAGCTTCAACAATTGCCGATGCGCAAGCGCGTGCTCGGGAGTGAACTGGCTGTGCTGGCGCGCGCTGGGCTGCGACGGCAGACCCAGAATCGGCGGCCTAGGCGTGCACATAGCCTGCAGCGGCGCGGCGCCCGGTGAATGGTCTGGGTGCGAATGGGTGCAGACGATCATGCGAATGTCGCCACCCGCGGCGCGCCAGAGCTTTTCCAGATGTTCGGTGTCGGCCGGTCCCGGGTCGATGGCGATATAGCCGGTGTTCGGGTCGCCGACCAGATAGCTGTTGGTGCCGGGTCCGGTCATGGGGCCAGGGTTCGGTGCTGTCAGGCGCATCACATTTTTCAACAGCGCCACCGGAGCTTCGCACTGCCAGTCCAGCGCGTGCGCGATCTGTCCGTCCGGGCAGACCAGTGCCAGTTCGCCATAGGGCAGGTCCTGCTCCATGTAGCGTGCCTCGTGGCCGCCAAGCAGGCCGGCACGCGGGCAACTGGTCCATAGCGGCTGCTCCGTGGCGGCGCAGGCCTGCAGGACGGACTCCACGGACTGGTAGGCGAGCAGGCGATCGAGAGTGCGTATGGTCGGAAAGATGATGAAAAATTGACCTTCCCGATGACGTTTCAGGGCGTCGGCGGGGCGCACCCAGACCGGCTCGAACTGCTCCGCTTCGTCGGCCACCGGGGTTTGCCCCTCGGGCATGCGGGCCACCAGAAACGGCACATCAAAGCGGCGCGGCAGATCGCGGTCGGTCATCCAGTGGGCCAGCACAAACACCTCGTCGGCGGCCAGCATCAAGCCGTGGCTCTGGCATTGCGCGGCAAACGGTTTGGAGCGGTCCAGTGCCGCAATGTCGCTGTGGTCGGCCAGCGCGCCATCGTGGCGGCGCGCCAGCAGCACGCCCAGTTCTTCGAAACTCTCGCGGATGGCGGCAATGGCCTGCGTCAGGTGCAGTTCGCTTTGTGTGGCGCGGCGGCTAGCCTGGGCGTGGCTGGCCGCGTCCAGCGCGTCAATGCCACCTCCCGGGAAGACATAAGCGCCCGGTGCAAAACTGGCGGTCATGGAGCGGCGCGTCATCAGCACTTCGATGCCATCAGCGGTATCGCGCAACAGCAGCACGGTGGCCGCGGGTCGGGTCGGCACGGGTGTGCGCTGGGGGTGCAGGAGTTGGGTGGGACGTGCCATGGTGTGAATTTACAGCCAAAGCTGGCCAGTCGGGTGTCGCCAGCGTGATGTTTGCGTAAACCCCGAGAGCCAACGACCCTCTCCCGGCGTATCCTCGGCAGTCAATCGTTCAGTGGTTACGGGAGACTATCCATGAAGCGTCAAATTCAGAATTTGGTATTTTCACTTTGTGCCCTGGCCTGGCTGGGCGCGCCGCCAGTCGCACTGGCCCAGGCCTGGCCGACCAAACAGCCGATCAAACTGGTGGCGGTATTTCCTCCGGGTGGCTCGGTCGATCAGGTGGCGCGCTTGCTGGCGCAACCCTTGTCGGTGCAACTCGGGCAAAGCGTGATTGTCGACAACAAGGGTGGCGCGTCGGGCTCCATTGGTGCTGCGGCGGTGGCGGCGGCGCCGCCCGACGGCTACACCTTTGCCGTGGTGTTTGATACGCACGGCGTCAATCCGAGCCTGATTCCGGGGCTGCCTTTTGACTCAAAGAAAGACCTGGCACCGGTGGTGCTGATAGGCACCGGGGCCATGGTGCTGGCAACCCAGGCCGAGTCAAACTTCAAGACCTTTGCCGATGTCGTGGCCGCGGCCAAGCTGAAGAGCGGGGCCAACTATGGTTCGATTGGCTCTGGCAGCTTGGGTCATCTCGCGATGGCCTTGTTGGGCAAAAGTGGTGGCATGGAATTTCAGCACATTCCGTACAAGGGCGGCGGACCGCTGATGAACGACGCCCTGGCTGGTCATGTGCCGCTGGCGATCGGCTCGGTCTTTCTGGTCAAACCTCACCTTGACAGCAAGCGGCTGCGCGCGCTGGCGGTCACAACGAGTGCGCGCTCACCGCATCTGCCGGGCGTGCCGACCATGGCCGAGAGCGGTTTCGCGGGTTTTGACGCGCCAGCCTGGTGGGCTGTGCTGGCCCCAGCCAAAACGCCACCGGAGATTCTCAAGCGCATGAACGAGGAACTCAACAAGATCCTGCGCCAGCCCGATGTTGCCAAGCGCTTTGATGCGCAGGGCATCGACATCGTTGGTGGAACACCCGACTCGGCGCGTGTCTTCATCGAGCGTCAGATGGATATCTGGAGCAAGGTGGTGAAGGACAACAATATCAAGGCCGACTAATCTGAATTTTTCCAAGATTTGGGTGTTCGTCATCGCGAGGCCGCAGGCCGTGGCGATCCATGACTTTTGAATTCATGGATTGCCACGCTTCGCTCGCAATGACCAGCAAAAGGCTCGCAAGGAAGTTTCAGGGTTCAGAGGGGAAGGCCTACTTCTCCGGTGTGATTTGCAATGCCACCAGAAAGCGCGCGACCATGTTGTAGGTGGCAATGGCGCTGGTCAGCTCAACGATCTGCGTGCTGTCGAAGTGCTCGCGCAGGGCCGCAAAGAGCGCGTCGCTGACTTTCACGTCCAGCGTCATTTGTACGGCGTACTGGATCACCAGGCGGTCCATTTCGTCGAGTGCGCTGTCGGTGTGCAGGCGACGCGGGTCGGACTGGACAAAGGCCTGCAAGGCATCGAGCTGTGCCTGGCTACCGCCAGCAGCCAGAAAATCAGGTGCGTGGTGCCGGTACTCGTACTCGGCACCTGTCAGCAGGGCGACGGTACAGATGCCGAGCTCACGCAGGCGCCGGCTGGTGGAGAGTTCAGTGCGCACGGCCTTCAGAAAAACATTCCAGCCCCGTGCCAGGGGTTCGCTCCAAAGCAGAGCCTTGTCCAGATTGAGCAGAGCGCCCTTGCGGCGCTCCAGGATCGCATCAAGCAGCGCTTGCGGCTGCGGTTTGAGGTTGGGGGTCCAGTCAGGGATGCGCATGGTTTTCTTTCAAAATTGACCCAAGGATAAAGGGATAATTCGCCGATGCGAATCCGTTTCACCAAAATGCAGGGCGCTGGCAACGATTTTGTGGTGCTCGATGAAACCGCTGGCCCACTCGGGCTGAGCAGCGCGCACTACCGCTGGCTGGCGGACCGGCACTTTGGTGTGGGTGCCGACCAGATCCTGACGGTGCGCCCATCACCGGCGGCCGGCATTGATTTTCAGTACATCATCCACAACGCCGATGGCGCCGAGGTCGAGCAGTGTGGCAACGGCGCGCGCTGTTTTGCCCGTTTTGTGCGCGATCGGGGACTCTGCAGCAAGGACACGATCCGGGTGCAGACGCTGGGCGGAGTGATTGCGCCGCGTCTGCTGCCCGATGGCCGCGTCGCCGTCGATATGGGCGCGCCAGTGTTTGAGTTGAGCGCGATCCCGTTTGACGGCAGCGCTTTACAGCCCACGGTCAGTGACACCTGGCAGCAATGGCCTTTGGAACTGCTCACGGGGGTGCCGTCGAGCACGGTTCTGGCAGCCGTTCTGTCGATGGGCAATCCACATGCCGTGCTGCTGGTGGACGATGTCGATGCAGCCCCCGTGCTGACCCAGGGGCCTCTGGTGCAGAAGCACTTGGCTTTTGTGCGCGGCGTCAATGTCGGCTTTATGCAGATCGTGGATCGCGGCAAGATTCGACTGCGGGTCTTTGAGCGCGGCGCTGGCGAGACGCTGGCCTGCGGCTCGGGCGCCTGTGCGGCGGTGGTGGCCGGCATTCGACTCGGACTGCTCGACGCCAGTGTCGAAGTCCGGACGCGCGGCGGCATACTGGGCATTTCCTGGGGCGGCGCTGGAACGAGTGTCCTGATGACAGGGCAGGCGGCGACAGTTTTTCATGGCGAAATCGATTTACCGGACCACTTATGAGCACTTCATTTACCCATCCCATCACCGAAGACGATATTGCCAACTTTCTGGTCAATACGCCTGACTTTTTCGAACGCCACGCCGAGTTGCTGGCCACCGTGCAACTCAGCAGCCCGCACAGTGCGCGCGCGGTCAGCCTGCAGGAGCGTCAGGCCAGCTTGCTGCGCGAAAAGATCAAGTCGCTGGAGCATCGCATCATGGACATGATTCGCAACGGCAGCGAAAACGCGATGCTGTCGGACCGGCTCATGAGTTGGGCCGGCAGTCTGTTTCGCGTGAACGACCCGCTGCGCTTGCCTGATCAGCTGGCAGAGCAGATTGCCGACCATTTCTCGGTGCCGCAGGTGGCCATCAAGGTCTGGGATGTCGCGCCGGTCTTTGGCCAGGCGGCTTTTGCCAGCGGCGTGAGTGAAGACGTGAAGCTGTTCACCTCATCGCTTACCGAGCCGTTTTGTGGCGTCAATACCGGGTTTGAGGCGGCGGCCTGGCTGGCCGAACCGCTGGCAGCCAGTTCGCTGGCGATACTGCCGCTGCGCGAGGGGCCGATCGGCGGCAGCGTGCCCGCTTTTGGCCTGCTGGTGCTGGCCTCGCCCGATGCGCAGCGCTTCAACAGCACCATGGGTACCGACTTTCTGGCACGCATTGCCGAACTGGCCAGTGCCGCCTTGTCCAGATTGAGGTAAGCCTTTGGGGTCAGATCCCGATTCAGGACCACCATGCAAGCGGAACAAGGCGATCTCCAACGAAATCGGGCTCTGACCCCAATTGCGTTGGTCGAGGCCTACCTGGAACATGCGCGGGTCGAAAAGCGCCTGGCGCAACGGACGGTAGAGCTTTATGCGCTCGATCTGCAGAAGCTTCTTGGCTTTGCCACGCAGGCTGAAGTGGAACTCCTTCAAGTGCAAAACAGCCATGTCCGGCGCTGGGTGGCGCAGATGCACGGCGCGGGGCGCTCAGGCCGAGGTATTGCCCTGATCCTGTCAGGTTGGCGGGGCTTTTACATCTGGCTGGGGCGTCAGGGCCTGGTGGCAAGCAACCCGGTGCAGGATGTGCGTGCGCCCAAGGCGGGCAAGCCGCTGCCGAAGGCCTTGAGCGTGGATCAGGCCGTGCAGCTTGCGAGTTTTCAGGGTGAGAACACCGATCCCTGGCTCGAGGCCCGTGACGCCGCCATGGTGGAATTGCTGTACGGCGGCGGTCTGCGGGTTGCTGAGTTAACGGGTCTGGACGTTCAGGCCAGTGCCGGCGCACGCGGCTGGATCGACCTGCAGGCGGGTGAGGCGCACGTTTTGGGTAAAGGCGCCAAGCGGCGCACCGTGCCGGTGGGAAGCAAGGCGCTGGAGGCATTGCAGCACTGGCTGGCTGTGCGCGACCCTGGCGGCAGTCACACGGCGCAGGCGGCGCTGTTCATGGGCCGCAACGGCACGCGCCTGAGTTCCCAATCGATCTGGCAGCGCCTTCGGCTACGCAGCCTGCAGGCCGGACTGGTGACGCCGGTGCACCCGCACATGCTGCGGCACTCCTTTGCCAGCCATCTTTTGCAGTCCAGCAGCGATCTGCGTGGCGTGCAGGAGTTGCTCGGGCACGCCAGCATCACCACCACGCAGGTCTACACCCGGCTCGATTTCCAGCACCTGGCCAAGGCCTATGACGCAGCGCATCCACGCGCCAAAATCAAATAATTTCGCGGGAGTTTGACAAATTTCCATCACGAATTCGGCGAAACTTCGGGGTATTGAAAGAAAGGTACTTTATGCGCAGTCAAATACTCGTTTTTCTGGACAAAGGCGTTGAATTCCATTTTCATGTGGAAGAGGGGCCGCCGATGGCGCACGATGTGGCGCGCGCCTGGCTTGATGCCCAGTTCACGGCATTGGAATGCGAACCGCTGCGTGCCAGCGGCAAGGTGCTGACGGCTGACAAGGTGCTGCGAGTCACGGAGGCCGCTGGCGCGAGCTGGTTCGAGAATGCCAAATGGGCAGCCGATTACGTGAAGGCGGTTCATGGCGCCTTGAAAAAGCCCATGATCCGGGTTGATGTGCCGGCCATGGCGATCACCTATTAGTCTGGCATTCTGAGGGCCGTGTCCCTGGCGCCTGCGTGAAAACACGCGGCTTGCGGCCAAGGCAGCAGGCCCCACAATCGACCCATGAAGACGATTCGACTAAGAGCCGGCAAGGAACGCTCCCTGCTGCGCCGGCACCCCTGGATATTTGAGTCAGCCATCGCCCGAGGTGCGGCCGATGCTGGCGAGACCGTGCGGGTCGAGTCGGATGAAGGCCAGTTTCTGGCCTGGGCAGCCTTTAGTCCGGTCTCCAAGATCCGGGCCCGGGTCTGGAGCTTCGATGAGTCCCAGCGCATTGATGCAGCCTTCTTCCACCTGACTTGCGCCAGGGCGGTCAGTGCCAGAGCGCGTTTTGACATCCAGAGCGACGCGCTGCGTCTGGTGCATGGCGAATCTGACGGCCTGCCAGGTCTGATCGTTGACCGCTATGGCGACACGCTGGTGGCGCAGTTTCTGTCTGCCGGGGCCGAACGCTGGAAAGCGGTGCTAGTTGACGCCCTGCTGGCAGCCACCGGTTTGTCCAGGCTTTACGAGCGTTCCGACGCCAGCGGCCGCGAGCGCGAGGGCTTGCCACTGGCCAGCGGTTGGCTGCGTGGTGACGGCCCGGTGGAGTTGGTCTTGCGCGAGCATGACTGGAAACTGGCACTCAATATTGCGACAGGGCACAAGACCGGCTTTTACCTGGACCAGCGCGACAGCCGCAAGAAGTTTGCTGATCACACGCGTCGGCTGCAGTTTGAACGCGTGCTCAACTGTTATTGCTACACCGGCGGCTTCACGGTGGCGGCGTTGACCGGGGGCGCGGCCCATGTCACATCGATTGATTCGTCTGCGCCGGCCCTGCAGCAGGCTGGCGTCAATGTGGCGCTGAACGGGTTGGAGGCGAGCCGGGCAACTTTCATGGATGCCGATGTGAATGCCTCGCTGCGGCAATTCGGGGCGGAGGGCAGAACTTTTGACGCGATCGTTCTTGACCCGCCGAAGTTCGCGCCGACGGTGGCACACGCCGAGCGCGCCGCG
>Ga0194053_10002483_pt1 | contig 10923 bp, 9 predicted proteins | sample SepL228m_MetaG_FD_161684 | JGI IMG/M metagenome (GOLD analysis project Ga0194053, IMG submission 161684) | Anoxic zone freshwater microbial communities from boreal shield lake in IISD Experimental Lakes Area, Ontario, Canada - Sep2016-L227-8m | ecosystem: Environmental > Aquatic > Freshwater >...
GGCGATCTTGGCCAGCCCGTCGGCCGCTCGGACGTCGCCCAGCCGGGCCGCCTCGTGCCAGGCCCGGACCGCAATCGCGTACTGGCCGGTGCGCTCGGCCATCCGGGCGCCCTCGCGGGCCGCGTCGATCGCACCGTGCCGGTCACCGATGGTGGCGAGCCGCCAGGCCCGTGCCACGGCGAGTTCCGGGGCGAACAACGCCGACTTGGTGCCGTGCCGGGATTCGGCGCGACTGAGCATCTTCGCCGATTCGGCGATCTCACCCTGCTGGGCCAGCGCGGTGGCCAGGTAGGTCAACGACAGCGGGCCCCACGAATAGCCGGTGCGCTCCAGCGTTGCCGAGGCAGGCGCCAGTAGTGCGGCGGCCGCATCCGGCTCGCCCCGGGCGAGCAACACCTCAGCCAGCAGCAGCTCGCCGATCGAGCGACCCGGTTGGGCCAGCTCAGCGAAGTCGGTAAAGCCCAGGGCGGTGTCATAGGCGGTCTGGGTCTGACCCGCCATCAGAAGCGTGGTCGTCTCCGCCAGCCCGACGGTAAAGCGCAGCAGCCCGGGATACTCCGTCGCCAACGCCCGATCCACCAGCGGTCCGACATCGGCGAATCGTCCCATCCGAGCAGAACTCAACGCCGCCGCACTCGACGCCCACGCCACGGCCATGTCCGGGGCATCCGCCGCCGACAGCACCTCGGTTGCGATCTCAAGAGCCCGCGCGACGTTACCGGAGTTCATCGCGAACGTCGCCGACAGCGCGTCGAGGGTGATCCGTGCCGGCGGCCCGCTGACCCGACGGCGAACCGTCTGCAGAAAAGCTGATGCGCGCTCCGGTTCCGACAGCATCCAGAATTGGTTCGCTGCCCGCGGCAAGGCCCATGCCAGCACCTGCTCCTCCGACAGCGAGGCGGGATCCACCTCTGCAAGAACGTGGTCAGCCTCCCTGCCGCGACCCTGCCAGGCCAGCGCATAGCTCAGCGCAAGGCGGGCATCGAACCGCTCGTCTCGTTCCAACGCGGCGGTGGCCAATCGCTCGCTCAAGCCCAGGTCGCCGAGACGCAACGCCTCCTGGGCCGCGGCCACCACGTCGTCAACGGCCTGCGGGCGCTCGCTGTCCAGCGCGAGTACCGAGCGCCCGAGATGGTCACCGAGGTGCCGCAGTGGGTGGATCGCGAGCCGCTCGGCCACTTCGGTGCGCAACCGGCGCAACTGCGCCTCGGACGTGGTCGAGGCGGCGTGTTCGGCGAAGAGTGGATGCGCGCTGTAGACCGAGGCACCGACCAGCCGCACCGCACCGGCTGCCTCGGCGGTAGCGATGGCGTCGGCTGCGGTGAGTGCCACAAGGTCCGCGTGCGCCAGCGGCTCCTGCACGCTGAGATAGCCCAGTACATCGCGGGCCGGCGGCGGCAGACCCGCCACATAGCGGCCGACCAGATCGGGCAGTGATCGTTCGGGATTACCGGTCTGCACCATCAGCCAAAGGTGCAGCGGGTTTCCCACGCTGCGGCGATACAGCTCGGCAGCGTCCGCGGATGGGTCGAGGTCAGCAATCAACTCCGCTGTCTCGGCGACGCCCAACGGCGGGATGTCGATGCGCTCGAGCAGACCGTCCTGCCACAGGGCCGCGATCGCGGCGGGGATCGGCGGCGTGGAGCGGGCAGTCACGATGAGTCGCCCCCTTTTCGCCTGCGCCAGCTGGTAGACCAGCGTGGCTGACAGTGGATCGAGCAGGTGGGCGTCGTCGACGATGATCAGGGCGTTTTCGGTCTGCTCGAGAAGGGAATCCAGCGCCGCATGGATCAGTGCTGCCGGTTTGCCAACCTCGGCGATGTCGACCAGTGGACCGAAAGCGCCGAACGGGACCGCGGATTGGGTGGCGGTTCCGGTTACCCGCACCGGGTTTGGTTGCCCCAATCGTTCGGCGATCTGTTCGGCCAGGGTTGTTTTGCCCACGCCGTCGACGCCGAGAAGGGCAACCCCGCCCGCGGTGTGTCCGTCGAATAGCCGCACGACCTCGTCCAGAATCGGCTCGCGCGGCGATGTTGCCCACCGGATCGGCATAGCCGGACTTTATGGCCCGCGGCCTGCTTCGCACACCATTAGCCACAAAACATGCGTGAATTCGGCCTGCGCGGGCCTCTGGTCTAGGTTTCGGGTGTGCAGCAGCAAGCCGATTTCGAGTCCGACTGGGCGGTGTGCGTGTACTGCTCCGCCGGCCCGCGCCACCCGGCGCTACTGGACCTGGCTCATCGGGTCGGTGCGGCGATCGCGCAGCGCGGCTGGACTCTGGTGTCCGGCGGGGGCAATGTCTCGGCGATGGGAGCCGTCGCCGCCGGCGCGCGTGCGGAAGGCGGTCGTACCGTCGGCGTGATCCCCAAGGCTCTGGTGCACCGGGAGCTGGCCGATATCGGAGCCGATGAACTGGTCGTCACCGACACCATGCGGCAGCGCAAGCAGGTCATGGAGGATCGCAGTGACGCCTTCCTGACGTTGCCCGGTGGAATCGGCACGTGCGAGGAGCTCTTCGAAACCTGGACCGCCGGCTATCTCGGAATGCACGACAAACCGGTCGTGCTGCTAGATCCCGATGGCCATTATGACGGGCTACGCGCCTGGCTCGCAGGCCTTGTCGAAACCGGGTATGTCACGCGGGCCGCACTGGATCGGCTGGTGGTGGTCGGTGATGTCGAGTCAGCACTCGCCCTGTGCGCCAAGGATTCTCCCGGAGAGGAACCCTGATCATGGGAACGTCAAAGTCCAATCCGTCACGCTCGGTGAGTCTGCTCAACCTGGCCACCCGACTGCCGGGCGTCTTATTGGACGCTCCGGTGATCGTGCGGGCCGCGCTGACCGGACTGCTGGCTCAGCCGAGTTCGAAAGCCTCGATCGGCAAGGTCTTCGCCGATCGTGCCGCTCGTTCCGGTGACCGGATCTTCATTCGGTTCGGCGATGAGCAGATCACCTATTCCCAGGCGAACCAGACCGCCAATCGTTACGCGGCGGTGCTCGCCGAGCGCGGCGTCGGCCGCGGCGATGTGGTCGGCATCATGTTGCGCAACTCTCCTGAGGCGGTGCTCACGATGCTGGCCGCGGTCAAATGCGGCGCAGTTGCCGGAATGCTGAACCACCACCAGCGCGAAGAGGTGCTGGCGCACAGCATCGGACTGCTGAATGCGACCGTTGTGGTCGCCGAAGCCGACCTGATCGAACCCATTGCATCCAGCGGCGCTGACCTGGCCGGTACAGACCTCATCTCGATCGAGGATTTCACCAACGCGGCTGAGGGCAAACCGCCGGCCAACCCCGCCTCAGCCGACGAGGTGCAGGCCAAAGATCCAGCGTTCTACATCTTTACCTCCGGCACCACCGGCCACCCGAAGGCCAGCGTGATGACCCACCTTCGGTGGCTGCGCGCGCTGGCGGCCTTCGGCGGACTAGGACTTCGTCTGCGGGGCAATGACACGCTGTATTGCCCATTGCCGATCTACCACAACAATGCGCTGACAGTCGCCCTGTCATCAGTGATCGATGCGGGCGCGACGTTGGCATTGGGAACGACGTTCTCGGCGTCTCGGTTCTGGGATGAGATTCGACAGATGGACGCCACCGCGTTCGTCTACATCGGTGAGGTCTGCCGTTACCTGCTCAACCAGCCGCCCAAGACAAACGACCGCGCGCATAAGGTGAGGGTCATCGTCGGCAACGGCCTGCGACCGGAAATCTGGGAGGAGTTCACCCACCGGTTCGGAATCGGCCGGGTTGCGGAGTTCTACGCCGCCAGTGAGGGCAACACCGGTTTCATCAACGTCTTCAACATCCCCGGGTCGACGGGAATTAATCCGATGCCGTTGGCCTACGTCGAATACGACCCGGAGACATCCGAGCCCGTGCGCGGCGCCGATGGATGGGTGCGCCGGGTGCCGCCCGGCCGGCCGGGCCTGCTGCTGAGTCCGGTCAACCGACTCTCGCCATTCGACGGCTACACCGACAAGGCGGCCAGCGAGAAGAAGTTGGTGCGCAACGCGTTTAAAGACGGCGACGTCTGGTTCAACACCGGCGACCTGATGAGCCCGCAGGGTATGGGACATGCGGCCTTCTCCGACCGCCTCGGCGACACGTTCCGCTGGAAGGGCGAGAACGTAGCTACCACCGAGGTTGAGGGCGCACTGGTCGCCGATCGCGCGATCGAGGAGTGCACGGTGTTCGGCGTCGAGGTGCCCGACACCGGCGGGCGGGCCGGCATGGCGGCGGTCAAGTTGCGCGAAGGTTCGCAATTCGCACCCCGTGCTCTGGCCGAAACCTTGTACGCCACCTTGCCGGTGTACGCGGTACCACTGTTCATTCGGATCGTGGAGTCCCTGGAGACCACCACGACGTTCAAAAGCCGCAAGGTCGAGTTACGCGCCCAGGGCTACGGCGCCGATGTGACGGATCCCCTCTACGTGTTGGGTGGCCGCAAAGAGGGTTATCTGCCCTTCTATCCGTCGTATGCGGCCGACGTCGCCGCCGGTCGCCGCCCCCACTAGCCTTATTCCGGTGAACTCGATGTTCTGCGGACGGCCGGTGGCCGGTGATCGTGCGCTGATCATGGCGATCGTGAACCGCACCCCCGACTCCTTCTACGATCGGGGCGCGACCTTCACTGATGAGGCTGCGATGGCAGCGGTGCACCGGGTTGTCGGCGAGGGTGCCGACGTCATCGATATCGGCGGGGTCAAGGCAGGGCCGGGCGTTGTCGTCGATGCGGCCGAAGAGATCACGCGCGTGGTGCCGTTTATCGAATGGGTGCGCGCCGAGTACCCCTCGCAATGCATCAGCGTGGACACCTGGCGTGCCTCGGTGGCCAAACAAGCCTGCGCGGCGGGAGCAGACATCATCAACGACACCTGGGCAGGTCACGATCCGGCGTTGCCCGAGGTGGCCGCCGAATTCGGGGCGGGCATCGTCTGTTCCCACACCGGTGGAGCTGTCCCACGAACGCGACCATTCCGCGTGCACTACGGGACGACGGTGACCGGTGTTGTCGATGACGTGATTGCAGAGGTTACCGCGGCGGCCGAAAATGCTGTGGCAGTGGGGGTTCCGCGTGATCGTGTGCTGATCGACCCCACGCATGATTTCGGCAAGAACACCTTTCATGGCATCACCCTGTTGCGACACGTGAAAGATCTCGTGAACACCGGATGGCCCGTCCTGATGGCACTGAGCAATAAGGATTTCATCGGCGAGACATTGGGTGTGGAACTCACCGAGCGGCTCGAGGGGACCCTGGCGGCGACCGCGCTGGCCGCCGCCGACGGCGCCCGGATGTTTCGGGTCCACGAGGTCGGACCCACCCGCCGGGTGCTGGAGATGGTCGCCTCCATCAAAGGTGAGCGACCGCCGACGCGAACGGTTCGAGGGCTGGCATGAGTGCCGATTCCGGATCGAACAATGCCACCACGACCGGCGACGCCTGGCTGGCCGGCCACAGCTGGCATCGGCCCACCTGGACGGTCGCCGAACTCGAGCGCGCCAAACGGGGCCGCACCATCTCGGTGGTGCTGCCCGCGCTCAACGAGGCCGCGACCATCGGCTCGGTGATCGACACGATCACCCCAATGCTGGGTGGGCTCGTCGACGAGTTGATCGTGCTCGACTCCGGCTCGACCGACGACACCCAGGCTCGCGCGCTCGCTGCCGGTGCCCGGGTCGTCACCCGGGAGGAAGCCCTGCCCGAGATCCCGCCACAACCGGGCAAGGGTGAGGCGCTGTGGCGCTCGTTGGCTGCCACCACCGGCGACATCATCGTCTTCATCGACTCCGACTTGATCGACCCCGACCCGATGTTCGTGCCCCGCCTGCTTGGTCCCCTGCTGACCGAGGACGGTATCCACCTGGTCCGAGGGTTCTACCGGCGACCGCTGAAGGTCGGCTCCGGAGAGGACGCGAACGGGGGCGGCCGGGTCACCGAGTTGGTCGCCCGACCGCTGCTGGCGGCACTGCGGCCCGAACTTCGATATGTGTTGCAGCCGCTGGGCGGGGAGTACGCCGGCACCCGGGAACTGCTGGCCGCAGTGCCCTTCGCGCCCGGCTACGGCGTGGAGATCGGACTGCTCATCGACACCTATGACCGGCTCGGGCTGAGCGCGATCGCACAGGTGAACCTCGGTGTTCGCACGCATCGCAACCGACCCTTGAGCGAGCTCGGCCCGATGAGTCGCCAGATCATCGCCACCCTGCTGACTCGCTGCGGAATCCCCGACTCCGGGGTGGGGCTGACCCAGTTTTTGCCCGACGGTGACGGCTACCAGACACGCGCCTCGACGGTGTCGCTGGCTGACCGACCGCCGATGAACACCCTGCGCTAGACGCCCCTAGCCGGACCGGGTGGGGCAGGATTGGCTGTGTGACGTTGATCCTGCTGTATCTGGTGGTGCTGATTCTGGTGGCCGTCGTCCTGTTCGGGATCGCCAGCCTTGTGTTCGGGCGTGGTGAACAATTGCCGCCGCTGTCGCGAGCCACTACCGCTACCGTGTTGCCGGCGAACGGTGTCACGGGCGCCGATATCGAGGCGGTGAAGTTCACCCAGGTGTTGCGGGGCTACAAGACCAGCGAAGTGGACTGGGTGTTGGACCGGCTCGGCGCCGAACTGGATCGGCTGCGCGCCGAACTCGCCGCTACGCGGACCAGCGCGGCTTCACCCGACCCGGGCTCGTTGTGAGCCCGGCCGTCGGCGACGACGGCCACCCCCGGTGCGACTGGGCGGTCGGTGGACAACCGCTGCTGCAGGATTACCACGACCTTGAGTGGGGTCGCCCGCTGCACGGCCGCAACGCACTGTTCGAGCGGATGACCCTCGAGGCGTTCCAGAGCGGGCTGTCGTGGCTGATCATTTTGCGCAAACGGGAGAACTTCCGCCGAGCCTTTGCGGGTTTCGACATTCCGACTGTGGCCGCCTACACCGAGGGTGATGTAGCACGACTGCTCAACGACCCCGGCATCGTGCGCAACCGGGCCAAGATCGAGGCCACCATCGCCAACGCCAGAGTCGCCGCCGATCTCGATGTCGACCTATCCGATCTGCTGTGGTCGCATGCTCCGCCGCCGCGCCCGCGCCCCGAAAGATCAGCCGATATTCCGTCGTCAACCCCGGAGTCCAAGGATCTGGCGCGCCGCCTCAAAAGCCTCGGTTTCCGGTTCGTCGGACCCACCACCGCGTATGCGCTCATGCAGGCCACCGGGATGGTCGATGACCATCTGCGGTCCTGCTGGGTGCCCTGTATCGGTAATGGGATCGGTTAAGCGCCCGGGCGCGAGTGGGATTGATAGGGTTCGGCCGTTGCGGGGTGGCGGCGAATGGTCATCGATTCAACTTGGGAGCGTGCGCACATGAGTGAAAACCTGGCAATCCTGGCGGGCCTGCTCGGATCAGCTGACGTGGCCCAGGGCCCAACCGCTGAACAGTTGCGCGTGATCGACAGCTTGGCGCGAGGGTACTTCGGCCTTGACGTCGATGTGAAAGCGCTGGATCCGATTACACCGGCGGAACTGGCCGCCGCCATCGAATCTCATGACTGGAGGGGTCGTCACCGGGTCATCGACCTCCTGATCCTCGTCGAGTTCTGTCGGCATCCCGGCGACCCGGCCCAAGCCGATCGGGTCGAAGAGTATGTAAGCCACCTCGGCAGCGAGAATCTTGCGGCGGTGGCGCGCGACCTTCAGACCGGGCATCGGGAGCAGGCGATCGCCGACTTGAAACGCTTCAGCGAAGCAAGTAGGGGGTTAAACGGTGTGGACGGCAATGAAGTCTCGTCGATCCTTCATGGTTTAGCCGGATGTGCAGCCGGGACATTGGGACGCGGTCTCTACGACTTCTACGTTGACCACGGCTTGCCTTTTCCGGGCGATCCCGACGGTGGCGATGTCACCATGGCCCACCACGACTTCACTCATGTCATCACGGGTTACACCCCGACTCCTCCCGACGAAGTCGCTCTCCAGGCGATGCTCACTGCCGCGTCGAACTTTGATCACCACTTCTCGGGCCTCGTCGCCGCGTTGGCAGCACTCGAGTCCGCCACTTTCGAGCTACCGGGCTTTGTCCCGAGAGAAGCTGTGTTGGACCGCCCGGGCGCCGCTGACAAACTTGCCGACGCGTTCCGGCGGGGTTCACAGTGCACCGGCGATATCGGGGATATCGATTTCTGGTCGCGCCGCGACGATCTCTTGGTCGATGTGCGGGCTGAGTACAACATCGAAGCGGTGAATTCGACTCCGGCGCGGACAGTCTGACCGCACGGCGGATCGAGTCCGGTGCACGCGAATACCGGCCATCGAGGCGGTCGATGACTGCCTACGGGCCTGCTTGGGTGCCGTCCGGACCGGCGCCTAGCTGGTCTTTTACACCTCTGGGCCCTGATAGTGAACAATAGGAACAACTGGAATCAACCCATCCGGCACTGATTCGTTCATGCTGGCGGGTCTGCTTGATCTGGAGGGAGTACTCGATGGCGGCGATGAAGCCCCGGACTGGTGACGGTCCGCTGGAAGCGACCAAAGAGGGACGCGGCATCGTGATGCGAGTACCACTGGAGGGCGGCGGCAGGCTCGTCGTCGAGTTAACCCCCGCCGAGGCCGCAGCGCTCGGTGACGAACTCAAGGGCGTCACCAGCTGAGCGGTGCGGGTTAGGCCGACACCCTGCGATAGATCTCGAGGGTCTGCTCGGCGATGCGCGCCCAGGAGAATTCATCAATACAGCGTTGACGTCCGGCCACCCCATAAGCCCGCGATCTCGACTGATCGGTCACCAATGTGTTGACCGCTTCGGCCAGGCCGGCTTCGAAGGCGGCCGTATCTGCAGGGTCATAGTGCACCAGGGTGCCGGTCACCGAGTCGTTGACCACCTCCGGAATTCCGCCGACGTCGGAGGCGATCACAGCAGTTTCACAAGCCATCGCTTCCAGATTGACGATGCCAAGCGGTTCGTAGACTGAGGGGCAGACGAAAGCGGTTGCTGCTGAGAGTATTTCGCGGATCTCATGCACCGGCAGTATGTCCCGGACCCAGAACACGCCACTGCGCTCATCTGCCAGGCTGGATACCGCGGCAGCAACCTCAGTGGCAATCTCGGGTGTGTCGGGAGCTCCCGCGCATAGCACCAGCTGTACATCCGGGTGGAAGTGATGCGCTGCTGCGATGAGATGGGGCACACCCTTCTGGCGGGTGATCCGGCCGACGAAGGCCACCATCGGCCGCGCGGGGTCCACGCCGAGCCTGCTGAGCACCGACTGGTCGGGGTCAGGTGCGGCCGCGTACCACACGTCGGTGTCGATACCGTTCTTGACGACGTGCACCCGGGTGGGTTCCAGTGCCGGATATGCCGACAGCACGTCGTCTCGCATACCGGAGCTGACGGCGATCACCGCGTCGGCGGACTGCACCGCGGTTCGCTCCACCCATAACGAAACCTGATAGCCGCCCCCGAGTTGCTCAGCCTTCCAGGGACGCATCGGTTCCAGCGAATGGGCGGTCAGTACGTGGGGAACGCCGTGCAGCAGTGCGGCGATATGTCCCGCCATGCCGGTGTACCAGGTATGCGAATGCACGACTGTCGCACCGACCGCTGCGTTCACCATCCTCAGGTCGGCCGAAAGCGTCGTCAACGCCGGATTCGCTTCGGCCAACGCGGGGTCGGGCTGATGGGCGAAAGCCCCGGGACGAGCCGCCCCCATGCAGTGCACATCGACTTCACACAGGCGGCGCAACTGGGCGACGAGTTCGGTCACGTGTACTCCTGCGCCGCCATAAACCTCAGGCGGGTATTCGCGGGTCATCATCGCCACTCGCATACCGCTGACCGTAGCCCCAACAGGCTTGTTGGGGCGAGAGGTTGGTAGCCCCAACAGGCTTGTTGGGGCGAGAGGTTGGTAGCCCCAACAGGCTTGTTGGGGCGAGAGGTTGGTAGCCCCAACAGGCTTGTTGGGGCGAGAGGTTGGCAGCCCCACAACGCTTGCGGGGCGATAGATAAACCTTGATTGCCCTAGCAGTCGGCGGGTGTGGTGACTAGGTTTACCCCCATGAGGGAGTTGCCACACGTGCTGGGCATCGTCATGGCCGGTGGCGAGGGTAAGCGGCTCTATCCGCTGACCGCGGACCGAGCCAAGCCCGCGGTTCCCTTCGGTGGTGCCTACCGGCTCATCGACTTCGTACTGTCCAATCTGGTTAATGCTCGCTATCTTCGTATTTGTGTTCTGACTCAGTACAAGTCGCATTCACTCGACCGGCATATCTCGCAGAACTGGCGATTGAGCGGCCTGGCGGGTGAATACATCACACCGGTGCCCGCGCAGCAACGTCTTGGCCCCCGTTGGTACACCGGCTCGGCCGACGCGATCTTTCAGTCGTTGAACCTGATTTATGACGAGGATCCCGACTACATCGTGGTGTTCGGAGCAGATCATGTCTACCGGATGGATCCCGAACAGATGGTGCAGTGCCACATCGACAGCGGCGCCGGCGCAACGGTGGCCGGAATCCGGGTACCACGTGCCGAGGCGTCTGCATTCGGTTGTATCGATGCCGACGAAACCGGCCGCATCCGCAGCTTCGTCGAGAAGCCGGCTGACCCGCCCGGCACTCCCGACGATCCCGAGCAAACCTTTGTGTCGATGGGCAACTACATCTTCACCACCAAGGTGCTCATCGACGCCATCCGTGCCGACGCCGAGGACGATCAGTCCGACCACGACATGGGCGGCGACATCATTCCGCGCCTGGTGTCAGAGGGCAGGGCCGCGGTCTATGACTTCAACAACAATGACGTGCCGGGCGCTACTGAACGCGACCGCGGATACTGGCGGGACGTCGGGACACTGGACGCTTTCTACGATGCGCATATGGACCTGGTCTCGGTGCACCCGGTTTTCAATCTGTACAACAAGCGCTGGCCG
>Ga0194053_10002485_pt1 | contig 10915 bp, 10 predicted proteins | sample SepL228m_MetaG_FD_161684 | JGI IMG/M metagenome (GOLD analysis project Ga0194053, IMG submission 161684) | Anoxic zone freshwater microbial communities from boreal shield lake in IISD Experimental Lakes Area, Ontario, Canada - Sep2016-L227-8m | ecosystem: Environmental > Aquatic > Freshwater >...
GTCCTTGTCCATGGTCACGAGGATGTCGGCGTTTTTTGCGAGCAGTGTTTTCATATGCCGGAGTAGTCTCCTCATCCCCTCGCTGGAGATCAACGCGGAAAAGCTCATCGGGTGGAAGGGCGCGGATTTCGGGTCCAGTTTCTGCAGTTCAACGGGCAAAACACCAACGGCCAGGCCGGCAGCGTGCAGGGCTACAACGGTCTCCCTGGCCTGCCCCCGCTCGATCGCTCCGAACTGTATCAGGCATGGTATCGCCAAAAGCTCCTCGGCAACCGCCTCATCATCCGCGTCGGCCGCAGCGCACCCACGTCTGAATTCAGCAACGTGGCGCGCGCGGTCACGGCTCAGGAAGGCGACCTCGAGATCCCGGCCGTGAGCGGGCTCCTTTACGCTTCCGGTGAACCGGTATTTCGGCGGCGGGGTCACCGGCTTCGGGCTCGTGCCGAACCGGACTGCGGACTCGATGGGATTCGGCATGGCGTGGTCATGGCTCAACCCGAATATCTTCAACCGCTCGAGCGAGCTAATGTTCCAGGGCTACTACCAGGCCCACCTCTACGGCGGGGCCTGGGCGATGACCATGCGGTTCACGCTGCTGTTCTGAAAGCGGAGCTGATTAGGAATTCGCTTTTCGGGCGCAGCCAGCGGTTGGATGTCAATCCCCTCCTCAATCAGCGTTTCTATGCCGATTTCGTAGCGAAGCGCCCGCATTGAAAGGCGTGGGTGCTTTGCGTGATACTGTCCGAAGCTTTCATTGCAACAGGCTTGGTTGCAGGCTGTAACCACTATAAACCCACATATCGGCCATGAAAACTCTCGCTAAGCACTTGTTGTTCTGCACAGCTCTGGCATTCTCTCGACACGCACTCAGCCAAAGCGCAGAGTCCCTGACCGACAAGAAGATTGAACAGAAGTTTAAAAGTGGCGGACATGAACAACGATAGCAAGCTGACGCTCCATGAGGCAAAAGACGGGACCCCCGAGGTTGCGGCCAACTTCCAAAAGTTCGATGCGAAGAATCGTGGTTGCGTGACCGCTGAGCAGATCAAAGCGACCGCAGATCAGTAGCGTTCCGGCGGATGGGATTCGCAATGGATACTATTAAAATAAATATTCTCAACTCCTGGCTGTTTCCTTTTGTCGTTTTGGGGGTCATGGCGATCGTGGTCGAAGCCGGCTGGAGAACAGGTGCCCTGTTGAAAACCAGATTTGGCCATGAGAAATCAGGATCTGACGACGCTATCATTGGCGCGATTTTCGGACTCTTAGCCCTGCTGATGGCGTTTTACTACTCCGGTGCATCAGACAGATACGATCACCGGAGACAACTGATTGCTGAAGAGGTTAATACCGTCGGATCCGCATACGACTCGGTAGAGCTTCTCGCAGAGCAAGATCAATCGAGACTGAGGGAAGATTTCAAAATCCTCGTTGATCGAAGGATCCAACTCTATAAAGACGTCATGGCCACAGGTGCGCTAGAGCAACGGCTCGAGAAGTTCGGGGAAATCCGGAGCACTATCTGGCAAGAGGCCGTCAAGGCGGTGAAGGACACCCCGTTCCCAGATAAGCTGGTGGCCTCGCAGATATTACCGCAAATTTCGAGCATGGGAGACGCGTTAGATGCCCAGAGGCTCGCCTTGAAGTTCCATCCGCCCAGGGTGGTAACGATCTCCCTGATGTTACTATTGCTGGTTGGGGGGTTCTTAACCGGCTACAGCTTGGGTGTTGAGCACAGAAGACATTGGCTGCTAAAAACTTTCTTCATCTGTCTTATGGTTGGCGCCGTTTACCTGATTCTGTGTTTGGAATATCCATTGGTCAGCAACATTGGTTTGGAAGACTTCGAGCTTGAGTTCATAAAGCTAAGAAGTCAGATGTAGCATCTTCGCAACACGAAGTCGCGGTCTGCCTGGAAATGAGATGCCCGGCGACGAAGCCATTCTCCGTAACAGAGCACAGGTCGCCGGGAATGACAGCCTCCGCAAATTCAGGAATATCTCGAAAAAATGTCTTTCCGGAAAGCGCGTCTTTGACGAAAGCACCCAGAGCATTCAGCAAAACACCCCAACATATAGACAGGATGCACTTGCGTTTTTTCAACGACTTGCATGTGATTTCGGGGTTTTTGGACAGGCCTCTCTTGCGGTCGTTTATCCCGATGCGCCCTTCCGGCCGTGCCCGCCTCTTCTGCGCGCCGATAAATGCCTCATCCTCGCGCAGCCTGCGTTGCATTTCCCGCCTGTCGCTCGGACCCAGGCCGTTGAATGCCTCCCGCTCAACGGCCGCCGTGCGGCCCCGCTTTTTCAAATCGGCGTTGAGGGCGTTGGTCCTCCCAAATCTGCCCGGAAAAAAAGAAAATGACGGGATACCAGATCGCCGACACCACGAGATATTTGCAGGTCGGAATCTTTACAATGGAGTCTTTTGCAGTTTATTGGGCTATAGATCACTGTTCCGGCGATGATATTTTTTCCAAACAGATACCGCAGCCGATTTCTGGGCTTCAGCCTTTTGGAGTTGCTTGTCGTGGTTGCGGTGATGGCGGTCATGGCGTCGCTCATGCTCCCGGCGATCGCCGGTTTTTCCAGCACCGCGGGGCGCCGGGGCGCCGTGAACATTCTTATGAACACCTTCGAGCAAGCCCGGGTCGCCGCCCTCGAGAGCGGCCGACCGGTCTATGTGATCTTTTACAGGCGTATTTTTCCGGACTCCGATGCGATCATGGTCGTGAGAGACCCGGAGGATGGGTTGTCCACCACTCCGCTCGAACGTCTGACCAAGTGGATCAAACTGCCGAAAGGAGTTCTTCTGCACGATCCTGGCGCGGCCAATATTTTGAGCCAGGCCCTCCCGCCTGAAATCGGCACGACCCGCCTTTCGCCGGCACCGCAGTTGGCATCTGGCGAGATCCTCAATGCGATCAAATTCAACGAGTCGGGCGGGATCGAGTATCCTTCCGGTAGTGCGGCCGGCGTGCGCCAGTTGTTTTTGAGTGAAGGTTTTCGCGGAAGTGGCGGCAACGAAGGCGCGATCAGCGACCGGAAAAAAAGCCAGGGAATCGGCGGCGGATTTGAAGTCATCTCGCTCTCCCGTTACACCGGTCGCGCGCAATTGGATGTGACGGCTACCGGCAGTTAATCGGCGTGGAGTGCTGCTCGATCCTGAAAACCCTCAAAATCTTGTTCATCCTGTCAAAAACTCCCCGTCATTCATTGTGCGCCCCTGCGCCAATCTTTCGACCTTTCTGTTCCTGCCAGGCGCTATCGCGCGGGTTTTCATTGGTCGAGGTCGTTCTGGCACTGGGGGTGATCGCCTTTGCCGTTGTCGGTATTATGGGGCTTTTTGCGGTTGCCATGAAGTCCGCCCAGGAGAGCCAGAGAGAGACACGCGCCACCCTGATCGCCCAGCAGATCTTTTCCGATCTTCGCCTGAGCGGCGGCACGAACCGCATGCTTGTGCGTGGGCCCTCGCCCACCAACAGTTCATGGATCGTGACGAATTTCAGTTTGGCGGCAGACGGCAACACGGCTTTTCTGGCCTACGATCTCGCTGGCAACGGGCTGACCAACAGCCTTGCCTCGGCTAATCCCGTCCCGGACGCCAGCGCGATATTTGTCGCTACCATCGCTGTTGATACCAACACCGGGGCCTCCAATCTCTCTCACGTTCAAGTGACGGTCGAGACGCCGGCTGCCGCCCCTTCGGCAAACCGCTCGAAATTCACCTTCGTCACCCTGATGAATTACTGAGGGAACATTTGACAGGATTACAGGATTTTCAGGATTAACAGGAGACTTTCTAAAGAATGGAAAAGGAGGAACTCACAGAAAAATTTATCGGATGTTCCATGCGCGTGCATCGGGCGCTCGGTCCGGGATTCTTGGAGTCTGTTTATCAGTCCGCCTTGCTGGCTGAGTTGCGTCTTGCCGGGTTGGATGTTGCCGCAGGTGTCCGTATTCCGGTCTATTACCGGGACGAGTTGGTAGGAGACTTTATAGCGGACACCCTGGTGGAGAAAATGATCATCCTCGAACTCAAAGCCTCCCAGGAAATCCACCCTGTTCATGAAGCCCAACTTGTCAATTACCTCCAAGCGACGGGACTAGAAATCGGGCTGCTCTTAAATTTTGGTGCATCCTCGCTGCAGATCAAACGCAAACACAGGACTTTCCGCCCTAAATCCACTCCTGTTAATCCTGCCAATCCTATCAAAGTTCCCCTTTCCGGCGCCTTTACCCTCCTCGAACTCATGGTCGCGATAGCGGTGATGTCCATCCTGCTGGTTCTTCTTTTCAACATGGTGGACAGCGGGGCCCGGCTCTGGCGGGCCAACGAGAACCGGGTCGATTCCTACCGCGAGGCACGGGCCGCCCTCGGCATAATGTCACGCGATCTTCAAAATGCCCTTGCGGCCACCAACAGTCTCGACGACCAGTTCCTTCTGAATGACACGGCATTTCCAAACCTTGCGGCCGCCAATCTCGTCTCCGATACGAACCGGGGGGCCGCGCTTTTCTTCCTCACGGCCTTGCCCGCGAAAGCCCAGGATTCCGCCTCGAACAAAAGCGACGTCTGCCAGGTCGGTTACTTCATGGCTTTCGGCAAGAGTTCGAGCGCGTCGAACTCGCCCGTCAATACCATGAACATTTACCGCTACATATTGAGCAGCGATCCGGCTTTCCAGCTCCTCACGAATTCCCCGGTCTTCCCCGCCGACCTCTTCACATTGGACCCCCGAGTGGAACTCCTCGCCCGCAATGTCACCCGGTTTACCGCCCGCGCTTACACCCTCACCAACAACAGCCTCTCCGCCTTCTCCGCATCGCCCAGCACCCCGCTGCCAGATCTCGTCGAAATCAGCATTTCCGCCATCAGCCAGGAGGCCGGAAAGAAGCTCGGCAATGCCCTTTCCGCGTGGACATCGACCAACAGTGCCCTCTACACCAACATCGTCGGCCCGGTCGAACAGACCTTCACCACCCGCATCAGGCTCAACCGCCCGCAATGAGCGCCAATCGCAAAATGATGAGGTTTCGAGTCCGTCACATGCCGCTGGCCTCCCGCTCGCGACTCGCTTTGTTTTTCCCGCGAAATCCGGCACAATCGCCCGCATGAAAGCGCTTGCCGACAACGCCCGGCCGGAAGTCTTCGAGTCCGGTCTTATCCGATTCCCCGCCATCGATCCCTTGACCACAGGATGAGCAGAACTTCCAGGACCGGACAAATGCAAAAAGCGGGCTGCACCGCAGCGATGCTCCCCTTTCCGGTTTCCGGGTTCCGGCCTTCGTTTTTACAGCGGGCATCTTCTCTCGTAACAACACTTCTCGTCCTCGTCGTCCTCTCCACCATCGTCGTCGCGTTTATGCAAAGCATGAGCGTCGAACGCAATGTGTCGAGGAGCGCGAGGAATCGATATCGCGCGGAGCTGGCGGCGGATGCGGGTATCGCTGCCGCTCAGAACCAATTACTCCATCTGTTTGCGAGCTACCCGGACTCTGCAACTGCATGGCAAATCATCCGCCCAAGTTCAGGGCTGGCGTCCGAGGGAACTGTGTTTCAGTTTCGAGGCAAGCAGCTAGCGAACCCAAGTGAGAGCAATTTGCCCGCGGGTTCGAGCCCCGCCGCTTATGGCTCCGACGCAGGTCTCTATGCATGGCCACTCATCTCCGGGGCTTCTCCGACAGCTAATACAAATGTGGACGACACATTTGCCGTGCCACTCTCGACGAATAATTCCATCGATATCAACGCCAAGAACTGGATCGGCACTGCACCTTGGCAGCCCAGAAAAACATTCAGGGCGCAGTGGGTGGAGATTTTGTCCGACCCAAGCAAGCCAAGGGATCTGTCCAACAATCCGCCAGTGGCACGATATGCCTATTGGATAGAGGACGAGAGCTTCCGCTTGAATATCAATGTGGCGACAAATACCTCGCGCGGAACCAATGCGGGGATTTCGCCGGATCAGATTCCCTCACTGGCCGTGATCTCGGCAGCGCTTGGCGGGCAGGATCCAGCCGGCACGGCTACGAGCATCGCCGCCTTGAGGCAAAACCTCCCCTTTCTGTCGGCTTCGCAGGCCGCGTATGCCGGCACCGACGCCGCTAAACAGACGTCGCTTTCCACGAACCTGAGTTTTGTTGCAACGGCCAGATCGGCATCTTTGAACATGTCGAGGGGCGGATGGAGGCGGGTCAATATCAACGGCCTGTTTTCCACTGGCGACCCCATCCGAACCCAGCTGGATCGCTTTATCGCAACGATCACCAACTCGAATGCCTCGCCGCTCTTTGGACAGCGATTTTATCGGTCGGGCAGCCCGTCGGTTCCGAACTTTTCCAACACGATCAACCAGACCAATTTTGTCACTACCAACTCCACCAACCCGGATTTCCTCTTCGCGAATCACGCGCTGATCTACCTGAATAAACTAGCGGTCAACGCGAAAGACTACATCGACGCGGACAACCAGCCCACCATTGTCGATAATGATACTAATGCTGCTCGCTACCCTCCCGTCTATACCGTCCGAGCCGCAGCCATTCCAACAAATGCTTTAGAGCCCCTTGGAGGCGGCTTAACTGGTCCGAACCCCGCAATTGCCATCGGCCAGGAGAATACTCCCAAGCTCCAGGAGTATGCCATTCACGCCCGCCTTCTAAATATGTCACCCGCCGGATGGAGCGGATCTAAGGGGATTGCGAGCTTTTCCTTTACACTCGATCATTATTTCGAGTTTTGGAATATGGGAACCAAGGATATTTCACCCGCAGATCTCGGCGCCGACAGCTTTCTCTGCATCTACAACCAACCATCGATCGGCGACAACCCGAATGCTAAAGGCGCGATGAGCCCCGTGATTCCGCAGGGACGGACAATCACAATCAACCTAAAGGACATCCCCAATCTCGTTTTCCGCGCGGGCCGTGCCACGGTCATCACGACAGACCCGGTTCCCAATACTATGATCGTTCCCGCTGGGTCGGATGTCTTTGTGGCACCTGTAGCAAATTCAGACCGTAAGTTTTCCGGAACCACCGGTGATTACCAGTCCTCCACGCACGTCACAGACGGCTCTGGAAACACTCTGTTCAATAACACCTATCGCTGCCTCATGTATACCAGGACCAGCGCAAGCCAACAGAGCGACTATGAAAGCTGTGTCTTTCTGGGGAACGGACAGGGTCTTCTGGATAGTTTCTGCGCCCTGCCCATCGCTGGGAGCGGGGGTGGTTACGGGATACAGATCAACCTTCAAACGCCGGACCGCCTCAACAGTGATGTCTGGTTTGTCCGTGGAGGACGAATCGCGGGGAATCTGTCGGGCGACTACGATGCCTCTAATCCCTACTCTCACGTCGGTGATCCCCGCGCGCAGAACGAGCAACTCATTCTGAATCATTACGACACGACCACGAAGGATTATGATCAGACGCGTTTCATCAATACCATGAAGGATGGCTCTGTGCCTGGCGAAGGCACCCTTGGATCTTTAAACACCAACCGGGTGGATCCCGCCCAATGGTTCGACTACAGCGCCAGCAGCACAGGGGCAAATGATGCCCCGACTATCATTGCTAATGCGCCCATGCAAAGCGTGGGGGAGATAGGCAACCTCTACGACCCGAGCAGGGTCTTGGGAACTGCGCCACAAATCGAGGCTTCCCGTGGAGGAGGACGCACGCTCAAAGTCGGCCAGAGCGACCAATGGAGCACGACGAACCGGGGAGGACTCTGGGATGGGACTCAAACCAATGCCAGTCGGACTTGGGCGGCCTGGCGATTGGCCGACTACTTCGACACAACCAATATCTGGAAAATCCGTGGTGCCTACAATCCCAATGGAGCACGAAGGGATGGCGGCTTGATGCTGCGGGCGATGGTGGAGGGCTTCCGTTATCAAAGCTCCCCAGCAACTCCCACAAACCTAGCGGGGTCTAGTCTTACAGGGCTGCAGATAACGAACTTTGCTAACGCCGTCATTTCCCGGCTTGATGGCGCAAACACCAATATTGCCGGGGACGACCAGATCTTTTGGGAGCGAGGCGAACTCTCGGAGCTCGGGTTGCTGAGCTCCGGAACCGCCTTGAACGGCCTGGATATGGCACAGACACTTGATCGCGGTCGGGAAGAACTCATTCGCCGACTCATCCAAATGGTGACGACCCGGGGCAGCGTCTATTCCATCTACGCCGTCGGACAATCTCTGAAGATTGTGGGGGGCGCGGTTGCTGTCGCCTCCACCGTTCAGACAAGAACGGTCGTCGAACTCGATAGCAAGGGAAATGCCACTTTGCAAAACGATCTCTTTAACCCGGCTGACAGCAACTCCGTCTCTAGTCGCTTCCAGCCGATCTCAGATTTTGGAATCAAGGAAATTACTCGCTCCTCGCAATGAAAATCTCCATTCTGCTTTTCTGTCTTTTGGCTTCCGCTATACCGGCACGGTTGGATGCCGAGTCCGCCAGCCCTCCGTCCGCAAAAAAGCAGCCTGCCTATTTTCGGGTCAGAGCATTCCTGATGGAAGAAAAGCAGCCGATTTCTGTTACATTGCCGCAACCCAACTTGGAACCCGTGGAGCTTCTCAGCGCACCCAATGGCGAGCGCGTCATCAATACTCCGTACGAGGAGATGCCGGCGAAGGAAATCAAACTGGCCGTCAGGATCGGCAGCGAGACTTACGATGTGCATGCGAAACTCGACGAAGGAATTTACTACACCCTTCTTGTCTACCGTGAATCGGGCAGGTTGTTGACGCCGCTTCTCCAAGATACATTTGCCGATCCAACTGAACCCGGCTGCCATATTCGGGTATTCAATTTCGGATCGGAGAGGACGGCGATCCTCTCCTTCCGCGGAAAATATGCTCAGCAATTCGCCTCCAATACTTTTACCGAACTCATCCTGCCGTCGCACGGGAAACTTAAGATCAACGCCATCGTTCCAGACCCCAGCGGGGGATATCCTGCCAAATCCAGCGCGGAGATAAACACGAAATCCTCTCAAGCCTTCAGCGTGGTGATCGTTCCGGATTACCGGGGAAAATTTCGCCCGCGAATTTGGATAGACGGTCCTACTCCTTGAATGCCTCATCGATGACATCTCGCTGGCCGTCATTCGTAAAGGCAAGAAGCCGGCCCCCTTTGTTGGCGTTAGCCTCCGACTGGGATCGGCGAGACGGTTCGCGCGAGCGGCGCAAACCTTGTGTATTCGTTTTTTCCGGGGCAGTGAGGATATAGGCCCAGCGTGGCCCAGACATGCCAGGCGCCCATCTCTCCGTTGTCTTCATCCCCGGGATTCCCCGAACCCTGCGGTGTGCGGGATGGAAGAACCAGGGGCCTGCGGCGGTCTGAAGACTCCAGTGGTGCATCCCAAAAGGACGCGCGGCGATCGGCAGCGTGTTGCCCGTCGAATACTCGCGGTCCGACGCCGTTCCTTGGAGCGGGTTCACTTTGCTGATGAAGTTTCTCATGGGGAAAATATTTCTGGCTGGACGCCTTCGGGGGCGACCGCGTTGCATGTTGAGGAAGGGTGACACACGGCCGCCATTATCAGGAAGAGGGGGGGCTGCAACGCGAGAGGAAAGACTGCCCGGGCTCGCGGGAGGGAGCAGCCTGCAGGCCGACTATTTTCGGCAGCTTGACCGACGAGCTGCCGGCGGCCTGATTCCGAGCTTTAAATTCATGGCGGGGATGATATGTTCTCGGGCAAGAATCGTTCTCTGCGCATCCCGGAACCACGGATATTTTCCTGATATTTCCTGACTCTTCTCACCAACACTCCACTCTTCGCGACCGGCAGCTTAGGATAAGCAATCCGGACTCCGGAAACGGTCACCTCCAACTCACATACCATGCCCTCGGCTCCATCTCCCTATATTTTGGCGGGCGACATCGGCGGGACGAAGTCGAACATCGCGACTTTCCGCGTCGTCGGACACGAGCTCGTCCTCGTCCGGAACCAGCGATTCTCCAGCACCTCATACGCCGGGCTGAACGCGATTCTCCGCGAATATCTGGCCGAGGACGAGCGCCCGATTCTCGCAGCCTGTTTCGGCCTCCCCGGCCCGGTCCACAACGGGCGGGCGAAGCCGACCAACCTCACATGGGGCGTGGATGCCGCGGAGATCTCCGTCGAGTTCGAAATCCCGCACGTCTCGGTTTTGAACGACCTCGAGGCCAACGCCTACGGGATCCCGCATCTCAAGGCCCCGGATTTCGCCATCGTTCAAAAGGGGGCGCCGGACGCGTCGGGAAACCGCTGCGTGGTCTCGCCCGGAACCGGCCTCGGCGAGGCGGGGATGTATTGGGACGGCAAGCGTTACCACGTCTGGGCGTGCGAGGGCGGCCACGCGGATTTCGGCCCCCGCAGCCCGCTGGAAATCGCGCTCCTGGAATTTCTGATGAAGCAATTCGGCCATGTGAGCACCGAGCGGGTGGTCTCGGGAATGGGCATCGAAAACATCTACAAATTCCTCCGCGAAACCGGGCGGGGCAAAGAACTGCCGGCCGTGGCGGCCGCGATGAAAAAAAACGACCCGAACCGGGTCATCTCGAAATTCGCGGATTCCGGCGACTGCCCGATGTGCGTCCAGACGCTGGAAATATTTGCCGGCTGCCTCGGTGCGGAAGCCAGCAACATGGCCCTCAAGACGATGGCGGCGGGCGGGGTTTATCTCGGCGGCGGGATCCCCGCGAAAATGCTGCAGCGCATCCAGTCGGTCGGATTTCTCCATGCCTTCAACGACAAAGGCCGGCTCTCATCCATCATGGAAAGCACGCCGGTGATGGTCATCCTCAACGACCAGGCGGCGCTCATCGGTGCCGGGTATTACGCCCTCGAAGGCAGCGCCGCCTCGTGATAAAACACTTCCGGCGCTAGAGCACCTCGAAGCGGACCGACCGCGCGGCGG
>Ga0194053_10002486_pt1 | contig 10914 bp, 9 predicted proteins | sample SepL228m_MetaG_FD_161684 | JGI IMG/M metagenome (GOLD analysis project Ga0194053, IMG submission 161684) | Anoxic zone freshwater microbial communities from boreal shield lake in IISD Experimental Lakes Area, Ontario, Canada - Sep2016-L227-8m | ecosystem: Environmental > Aquatic > Freshwater >...
GGTGACGGAGCCGTCCTGGTTCATGACGATGCGGGCCCCCGCCAGCTCCAGGGCCACAGGATGGGTGCCCGAGGCGTAGGCGAAGAGGGCCATGCCCAGCCCGCGGCGGAGATGGCCCGTCTGGCCCTGGTGCGCTTGCTTCTTCTCTTCCCAGTGGATGAGCTCCTTGCCCTTCTCGATGCACTCGGGAATGCCGAAGGAGCGGACCACGTTTTTGGTGAGGGGGTCCTGGTGGCCCAGCTTGATGAGGTTCTTCCGGCGCAGCTCGATGGGATCCAGCTCCAGCTTCCGGGCGATGTCGTCGAGGTGGCTCTCGAGGGCGAAGAAGATCTGGGGCGTGCCGTAGCCCCGCATGGCGCCCGCCACCGGCAGGTTGGTGTAGACCGTCTTGGGCTCGTATTTGATGGCCCGGAAGTCATACAGCGGCCTGAACTTCCCGCCGGCGGACATGGCGATGGAGTGGCCGTGGGAGGCATAGGCGCCGGTGTTGCTCAGCACCTGGACGTGGATGCCCTGGAGCTTCCCCTCCCGGCTGAGAGCGGTCTTGAGGTGGAGCTTCATACCGTGCCGGGTGCGGGTGTCGATGAAGACCTCCTCGCGGGTCATGCAGTAGCGCACGGGCCGCCCGCCCGCCGCCAGGCTCATGGCGGCCGTCAGGGGCTCCACCACCACGTCCTGTTTGTTGCCGAAGCCGCCGCCGATGTAGGGCTTGATGACCTTCACCCGGCCCCAGGACAGGCCCAGAGCCTGGGCCACGATGCGCCGGACGATGTGGGGGATCTGCGTGGAGGAGTTCACCACCACCCGCCCATCGGAGTCCACGTAGGCGTAGGCGCTCATGGACTCGATGTGGCAGTGCTGGACGATGCTGGTCTCGTAGTCGCCCTCGATGACCAGGTCCGCGCTCTGGAACTCGGCTTCCACGTCCCCGAACTGGACGCCGAAGGAGCTCACGATGTTGCCCGGCCGGTTCTCGTGGAGCAGCGGGGCGCCCTCCTGCATGGCATCCTCGGCGGTGAGCACGTGGGGCAGCACCTCGTACTCGACCTCGATGAGGTGCAGGGCCTTCTCCGCCGTGAGCAGGTCCTCGGCGACGACCGCCGCGATGGCGTCGCCCACAAAGCGGGCCTTGTCGGTGAGGATCAGCCGGTCCTCGACGTCCCGGTGCCCGGGATCCAGGGACCAGGGGTGCCCCGCCGTGGCGAACTTGATCTTCGGCAGGTCCGCCGGGGTCAGGACCGCCACCACGCCGGGCAGGGCCTTGGCCTTGGCGGCGTCGATGCGGATCACCCGGGCGTGGGCATGGGGGCTGCGGAGGACTTTGCCCACCAGCATGTCCCGCTCGAAGAAGTCGTCCGTGTACTTGGCGCTGCCGGTCACCTTGGCGACGGCATCGAGCCTCTGGGTGTTTTTTCCCACGATCTTGTGGTCCATGTGGCACCTCAGTGGGGGAGCGGCGTCCCGGATTCACCCGCCCCGCAAGTATGGAATGGGACGTAGGGAACAGTAAAAATTTTTCAGTATGAGGTCACAATTTTCACTTTTCCCTGGCGCTAGCCCAGGCTCAAGGTGGGTCCTTCCATGAGATGCCCGGCGATCTCATACATGTTCGTGATTCCTCCCACGGCGAGGCGGCTGGTCAGGCCGAAGAACTCGAGGCAGGTACCGCAGGCCAGCACCTCCACCCCCCGGGCTTCGAGCTTCTGGAGGTTGGCCAGGGACTCGGAGCCCTCCACCGCCAGCTTCACGCCGCTGTTCATGAGGAGGAGCCGCCGGGGCACCCGCTCGGCTTCCGTCAGGGTGTAGAGGAAACCGCGCATCAGCAGGCGGGCCAAGTCCGGGTCCCCCTGGCCGATGCCGTCGGCGGACAAGAGAACCACCTCCACCGGTCCCCCGCCAGAGCTCCCCTCGGGCAGCGGGCAGGCCTCGGCCTTTGCCGGAGCCGGCGACGAGCCCTGGGGACTCAGGCGGATCCGCGTCAAACCGCCGCCCTCGTCCACGGCTTCGACCTGGCACTTCGCGTAGGCGCCGAACTTCAGCAGGTTCTCCCGGGAAGCCGCGTCATCGACGGTGATCTCCAGGGTGTCGAAGCCCCCCTCGGCCAGGGCCTTCCGCGCCAGGATCACGGGCTGGGGACAGGGCAGTCCGCAGGCGTCCAGGGTTCTACGGGTAGGGCTCATAGGTCCTCCGCCAATGACCCGCTTCGGGCTCTCTAACTTGCCATAGATTCTCGGCGCCGCTCCCTTGCAATAAGACGCCATCCGGGACCTCGGCCAGCAGCCCGAAGCCGCAGAGGCTCTGGACCTGGCGGGGCACCGGGATGAGCTCGACCGGGACCCCCGCGGCCTTGAGGGCCTTTTCTGCCCGCAGGGCCGCGTGGCTGGAGGCATAGGTGGCGAGGAGCAGCACCACTAGGTGATCCGGACCAGCCCGGCTTCCCCGCCGGTGTCGCCCACGATCCAGGCCGGGACCCCTGCCGCGTGGAGGGCGGCCAGGGCCGCCTCGGCCTCGGCGGCCGGGAGGGCCGCCAGCAGGCCGCCGGAGGTCTGGGGATCGAAGAGCAGGTCCAGGTTCGCGGGGCTGAGGTCGCCGCGCAGGAACTTCAGGCGGCCCTCACGGTTCCGGTAGGTGCCCTCGGGGATCAGGCCCATGGCGGCATAGTCCTGGACCTCCGGCAATAGGGGCACCTGGGCCATGCAGAGGCCCAGGCCACAGCGGTCGCCTAGGGCCATCTCGGCCGCGTGGCCCGCCAGGCCGAAGCCCGTGACGTCCGTGCAGGCCTGGACGCGGAAGCCCGCCAGCACCTCGGCGGCGGCCTTGTTCAGGGTGGCCATGGCGGTCTCGGCGGCGGCCTGGGCCGCGGGCGAGGCACACTCGGCGCGGAGGGCCATGTTCACCAAGCCGGTACCGATGGGCTTAGTGAGGATCAGCTTCCCGCCGGGCTCCAGGGTGTTGTTCCGCCAGGCCCGGTCCGGATCCACCAGGCCCGTGACCGCATAGCCCAGCTTGGGCTCCGGGTCCTCGATGCTGTGCCCGCCCAGCAGGGCGCAGCCGGCCTCGGTCAGCGCCGCGAGTCCGCCCTCCAGCATGGCCTTGAGGGGTTCCATGCCCAGGGCCTTGAGGGGATGGCAGACCAGGGCCAGGGCCGTGATGGGCCGGGCGCCCATGGCGTAGAGGTCCGACAGGGCGTTGGCCGCGGCGATGCGGCCGAAGAGGTGCGGGTCGTCCACGATGGGCGGGAAGAAGTCCACGGTCTGCACCAGGGCCTGGTGGGGGCCCAGTCGGAACAGGCCCGCGTCCTCGCTGCCCGAGAAGTCCGCCAGCAGCTCCGGATAGGCGGGCTGCGCCAGCCCGCAGAGGGCCTGCTCAAGCACACCGGGGCCCAGCTTGGCGCCGCAGCCCGAGAACCGTGTGTAGGCCGTGAGCTTCACGTGAGGATCGCCTCCAGGGCTTCCAGGGTGTCGCGGATCTCCTGGGGCGTGGTGAAGAATCCCGGCGAGAGGCGCAGGGTGCCGCCCCCGGCGAAGGTCCCGAGGCTGCGGTGGGCGGCGGGCGCGCAGTGCAGGCCGACCCGGGTGCAGATCCCGCGCCGGTCCAGCTCCAGGGCGACCTCGCCCAGGTCCCGGTCGGGCAGCGTGAGCGAGAGGACCGGTATGCGGGGCTGGCCGGGGCCCGGCCCATGGACCACCACCCCTGGCAGGGCCTGCAGGCCGCGTTGCAGCTCGTCGCAGAGGGCCGCCTCCTGGGCCTGGATGGCCGAGAGCCCGGCGGCAGCGAGGAACTGCAGCGCGGCCTGGAGGCCCGCCAGTCCCGGCAGGTTGGGAGTGCCCGGCTCGAAACGGTCCGGCAGGATGTCCGGCTGGACCTCGCGCTCGGAGGAACTGCCCGTACCACCAAAGAGGAGAGGCTCCGGCAGGGCCCCGGACCCCAGGAGCAGGCCCCCGGTGCCGGTGGGACCCAGCAGGCCCTTGTGCCCCGAGAAGCAGAGGAACTGGCCCAGGGTCGGCAGGGGGTGGTGCCCCACGGACTGGCTGGCATCGAGACAGAGCGGGATGCCGCGCCGGGCGCACTGCTCCGCAATTTCGGCCACAGGAGTGAGGGCCCCAGTCACATTGCTGGCCGTGGTCAGGACAAACAGATCCGGGTGCTGGTCCAGGGCCTCGCGCAGACCGGCGGGCTCAGGTCGGCCGTAGGCATCGAAGGGGATCACCATGAGGCGCACCCCCTGGGTGGCCTCCAGGTGGCGGAGGGGCCGCATGACCGCGTTGTGCTCCAGGCTGCTCAGAGCCACCAGACCTCTGGGCGGGACGCTGCCCAGGAGGACCAGGTTCAGGGCCGTGGTGGCGTTCGGCGTGAAGATCAGGCGCTCGGCATGGGGTGCGCCTAGGAATCCCGCGCAGGCCTCGCGGGCCTCGAAGAGCAGGCGGCTCGCCGCCAGGGCCAGGGGATGGCTGCCCCGGCCGGGACTGCAGGCGCCCTCGTCGAGGCAGCGCGCCACGGCCGCCGAGACGCCGGGAGCCTTGGGGTGGCTGGTGGCCGCGTTGTCCAGGTAGATCATCGGGCCTCCCCGGCCCCCAGCATCAGGATGGCCTCCAGGACCCCGCCGGCGATGGCCCGGGCCTTGTCCGACACCGTGAAGCAGTGCTCCCGCAGGCCTCGGGGGTCCACGTCGGCCACCTTGAGGCCGGCCTTCGCGACAAAGCCGGGGCGGATGAGGCCCCGCACCACGCCGTTGATGGCAGCGGCAACCGTCACCCCCTGGATGGTGAGCACCGGGTCCCCGGCCTTCACGAAGTCGCCGATGGCGCAGCAGGGCTCCACCGGGCCTGCCACGGGCGCATGGATGACGCGCTCCCCGCCGCGGCCCGCGATGAGGCCGGGCACGCCGGTGTTGGGCTCGGCGCTGCCGGTCAGCAGCACCCGGCCCAGGTCGTGTCCGCGGTTGGTCTCCACCACCGCGTGGGCATCCCGGCCCGCCTCGAAGCCCGGGCCCAGGGCCACCACCACCGGGGCCATGTCCAGGCGGGTGCCCAGGTTACGCTTGGCGAGGATGGCGTCCACCAGGGCCACGGGCCGCAGGTGGTCGAGGGATCGGCCCTCGGGATCCAGCAGGATCGGCACGGGATCACCACTGGCCCAGGTCGCAGGCAGCCTGTCGCAGCGCCGGGCTTCGAGCCCCTCCACGCAGGCGCGGCCTTCGTACATCGCTTCGGAGAGGCTGACCGTGCGACGGATGGCGCTGGGTTCCGCCACCTCCAGGGCCACCACGCGAAACCCGGCCCGGACCAGACGGAGGATGCAGCCCGTGGCCAGGTCCCCGGCGCCCCGCACCACCACCAGCTCGCCCTTGAGCAGGCTCATGAGCGCCTCCCAGCGCAGGAGGCGAGAATGCGAACGTCCGGCGCCAGCGTGGTCAGCAGGACCCGGTCCGCGGGCAGCTCCGCGAGCTGGCTCGCGGTGGGCAGGGTGGCGGCCTGGTCGGCTTGGTTGAGCAGCATGACTCGGGGTCCGGGGGCGTCCTTGAAGAGGCCCTGGGGGTGGCGGGCCAGGGCCACCACATGGTCCCACGTGAGGGGCTCGCCCAGGGCGCAGCCGGTGAGATCGCGAAAGCGCTCGGGCCGGTGGACGGTCCGGCCGTCCAGGGGCCGACCCAGGGCCGCCAGGCCCACGATGCCCACCACCAGGTCCGTGCCGGGGGGCAGGACCGGCTCGTGGTCCGCGGGCGCCTTGAGCGGCAGGCGGCGGGAGCCATCCGCCTCCACCAGGACGAAGTCCCAGGCGGTCCGCAGGGCCGGGATCCAGGCGGGATGGAGGCCCTTCAGCTTGCCGGGCTCCGCCGCCGGGCGGGCCATCAGCACCGTGAGTCCGGGCAGAGCCCGGGGCAGCTCGCAGGCCCCCGGCGGCGCCTCCAGCTCCGGCCGCAACAACAGGCTCAGCGGGGGCCGGGCGGCCTCTCCCTGGGGGTCCATCAGGTGCGTGGTGCTGGTGAGCAGCACGAGCCGCCCCTCAGCCGCCAACGCTTCGGCCAGGTGGAAGAGGGCGCTGGTCTTGCCGCCCGCGCCGACGAAGGCGATGACGCCAGCGCCCCCGGGCAGCAGGGGCAGCAGCGCGGCGGCCAGGGTCATGGGACCTGACGTCGGGCCTGACGGGCCGCGTGGGTGGCTGCGTAGGCGGGGCTCTTGCGGCGCGCGGCGATGAGCTCGGCGGCCAGGGCCACGGCCAGCTCCTCGGGGGTCTCCGCGCCGATCTCCAGGCCGATGGGTGCCCGCAGGGCCGCCACCTTGGCGGGCTCGAAGCCCTCGGTGGCCACCTGGTCCAGCACCAGCCGGGTCTTGCGGAGGCTGCCCATGAAGCCGGCGTAGCGGTAGGGCTTGGGAAGGATCAGCCGGACACACTCCAGGTCACTGAGGTGCCCCCGGGTGACGATCACCACCGAGGTGGACGCATCGAAGGGAAAGGCCGCGACGATGTCGGCATAGGACCCGCCCAGGGTGTAGACCCCGCCAGGGAAGCGCCGGGGCTCCAGGAAGGAGGGTCGGTCGTCCCCCACGGTGACCTCGAAGCCCAGGCTCGGCACCAGGGCGGCCAGGGCCGTGCCCACATGGCCCGCGCCCAGGATTAGGAGCTTCTCTTTCGGCAGCAGCGGATCGTAGAGGAGCTGCTGCGCCTCGTCCAGCACGGGCAGGCCGTGCTCCAGGGCCTGGCTTGCGTGCTGGGCGTCGGTGCCCGACAGGGCGCCCTCCACCCAGGCGCCCGCCGCATCCACCAGGGCCGTCTGCCCCGTGTCCAGCCGCTTCACCAACAGGGCCGCCAAGCCCTGCTCGAGCAGCGTCAGGGCCGCCCGGTAGGGGGTCCGCTCCCCCAGGGGTTCCACGAAGAGGCGGCTCGTGCCGCCGCAGACCATGGCGGGACCTTCCGCGTCCATGCCCTGCATGTCGATCTCCAGAATCGCGGGCTGCGCACCGCCGAGCCTGCTGGCGGCTTCCGCCAGGGCCAGGGCTTCGCCGCGGCCACCGCCCACGGAGCCGAGTAGCCGACCCTCGCGGCCCACGAGCATCTTCGAGCCCGCGTGGCGAGGCGCCGAGCCCCGCACCCGGAGGACCGTGCACAACACGAGGTCCTGGGGGTGGGCGACGATGGCCCGGAGGAGCTCGAGGTTCATGCCTTCTTCCGGCTGTAGGGTGTGCCCTGCAGGGGAAGGCTGGTGCGGAACTGGCCGTCCCGGTAGAAGTAGGCGCCCGCCACGGCCGGCGCCGTGGGGATGCTGACGATCTCACCAATGCCCTTGGCCCCGTAGGCCAGGGGGTCCAAGTTCTTCTCGATGATGAGGGGCTCGATGGGCGGCACCTGGGTGGCCTTGAAGAGGCCGAGGGTGCCGTACTTCGCGAGGGGCTCGCCGTCCTTGAGCGGGAAGTCCTCGGTGAGGGCATAGCCCAGCGCCATCACCACGCCCCCTTCGATCTGGGCCTCCACCTGGTTGGGGTTCACGGCCCGGCCCACGTCGTGGGCGGCCACCACCCGCTCCAGCCGGCCTTCGGCGTTCAGCAGGACCACCTGGGTGGCGTAGGAGTAGGACACGTGGCTCACGGGGTTGGGCTTGTCGGAGCCCATGGGATCCGTCACGCCCGAGTATTCGCGGTAGTACTCGCGGCCTTCCAGCTCTGCCAGGCTCTGGGTCTTGAGGTCCTGCCCCAGGTCCGTGGCGGCCAGGCGGGCGGCCTCGCCATTGAACACGGTCTGGCGGGAGGCGGTGGTGGTACCGCCGTTGGGCGAGGTGGAGGTATCCGGGACCGCCACCTCGATCGCGCCCCAGGCCAGCCCCGAGGCGTCGGCCACGAACTGCATGAGCACCGAGGCCAGGCCCTGGCCGATGCAGGCGGCGCTGGTGTAGATGACGGCCTTGCCGCCCTGGATGCGGATCCGCACGCGGCCCACATCCGAGAGGCCCACGCCGATGCCTGCGTTCTTCATGGCACAGGCGATGCCCGCGTCCGGCCGCGCCTCGCAGAGCTCCTTCACGGCCAGGAGCGTCTCCTTCAGGGCCGTGCCGGCATCAGTGATCTGGCCGTTGGGCAGCACATCGCCGGGCTCCACGGCATTGAGGTAGCGGATCTGCCAGGGGCTGAGACCCACCTCCTTGGCGAGCAGCGTCAGGCAGGACTCCATGGCGAAGCAGGACTGGGTGACGCCGAAGCCGCGGTAGGCGCCGCCCGGCGGGTTGTTGGTGTAGACGGCCTCGCCGACGATGTCCACGTTCGGGATCTTGTAGGGACCGGCGGCGTGGGTGCAGGCGCGCTGCAGCACGGGGCCGCCCAGGGAGGCGTAGGCGCCGGTGTCTTCCAGCAGGTAGGCTTTCATGGCGGTGATGCGACCCGCCGCGTCGGCCGCGACTTCATAGGCCATCTCGAAGGCGTGGCGCTTGGGATGCACCCGCAGACTCTCTTGTCGGCCCAGGGTGACCTTGACGGGCACGCCTGCCGCATTGGCGAGCAGCGCGGCATGGTGCTGGACGATGAGGTCCTCCTTGCCGCCGAAGCCGCCGCCCACGTAGGCGCTCACCACCTTGACCTGCTCGGGCCCCACGCCCAGCACGCCGATGATGCCCTTGTGGTCGTCGTAGATGCTCTGGGTGCCGGTGTAGACCGTCAGGGTGCCGTCCGCCTCGGGCACCGCCAGGGCGCTCTCGGGCTCCATGAAGGCGTGCTCGGTCTCCGGGGTGGTGAAGGTCTGGCGGATGATGTGCGCGGCCTCGGCGAAGGCCCCCTCCACGTCGCCGCGCTTGAGCACGGTCCGGGCCAGCAGGTTGCCCTTGGGATGCAGCCTCGGTGCGCCTTCGTCCTGGGCGCGGCGGGGGTCCACCTGGGGCGGCAACACCTCGTAGTCGAGCTTGATCTTGGCCAGGGCCGCCTTGGCCTCGGCGCGGGTCTCGGCGGCCACCAGGGCGAGGGCGTCGCCCACGTAGCGAGTCTCTTCGCCCACGGCGATCATCGCGGGCCAGTCATGGATGATGTGGCCCTGGTGCCGCTCGCCCGGCACGTCCGCGGCGGTGAGGATGAGCTTCACGCCGGGCATGGCCAGGGCTTCGGCGGTGTCGATGCCCAGCACCTTCACCCGGGGCTTGGGCGCGCGCAGCACGGCGCCGTGCAGCATGCCCGGACGCTTCATGTCGTCCACATAGAGCCCTGTGCCCAGGACCTTCTCCCGGGCATCGGTCCGGCAGATGCGGGCGCCCACGCTGAGTGGGGTGGCGGCTTCCTCGGGCACCGGGAGGTTCTCCCGCAGGATCCGGGCAGACTCCAGCACCGCTTTTTCGATTTTCACGTAGCCCGTGCAGCGGCACATGTTCTGGGCCAGGGCCTTGGTGACTTCCTCGGGGCGGGGATCCGGGTTGGCATCCAGCAGGCCCTTGGCGCTGATCACCATGCCCGGGATGCAGAAGCCGCACTGGACCGCGCCAGCCTGGGCGAAGGACCAAGCATAGACATCCTTCTCCCGCGGCGAGAGGCCTTCCAGCGTGAGGACGCGCTTGCCCTCCAGCTTGGCCGTGTTGAACAAGCAGGCGCGGGAGGCCTTGCCGTCCACCAGCACCATGCAGGCGCCGCAGGCTCCTTCCGAGCAACCGTTCTTCACCGAGGTGAGGTCCAGTTCGTCCCGAAGAAAATCCAGGAGGTTCACTTCCTTCGACGTGACAACTTCGCGGCCGTTGATCTGCAGCGTGGCCATGATTGGTGCCTTTCAAGCTTGCATGGAACCCCTTGGCGAGGCGGGAGGGACCCGGTGGCCCCTCCCGTCTGCCTTGGTCAGTGCACTAGTTCTTGGGGAAGGCCGAGGCCACGCCCTGGACGTAGTAGTTCATGGAGTTCATGTCGCTGTCGGACATGTTGGTACCCTTGGCGACGCGCTCCTTGCCTGCCTGGTCCACCACGGGGCCCGCGAAGGGGTGCAGCTTGCCAGTCTTGATCTCGCCCTCAAGCTTCACGATCTGCTTCTGGAGGTCGGCGGGCACGGACTTGCTCATGGGAGCGAGCTGGATCATGCCTTCCTTCATGCCGCCCCAGACATTGGTGCCCTTCCACTTCTTGTCGAGCACTTCCTTGATGGTCCTGATGTAGAACTCGCCCCAGACGTGGGTGGTGCCGGACAGCTGGGCGGTGGGGCCGTACTTGGCCATGTCGGAGTGGTAGGAGAAGGCCCAGGTGCCCTTTTCCTTGTGCTTCTCTTCGGCGGCCTGCACCACGGCGGTGGAGTCCGTGTGGTGGGTGATCATGTCGGCGCCCTGAGCGATCAGGGTCATGGCGGCTTCACGCTCCTTGCCCGGATCGAACCAGCTGTTCACCCAGATGACGCGCACTTCGGCCTTGGGGTTCACGCTCTTCATGCCGCGGGCGAAGGCGTTGATGCCCATCACCACTTCGGGGATCGGGAAGGCGGCCACATAGCCGGCCACGTTGGTCTTGCTCATCTTGCCGGCGATGACGCCGTTCAGGTAGCGGCCTTCATAGAAGCGGGCGTTGTAGATGCCCATGTTCGCGCCGGACTTGTAGCCCGTGGCGTGGAAGAACGTGACGTTCGGGAAGGTCTTGGAGACCTTCTCGGTGGGGTTCATGTAGCCGAAAGAGGTGGTGAAGATGATCTGGTTGCCGTCCTGGGCCATCTGGCGGATGATGCGCTCGGCATCAGCGCCCTCGGGCACGTTCTCGATGAACTTGGTGGTGACGGCGCCCTTCATGGCGGCTTCCATCTGCTTGCGGCCGAGGTCGTGCTGGTAGGTCCAGCCCGCGTCCCCGACGGGGCTCACGTAGATGAAGCCGACCTTGACAGGCTCGGCGGCGGTGAGGGCGGTGCTACACAGCACGGCCCCTGCCAGGGTTGCGAGGGCGAGGTTGCGGGTTTTCATTCGGTGTTCCTCCAAGG
>Ga0194053_10002493_pt1 | contig 10893 bp, 8 predicted proteins | sample SepL228m_MetaG_FD_161684 | JGI IMG/M metagenome (GOLD analysis project Ga0194053, IMG submission 161684) | Anoxic zone freshwater microbial communities from boreal shield lake in IISD Experimental Lakes Area, Ontario, Canada - Sep2016-L227-8m | ecosystem: Environmental > Aquatic > Freshwater >...
GAAGAAGTGCGGGCGATTTCCAAACAGCTTGGCCTTCCCACCCACAACGCTCCCGCCCAGCCATGCCTCTCGTCGCGCATTCCCCACGGCACGCGGGTCACTGTCCCCGCCCTTGCCATGATTGAAAATGGCGAAACCTTCGTTCGCTCGCTCGGCTTCCGGGTCTTCCGCGTGCGCTACATCGAAGGCCCGCCGCCCCGCGCCCGCGTCCAGATCGCAAGGGAGGAAATGAAAACCATCCCGGCGCACGAAGCCGCTCTGCGCGAAGGCCTCGCCGCCGCCGGGTTTGCCTCCGTCGAGATTGACCCCGAGGGCTACCCCGCGCACGTTCCGACTGCGAGGGACGACCGTTCCACATGACACCGTCTTTTCGCCGGCGGATCGCCTCGCACAACCGCCACGTTGTCATCGCCGCCCTCCTGAGCCTTCTGGGTGCCTGGCTGACTTGGACGATTGCCTACGCCCTCGTTGCGGGGCCCGTTCTGGGGGTGCTCACCGTTGTCTATGGACAGGAGGTCATTGCCGGAGAAATGCTCATCGGCCTTCCCACATGGCTGCACCCCGCCGCCCTGCTTCTCGCCCTGACAACCCTCGTGTGGGAAGCGGTGGATGAACGGAAAAACCGGTTTCATCCGGTCAGTGATCGCGCGGTGATCGGATGGCACATCCTCGGGGATTTCCTCCTTCTGCCCGCGCGATTGACCTTCGGGACCGGGCACCAACTCGCCGCCATCATCCGCCTCAATCGCTCCGAAAAACAGGAGGCGTTCGATTTGCTCAGGCACCTCCATACCGAAAAACGCTGCGCGTTGCACTCGCTTGGCGCGTGGTTTCCCGATCAAAAAAGACTCCGCAAGCTCCTCGGCGCCCTCCAGAGGGTCGGCTGGATTGACCTCCTTCGCACGGAGGAGGGCTGGATTTACATCGAGCGAAGCAGCGAAGCCCCGGAACTTGCCGCCATGTTCGATACCGGAGAAGAAGATTCCGGACATTTTCCCGAGGGGACGTAGCCCCTTTTCTTCTTTCTCCCGCGGGTTCGGCCGCCCATCTACTCCGCCTGGGCCGCTTTGTAGAGCGCGGCATAGGACCCGCCCTGCGCGAGAAGTTCCGGTCCGGAGCCGTCTTCGACGATCCGCCCGTTTTTTATCACGATGATCCTTCCGACCCCATGCACTGTGAAGATCCGGTGGGTGACGATCAGGGTGGTCCGCCCGCGCATGAGGTCGCCGATCGTCTCCATGATCGCATGTTCCGTCATGGGGTCGAGAGCGCTGGTCGGCTCGTCGAGGAGAAGGATCGGCGCATCTTTGAGAAAAGCACGCGCGATGCCAATCCTCTGGCGTTGTCCGACGCTGAGGTGGCCGCCCCGCTCGCCAACCGGGCTGTCGAATCCCTGCGGCATCTGCATGATGAAATCCCAGGCCTGTGCGCGCCGCGCGGCCTCGACGATCTCCTCGCTGGTTGCGCCCGGCTTTCCGTAGGCGATGTTTTCCCGGACGGTTGTGGAAAAAAGCAGCGTGTCCTGGAGGACCATGCCGATGTGCGAGCGCAGGCTTTTTTTCGTGATGCCGCGGAGGTCGTGCCCGTCAACCGACACGCTCCCGGATCCCGGATCGTAAAACCTTGGAACCAGGCTCAGCAGCGTGCTTTTTCCCGTGCCGGTGCCGCCGATAAAAGCCACCGTCTGCCCGGGCTCGATTTCAAACGAAAGGTCTTTGAGGATCACCCGCTCGTCGGTGTATCCGAAGGAGACTCCGGAAAATCTGATCCTGCCTTCCGCACTTTCCAACTGTTGCGCGTCGGGAGCATCCGGCACGTCGTTGTCGCGGTCGAGCACCTCGAAGCACCGCGCCGCGCCCGCCGTCGCCCCCTCAAGCGCCCAAGCCGTATAGGTGAGTTGTTCGAGCGGCTGGTAGAGCATCATCAGATAGGAGGAAAACACGAGGAGATCACCCAGGGTGAACGCCCTGCCCGGCTCCATCACCTGCAACGAGCCGATGTAATACATCAGGGCTGTCCCGACCGCCATGAGGGTTCCCACCACGAGCGCGCTCGCCACCGAGGTCATGTTCAGGCGCATGTTCGCCTCAAGGCTCTGCGCGGCCCGGCGTTGAAATTGCTGGATTTCAAATGCCTCGCGTCCGAACGCATGGACCATCCGGATCTGGCTCAAGCCCTCCTGCGCAAGGGTCAGGAGATCGCTCTCGCGTTCCTGAATCGTCGTGGATTGTCGGCGGACGCGCTCGGCGTAGTGCCGGATCGCCCAAACGACAAACGGCAGGATCGCGAGCGCGGCAAACGTAAGCCGCCAGTTCATCCGGAACATGATGAACAGCGCGCTGACAAGCATCACAAGCGAGGACAAGATCGTCGCGAACCCTTTGTTGTAGATCGTCTGGATGCTCTGCGAGTCGTAGGCAACCCGGAAGCTCGAGTCCGCGCTCCGGCGGGCATCGTGGAACTTCAGCGGCAGCGCCTGCAACGCCGAGTAAAGATCGGTCCGCAACTGGAGCAACGTCCGCAGGCCGACGCGGATGAAAAGGTAGTTGGAAGCGAGGTTCACCAGCCCGGCAAGGACGCTGATGACAACCATCGCGAGCGAGAATCCCAGGATCGCTCCCGCGGGGTTTGCCTCTCCGAACCAGTGGTGGACAACCGCGCGCGCCTCGGAAGTTCCCCGCGACGGGTCGAGGATTCCGTCCACAATATACTTGAACGGCCACGGCTTCAGAAGGTTGAAGGCAATCGCCGCGAGCGTCAGAACGACCCCGCCGAACGTCGGCCAGAAGAACGGCCGGAAATACCGCAGTGCCCGCGCGTAAATGTTCACCCGTCTGTGCTATCCCCCACAGGTTCTCTCCGCAAGCCGATTGCCGGAGATTTTGCGCATCTCCGAAAGCCGCGGGTTCAACGGACCTCCCCCCCGATCCGTGGAGCCACCAAGAAAAATCACCGCCGGGCCGGATCGCGGATTGCCATTGGCATGGGAATCGCTTAACAGGAAACCCATGAGCGACCTTCGCATTGAACCGGCCACACTGGACGATCTGTCGGACCTGACAGAACTGCTCGGGGAGCTGTTCACGCAGGAGGAGGATTTTACCCCGAATCGCGAGAAACAACTCCGCGGGCTCCGGCTCATCCTCGAACAACCCTCGCGCGGAAGGATTTTTGTGTTGCGCAACCATGCCAAAATCATCGGCATGATCAACCTCCTGATCACGATCAGCACGGCGGAGGGCGGATTCGTTCTGCTGCTCGAGGACCTCGTCGTCCATAAAGAACATCGCCGGCAGGGATACGGGGCGCGACTCCTGAAACACGCGATCGATTTCGCCCGCCAAAAAAATTTCCTGAGGATCACATTGCTGGCCGACCAGCCGGGCGACTCGCGCCGGTTTTATCTGAAGCACGGGTTCGTGGAAAGCGGGATGGTTCCGATGCGTTACCTGTTTTCGCATGACGCCTGATTCCGCACGGGTGGACCTCGGAAGATGGGATCGCTGCGGCCGGCCGGAGACGATTTACTGCCCCGGCAAACTGCCCGTTGAGGTGGCGGAGATTGCGGCGGTTCTGCGCGGGGCGGGGCAGCCGGTGCTGGCCACACGCGCCACGAAGGAACATTACGAGGCGGTCGCAAAGCTTTTCCCCGAGGCGGTTTGGCACCCCCGCGCCCGCTGCCTCACGATCGGAGCGTCCCCGGATTCGGGCTCGCGTTTTTCCGCGGGGGTTGTTTGCGCCGGGACGTCGGACCTGCCGGTGGCGGACGAAGCGGCCGTCACGCTTGAGGCCTTTGGCCAGCGGGTCGAACGCGTCACCGATGTCGGCGTCGCCGGTCTCGACCGCTTGCTTGCGGAAATCGACCGGCTCCGTGCATGCGGGGTTCTGGTCGTCGTCGCGGGAATGGAAGGCGCCCTTCCCAGCGTCGTCGCGGGGCTCGTCAAACGCCCGGTGATCGCCGTTCCCACAAGCACCGGCTACGGGGCAACCCTCGGAGGCATCGCCGCCCTCCTCGGCATGCTCACGAGCTGCGCAAGCAAGGTCACCGTGGTCAATATTGACAACGGATTCGGTGCCGCCTGCGCGGCCGATGCCATCCTGCGTCTTGCGGCGGAACGCCAATGAAGGCCTTCGTTCTCGGCGCAGGGCTCGGCACGCGCCTCCGTCCGCTGACCGAAAGACGCCCGAAACCGCTTGTCCCGATCTACGGAAAACCGCTCATCACGTTTGCCTTTGATCACCTGATCGCAAACGGAGCCGCATCGTTCGTGATCAATACCCATCACTGCCCGGAAGCTTATGAATCTCTTCGCGGCGGCGGTCCGTATCGCGGACATCCTCTCACATTCCAACACGAGCCGGTTCTTTTGGACACCGGCGGCGGGATCAAAAATGTCGGGCGCCTGATCGGGAACGAACCGTTTGTGGTTTACAATGGCGATGTGCTCGCGGACTTCCCGCTGCGTCCCGCGATCACGAGCCACCTGGCCTCCGGGAACATCGCCACCCTCATCCTCCGATCCTCCGGTGGACCGCTCCACGTCCAGTGCCGCGACGGACGGGTGAGTGATATCCGAAATGTCATCCGAAATTCCAACGACCCCTCGTTCCTCTTCACCGGCATCAGCCTCCTCTCGCCGGAAATTTTCCGCCACATCCCCGCGGGAGAGATCGTCTCGATTCTCCCGGTTTACCTGTCCCTCATCCGGGCCGGCATCGCCATCGGCGGCACGGTGGTGGACGACGGCCTCTGGTTCGACATCGGAACCCGCGACGCCTACCTCGGCGCGCATGCGCTTCTCCAACCGGGGGGACATCGTCTGTCCTACCTCCCGGATGACTGGCCTCAGCGGGTTCAGAAACCCGCGGAGGTGGCCCCTTCGGCTCAAGTGAAAGGCGTGTGCTCGATTGGCCGCGCCTCCCAGGTCGGAACAGGCGCGCTCCTCGAGGATTGCGTCCTCTGGGAAAACGCAACCGTCCTCCCCGGCGCGCGCCTCACGCGCTGCGTGATCCGCGATGGCATCGCGGCCGGCGGCACCGCGTTCGGAGTGGATTTCTGAGCCTCCTCGATTTGATTTCAAGCGGGAGATCGCTTGGAGAAAAAATCCGCATCAGCCTGGCCGGGCAGACCGCCCGGGTGTGGCGGGATGGAAAAATCGAGCGCACCATGCCTGTCTCAACCGGCCGCAAGAAATCCCCCCCAAGGCCGGGTCGTGGTGACAGACAAAGCGAGGGGATCCGCCTCGCTGTCACCGCTCCGGGATAAGCCGATGCTGTCAGCCGCGAATGGCGTTCCGGTTGCGCAAGATCACCGGGGCGTGAACACGGTCCTCGATGACGCCCGGCGGCTTGTGCGCAGAATCCTCGGCGGGGATGAGGAGTGCTGGGCTTGGGCCAAGCACAGGTTCGTGAACTAATTTGAGGCGGCCGTTTCTTCTGCCCTGTCCTGATGGAGCGGACGTGCTATAAGGCTGCGTCATGGACACATTCCAAGCCGCCAAGACGCATCCCGAGTTGCCCGATCCAGATGGACAGGTGGCTGAGCTCGTCGAGAGCCTTTTTGAAAAGAGCGAGCGGCCGCCAGTAGTTATCGGCGCGGACAGGTTCGCGGTGACAGAGATTGCTTTGACCGCGGTTGCATGGAAAACGCGCGATGGCAGTCCACGCTCGTCTCCCACATGGCAAATGCTCACGACATCTGAAAAGAGATTTCCTTTCAGAACACATCTTTTTATCGCGGTTGTCATCGTCCTGCTCGGCGGCTGCGGCGAGCGACCCCGGGAATATACCGGCTCCGCCAGTTGCAAGGAGTGTCACGAAAAATTCTATTCGCTGTGGGCTCCTTCGCACCATGGCAAAGCGCTTCAGCCCTGGTCCCCCGAACTCGCCGCCTCCCTGTCCCCGCAAACCGAACCGATCGAGGCCGACGGCAATTTCTATCAATCCACCTGCACGCCGGAAAAAGGCCGGGTCACTGAAAACAACACCCGGGAATACCCGATTTCCTACGCCATCGGAGGCAAGAATATTTACAACTTTCTGACCCTGCTTGAAGACGGACGGCTGCAGGTCCTCCCGGTGTTTTTTGACGTCAGGGAAAAGGTCTGGAAAAACACCACCCGGAGCATGCTGCGCCATTTTGACGACGGCCGGCAGGATGCCGCGCTGCCCTGGCGCGACCCGATGCTCACCTTCAACGCGGCCTGCTTCAGTTGCCACGTCAGCCAGATCAATTCGAACTACGACCCGGAAAAAGACACCTACGCCACCACATGGAACGAGCCGGGCATCAGTTGCGAATCCTGCCACGGCCCGGCCTCCGAGCACATTCGCGTCTGCCGCGCGGCCCCGGCCAACCATCCGCCCAAAGACATCAAGCTCATCTCGTGGAAAAAAATGACCGTTCCGCAGCAGAACGACTCCTGCTCCGGATGCCACGCCAAGGCCGCCCCCATCACGGACGGCTACGAAACCGGAGAGCCGTTCTGGAACCATTACGATCTCACCACGTTTGAAAACGCGGACTATTCCCCCGACGGACGCGACCGCGGAGAAAACTACACCATCGGCAGCTGGCTGCTCAGCCCCTGCGCCCGGAAGGGCTCTCTCGGCTGCATCCATTGCCATACCTCGAGCGGGCGATACCGATTCCAAGGCAAGGAGGCCAACAACGCGTGCCTGCCCTGTCACCGGGAACGCGTGGAAAACGCATCCGAGCACATGCACCATCCCGGCGGCAAGGGTGCCACAAAGTGCGTCCAATGCCACATGCCCATGAGCCCGTTCGCCGGCATGAACCAAACCGACCATTCCATGCGCCCGCCCATGCCCGACCTCAGCAAGGCCGTCGGTTCGCGCAACGCCTGCGTGATGTGCCACAAGGACAAGGACAATGACTGGGCGCTGGAACAGATCCGCTCCTGGCATCCGGATTTTGATCGGCGCACCGCCCCCGAACTGCATCGCGCCCGGCTTGTCGAAGCCCTGCGCAAGGGCGACTTCCAGCAACTGCCCGCAGCTTGCCGCTTCATCGCCGACCCCGCATCCGATCCGCTCTTCGTCACCACCCTCATCCGTCTGCTGCCGCCATCGGATGATCCTCACCAGAAGGCAATCCTGCGCGATCTGCTGGGAAAAGCCACGCATCCGCTCGTGCGTTCCGCCGCTGCCACCGCGCTGGATGCCGACAACAACCCGGCTGACCGGAAGGCCCTCTTCGCGGCGCTCACCGACGGCGTCCGCCTCGTTCGCGTCCGCGCTGCCGACCGCCTCGCCGCCCTGTCGGGAAATGACATTCCTCCCGAGCATCGCAAAGCCTTCGATGCGGCGGTTAAAGAAATGTGGACTTCCATCAACCTGCGCAGGGATCACTGGAGCGCTCCTTTCAACGCGGGCAACATCCTCATGCGCCAGAAACGCTTTGAGGAAGCCGCCGGGAAATACGACCGGGCGCACGAATTGCGCAACGACATCGCGCCACCTCTCATCAACGGTGCCATGGCCTTTGCCAACATCAACAAACTTCCCGAGGCCGAAAGCCGCCTGAAAAAGGCGACCACCCTGCCCGAGCCGTCCGCCGAGGCCCACTTCAACCTCGGTCTGCTCTACGCCGAGCAGGGCCGCACCGCCAGAGCGGAAACCGAACTCTACCGCACCCTCGAACTCGCGCCACAAAACGCCGTCGCCGCCTGCAATCTCGCAATATTGAAAGCGGGCCGGGATTATCCGGAAACCTTCCGCCTGCTCCAGAAGGCGATCCTGGCCGATCCCTATAACCCCCGCTATGTCCAGACGCTCGCCTTCTACTACCTCCAAAACCAGAACCCCGACCTGGCAGAAAAGGTCATCCGGCAAGCTGCGGAACGCGGCGTCAGCTCGCCCGATATTGAAGCTCTCCGACGACAGATCCGGTGAACACCCTTCGCCGTCCGGGTTCTCGGATTGCCATCCCCCCCACAGGCAGGAATCGCTGAAACCAGTTCCTCACGAACCAACGGGGCGAGGCCCCCAAAAGATTCATCGAGCACCAGAAGCCCGGAGAGGTTTCCTTTGTATCCTTTTTATAAACAGTTGCCGCTGCGGGCCTCTTTTTTACTCATAAAAGGTGTTTTTATGCTCTGGCGACGATGTTTCATATTCTGTTATGTTTCCTCATGCTCTCAAAAGTGTTCACTACGCCTGACGGAAAAAATCGCGCGTCAACATTCGCGCTGGTCTGCACGCTGTTCCTGCTCTCGGCCCTTTGCAACAGCATGATTGATGTGCTCAACAAGCATTTCCAAAATTCGCTCGGCGTCTCGAAGGCCCAGTCGGCGTTTGTCCAAGGAGTCTGGTATGCCGCCTACTTTCTCATGGCGCTGCCTTCGGGATGGGTCGCCCGGAAGTTCGGATACCGCGCGGGGATTCTCACCGGGCTGCTGACGGTTATTGCAGGCTCGCTCCTGTTTGTGCCGGTCACCAACTTTCACGGATCTCATGCGCTCGTCTTCGCCGCCTTCCTGGGAGCGCTCTTTATCGTGGGCGCAGGCCTGACCTTTTTGGAAACCATAGCCAACCCGTATGCGACATTGCTCGGTCCGGCGGAGTCCGCTGTCGCGCGCATCAACTTGGGGCAAAGCTGCAATGCCGTCGGCTGGATTCTCGGCCCGCTGCTTGCCAGCAGCTTTATCCTTTCCAAAACCGGCACGGCCAACACCAGCAACTCGTCGCTTTTCCTGCCCTATCTCATCGTCGCCATCATCGTCGCCGTGCTCGTGCTCGTGTTCAGCGTTGGCCCGGTTCCCGAACTTCACGCTCCGGCGCAGCCCCATTCGGGTGGCGGCAGTGTTCGCAAGGAGCTTCCGCTTTACAAGGAATGGCACTTCCTGCTCGCGATCATCTCCCAGTTTCTCTACTGCGCCGGGCAGATCGGGATCTTCAGCTTTTTTGTCAATTACATGAAGGACGATCATTACATGCCGGCGCTTCCGCTGTGGCTGGCGAACCTGTTGCCCGCAGCCATGAAGTTCTCCACGACGACGGATGTCTGGCGGATCACAGAATACGGGGCGGGCGTTTTCCTCTCGGGAGCCTTCGTGTTTTTCACGCTCGGCCGGTTTTCCGGGAGCGTTGTCACTCGCTACTGCTCCCCGCACCTCACGCTGGGGGTTTATGCGGCGATCAATGTGGCGATGATGGCGCTGGTCATCTTGCCTCTGGGCTGGATTTCGGTGGGTGCGCTTTTCCTGAGCTTCTTCTTTATGTCCATCATGTACCCGACCCACTTCGCCTTGGGCATCCGCGGGCTTGGCGAGAAGACGAAGCTGGCCGCCTCCTGGATGGTGACCGCCGTGGTCGGCGGGGCCATAATGCCGATTTTCATGGGTTGGCTGGCCGATCGGTACTCGATGCGCGTCGGGTTCCTGATGCCGCTCTGCTGCTTCGCCTTCATCGCGTTTTACGGGTTCGGCTGGCGCAAATTCTACCGGCACGACGGCGAGCGGGTGGCTGCACCGATCCCGACTCAATAAAAATCGTGGCAGGGGCAGGAGGCCCATGCCAGTTAACCAAAACGGTCGCCTCACGTAACAGATTCGGCGCCGCCCCCCTCGCAAGGCTACAATTTCAAGGCGTTTTTCCGGAATTGCACAGGCGTGATGCGGAAGTTTTTCCGGAACATCAGGTTGAAATGCTGCCGGTCGTTGAAGCCGATTTTCTCAGCGATCGCCTCGATGCTCAGCTTGCTGTGATGCAGGAGCGATGAGGCTTCTTTGAATCGCAAGCCCTGAAGGAATTGGCAAGGCGTCTGGCCCGTCACCCGTCTGAACATGCGGATGAAGGCGTTCGTATTCATGCCGGCTGCTTGGGCGAGCCTCTGGTTCGGGACGGCATCGGGATATTGGGTCTCGATAAGCTTGAGCGCTTTGTCCACGCGCGCATCGTAAAACGCAATCGTCCAAAATTCCTTTTTCGTCAGGCTCAAGGCCAGGGTCACAAATGCCATCGGCAGCGAAAACAATGGGGAAACCCCCTCTCGTTCCAGCTCTGGAAACCGGCTGGCAAAATCCCGGATCAGCCGGACTTGCCCGGCGGCCAGCGGGAGAACGACCGGCGCGGGATCGGGCTGCTTGTAGACCGCTTCCACGAAAAAATGGATGTAGAGAAATCCGATATCCGATCGGTTGTGGGCCGCAAACGGGGTGTTGGCCGGAATGAGCACCACCTGCTCGGGAACGAGCTCAAAACGTTTCCCGCCCAGAGTGATCGAGGCGCCCGGCCGGTCGACCCAATACCAGCGCCAATAGGGTGCGGTGAGATCGGGGTAATCCCAGGTTCTCAGCAGCGCGTAATGGCAACACAAAATTTCGACCGGGGGCGCCGGGGGCAATTGATAGATCGCGAGATGTTCGGATGGCATCAAGGAGAAGGATTCAGCGGTTCAATCCGGCCGCAAAAGCAGGGGGCGTATTTTTTACTCAAAAGAAGTGCGGTTAACCCTATGAAAAGGCCCCTGCGGGATGCAATGTTATTTCACATGAAAACTCGGACGACTGTTCCTCTCCCACGCAAAGATTGGCCCCGGTTCCAACCCTCCCGCGACGCCCGGATGCAACGCCTGGCCGAGCGCCGCGACCTGCTGGGACGCGAAGGCCGGCGCAGCAATTTCGTAGATAACCCGGAATTTCTCGTTTATCACTGGTCCGGAGTTGGCGAGGGATTTGCGCCTCCCACAGGCGACCAGGCGCTCAGTCAACGCATTAACGTGGGCGACAACAACTGCCGCGTCTCTCTGGGCATCCCGTTCCCGGACGCCGCAGGGATGCCGTCGCGCAGGGAGGATCTCACCCTCGATGTTTCGAATTGGGCACGGGATTACGCCTTCTTCCTGGATCATAACCCCTGCGAGATTCATCC
>Ga0194053_10002494_pt1 | contig 10890 bp, 9 predicted proteins | sample SepL228m_MetaG_FD_161684 | JGI IMG/M metagenome (GOLD analysis project Ga0194053, IMG submission 161684) | Anoxic zone freshwater microbial communities from boreal shield lake in IISD Experimental Lakes Area, Ontario, Canada - Sep2016-L227-8m | ecosystem: Environmental > Aquatic > Freshwater >...
GGAGGATGCCCGACCGCCCCATGCCCGTGTCCAGCTTGAGGTGCAGGCCCACGTCGTGCTGCTTGAGGCCGGGGGCCAGGGCCGCCAGGTGCTCCGCCGAGACCACCGTGAGGTCGATGGCATTCGCGGCGGCCACGGGCAGCGCCTCGGGAGCCTCGCCCTCGAACACGAGGATCGGTCCGCGCAGGCCCGCCGCCCGGAGCTCGAGGGCCTCATCCAGGGTGGCCACACAGAAGCCGTCGATGCCCGAGGCCTCGAGGGCGCGGGCGACCGGACCTGCGCCGTGGCCATAGGCGTCCGCCTTCACCACCGCGAGGAGGCCCAGGCCCCGCACTGCGCGCCGGAGGCTGGTGTGGTTCCGCACCAGCTGCCCGAGGTCCACATGCGCCGTCAGTGTTCGTCCGGACGGAGGCAGAAGGGAGGCGGAATCCCGTGGGGTGCTGTCGAAGGACATGACAAGAGCGTAGCGGAATCCCCCCACGACCGAAGGGGCAATCCAGGGCTCCACGGCGGAATGAGGGCTTCCGGTGCGGGGATGGGGTGACGATGATAGCCAGTGCCCCTCCGAGCCGTCCGGGGCGGCTTCCGGGGAGTGCCGATGCTGAAAATGATGAGGGCCTGCCTCCTGGCCGCCGCCACGCTGGGCCTCCCGGCACAGGTGCCTGAAGCCCACCGGCCAGCCTCCCTGGCGCAGACGCAGCCGCTGCTCTGGACCCGGATGACCGAGGAGATCACCCGCCTCGCCAACGAGGTCGAGGGCCGGGTGGGCGTCTATGTGCGGGACCTCGAGACCGAAGCCGCCTTCTCGCTGCGCGGCGACGAGGTGTTTCCCGCCGCCAGCACCATCAAGCTCGCCATCCTGCTGGAGCTCTACCGACAGGCGCAAGGCGGACCGGGTCAGGCAGGCCTCGGGGACGCCTACCTGGTGCAGCCCGGGGACCTCGCGGCGGACAGCGCCCTCCTCGGCAACCTGAGCGCGGGCACGCGGCTCACCAACCGGGACCTGGCCCTGTTCACCATCGTGGTGAGCGACAACAGTGCCAGCAACATCCTCTCGGACCGCGTGGGCCTGGCGCGGGTGAACGCCACCCTGACGGGGCTTGGCCTCACGAAGACCCGGCTGCGCCGGAAGATGATGGACCTCCAGGCCGTGAAGGAAGGCCGGGAGAACCACGCCACGCCCCGGGAGCTGGCCGAGCTCCTTGCGGTAATCCACCAGGGCCCCCTGCTGAACCCCGCCTCCCGGGCGGACCTGCTGGGCCTCCTGAGAACCCCCAAGGAGGGCTACCTGACCCGCCTCCTGCCGGAAGAGCTCACCGTCGCCAACAAGCCCGGGAGCCTGCCCGGGGTCCGGAACGACGTCGGCCTCCTCACGCTGCGGGGCCAGAGCTTCGTGATCGCCGTCATGACCTCGCACCTCCGGGATGAGCGGCAGGGCGAGGCCGCCATCGCCCGCATCGCCCTGCGCGCCGCCGCCTGCTTTGATGCTGCGGGCGCCACCTCGCCCGAGGGGCGACGGCTCCGTCCCCTTCTGCTCCCCTGAGCCATCTGCGAAGATAAGCACTCACTCGAACTGGCTGCGTGAGGTTTTCCCATGAGCACTGTCCTGCCCCGCAGCCTGCTGGCCGGTCTGCTGTTTGCGTTTGCCGCGGTCACGGGCTGGACCGGCGAGCCCCTGGCCCATGTCGTCCTGAGGCCCGTCATCAACTTCCACTCGGCTCCCCGGGAGGACAGCGACGTGGTCACCCAGGCAACCCTGGGCGCCCGGCTGCTGGAGCTCGACCGCAAGGACGGCTGGGTCCGCGTCAAGGGCGATGACGACTATCCCGGCTGGACCCCCCTCACCGCCCTCAGGCCCCTCGCCACCACCGAGCGCTATCCGGCCTCGCTGGAACCCGGCAAGGCCGTGGAAGTGGACGCCCTGGCGGCGAATATCTATCAGGAACCTGACGTCACCAAGCACGCGCCGGTCCTGACCGCGCCCTTCGGCGTGCGCCTCGAGCGCCTCAACGGCGGCCGGGACACGCAGCGCTGGATCGAGGTGCGACTGCCGGACCGCCGCGTGGCCTGGATCCAGAGCGGCGATGTGCGCACGGACCTCCGGCCCCTGAGCCTCGAGGCCTCCCTGACCCTGGCCAGGCGCTTCCTCGGGATCACCTACACCTGGGGCGGCAGCTCCACCTTCGGCTTTGACTGCTCCGGCTTCACCCAGGCGATCTTCCGCACCCGCGGCGTCATCCTGCCCCGGGACGCCAACCTCCAGGCGGAGTGGTCCGGCCTGGCCGCCGTCAGCGACCGGGCGCTGCTCCAGCCCGGGGACCTGCTGTTTTTCGGCAAAGACGCCGCCCACATCACCCACACCGGGATGATCCTGGGTCAGGACCTGTTCATCCACGACACACCCAAGGACCGACCCGTGATCCAGATTTCCCAGCTGAGCGACCCTACCTGGTCCAAGCTCCTGGTGGCCATGCGGAGGCTTAAATGAAGCGGCGGGAACTGTTCCAGGCCATGGCGGCAACTGCCGTCGGCGTCAACCTCATGGGCAGGGAGGTCTTCGACGGGTCTGCCAGCCCCGCGCCGCAGAAGGGCGCAACCTTCACCACCCGCATCCGGCGGCTGGAGCTGCGGCACACCTGGACCACCACCATGTCCTCGAGTGCCACCCGGGACACCCTGCACACCCAGTACGACCGGGACGGGATCACGGGCTACGGCGAGGGAGCGGGCATCGTCCGCTACCAGCAGAGCGCCCTCGGCGGCCAGAAGGCCCTGGAGGCGCTGCTGCCGCTCATCGCGTCGGCGGATCCCTACAGCTACGAGAAGCTGCTGAAGGACCTCGACCGGCGCCTGCCGGGCCAGCGCGCGGCGCTGGCTGCCGTGGACCTAGCCCTCCTGGACTGGCTGGGCAAGCGCCTGGGCGTGCCGGTCTATCGCCTCTTCGGCCTGGATCCCAAGGACACGGCCGTCACCAACATGTCCATCGGCATCGACACGCCAGAGATTACGCGCCAGAAGGTCCGCGAAGCCGAGGACTTCCCCGTCCTCAAGGTGAAGGTCGGCCTGGCCACGGACGAGGCCACGATCGACGCCGTGCGCAGCGTCACGAAGAAGACCCTGCGCGTGGACGCCAATGAGGGCTGGACAAGCAAGGAAGAAGCCGCCCGCAAGATCAACTGGCTGGAGTCCCAGGGGGTGGAGCTCATCGAGCAGCCCCTGCCCGCGCACCTGGTCGAGGAGACCCGCTGGATCCGCAGCCGCGTGCACATCCCCATCTTCGCGGACGAGGCCTGCCACTCTGCCGAGGACATTCCGAAGCTGCGCGAGGCCTTTGACGGCATCGTGGTGAAGCTCGACAAGTCCGGCGGCCTCATCGAGGCCCAGCGCCAGATCCACGTGGCCCGGGCCCTGGGCATGAAGGTCATGCTCGGCTGCATGGTGTCGAGCTCGTGCACGGTCACCGCCGCGGCCCATCTCTCACCGCTGGTGGACTACGCCGACCTGGACGGCCACCTGCTGATCGCCAACGACCCCTACCAGGGCGTCACGGTCCAGAAGGGCAAGCTCATCCTCACGGACGCCCCGGGCCTCGGCCTCCGCCCCGTGCCGGACGCGAAGAACTGATCCACGACAGGGAGTGCTGAATGCGCGTTGGAACCTTGCTGCACCGCCTGTTGGGGATCGTCCTCGGGCTGGCCCTTGGCTTGTCCCTGTCCGCCCGCAACCTGGAGCGGTTCCTGGATGCGCCGCGCCCCCAGGGGGACGGCATCCGGCTGGTGGTGTTCAATCCTACGGTCCACAACATCCGCTGCCTTGCGGCGCTGCGGGAGAAGGGCCTCCTCGAGGTCTCGGGCCTCACCATCGTCGGGGTCTTCCACGACCGGCAGACCGAGAACTTTGAGGCCGCGAAGACTTACACCACGGAGCACGGCTACGGCTGGCTCAAGTTCCACGCGGTCACGGCGGAGCTCAGCGAGCCCGTCCTCTTCAAGCGGAATGCCTGCACCCCCGAGTTCGAAGCCATCCTGGCAAAGGCCGACGGGGTCATCTTCTTCGGCGGCTCGGACATCCCCGCGTCCATCTTCCACCAGAAGACCCACCTGCTCTCCGAGGTGGAGGACCCCTACCGGAACTACCTGGAGCTCTCCGCCATCTTCCACTTCCTTGGCGGTAGCCAGGACAGTAGCAGCAAGGCCCTCCTCGCGGCCCGGCCCGGCTTCCCCGTGCTGGGCATCTGCCTCGGCTTCCAGAGCCTGAACGTCGGCACCGGCGGCACCCTGATCCAGGACATCCGCACGGAGATCTACGGCAAGCAGAGCTTCGAGGACATGGTCGCCTTGGGCGCCGAGCAGTGGCACAACAACCCCTACAAGCGCCTGCAGCCCCTGGACCGACTGATGTCCTACAACTTCCACTCGCTCCAGCTGAAGGGGCCCAGCAAGCTCACGAAGGAGCTGGGCTTCAAGGCCACGGACCACCCCCGGGTGTTGAGCTCGCACCACCAGGCGCTCGGCAAGCTGGGCCAGGGCTGGGTCACCATCGCCACCTCCCGGGACGGCAAAGTGGCCGAGGCCATCGAGCACCGGCAGTTCCCCAACGTGCTCGGCGTCCAGTTCCACCCCGAGCACTACCAGCTGTTTGATCCGGAGTTCCACACCCGCCAGAAGGCCGGAGACACCCCCACCAGCTACTACGAGATCCTCGCTGGCACCCCCCCCAGCCTCGCCTTCAACAAAGCCATCTGGACCTGGTTCAGCACCCGCCTCCAGGCGAGCCACGGCCACTGAGGACAAGTTGGCGGAAGGCGGAGGAGCTGAAGACAGCGGAGAAGGCTGGTCAGACAAAAGGCGCACCCAGGCGGCCCGTGGCAGTCCCGTCGAATCTGTTTTTCATCCCCTTCATCCCCTTCATCCCTTCGGTATTTATCGGTGTTCATCATCGATTAAGGTTTCTTTGCTGGTGCCGGGATCAGGCTGCCGAGGTCTTCTTCGGTGACGACGGGCGCGGGATCGTTCGGGAACATGGTCTGGGCCAGCTGCCGGGTGACCGGGCCGTTCTGGCCGCTGATGGTGATGTTCGCCCGGGCGGTGCCGAGGAGTGCCTGGAGCTGCTCGGCCCTGAGGGGCACCTTGCGCTGGCGGCCCTGCAGACGCTCCTCGGCCATGCCCTGGAAGATCCTGGCCATGAGCTGACCCTGCGCGATGTAGGTCGGCGGGCGGGGCGTCGGCAGCTGCAGCGCGACCTCGGCCCGGATCGTGTCATCGAAGATGGGGTAGTGCGTGCAGAAGTAGCCCACCACATCCGGGCCCGCCGCTTGCGGGAGCTGCTTCGCCAGCAGGCCCAGGTCCCGGCGCACCGCTTCCCGCTTGAGCTTGGCGTCGGCACCGTGCTCGATGAGTTCCACCCAGTTCGCCGGGGCCAGCTGGATGACCTCGATGTGGCGCCCCCCCGGCAGGTTGATGGCGCTCTTCTGGATGAGGCTGTCGATGGTGGGGCCGTTGGCCGTGTACCAGCGGGGCTGCGTGAAGGCCCTGGGTGCCTCCTCCACGAGGGGCGCGGCGTAGAGGCGGGCCAGCTGTCGCGGATAGACCATGGCCCTGACCGTGGCCGGCGTGGCCATGATCAGGAAGGTCGCGGTGGACCGCTGGGCGAGGCTCTCGTCCAGGAGCCGCTTGGCCTCCTTCGCCGAGGCATCAATGATCGAGACCACGGGCTTGACCTGGCCGGGATAGGCCGCGTCCACGGCCTGCCGGATGCGGTCGTACTGGGTCGAGGCCGTGTTGCAGGCGATGAAGACCATGTCCGCCCCCTGCTCGAAGGCCCGCAGCACCCCGGCGCTCCCGAGGGTGGCGATCTGGCCCGGCGTCTTCTCGCCGTAGGGCAGGTTCTTGGTGTCTCCGTAGTGGCGGATGGTGATGGTGGTGTCGTAGTGCTGCAGCAGGGAGGCCGCCGTGACCTCGATGCTCTTGGCGGTCAGGTAGCCGCCAAACCCGGAGTCGAAGGTCGCCACCCGGAGGAGGGGCGTGGCGGGTGGGGCGCTGACCGCCTGGGCAAAAGCGCTCAGGGCCACCAGCGCCGAGGTGGCCGTGGCGAGCAGCAGCCGGCGGAGCCTCAGCGGCACCCGCGCACCCCATTCCAGCGTCTTGTCCAGCCAGCGCATGAGCAACCCCCGAGGAAACGGTGAAGGAGACCAGGTGACGCAAGCTGACCCCTGGCCGGTGGTCAAGATTAGCGGAGCTTCCCGGCTGGCGTGGTCAGGACGTCGAGGAGCGCCGCGGTCTCGGCGTCGGGCTGGCCATCGTAGCGCGTGGGGCGGTATTTCATCTGGAAGTTGGCCAGGACCTGCCGGGTCGTGGGATCCAGGCTCCCGGTGACCGGCAGCGCGAAGCCGTGCTCGACCAGCTTGGTCTGGAACCAGGTGACCTCCGGCAGGCTCGCCTCGTGGTACGCCCGTCGCTCGGCCACTGCCGCACCATCCGGCCAGGGGATGAGGCCCTCGTCCGCCAGCCGCTTCCAGGGAAAGGTGGGACCCGGATCCACCTTGCGGGTGGGCGCGATGTCGCTGTGGCCGAGGATGCGGTCGGGCCGGATCTGATGCCGGGTGACGATGTCCTTGACCAGGGCGATCACGGCATCAATCTGGGCCTTGGGGTAGTCGTGAAAGACAACCCCGTTGGGGCCCTTGATGTCCCCCGCATTCTGGATCTCGATGCCGATGGAGGCGGCATTGAGCTCGGTCTGCCCCTTCCAGGAGCTGCGTCCGGCGTGGTAGGCCCGCTGGCTCTCGTCCACCAGCTGATAGACCTGCACGGGGCTGTCGCGCACCAGGTAGTGGCTGCTCACCGGCCCCTCCGTCAGCAGCTTCATTGAGCCCTCCCAGGTCCCGCCCGTGAAGTGCAGGATGAGGAACTGGGCCCGGCTGTCCTGGCTCTTGGCCCGGTAGCTGTGGTCGATGGCCGATGGCCGGACGCAGCCCAGCGCCGCCAGCAGCAGGAGAAGGCAGGCGAAGGTCCGGGTCATGACTCGAGCTCCTGGAGCAGGGGGCGGGGCGTGCCCGTCAGGGCGCCCAGGGCGAGGCGCGCGGCGGCGTGCTCGCTCCGGCTGACGCGCAGGGCGAAGGCCGTGCCGCTAGGCAGCGCAGCCTGAATCGTCTCGGCGATGAGCGGGTGCAGGGTGGCGGCCCGGCCGCTCAGAGCCACGGGCCGGGGTCCGTAGCGGCTGATCAGGGTCTGGGCCAGCCGCGCCAGCTCCGTGCCCGCCGCGCGCAGGATGTCCCGGGCCGCGGGATCCCGGTCCGCGGCGCGCGCCACGGCCAGGGCCAGGCGGCCGATGTCGCCGCGGTTGCCGCCATACACATGCTTCCGCGTGTGGGCCCAGTCGGAGCCGCCCACCAGGGCGAACAGTTCCTCGGCCAGGGGCGAGCCGTGCCAGGCGCCCGGGTGCTCATCCTCGGCCCGCCAGACGTGACGCAGTCCCTCGCGGGCGATCCAGTAGCCGCCGCCGCCGTCATCGATGAGCACACCGCGGCCGCCCGCGCGGTGGAGCACCCCCTCGGTGTCGAGGTAGGCAGCGACGGAGCCCGTGCCCGCATAGACCAGATAGCCCTGCCCCGGAGCGAAGAGGTCCAGGTAGGTGGTCTCGATGTCGCTGCTCAGGGTGATGGCCTCATCGGGCAGCCCCAGCGGGGCCGCGAGGAGCTGGACGAGCACGTGACTCGTGGCGCCAAGACCCGTCAGGCCCGCATGGACCCGGGCCGGGCGGCCCACGGCCAGCACCGCCTGAGCCAGGGTTTCCAGGGTCGCGGCGACCCCGGCCTGCCCGGGCCCCTGCAGGTCCAGTGCGCTGATGGCGGGCACCTGGCCCTCGGCGACGATGCCCTCCCCAGGACTCGCCAGCGCCCACCGGGTCGCCGTGCCGCCGGCATCGATGCCGAGGGCCAGGAGTCCGGTTGGTTCTGGTGTTCCCTGCTGCATAGGCCGCCCTGTGGCGTCAGTTTCGCGCGTCCGTGACCAGTGTGGGAGGACTTTCCAGGCCGGTGCGGCCCACGGATGACGCAAAGGCCCGGTCGAGCGGGTTCCCCTGGAAGCTGGCGGGGAGCTCGCCCTGCCCGCCCGGCAGGGTGAAGAAGCGCCAGGTCCGGCCGTAGCGGGCCCAGACCGCCAGCAGCAGGTCGGGCTCACCCTGGGTCCGCTCCACGCGCAGCGTCGGGGCTGTCGCGGAGGCCCTCCGGAGGCGCACCACGGGCGCGGCGGGCACCCCACCCGGGAGCCACTCGGCCGCAGGCACCAGGGCGGGGCCGTCGTAGAGCTCCGCGAGGGGTCCCGCGATGCCTCCGTAGTCTTTCTTCAGCGCCACCATGCTGAAGTGGGCATGGCCTGGGCTGCCCGGCCGGAGGCGCGTGCGCTGGATCTGGCCCGTGATCTCGCCGACGGGCCAAGGCTCCGCGGCGCCCAGGCGACTGGTGAAGAGCCCTGGCCAGACCGGTCTGGCCTTGGGGTTCTGGGCGCGCCAGCCATCCAGCAGGGGACCGAAGGGCTGCTCCGGGGCCTCGGTGCGCCAGTAGAGCTGCGGCACGAAGTAGTCCACCCAGCCCTGCTCGAGCCAGCGCTCCGCGTGGGCATAGAGCTCATCGTACTGGCTGAACCCGGCGACGCCCGGGGGCCGCCGGTCCGGCCGGCCAAGGCCGAAGGGGCTCACGCCCACGCGGACCTGGGGCTTCACCCGGTGGACCTCCTGGTAGACGCGCTCGACGAAGCGGTCCACCTGGTCCCGGCGCCAGTCGGCGCGGGCAAGGGTCCCGCCCCGGGCCAGGTAGCCCAGCCAGGGGGCCTCGTCCGGAAAGTCCACCTTGAGCCCCGCGGCGTCCTTGACGGGATAGGGGTAGAAGTAGTCATCGAAGTGCACGCCGTCCACCCCGTAGCGGCGCACGACGTCGAGAATGACCGCGAGCACGTGGTCGGCGGCGGCGGGCTCCGCGGGATCCAGCCAGAGCTGATCGCCGTAGGTCCGGACCAGCTCCGGGTGCTGGCTCGCCATGTGGCTGGGCGCCAGGGGGGCGCGGCCCGAGGCATGCCGGGCCCGGTAGGGGTTGAACCAGGCGTGCAACTCCAGGCCCGCACGGTGGGCCTCCTCGATCCAGAAGGCGAGCGGATCATAGAAGGGCTCCGGCGGCTTGCCCTGGGTGCCCGTGAGGTATTCGGACCAGGGCTCCAGGGCCGAGGCGTACAGCGCGTCGGCGGCGGGCCGGACCTGCAGGATGAGGGTGTTGAGTCCTAGCTCCCGGGCCCGCTGCACCAGGGCGCGGGCCTCGGCCTGCTGGGCCTCGGTGCTCAGCCTCGGGCTGCTGGGCCAGTCGATGTTGGCCACGGTCGCCACCCAGGCGGCACGGAACTCCCGCGGCGCCGGGGGCGGCGTATCGGAGACCCCAGGCAGCACGCCCGGCGTGGGCCGCAGGCAGCCCGCGAGCAAGACCAGCGCGAGTAGGGCCAGCAGGGGCGCGCCGAGGCGGCGCTTCAGGCCTTGATGAACCACTGCTTCCTCCACATCACCACGGCGACCGCGAAGATGGCCAGGTTGAACAGCACCGCGAAGGCCAGCGAGGCGTTGGCGGGAGACAGCGGCAGGGTGGCCAGGGCTCCGAACAGGCTCTCCTTGAGCGTGATCGGTCCAGCGGCACCGGCCACGTGGACGGCCTGCAGCAGCCGGCCGACCAGCCCGGACAGGACGAACAAGGCCAGCGCGTTCATGCCGTAGATCGTGAGGGGCAGACAGACCCGCCGCGCGATCCGGGTGACCGCGGGGCTCGCCTCGTCCAGAAGCGCGTGGAAGGCGCCGAGGAACACCAGGGCCCAACCGGCGGTGAACACGGCGTAGGAAGGGGTCCACAGGTTCTTGTTGATGGGCAGCAGCACCGCGCCCAGGCCCCACCCCAGCGCCAGGAGGACCAGGCCCGCCAGCAGCAGGCCAGCAGCCTTGGGCAGGCGCTGGCCCAGCGCCCGGAGGTAATAGCCCGCCAGGACCCCGAAGAGCAGGCTGGCCGTGGCCGGGAGGGTGCTCACCAGGCCCTCGGGATCCCAGGTCCGGGCGCTGGCCCAGAGGTGCCCGCCCAGCAGCAGGCGGTCCAGCCAGGAGCCGAAGTCCAGGCCCGGCGCCAGCCTCCCCGCGGCCACGAGACCGTCGGCCCCCGGCACGGGCACCAGCAGCATCAGGACGAGGTAGAGGCCGCAGCAGCCGAAGATGCCCGCCAAGGCGGCCCGCCAGCGGCCCCAAAGCACGATGGGCGCCGCCAGCAGGATGGTGAGGGCGATCCGCTGAAGGACCCCGGGGATGCGCAGGGTGGCCAGCTGAAAGCTGGGGATCAGATTGAGCGCCAGGCCGATCAGGAAGATCACCGCCGCACGGCGCGCCAGGGTGCTGAGCAGTGCCCACCGATTGCCGGTCTCCTGGGCCCGGCGGCCCAGAGAGATCGTCATGGCCAGCCCCGCCGCGAAGAGGAAGAACGGGAAGATCAGGTCCGTGAAGGTGCAGCCGTTCCACTCGGCATGAGCCAGGGGCCCATGAATGTATTTCCAGCTGCCCGGATTGTTCACCAGCACCATGCCCGCGATGGCGAAGCCGCGGAAGGCGTCCAGGGAGCCCAGGCGCTGGCCAGTCATGCCGGGCCCCGCCGGCCGAAGGCGGGGTCGATGCGCAGGAAGGCCGTGAGGATGATGGACGGCACCGTCGCGCAGCACACCCAGATGAAGAAGTTCAGGTAGCCCAGCCGCTCCTGGATCCAGCCGCTCGCCATGCCCGGCAGCATCATGCCCAGGGCCATGAAGCCCGTGGCGATGGCGTAGTGCGCGGTCTTGTGGGCGCCGTCCGCGATCATGACCATGAACATGATGTAGG
>Ga0194053_10002496_pt1 | contig 10888 bp, 10 predicted proteins | sample SepL228m_MetaG_FD_161684 | JGI IMG/M metagenome (GOLD analysis project Ga0194053, IMG submission 161684) | Anoxic zone freshwater microbial communities from boreal shield lake in IISD Experimental Lakes Area, Ontario, Canada - Sep2016-L227-8m | ecosystem: Environmental > Aquatic > Freshwater >...
GTGTTTGCTGAATGTACTTATCTGTAATAACCATTGGTGCTAGTTGATTTGCGGAGGTCATGAGTAAAAGCTATAGTAATAAGTATTTGACTAAAATGCTTTTATTACGGAGACTCAGCTCATGACCACAGATGACTTTATCATTGATTTGTTTTGCAGAATAGACGACAAAATGAAAAATAAGCCTAATCATAGCCAATCCGCTTTTTTGCCGAGTGAATTAGTTACGATGGGCATGCTTTTTTCCATTAAAGGCGTAGGGCAACGCGCTTTTTACCGTTGGATAAAGCGTGATTATGCCGATTGGTTTCCGGATTTGCCAGAACGCACTCGTTTATTTCGTCGCTTGAAAACGCATTGGAAATGGGCACAAACTTTCCTTGCCAAACCGAGTTTGCCAGGCATTATTGACACGTATGGTATTGAGCTGATTCACCCAATACGTAAGGGACGAACACCTAAGACATGGATTGCATCAGGCATTTCCAATCATCGCTGGATTGTGGGTTGCAAGCTCTGTTTAACCATCAATCATCTGGGGCAGATTATTGGCTGGGCATGGGCACCTGCAAATGCCCATGATTCTTGGTTTCATCCCATTATTGAAGCCTTTAAAGATACTTCCGTTATATTGGCGGATACCGGATTTCATGCCAAAGAAGGTGATCCTGAAAACATGAAGGTATGTCGACGCGGTATATGGAATTGTAGAATGTTGATAGAAACTGTCAATTCAATGTTGACCGTGGTTTGTCACACCAAAAAAATGCGACACCAAGCCGCCGACTATTTTCAAGCGCATCTTGGTTTTATGGTGGCTGCATTTAATACCTTGATTGAATGGTTCGGTCTTCTTCCTGAAGAAAATGGCTTTGTGCCAATATCTATAGCTGAATTCAATTTATGATTTAAAACTAGCACCAAAGGTTAATAGTGAAAATATTCCAGACAAATCGAATTTTCAAAATCGTCGAGGCATTGATGCTATCACAGGTTCAGGAAACTTTGATATTTCAGAGTGGATGTTATTGCGTCATGTTGATTGGCTTTCAAAAAGAAAAGGTGCAATAGCCGTTTTATGCAAGTATGCCGTTACGCGTAAAGTGATGCGCCAAATAATGAACAGTTACAATCCATTATACTTTGGCCATATATATCCTATTGATGCGAAAGCATACTTTAATGCTTCTGTAGAGGCGTACCTTTTTGTATTAATTACAGGCAGCGGAAATTCTGATTGTGATATTTATGATGGCTTGGATTCGAAAATGCCTTCGCGTGTTATAGGAGCAAGAGCAGGTTTTATCGTAAATGATATAGTGGCCTACGAACAATCAAAGCATTTGTCAGGACAAGATTATAGATATATTTGGCGCTCAGGCATCAAACATGATTGTTCTAAGGTTATGGAATTAGAGCGGACTGATAATGGATTCAAAAATGGTGTTGGTGAATACGTTGATCTTGAAGATGATTACATATACCCGTTATTAAAAAGTTCAGATATTGCAAATGGAAGAACTGAGTTTTATCGAAAAGTAGTTTTAATCACTCAAAAATCTGTCGGAGAAGATACATCGGTCATTCAGACTAGAGCACCTTTAACATGGAAATACCTTTCTGAGCACAAGTCGTTTTTAGAAAAAAGGCAAAGCTCTATTTATAAAAATAAACCACTATACCCGGTTTTTGGTATAGGAGATTACACCTTTAAAAAATGGAAAGTTGCCATATCTGCTCTTTACAAGAAATTAAACTTTAATCTTATTGGCCCGCTAGACGGGAAAATAGTGGCTTTTGATGACACTGTTAATTTTTTGTCTTTTGACACGGAAGATGAAGCAAAATTTGTTTTCTCGTTACTTACGTCAGCTTCCTCATTGAAGTTTCTTAATGCAATAATTTTTTGGGATGAAAAAAGACCAATAACAATAGACATTTTAAGGCGTCTATCACTTAAGGCTGTTGCGGAAGAACTTGGATTTAAAGATACGCACTTGTATTGGGCAGAGTTAAATCAACTTTCTGCAAGTGGTCAATTAGAGCTTGAAATAGCGGAAATTAAATCGCTTTACAAAGCCAAGACATCGCCAGGAGTAACTTATGCGTTACGCAATCGTTGTCGAAAAAGCGGAAAATAACTATTCAGCATACGTGCCGGATTTGCCAGGATGCATTACTACGGGCTATACCGTAGAGGAAACTGAGCGCGAAATTCGTGAAGCAATAGAGTTTCATATCGAAGGGCTGATTGAAGATGGTTTGCCAGTACCACAACCAGCAAGTATCGTTCAATATATAGAAATCGCTGCCGAAGTTGTTATTTGTTACTGGAAGAATTTTAGGGGAAGTTTGGATGATAAAAAAGGCACAAGAATGACATTAATAGACCACTACGCGGTCTTTGGCGACCCCGTTAAACACAGCAAATCACCACGGATTCATAAAATTTTTGCCGAACAAACCGGACAAGTGCTGAAATATAAGGCGCAAGAAGTGCCTGCCGATCAGTTTTCTAAAGCCGTGGCAGCCTTTTTTGCCAATGGCGGCAAGGGCTTAAATTGCACCATTCCATTGAAAGAGCTCGCTTGGGCTTATGCGGATGTTAAAACAGAACGAGCTCTTATGGCAAAAGCGGTTAATACACTGGCGTTACAGCCAGATGGCTCTATTCTTGGTGACAACACCGATGGTCTTGGGTTGGTAGCCGACTTAATGAGTAATCATGGCGTTATTTTGGCAGGAAGCAGGATCTTGATTTTGGGCGCGGGAGGTGCAAGCAGAGGCATCATGGCACCATTGTTTGAGCAATCCGTGCAAGCTATCGTTATCGCTAACCGTACAATTGATAAAGCCATCAATCTGGCGGCAGAATTTCAAAATCAAGGTGCCATCACGGCTTACGGTTTTAACGATTTAAAAGGTCAGCAGTTTGATTTAATTATCAATGCCACATCAACCAGTTTAAGCGGCCAATTACCGCCCTTGCCCGACGCGTTACTCGCAAAAAATGGCGTGTGTTATGACTTGGCGTATAGCAATGAGCCGACTGTTTTTGTTAAATGGGGACAAGAAAACCAGGCGCTAAAAAGCCTGGATGGTCTGGGTATGCTGGTAGAACAAGCGGCTGAAGCTTTTTTTATCTGGCGAGGCATTCGCCCAAAAACCCGACCGGTTATTGAGTTGCTCAACGCAGAAAGAAAGCGGTAAAAAAGCGAATTGACCACGAAAAGCACGAAAGACACGAAAAAAGGGCATCCTTCATAGAAGCCCAAAAGTAGTTGGCACTTTTTTATCATAAAAAATGCCGTTAAGTTGAGCATACAACCGGAGTAAAACCGCTTTAGCTGTTTTTACAGGCAATAGCTGAAGCGATTGCACTCCAGTTTTTTAAGCAACTTGCGCTTAACTTAACGGCATTGGGATGGTATCCGTTAGCATCGAAATTATTTATCTGAAAATCTATATGCACGATCCCAAGTGTCTCTTTAAATCTTTTCGTGTCTTTCGTGCTTTTCGTGGACAACGGCTTTTTTAAATTTATTAATTCCCCTGTTTTAAATGCTCATTTTTCAACTGCACGTAATGTTGTGCTGAATATTCCAAAAACTCTTTTTCGGCTTCTTTTAACGGTCTTACCTGTTTGGCAGGCGAACCAACATATAAATAACCGCTTTCCAGTCTTTTTCCGGGGGCCACCAAAGAACCTGCACCCAGCATGACATAATCTTCGAGAACCGCATCGTCCATGATAATTGCGCCAATGCCAATCAGGCAATAATCGCCTACGGTACAGGCATGTACTACGGCTTTATGTCCAATGGTTACGCCCTTGCCTATGGTTAAGGAATGGCCTTGTGTAGAAAACGGGCCGGCATGAGATACATGCAGTACAGAACCATCTTGAACATTTGTGCCGTCCCCAATTTTTATACTTTCGACATCGCCTCTAATAACGGTGGCAGGCCATATCGATACATCATTGCCCAAAGTCACATCACCAATGACGACAGCACTGTCATCGATATAAACGGACTCGCCAATGACAGGTTGCTTATCGTTAAATTTTCTAATTGACACAATACTTCCTTTATTTTAAAACAAACATGAAAATAAACGGGATATTGACATAAAATCACTTTTTGGGGATAGTTAAAATAATGTTAAATACATTGGCAATGTTAAAAAACGACAAATCACTCTGATTTTAAAGGTACAGCATGACGGTCATACAAGGAAACGGCTTTGTTGCCGAGATAATTCGTTCTTCCAAAAGAAAAACCTCAGCCATCAAAATACAAAAAGGCAAGGTATTTGTTATGGTTCCCGAGCAGTTAAGCCGCGCAGTGATTGAATCTTTAGTGACTGAAAAGACCCGCTGGATAAAAGAAAAACTGGCTATCCAGAAAGAAATTATTGCCATTAAACCGAAAGAATTTATTTCGGGTGAAGCCTTTTCTTGTCTGGATAAAAGTCACCCGTTAAAAATTGAATCAGGTCTTTATCCGGCAATTAAACTACATCAAGATGAATTAGTGGTTTCAGTCAGGGATAAGGCGGCAGACAACGCCCAAGCTATCAAGCAATTACTCGTTAAATGGTTTAAGCAGCGAGCTGAATCGGTATTGAGAGACAAGACCGAGCATTATTCCAGAATGATTGGTGTTAATGCTTCATCCGTTACCATTAAATCATTTAAAGCAAGATGGGGAAGTTGTAGCGTTACAGCAGGCATTCAATATAACTGGAAAATTATTATCGCGCCTGACCGCATAGTTAATTATGTGGTCATTCACGAGTTATGCCATATCTTGCACCACAACCATTCGCCTGCTTTCTGGAAAGCCGTTGAACGGTATTGTCATGATTACCGCGACTGTGGTGCCTGGTTAAAAAGCAATGGTACCCGTTTGGATATTTAAAATCTATACCGTGGCAACTCAAACCTTACCGTTTGGGCTAAATGATGTCAGCGCAATGATCAAAAAAATGATCAGCAGTATTGGCCAGAAAAAAGGCACGACAATGGCAATCCCCAGTAATGCAACAAAGGCGGCCGCCATAAACAGGAATACACCGACACCTAAAAACAACAAGACGATCAGCACCCCCGTGATGAGCATAATCACTAAAAATGACGGAATAGCGGCAAGGTGAATCAACGAATTGGCAACCGGTGCGCCGTTCATCATGATGCTAAATTGACCAACGTCAGGATGAAATAAATAGCTAAAAATCGCAATCACCAGTCCCACTATCAGTACTTTTGTTATCAGTTTGGTTTTATCGGGGTGTTCCATAAATCACCTTTATTACAAAGATTGAGTGTTGGTTAAAAAATTGACGGCAAGCTGCTCGCAGCCATTAAAAAATAGAACGCGGAGGAAGGCGGGTTTGGCTGCCATTTTCTTATTGCTTATTGCGTGCCGGCAAGGTGAAATAAAAAGTGGTGCCTTTCCCCGGTCGGCTATTAAAATGCAAATACCCTTCATGGGCTTCGATGAGTGAGCGACTGATGGAAAGCCCCATGCCCATGCCCTCTGACTTGGTGGTGAAAAAAGGCATTAATATTTTTTCTTGCTGTTCTTCATCAATTCCCGATCCATTATCCTTTATTCTGACTTGTATGCTATTGTTGGAAGTCAATTCAGTCTGGATGCTTAAGCGGCGTTCCTGGTTTGAAGGGGAGTTTTGCAAGGCATCAATACTATTTCGGATCAGGTTTATGATGACCTGTTCAATTTGTACCTGATCGACATTGACAGACGGCAGATGCTCTTCAAGTTCAAAGGCTAGCGTTATGTTATTTTCTTTAAGCTCATCAACACACAGGCCGGCCGCGTTATTAATCAACGTATTAATGTCAGTGATTGAATGTTGTGTGGTATGGGATTTAACAAATTCCCTCATGCGATGAATTATCCTGCCCGCTCTTAACGCTTGTTGCTGGGTTTTATGCAAAATTTCCGAGAGCTTTTCCAGATCAAGCTTTTCAGCTTTAATAAGGTTTAAACTGACTTGCGTATAGGTGGTAACAGCAGTCAGGGGCTGGTTAACTTCATGGGCAATGCCTGAAGCCATTTCTCCCATCAGTCCCAGACGGGTGACATGGGCAAGTTGGTTTAGATGTTCCTTGTCTTGTTGTTCCTGACGTTTGCGTAAACTGACATCTCGAACAATAGTCGTAAAATAGTGCGTATTGTCGATTGAATACTCAGCTATGGACAGATCCAGCGGCACCACTGAGCCATTTTTATGAAGACCGTCAATTTCCTGAATTTGACTGCTTGCTTGAAGGGTATCAAGGAGGTTGAAATGTGCCAGTGGTATGAGATTGCTAATGCCGCGCCCCACCAGTTCTTCTGGTTCATAGCCAAAAATAGTTTCTACGGCGGCATTGGCGGCCACAATATTGTTGGACATATCAACGGTAATAATACCCTCTACCGATGCATTAAAAATGGAGTCGAGTTTGGCTTCCATTAGTTTGCGTTCGGTAATGTCGGTAATGAAGCCGTGCCAGAGTATGGCACCGTCCGCTTCCCGCTCTGGTAAGGCGTTGCCGAACAGCCAGCGTAAAGTACCGTCATCAAATTTGACCCGAAATTCATGGTGCCACGGAGTTAAGTCTTGTGCGGATTTTTGAATGGAAGCGTTGACGCCGTCGAGATCGTCCGGGTGAAGAAGTGTAAATACTTTGGACGCATCTTTGCGGACTTCTTCCGGGCTCATTCGGAATATATCCTGAATGCCTTCACTGGCAAAAGGCAAGCAGGAGCTGCCATCGGGATGTAAACGATATTGGTAAACCATTCCCGGCACCCGACCGGCAATTTTCTGGAGGCTGTCGAAAGCTTCTTGCTGGGCCTGTTGCGCTATTTTTCTTTGTTCTATTTCTGCTTGCAGTTGCTTGGCAGTGGGTAAGGACAAGGCTTGGGGAACAATCCACAGCATTAATGCAGCGGTGACAATCGAGATAATGGCTGTAATAGCTTTAAGCAAGCCATCCAGCCAATATAAAGGTATCCATATCGTAATGGCTGACAGTAAATGAGTGGTGCCGCAAGCGATAATAAATCCCGCAAACAGGATGCCCAGCCACGGATACTGCATATCTTTACGTTGCCGGATAAAATAGACAATAGTAAAAGGAATGGAATAATAAGCAAGTGTAATCAGTATATCCGAGCTGACGTGTAGCCAAAGTAATACAGGGCTCCACGACAGACAATAGCCATGAGGAATAAGGTCTTTAATACCCAAAAGATCAATCAGTGCTTGCATGTGTAAGTTGAATTGGCGGCTTATTAATAGTTGGTTTACAATGAATTCGTTAAGGAAATTTTTATAACAATAAATCAAGAGGTAATTTCATGAAAATGCTCGTTAAGTTAGTCGCTATGTTGGCACTGGTTTCTTTAAGTCAGGCAAGTTTAGCAGCTGATCCTGTTGAAAATAAACCTGAAATGACAATGGATCATGCCATGGATGAATCAAAAATGATGGAACATTTAAAAATGAGGCAGGAAGAGATTTTAAAGATGCATGATCTTTCCAATAAAATTCTTGCAGAAACTGATCCAAAGAAACAGCAAGCCTTAAAAGATCAACAGCTTGAACTGATTAAAGCCGATCATATTAAAATGATGTCCATGCATCATTCAAAAATGATGAATATGGCTAAATAAACAGTTAAGTAGTCTCAACGAAGACCTGAAGGACACGACAAAAAAATGTCGTGTCCTTTATTTTTTCGCAGTGTACACATTTTTTATTGACAATGCGAAACATTAGTCGATATATGCTATTAATCTACGGTTTTCAGATTGTACTTTCTTACCCGGTAGCGTAGTGTTTCTCGAGTTGCACCTAGCGCTCTGGCGGCTCCGGTCAGATTGTTATCGGCTCGTTCCAGTGCGGTTTTAATGATAAACCGATCCATATCATCCAGTGCCATACTGCCATCCAAAGGTAAAAAAATACCTTGTTCACTCGATTTTGCTTGAGAGTGGCTATCGAACCCTGCAAGGCGTTGATCACGATCACTTAAGCCTGCCTGGGAATGCTCTCCCGGCAATTGCAGCCATTGTCCCGGAAAGGTTGCACCGTCAGAAAATAATACACAGCGTTCAATAACATTGCGTAACTCCCTGACATTACCCGGCCAGTGATGCGCTTTAAGCTTGTTCCATACTTCATCAGGAATATCTTTTACTTGCCGTCCTGCTTTGGCATTGTATTCAGCAACAAATAGCGGCACCAGCTCATCAAGATCTTCAACGGCTTCACGCAGTGGCGGCAAAATCACTTTAAACACGCTTAAGCGATGATATAAATCAGCGCGAAAACTACCCGCCTGTGCCATTTGTTCAAGATCACGGTTACTGGCCGCAACTATCTGCACATCAACACTGATCTCTTTTTCGCCGCCCAAGCGCCGCACTTTATGATCCTCGATGGCTTTAAGCAACTTGGCTTGTAAATCCAGCGGCATTTCACCGATTTCATCCATAAACAAGGTGCCGCCATCGGCTTGTTCCAACAAACCGCGATGACGTCCCGACGCGCCGGTAAAGGCGCCGGGCTCATGACCAAATAACTCGGATTCCAATAGTTCTCGCGGCAATGCGGCACAATTGACTTCAATCATAGGTTGTTGGGCGCGAGGGCCGCCGTAGTGCAGGATACGTGCGGTCAAACCCTTGCCGGTGCCGCTTTCGCCGCCGATAATCAAGGCGCTGAACGGAACTTGCGTTAGTTTTGCCAGTAAAAGCCTGATTTCTTGCGCTTGCTGGCTATGCCCCAAATAGGCGTCCGGCGAGTAACGCCGATGACCTTGTTTGGTTTGATCAATAACCCGGCGCTGAATAGATGCGCTACGCGTGGCACTGGTCACTACCAGGTCGAGACGTTCCAAATCACAGGGTTTTTCCAGAAAATCATAAGCACCCAGACGCAGCGCCCTGACTGAATCGGGCACGCTGCCGTAACCGGTTAAAAACAACCATTCGGCATAGCTGACATGTTTTTTCATCGCCTCCATAAAGTCCAGCGCGTTACCATCCGGCAAGTTCATATCCGAGAGTATCAGTAGCGGTTCTATGCGATTTTTAAGCAGTAACGTTTTGGCTTTCTCTAATGTGTCAGCCAGTACGACATCCCAGCCTTGTGCCCGGTAGTGACGAGAAAGCTCGGTACCCAGCAGTTTTTCATCTTCAATGATGAGGAGTGTTTCTATCATAATTTATTTCCAGACAAGCATTCTTTTGGTAATAGCACGGTAACACAAGCGCCATGTGGTTGTTGGTTACCCAGTTTAATGGTTCCACCGACGTCTTTGACAAAACGCTGTACCATTGCCAAGCCCAGGCCTGTGCCGCCCTGACGACTGGTGCGGAAGGGGCGTATGCCATAGTTAAGCAGGTCTTGGGAAAAACCGGGGCCGTTGTCAAAGACATCAATGCGTAAGCCGTGGGCTTCAATGCGTGCTTTGATGCGGATTAAGCCGGGATTGCCTTCCAGGGCATCGGCGGCATTCAGTATCAAATTTAATAAAGCCTGACGGATGCCGCTCTCGGGCAAATGTACCGGTAAGGTGTTTGGCGTATCACAGTTCAGCTCGATGGCTTCGGTGATTTGGTAACGGGTTAAGGTAAGCAAATCGCGAATGAGTGTGGCCATATCAAAATCAGTCGCTGTTTCAGGCGAATGACGGCTTTGATCGAGCATATCGTTTAGCAATCTCGCCAAGCGCTTTAGTTCGCTACTAATCAAATCCATTCTTTCGCACTGGTTTTGATCATCAATTTCACGGCGTAAATTGTTAAAAGCCATCTGAATGCCTGCCAGTGGATTACGTATTTCATGGGCTAATTCTGCAGCAACTTCACCAATGGCCGCCAAGCGTTCAGCTCTTGCCAGGCTATATTGTTGTTCCAAAAGAGCTTGGGTGGCTAATCTGACTTCCCGTTGTAAAGATTGCGCAAACAAGTGCTTGGCTTCTTCCAGTTCGGCGAGATGTATCACCAACGCGTTATAACTGTTAAAAACCGGAAATAGCAAAGGATCCAGATGATCTGTGGTTATCGGTGTGTAGTTTTCTTCAGTCAGCCGTTCCAATAACTGCCTCAGGTCATTCAGCGGATGCAAAATTCGATAGTTTAAAAACAGCATCGCGCCTAATAATATCAAGGTAAAAGTAACCAAAGCGATGTACAGTTCGGTTTGGGTATCAAAGTTGATGTCTTCCAGTAATTTTTCCCGCCGCAAGCCTTCTTCATCCAGTGTCTGGCTCATGACTTCAAGAGCCTGTATCAAGCGGGCATTTTTTTCTGACTTGTCCAGCTTGTTCACATTAGCGAGAAGACTGCCGACCGTTTCCAGGCTTTCTTTGGTAGCCGGTAATAAATAGCGATTGTCAGCTATTAACGTCTGCATTTCATTCAGGGTTTTAGTCAATACGACGGGTTGGGAATCGGGAACGGTTTCGGTCACATAGCCAATTAAGGATTGCTGTAAACCCACCGATACATTTTGAATGCGATGGGAATAGTTCACGTAGGATAGAACCGTTTCAAAATGATGCAGGTTGCGCCAGATCATGCCGCCAAGAATGGCCAGCGCCAACAGCAACAACCCCAAGAACGCCAAGGCACGAATTTTTGCGGGTCGATAAAAAATTGAGGTCATGAGATTTCTTTTGAGCGGCTAGGTGAAGATAGTTGGCAAGTCTTACTGATGCCTGGAGCCATGAATGATCGGTCACTCATTTTGGTTACGGGATGTCCGTTGAAGAATTTTTCAGATAAAGCGCTTTATAAGCGGCAACCGGCTTTGCAAAATTACCATTTGCTTCAATCAAGGCATGCAGATCGGCTGCTATTAGTTT
>Ga0194053_10002498_pt1 | contig 10887 bp, 8 predicted proteins | sample SepL228m_MetaG_FD_161684 | JGI IMG/M metagenome (GOLD analysis project Ga0194053, IMG submission 161684) | Anoxic zone freshwater microbial communities from boreal shield lake in IISD Experimental Lakes Area, Ontario, Canada - Sep2016-L227-8m | ecosystem: Environmental > Aquatic > Freshwater >...
CCAGGGATCAGATGGGCCTGACGACCTGGAAGAAAGCGCCGAAAGGGAAAATCCTCAAACCCGATGTGTCGGTGGCAAAAAACTACCTGACGGAAAAGGAAATCAAATCGCTGGATCGGCTGGTGACGATGTACCTCGACTATGCCGAAAGCCAGGCGGAGCGGAACATCCCGATGACGATGAAGGACTGGGCGGACAAGCTCAACGCCTTCCTAACGTTTAACGAGCGGGATATCCTAGATAATCCCGGCAAGGTCAGTCAGGAGGTTGCCAAAGCGTTTGCCGAGAGCGAGTTCGAGAAGTACCGGATCGTGCAGGACCGTTTATTCGAGTCCGACTTCGACCGCCATATCTGTAAACTCTTGGAGGAAGGCGGAGAAAAGGGATGAACGAAGCTGAAGCTCGAGCCGAGCATATTGACCCTGCGCTGAAAGCCGCTGGCAGGGGACGTGATTGAGCTTCTCGACAAGCAGAGGACCGACTTGTCGGCTGCATGTCTACTGCGGGTAGATCCGGCGATCAATCAGTGGTGTCGTCGGCAAGGGTCGAGGATGAACGGACCGAACTCTTGAGGAGAAAGATCAGCCTTTGGCCCTACGTGAAATATCGCCGCGTCTTCATCAAAGACACTGCCGAAAGCATTGTACAGATGAAAAGAGTTATCAGAACCCTCAGAAGCCTGGAGCACAGCCATGATCGCTATAAACACAAATCCTGCGAGGGTAGTAGCGCTCAGCTTAGGATGCTCGACTCTGGGAAGCCCCAAGAGGTCTTTGCTCAGGTCGTCTCGAGCGCACCATATAAACAAGAGGTCATCCGAAATATGCGACGCTCAAGATAGGAACGAGCCCCACTCGCGAGAAAAGCATTCGCACTCATCCGTCGAAGTCATTTGGATCTTTCCAGTCTCTTGAGGAAAGGGTCATGACGTCGGTTCGATTAGTCTGGCACCAGACTCAATTAGCTTCCTTGTTCAAGGCAGAAAACCTTCGTGCAGATACGTCAGCCCGAAAGTCAGAGGGAACGATTTTACAGAGTTCATGCCGACATCTTCAAAAAGGGTGAAAAGTTCGTCCGGATGCAAGAAATCTTGGATCGAATCCGGTAGATAGCGATAGGCTTTCAGATCCCCTGAGATTACTCCCCCGAGAAAAGGTATCACATGGTTGAGATACCAGGTAAAAAACCGTCTTAACCTCAGGTTTCTCGGAAAGGTCATTTCAAGAACGATGATTTTCCCGCCCGGTTTCACTACCCTGGCCATTTCAGCGAGAGCCCTGCGTCCAGCACCCTATGAACTTCTCTGGGAATACGGGTTACGGCAAAACGCCTCCAGGAAACATCCCTCCTTCCGGACATGATATGGTTGAGCAGGTCATAATGTGGGGTTATGGTTCTGAAGATTCGCTTGACAGAGCTGATTCGCTCTTCATCGCTCCATTTAGCTAGAGGTTTGAGTTGTAGAGTCGGTTCCATGGACTAAAAGTTTTCTCCAATAGTTAAAATGTTTCATATTAGCGAGGATTTGTACCATAACTTGACACCGTAGTCCAGCACCTGTTAAGAAGTTATGTGATTGTTATTCAATGAACTTCTCCCAGCGCTGTGGGAAGAATAGAAAAAAGAGGTCTTCAGATGAAGCTGCGCCGCTTGGTTGTCAACCCGGATCTTCCTGAGGAACTGCAGGTTCTTAGAACCGTAGGAATGAACCTTTGGTACACCTGGAATCCCGATGTCAGTCGCCTTTTCCAAGCCCTTGACCCGGATCTCTGGGAAGAATGCGGACACAACCCCATACTTTTGCTCGCAACTTTGTCACCGGAAAGGAAAAAGGAGATCCTGAGGGATGTATCTCTTGTGGATGCCATTTCGGAAATCGAGAAGGCGTTCGAGGAATATGTCAACAATCCGCGCAATTATTCATTTAATCTTGAAAGACCTATTGATTACAGGATCGCATATTTCAGCATGGAATACGGAATGTCGGAGTGTCTGCCCATCTATTCGGGAGGGCTGGGGATGCTGTCGGGTGACCACCTCAAGAGCGCATCGAACCTATGTTTTCCACTTATTGGGATGGGGCTTCTCTATCAAAAAGGGTATTTTAAACAGTACTTGAACATAGATGGCTGGCAGCAGGAATCTTATCCGGACAATGACTTTTATAATCTACCCATTTCATCTGTGAACGACGGTACTGGAAAACAAGCGTGCTTTGATCTGGAACTTGATGGAAAAACTGTAAAAATATTAATATGGAAAATTCAGGTAGGGCGTGTCCCCCTTTATCTTCTTGATACCAGTCACCCGACAAATTCAGAAAGCGCAAGGAGAATAACTGCGGAACTTTACGGCGGAGATCTTGAAATGCGCATTCAGCAGGAGATTGTTCTGGGAATAGGCGGTGCGAGAGCTTTTCACCTGCTGGGACTCTGGCCGGTAGTTTACCATTTGAACGAAGGACATGCTGCATTTGCTGCGCTGGAACGGATCCGCCAGTCTATGACAACTTATAGAGTTACCTTCGACGTAGCCATGGAAGCGGTGGCGGCCTCGACGGTCTTCACGACTCACACCCCGGTTCCTGCAGGCATTGACATGTTCCCTCCCGACCTGGTGGAACGTTATTTTAGAAAGTACATGGAATCTCTCGGCATGACTGTGAAAGATCTTTTGGACTTGGGTCGGCAAGACCCGAGTGACAGGACTTCCTCTTTGTCCATGGCCGTACTTGCGTTGCGTCTTTCCAGGGGTGTCAATGCCGTGAGCAAGCTCCACAGCCGCGTGTCGAAAAAGATGTGGAGAAGTCTCTGGCCGCACCTGGACGAAGAGGACATACCTATAGGGTATGTGACCAACGGCGTGCATATACCTTCGTATCTTTCCAAAGAGATGTCGGACCTATTTGCCCGTTACTTGGGAGAAGAGTGGGTAGAGGAACCGGATAACGAGAAGATTTGGTTGCGTGTGCACAATATTCCCCAAGCACAGCTTTGGGGGGTTCACGAAACAAGGCGGGAACGTCTTGTAGCCTTTTGTCGCAGACGCCTCGTAAAGCAAATGAAATCTGGAGGGGGTGCTGGTTTAAATTTTAGGCGGGCTATTGAGTTTCTTAATCCCGAAGCTCTGACCATCGTGTTCGCCCGAAGGTTTGCTCCTTACAAGAGGGCTGGTCTCCTGTTCTCTGATCCAGACCGCCTATTGAGGATAATGTCCGACAAACGCCGACCGGTCCAGTTCATTTTTTCCGGAAAGGCCCACCCCAAGGATCTGCTGGGCAAAGAGTTGATAAAACAGGTAGTGCACCAGTCGCGATCCGAGGGGTTCCGCCGAAATCTAGTCTTTTTGGAAAACTACGACATCAGTATAGCCAGATTCCTGGTTCAAGGTGCGGATGTTTGGCTCAATACCCCGATAAGGCCTAACGAAGCCTGTGGAACGTCCGGAATGAAGGCTGCGGCTAACGGTGCTCTGAATCTGAGCATACTTGACGGGTGGTGGCCTGAAGCTTACGACGGCACCAACGGATGGGCCATAGGAAGTGAGGTGGAATACGAGGATGTGGCATACCAGGACAAGACTGATGCCGACAGCCTCTATGACCTTCTAGAAAACGAGTTGATACCTCTATTTTTTGATCGAGGCCCCGACGGCCTACCCCACGCGTGGATCGAAATGATGAAAAATAGTATGGCAAAGATCTGTGGCCGGTTTAATTCGCATCGAATGATTGAAGAGTACATGGAGGATTATTATGTGCAGGCCGGCCTGGCGCATCAAATTTTGGGTGAAAACAAGCTTGCCCGGGCCCGGGAACTCAGGGACTGGAAACAGAAGACACGATCGCTGTGGAAAGACGTCAAAGTCTTAGACGTTTCGTTGCCGAAAGGTGATCGTCTCGCCCTGGGAGAAGATTTGGACGTCACAGCTTCTATAAGGCTGGGAGGATTGGAAGCTGACGAAGTTATTGTTGACCTTTGCCACGGAATCATTGCCCAGGATTCCGATAAAATGATCGACCGCAACATCACGGCCATGGAAAGTTCGGATAAATTATCGGATGGAGTTTATTGTTTCAAGGGGACAATACCTTGCGAAGAGACCGGAGTATATGCTTACAGCATCCGTGTGCTTCCCTTTCATCCTTATCTTTTTAATCTTCTCTCGATGAACCTGATCACGTGGGGCTAATACCGATACTTTTGCCAATTTTGTGGAGTAGTGGAATGAAAAGAAGCCTCATGAACGATAATCGGCGTTGATGGTGACGTACTCTTCCGACAGGTCTGTTGTGAGCATAACGGCCTCCCCCTTGCCGGTTTTCAAGTCAAGGAGCACGGAGAATTCATGAGCTTTCATCACCTCGTGTGCTGCAGACTCCCAGTCGCCCTGGACCAGGACACCCTGCCTCACAATGGGAACGTTGCCAATGAACAAATCAATACGATCGGGCTCAAATAGCACTCCTGCACGGCCCGCGCTACAGATGATTCTTCCCCAGTTGGGATCCTCTCCATGAAAAGCGCTCTTCACTAAGGGAGATTCCGCGATTGCGCGTGCCATAAGTCTCGCAGAATCCTCGTCCGGCGCTCCGCACACTTGTACTTCAACGGCCTTGGTCGCACCCTCACCGTCCAGGACGATCTGACGTGCCAGATCCGTACATGCACGATCCAGCATAGAGGAAAAAATCTCCCGATCTTCACGCCCCGGTCCCAATTCAAGCGCGTCAGGCGCTCCCCCTGCCAGCACCACCAAGGTGTCATTGGTGCTGGTGTCCCCGTCCACGGTAATGGAATTGAAACTCTTGCTGTTGGCATACAGAATGCTTTCCCTGAGGAAAGAAACCTCAACCCTGATATCCGTCAGAATCAAGGCCAGCATGGTGGCCATATTGGGAGCTATCATGCCAGCCCCTTTGGCCATTCCCAGAATCCGGAAAGGGCCGTTGGAAGTCCAGCCGTCGAGGCAGACAGTTTTGGGCCTGGTGTCTGTTGTCATCATGGCTGTTGCGACATCCCCAAAAGAGCCGCGGTCCACTCCAAGGACGAGTTCGGGAATGCGTTGAAGCATACGTTCTTTGGGTAAAGGGTTTCCAATGACACCGGTGGACATTGGAATGACGAGTTCAGGGTTAGTTCCCAAATGGTGGGCTACGGCCAGGTTAAGGTCCAGTGCATCCTGCCTTCCACCATCCCCCGTGTAGGCATTTGCATTTCCTGAGTTAATGAGCACGGCCCTACACAGACCTTTTTCCAAACATCTTCTGGTGATCTCTACAGGTGCCGCACACACGAGATTGGTCGTGGTAACTCCTGCTGCAACAGCAGGAACCTCGGCGGCTACAAGGCCCAAATCAAGCCTGTCGGAATCAGCATGTTTAATTCCCGCTGCTATAGCGCTGAACTTGAATCCTTTGATCCAATTTGTCTGTATATCCAATTCTTCTACTCCAAATCGTTTAGAAAGTTGACCCCCAGGCTCCGCAGGTCTTGAATAAGTTGTGCTCGGCCTGTGAATACCACACCGTTCATTCCTGCACTGATAGCTCCCTCTACGTTTTCCCGCAGGTCATCGATGAACACCGCACAGGACGGATCGATGCCGAACATCTTTATCGCTTTCTCATAGAATGCTAATGAAGGCTTCATTACCCCCAGATCGAAAGACAGGGCCGCACCGCGAAAAAAAGTCACTCGGGGAAAGTGTTGGATTATCCATTCATAATGAGCTTTGCAGGTATTGGATAACAGCCAGGTGCAATAATGACTCGACAGGAATTCACCGAGCGAGACCATTTCATCGTCCATCCAAAAGATGTCACACCAGATTCTGCGAAAACTATCGAAAGTCAGGTCAACTCCAAGTATGCTCGACATCCGCATCTGGAAATCCTCAAAGTCAATCTCTCCAATTTCCATTGCGAGAACGTGTTGGTGAAAAAGATCCTTGAAAGTTTCCTCGTCTTCAGACAAGAGCTTTCCAAATCTTTGAGGCAACATTGGAAGTAAACGGGAAAAGGCTTTACCCCAATCAAACGGCACAAGCACGTTTCCAAGATCAAACAGAATGTCGGTGATGTTGTTATGGTCTTTTCGCATGGGCGAGAAGTTAATTCATTGAGAAGTACAAACAATCATGTCTTACTGTGCTCATGCTCCTCAGGTTCACATTTTTCAGAAATTCCATTACGGACACGATCTTCCTGGCGGGCGACGATACTATGCTCACACTCCTGTGCGAAATTCATGACCACTTCGTGTAGCGTCATAGCCGACTCGTGGGCCTTTTTTCTTAACATGGCCCAAAAATCGTCCAGCCTGGGAAAAGTTTCTTTTGTGAGCGTCAGGACGAGAGTGTTTCCACATTTGCAGTGCCTGTACATCATCGTAAAGGGTTTATGCATAACCTCACTGCAGTCTTCCAAACAATGTCCCTTCGCAACCGTGTCCAAGACGTATTCCGGAAAACTGCCGTAATTTTTCCCACAGGTTCTGCAAATCTTTGGAAACAGTTTTTCATCGTCGTGAAGCAGGGCAAATAGCTCAATAAACTCCGTCAAATTGGAACCTGGTTTATTGTGGTTGGGTTCTCCACAGAAGGTGCAATCCTCCATGGAACCTCCTGTCAGGAAGCTGGACCAATCCTCTGCACAGTTTTACTCGCAATCCGTTTAACAGGATCGTAAGCAATCACCTGCAGGATTATCCGCTCCGAGTCTTAAGCCATAATTCGATTCGATCGCGTGAAAAGAAAAAAGCCACGAGAGCCGCAAGGCACACAAAGGACACTATCGCCAGTAGTGCCCAATTCTCGTCGAAAACCGCCTCACCGCCGAAGCTTAACATTACAGTTCCCGGGATTCGGCCCAGTGTGCACACCAAGACGAATGTGACGAACCCCATGGGACTGAGACCAAGCATATATGAAAGGATATCCTTTGGGAAGCCGGGAATGGTGAAAAGGATCAGTGTCACGAAAGTTCCTCGGCGTTCTGTCAGGAAGTGAAACTTGTCCAGTAATTTCCGGCTTACAACAAGTTTGACGATAGGCAGACCCACAATCCTAGCCGCGAGAAAAGCCACTACGGAACCCACGGTTAGCCCTATGGACGAATAGACCAGGTTAGGCAAGGCCCCAAATATGAATCCGCCTACCGCTCCGGTAAGCTCCCCTGGAATCGGAGCGATCACCACCTGGAAGGCCTGAATGGAAATAAAGGCTATGGGGGCCCAGGAACCCCAGCTTTCAACATAAATCCTAAGGCTTTCGCGGCTCTTGAAGATCTCCCATATTGTTTCACAGAGCGAGGCAAAACGGCCGGATATTCCCAGGAGCACGCCAATGATTCCCAAACAAGTGATGAGGATCAAGGCAATGACGAGTTGTTTCTTATCGTCTTTGTTGTTAAAATCCACTAATTTACTCCTGGTTGGGGAGCTGACGTCAAGTTAGGGTCCCATCCTAACTCTGAGGACAGGCTCTGTAAGATCTCATCTTCCATTCTTTTTATAAGGGTTTGGAATGTCTTAGAATTAACTGCCGAAACCCCTACTCCGTCATAACGAGCACAAATATTGATAAAGGTTTCCCCATCTACCAGGTCCTGCTTGTTAAAAACCCTTAACATGGGTATCGAATTCAGGTTGAGCCTTTCGAGAAGCCTTTCCACAGCAGCCAACTGGTTTTCAAAAGCAGGATTCGAGCAGTCGATTACATGGAGCAATAAGTCAGCGTCGACAAGTTCGTCGAGGGTGGCAGAAAACGCTGCGACAAGTGTTTCCGGAAGGTCCTGTAGGAATCCCACCGTGTCGGTGATGATGACTTCCGTCTCTCTGGGAAATCTCAGCCTGCGACTGGTGGGGTCAAGCGTTGCAAACAGCTTGTCTTCCGACAGGACATCAGACTTTGTAAGATTGTTCAGAAGTGTCGATTTTCCAGCATTTGTATATCCCACGATAGATATAACCGGGATATTTCGTCTGTTGCGTAACTGACGCCTAAGAGTACGGCGCCGTCCAAGTTGCTCGATCTGTTTTTCAAGCAGGCCAATTCGGCTGTGAATACGTCGCCTATCGATTTCCAGGCGCGTTTCGCCGGGCCCCCGCCCGCCGATACCCCCGGTGAGGCGTGACAGGGCGTCATCCTTTTCTCCAAGTCTCGGCAGCGCATATTTGAGTTGGGCAAGTTCGACCTGTATCTTCCCTTCCCTGGTCTTGGCTCTCTGGGCAAAGATGTCTAAAATGAGCTGGGACCGATCAATAACCTTCAGGTCAGTAAAATCTGCGATAGCCTTTACTTGCGCAGGACTCAGTTCCCTATCGAAAACCATTATTCCCACACCCTTTTGGAGGGCATCAATGACTATTTCTCTCAATTTTCCCTTGCCCACGACAAAATGGGGATCCGCTGACTCTCTTCGCTGCACAGCAGTGCCTGCAACTTCCAATCCGCTGGAAAGGGCGAGATCCGTCAATTCTGTGAGCGATTGTTCAATCTCCCAGTCTTTCCCTGAAGTTTTCCCAACCAAATAGGACCTCTCGCACGCGTCTCCGGTCGAACGGCCACTTACTGAGCGAGAAATTTCATCCTCAAGGGATTTTATAAAAAAAGTGAAGTCAAGGTCTAGTTGCGAGGGATGAATGGGATCCAGCAGTTGCCACACCTTACCTACAGGATTATCCGGGAGTAAGTGGGCTATCCGCATTAGCGTCGGTAATCCGTTTTGATCGACTCCAATTGAAGCAACCAAGTCCAGACGCAACAAAGCCAGGTCGGAAAGATCTTCCTGACTCAGCAGTTCATCCTTGAGATGGGTATGGACCAGGCGCAGACCGCGCAGCCGTCCCACGCCAACACGCCAACCGCTCAGCTTGGGGATGAGAATCGAGCGTGCGTCTCCCACCAGGACCTTGTAAACCTTCCCTTGGCGATCGATCAGGATTCCTATTTGGCGCCTGATCTCAGACGATAATTCAGTAAGGCTGCGAGAGACCTCATGAGTGACTACGCGCTCATGCGGCATTCGCCGAATAGCCAATCGTTCCAAACGGTTTCGCTGGGAAGGCTTCAGGCCCAGAATCGACCCGAAAACCACGCTCAATTTCTATCCTCTCCGATTCCTACAAATTTCTGTTTATCGAATGGAAGTGCCTTCTGTTGACGGAAGTTGGTATGAGTTATTCTTTGTCTCCTTCGGGAAGAATCTTCACCATTGCGCATTTTTCCGGATCCAAATACTTGCGGGCTACTTTCAGGACGTCCTTTGCTTTTACTTCTCCAATTTTTCTAATGTACTCGGCATCGTAATCATATCCTAGGCCATAAATCGTGTTTAAGGCCGCATTCTCTGCTCTAGACCAGGAACTCTGCAAAGCTATGAGGTGATTTCCAACCAAGTTCGTAATGGAATGATTGAGTTCCTCCTCGGCTACCGGATCGGATCTTACACGGTCAATCTCCCGGAAGAGACCACTGACGGCACGATCGGCTTTGGGAACATCGCAGGCCATATAAAAGGCGAACATTCCGGGATCCAGGCCGGGTCGGACAAAAGATGCTACAGTGTACGCTAGAGATTCTTTGTCTCTGAGTTCCAGAAATAGTCGGCCACCTTGTCCGGAAAGGATGTTGTTAAGGACTTCAAGGGGATAGCGGTCAGGATCGGAAAGAGTCGTAGTCCCGAATCCGATTGCTATGTGCGCTTTAGCCCGTGGTATTCTCACAATATTTTCTACGACTTTTTCCAGGGGCTTCTCTGCCGGTACATCGGGGGCATCCAGCTTCTTGGAAGGCATCTTTCCAAATAATCCGTCTATGAGCTGCATTGTCTTTTGGGGATCAAAATCTCCTACGGCGGTGATGACGGTGTTGGATGGAACCGCGTAGCGGCGGTAAGTCAGCTTAAGATCATCAGGCGTAAATCCGGATACCGTTGACAGGGTCCCTTCTTTGTTGAACCCGTAGGGATTGTTCCTGAAAAGTGTCTTACTCAAAATGTTTACGGCAAAGGACACAGGACGGTCCGGCTCGGTCCTTATGCGGTTGATAATCAGTCCTTTCTCTCTCTCAAACTCCTCAACAGGAAAGGTTGGATCAGAGTGAAGGGTCGCGAGAAGGTTAAGGCCTTCATCCAAATGGCGGCTGAAGAAGCTTGCCGACAGACCGAAAGAATCATAACCGGAGAAACCTGCAAGCCTTCCTCCCATGTCTTCTACCTTTCGTGAAATTTCCACCTCTGCCATCTTGCCGGCGCCCTTGTTAATCATCTGGGCAATAAAATTCATTATGCCCTCGTTTTCTCTGTTTTCGAAGCGCTTTCCGCCAAGATGTACGATTCTGAATGAAACAACGGGATTGGAGTCGTCCGGGGCGAGTATCACCCGGATCCCATTGGACAGAGTTTGTGTGATAACCTTTTGTGAGGATTTTCCTTCGGTTGACGGGGGTTTCGAGACCGTCCCGTATGAACTTATTAAGGCTGCAAGAGATTCCATGCGGAGTTCTTCAGCCTCGCCTTCAGGTACGAGAGCAGTGATTGTTACATTAGGAGCAAAAAGATATTTCTTCACTGTCGAGGATATTTGTTCCGGGGTCACCACCTGGTTGAGAGAAAGATATTTGTCCTCGTATCCCGCGTCCCCAAGGTCTGCCTGATAGTTGCCGATGCTCCTTGCTGTTCCTTGAACAGTTTCTCGGGCATAGATGTGTTGAGATTCGATATATGTCTTGGCCCGTTCAAGTTCTTCAAGGTTCGGGGGTTCCTTGGCCAAGAGGGCCAACTCGTCCATGACGGCCCTGGTAACCGCTTCTAGGTTTTTAGAGTCTAAGGTAGAGGAAATAACCATGAGCCCAGGTTCTTTCGGCGTCAGGGCAAAAGCCGAGATG
>Ga0194053_10002499_pt1 | contig 10884 bp, 7 predicted proteins | sample SepL228m_MetaG_FD_161684 | JGI IMG/M metagenome (GOLD analysis project Ga0194053, IMG submission 161684) | Anoxic zone freshwater microbial communities from boreal shield lake in IISD Experimental Lakes Area, Ontario, Canada - Sep2016-L227-8m | ecosystem: Environmental > Aquatic > Freshwater >...
GAGAAAACCAACAAGTGCGCCTGCCCGATTCAGGCAATGGCAGACCTATTTCTCTGTTATCTCCGTTTCCTCCTGTTCAATCCCAAACCCATGAATCAACAGGAGCAAACGGAGATAACGGAGAAGGGAAAACAGAAATTGAAGGGGGGAAGGCGGTGGCAGGGCGGTGGTTGAACCGGGAACGGAGAAAACCAACAAGTGCGCCTGCCCGATTCAGGCAATGGCAGACCTATTTCTCCGTTATCTCCGTTTCCTCCTGTTCAATCCCAAACCCGTGAATCAACAGGAGGAAACGGAGATAACGGAGAAGGGAAAACAGAAATTGAAGGGGGGAGGCGGTGGCAGGGCGGTGGTTGAACAGGGAACGGAGAAAACCAACAAGTGCGCCTGCCCGATTCAGGCAATGGCAGACCTATTTCTCTGTTATCTCCGTTTCCTCCTGTTCAATCCCAAACCCATGAATCAACAGGAGCAAACGGAGATAACGGAGAAGGAAAAACAGAAATTGAAGGGGGGAAGGCGGTGGCAGGGCGGGTTTAAGAAATCGTAGCCGCCGACGGGAGCCGGCGCTGATTTCTGTAATTGAGGAAAAGTGCGCCGACTGCCGTCGGCGGCTACAAATTTGTGGGTTCTTGAATCCGCCCTGACTTGTGAAAGCGCCAATCACAGCTTTGACCTTGTTCTCGCCGCAGCGCGTGTTATGATGCAAGTAATTATAACCTTGTTTATGGCAACAGAATACAGGAGCCCGTTTCGGCGGGCGAAACAGCGGTTGCGGGATCTCCTGGTCGCGGGCTTATGGGTTGCTGCGGCAGCGGACGGTTTGGCGTCAACGCTGACGGTTACCAGTGTCAATGACAGCGGCGTGGGCTCGCTGCGGCAGGCAATCCTCAATGCCAACGACAACCCCGGTCTCGACACGATCGTGTTTCAAATCCCCGGCACCGGCCTCCACACCATCGTCATGCTCGCCGCCTTGCCCACCATCGCGGATGCCGTGGTGATCGACGGCACGACCCAGCCGGGCTACAGTAACAAGCCGGTGATTGAACTCAACGGCGCCAACCTGGCAAGTGTCGATGGCTTGCGGCTCTCGGCGGGAGGCAGCACGATTCGAGGCTTGACGATCAACCGCTGCGGCGGGACCGGCATTCACGTGCAGGCACCCGGGGGAACCAACTTCATCGAGGGCAATTTCATCGGCACAGACGCCACCGGCACCCTGGCCCAGGGCAATGGCCAGTCAGCCGCTTCGTCGGGTGGCTTGTGGATCGACGGTTCCTCCGGCAACTGGATTGGCGGGGCGGATCCGACCAACCGCAACCTGATTTCCGGCAATAGCGGTCCCGGCGTGTTCCTGCAAAACTGCACCGGCAATACCGTCCAGGGCAACATCATCGGCACGTCCGTCTCCGGGACGGCGGCGCTGGGCAACAGCAACAACGGCATCACCCTCTACAACGCTCCCGGAAACCTGGTCGGCGGCACGGCGGCGGCGACGCGGAACCTCATCTCCGGGAACGGCGGCAGCGGCGTTTACCTGATCGGCTCGACCACCACGGGCAACCTGGTCCAGGGCAATTACGTCGGCACCGACACCAACGGGACCGCGGCCATTGCCAACGCCGGCGACGGTGTCACGGTCAATGGCGCTGCGGGCAATACCATCGGCGGCACGAATGCCGGCGCGGGGAACCTCCTCTCGGGCAACCGCCAGGGCGGAGTGGGTTTGAAAAATGCCGGGGCCAACGGCAACCTGGTTCAGGGCAATTTCATCGGCACGACCGCCTCGGGTAAGCTGGCCCTGCCGAACCTATTGTCCGGGACTACGATTTTCGGCGGGAACAATAATCTGATCGGCGGGACAACCGCGGCGGCGCGCAACATCATCTCAGCCAACAAGCTCTCCGGCCTCTTTATCACGACCAACAGCGTGGGGAACCTGGTGCAGGGCAACTTCATTGGCGTGGACGTGACAGGCACCAATGCGCTGGGAAATACGATGGATGGCATTTCGATCGATAGCGCCAGCTCGAACACGATTGGCGGAACCACCGCTGACGCGCGCAACATTATCTCGGGCAATAGCAACGGCATCGAGATCTATAACGCCACCGCAACCGGCAACTCGGTTTTAGGCAACTACATCGGCCCGTCGCTCTCAGGGCAGTCTGCTTTGGGCAACAGGCTGTGCGGGCTGCGTATCCTGTCGTCCGGCAACACGGTCGGCGGCAGCGCGGAGGGCGCGGGCAACCTGATTTCCGGCAATGGCCAGGACGGCATCCTGTTGGAGGGACCCAGCGCGGCGAACAATGTGGTGCAGGGCAATTTTATTGGAACTGCGGCCAGCGGGACGAGCGCCCTGGGCAACGGACGAGCGGGGGTCAACGTCTCCGGGGCGCCGAGAAACACCATCGGGGGAACGACCGCCGGCGCGGGCAACTTGCTCTCCGCCAACGGCGATGCCGGCATTGACCTGCTCGCCAGCGGCGCCACCGGAAACCTGATCCTGGGCAACAAGATCGGAACGGATGTCACCGGCACGCTGGCCCTGGGCAACACTTACGAGGGGATTTATGCCGCCGGCGCGGCCAGCAACACGATTGGCGGCGCGGTTTTGGGCGCGGGCAATCTTGTCTCCGGCAACAGAACCCGCGGTATCTGGCTGACCAACGCCTCCTGGAATGTGATCCAAGGCAATCTGATCGGGACCATGATCGACGGGATCAGCAGGCTGGCCAATACCTATCACGGCGTGGAATGTGAAGCGGGCGCAGGCAACACCACGATTGGTGGCAATGAAGCCGCGGGCAACCGGATTGCGTTCGCGTCGGGCATTTACGCCGGCGTCCGCATCCGGGACCGCAGCACCAACAACGCGATCCTGGGCAATGCCATTTTCTCCAACGGCGCGCTCGGCATCGACCTGTCGAGCACCGTCGGCGTCAATCCGAACATTCCGTGCAACACAGGCTCGGGGGCCAACATGGCCCAGAACTACCCGATTCTGGCGCAAGCGGTCAGTGGTGCGGGCACCGGGGTTCGCGGCACGCTCAACAGCCGGCCCAACCGCGCGTTCCTGCTCCAGTTTTTTGCCAATCCCGCCTGTGACAGCACCGGGTACGGCGAGGGGCAGGTTTACCTCGGGCAGACGACGGTGGTGACCGGCAACAACTGCAACGTGGGTTTTGTGGCCAATCTCCCGGGTTCAATCCCGGTGGGCTATTTCGTCACCGCCACCGCGACCGACAGCGCCAACAACACTTCCGAATTCTCCGCCTGTGTGCCGGTGGGGCCGGCGCCGGCGCTCAAAATCGGGCCGACCACCAATCAACAGGTGAACATTGCCTGGGCCAATACCACCACAGGCTTTGTGCTCAATCAAACTGAGAGCCTTTCCCCTCCCATCCAATGGACGACGGTGACCAACAGCCCGGTCGTGACCAACGGTCAATTCGTCGTCACGCTATCGACCACCACGGGCAGCCGCTTTTACGTGTTGCGCTTTGAGTAGCCCGCCACTGAAGACAGAAATATTAAAGACAGAAATATTAAAGACAGAGATATTGAAGACAGGAGTATTTATGACAGGAATATTTATGACAGGGAAATGGCGTTTCTTTTCATTTCTGACGTTTCGGTTTCGTTGCGGCTTCGCGGCACTCCTGGGCATTGTCCTGCTGCTATGCGCGGCGTCTCCCGCTTTTGGTGGGGCCTCGATGCAAACCATTCTGACCAATGGTCCGGTCTCGAACCGGGTCAATATCGCGGTGCTCTCGGAGAGCTACACCACCAATGAGCTCACGCAGTTTTCCCTGGATGCAACCAACGCGGTCAACGCGCTGTTGTCCCACCCACCGTATCAGGAATACCGAAGCTATTTCAACGCGTTCGCCATCAAGGTCGCATCCAGCCAATCGGGCTCCAGTCACCCGGCCAGCGGCATTTATCACAACACTTACTTCAACAGCACCTTTGACGCGATTTCGGATTACTACATCACGATTCCGGCCGGCAGTACAGGCCAAGGCAGGGTTGATGCGCTGCTGCAGACGTTCATGCCTGACTGTCAGCTCCCGATTTTGCTGGTGAATGACCGCACCCAAGGCGGGTCAGATGGCTCTGACAAGACGGCCATTGCCTCGACGGCGGCTTTGTCGTCCGAGTTTCTGCCTGATGCGCCGGGAATGCTGACGCATGAAGCCAGCCATGTGCTGGCCAACCTGGGAGACGAATACACCACGCCTTACCCGGGCTTTCCCAACACGGAAGAGCCGAACACCACCCAGCAAACCAATCGCGCGCTGATCAAATGGAAAGCCTGGATTGACACCAACACGCCCGTTCCAACGCCCAAAAGCGTGGGCGACGGTGTGGTTGGGCTATTCGAGGGGGCGCATTACCACGAGACCAACTGGTATCGCCCGCAACTCAATTGCGCCATGCGCTCGCTCGGAGTGCCTTTCTGCGCCGTCTGCAGCGAAGCCTTGGTGCTGGCCATCTATCAGCAGGTCCGCCCGGTCGATGGTTTTTCCCCCGCCAGCACCAACCTTAGCGTTACCAACAGCCAGGCGGCAACCTTCAGCCTCACGCTGCTGCAGCCCTCGAGCCACAACCTGAGCGTGCAATGGTACACGAACAACACGACGGTCGCGGGTGCGACCAACCCCGTCTTCGCGCTCCTGCCCCAATCGCTGGGCAACGGCACCAACCTCGTCAGCGCCGTCGTGCGCGACAACACCGCGCTGGTGCGCACCGATCCCACGAACCTTCTCAGCCAGACCGTCAGATGGAAGCTCAACGTGAGCATTCCGCAGTTGCGGTTGGATTCTGCGCGGTGGCTGCCGGGTGGGAAATTCGCTTTCCGGGTGGTGGGCAATGCGCCCCAGGGCTTTTCCATCTGGGGCGCCACGAACCTGGCGGGCTGGATTCCGCTGAGCACAAACTCGCTCGTGGCGGGTCAGTTCTGGTACACCAACTCCAGCGCCGCAACCTTTCCCCAGCGGTTCTACCGCGCGGTTACCCCGCCCTGAGAACCTGACAAAGGTTCTTATGCAGCCACTGGTTCTGACTGGTTCGCGAATCGTTCTCCTCACTGTTCTGCTCGCCGGCTACGGTTGCGGCGCGCGGCCCGAAACCGCGGCCTCCTCGCAACCCACCAACCGCCCGGATTTAGGCCTTCCCCCTGCCCTTCGCATCCGCGAGCCCGCGGTAGCGGGTCTGTTCTATCCCGCTGACGCCGCCGCGCTGTCCAAGGCGCTCGACAAGTTGCTGAAAGCCGCGCCAGACCATCGCGTCACGGGTCTCAAAGGACTGGTCTGCCCGCACGCCGGCTACGAGTATTCCGGTCCCACCGCCGCCATCGCTTACCAGGCGCTGACCGGGTGCGACGCGCAAACCGTCATCGTCATGGGGCCCAGCCATTATGCGTGGTTCAAGGGCACGTCCATCCCCGATGCGGAGGCGTATCGGACTCCGCTGGGGCTGGTGCCGATCTCGGAGAAGGCGAAGAGGCTGGCGGCGTCCGCGCCGTTTGTCATCGAGCCTCGGTGCCAGGTGCAGCGGCCGTCGTGGTCGGGGCAGGGACCGAAGCCCGCGCCCGAGCCTGGCCAGGACACGCCCGAGACCTGGGAACATTCGGTCGAGGTCCAGGTGCCATTCCTGCAGAAAGTGCTGAAGAACTTCAAGCTGCTGCCGGTGGTGGTCGGCGAGGCGGACCCGGAACAGATCGCCAGGGTTTTGGCCGGCACGCTGGATGACAAAACAGTTGTTGTCGCCAGTTCGGATTTGAGTCATTATCACCCATACAGTGCCGCAAAAGATCTGGATGGCCGTTGCGTCAAAGCGATCTGCGACGGCGACATTGACCAGATGAAAACTCAGGAAGCGTGCGGCAAACTGCCGATCTTGGCGCTCATGCACCTGGCCCGGCTCAAGGGTTGGAAGGCGCAATTGCTCGATTACCGCAACAGTGGCGATGCCACCGGCGATAAAGACCGGGTCGTAGGTTACACGGCCGTCGGCTTCTATGCGCCCGCGTCAGAGAGCCTGGCGGCGCCGGAGCGCAAACTTCTGCTCGAACTTGCCCGCAAGAGCCTCAAGAGCGCAGCGGCCAATGCCAGCCCGCCCGAGGTTGCCGCCAAAGATTTGCCCCCGAAACTGACCGAACCAAAAGCGTGCTTTGTCACGCTGACCAGGGGCGGGGCGCTGCGCGGCTGCATCGGCCATCTCACGGCTCTCGAACCGCTTTACCAGGCGGTCATCGACAACGCCCGCAGTGCGGCGCTGCGCGACTCCCGTTTCCCGACCGTCCAACCCGACGAAGTGGACAAGCTCAAGATCGAAATCAGCGTGCTGACCGAACCCCAACCGGTCGCGTTCAGTTCGCCGGACGATCTCCTGAGCAAATTGCATGCCCCGGAGGACGGCGTGCTGCTGCACATCGGCCCGCGCACGGCGACCTTTCTGCCCCAGGTCTGGTCGCAGCTTCCAGACAAGGTCGATTTCCTGAATCACCTGGCGCAGAAAGCCGGCTGCGAATCCGCGGCGTGGCGCGGCACGGGAGTGACGGTGTCGGTTTATCATGTCGAGTGTTTTGAGGAAGCGGAAGAGCGAAGACCGAAATCTGAAATCCGAAGACTGAAATCCGAAGCTCGAAACCCGAAATCCGAAGACTGAAATCCGAAGACTGAAATCCGAAATCCGAAATCCGAAATCCCAAGGCGGATGTGGGGCTGGTGCGGTTATGGAGTGCGGCGGCAAGTGAAGGGCGGCGGCGATTTTCCTGGGAACCTCATTACGATAAGTGAGCGGCATCCATCAACGCCAACGGCTTATACGGGTTAGCGTCGGCGCCTTGGGCGTTTCGTGCGTGATGACGCAACTGGCGCTGATGCGCGAGTTGTTGGGGGCGTTCTCCGGTAATGAAATGGTCCTGGGAGTGGCGCTCGGACTGTGGCTCCTGTTGATGGGAGTGGGAACCTGGCTCGGGCGCGCCTCGGAGAAGCTGCGCAACCCGCTTGGTGCGCTGGCGGTGGTCCAGATTCTGGTGGCCCTTCTGCCGCTGGTCCAAGTGTTCCTCCTGCGAACGTTGCGCAACGTCGTTTTCATCCGGGGCGCGGCGGTGGGTGTCACTGAAACCGTTGTCGCCACTCTGGTTCTGTTGCTGCCGTACTGTGTGACCGCCGGCTACGCGTTGACGTTGGCGTGCTCGATCCTCGCGCGCGAGGAAGGCCCGTCCGGCATTGGCCACGCCTACGTCGCGGACAGCCTCGGCAGCATCCTTGGCGGCATTCTGTTCAGCTTCGTATTCATCCGGTTCCTCGATCATATCGCCATCCTGGTCTGTCCGGCGCTGTTAAACCTGTTGCTGGCCGCAGCGCTGGGCCACAGGGCCTGGCGAGTTTGCACGGTTGCGCTGGCTCTGGGGGTCGGGCTAATTGCCGCAATGCTGCTGACCGACCTCGACAGCCTCTCCACCCGCCTGCAATATCCGCGACAGCACGTCGTGGCTTGCGGCAACTCGCCTTACGGCAAGCTCATCGTCACGGAATCGGACGGCCAGTTTGATTTCATCGAGAACGGCGTGCCGCTGACCTCGACCCGAGATGACCAGCACGTCGAGGAGACTGTGCATTATGGCATGGCGCAGCGACCTGATGCGCGCAAGGTGCTGCTCGTCTCCGGCGGTATCTCCGGCACCGCCCGGGAAATCCTCAAATACGATGCCGCTGCCGTTGACTACGTCGAGTTGGACCCGCTGATCCTGGCCTTCGGCAGGAAATATCTGCCGCAGAGCCTGGCGGACCGCCGCATCCGGGTCATCAACACCGATGGCCGCTTGTTCATCCAGCAGGCGATAGTAGGGCAGGCGTCTCGCCTGCCCACCGGGCGTCTTGCTCGCGAACCCAACTCCGCCGGGACGACCGCTGGTGCCGGCGAGACGCCGGCCCTGCCCCCCGACAGGTACGATGTCGCCATCATCGATGTTCCAGCCCCCGCGACCGCGCAGCTCAACCGGTTTTACACCGTGGAGTTTCTGGCGGAGATCAAACGCGTGCTGGCCAGGGATGGAGTGGTGTCCCTGGCGCTGGGCCAATATGAGAATTATGTCAGCCCGGACCTGGCGCGAATGCTCTCCTCTGCCTATTCTTCACTGAGGCAAACCTTTCGACACGTGCTGGTCATCCCTGGCAGCCGGGTCTTCTTCCTCGCCTCGGATGGCCCGCTCTTTGCCGACATCGCCGCCCGCCTGGAACAGCGCCACATCCAAACCAAACTGGTCAACCGGCATTACCTCGACGCGATGTTGACTGCCGACCGGATGGCGGACCTCGCTGGCGCCACCGCGCAACCGGCCGCGCTGAATCGGGACTTCAGCCCGGTCCTCTACTATTACCACCTGCGTCACTGGATGAGCCAGTTCAACTTCCGGTTCGGCCCGCTGCAAGTGGCGCTGGTCGTTCTGCTCGGCTTCTACCTGGTCCGATTGCGCGGCGGTGCGTTCGTCCTGTTTGCGTCGGGCTTTGCCGCGTCCGCCCTCGAGATCGTGCTGCTGCTGGCCTTCCAGGTTCTGTGCGGTTCGCTTTATCATCAAGTTGGGGTGATCGTAACCGTCTTCATGCTCGGCCTGGCCCTCGGCGCGTGGCTGATCAATCGGCTGACTCATTTGGCGGAAACCGGGCTGGTACTTTTGGCCTGGGCCATCGCTGCCTACGCGGTGCTTCTCCCGTTGGCGTTGCCGCTGCTGAATCGCATGGGCGGCATCGGCCCATCGCTTTTTGCCATCAAATCCATCATCGTGCTGCTGACCTTGACGCTGGCCCTGCTGGTGGGCATGCAGTTCCCGCTGGCCAACCAACTCGAATTCGACGGCACCGTCCGAGGCGCGTCGCGACTTTATACCGCGGATTTCGTCGGGGCGTCCCTGGGCGCATTGCTGACGTGTATCCTCCTGATCCCGACAATCGGCGTGACCGGTGTTTGCCTGCTGACTGGGGCGCTGAATCTGCTGGGGGTCGGGATCATCCGATTTCGAAAGACTGTGCTATGAACAAGCTCAATTTCATCCTGCTCAAAGCGGTCCGCTGGAGCGGTTGGCCTCTGCTGCCGCTGCTGCTCCTGTTTCTGCTGACCGGCTACATCATGGACGGACGTTACGGACTCAGCAAACTGCTGGACGAGAAATCCGCGCTCACATTCCACCGCATGCTCCACCTGCCGCTGATCATCCTCGTGCTGCTGCACAGCCTGCCGGCGACCTACCTGGCCTTGCAACGATGGGGCTGGATCAAACGCCGCGATTCCGGCAGCCCGCGTGATTAACCCCTGTCACAGTCCGTAGTTTGCCGCCGGCCAGGTCGAGTCCACGTAAATGGGGATGACCAGACTGGCACCCCAGTAGTTGGTGTCGCTGCAACTGGGCACCACGTATTCACTGAGACCCACGGGACTGTTCGCGGAGTTCTCGTAGTCGCAGGTGTATCCCAGCCGGGTCCAAGGCCAACTGTTATCGAGATTGGTGGCGGCGTAGCCGCGTGAGTCGTAAGTGGCCTTGAACCAGGCGGCGTAGCCCGGTGAAACCCCTTGCAACGCATTGGCTGCCAGATAGGGGCTCGTTTCTTCGGGTGCCAGTCCGCAAGAGGGAGAATGGGTGTCCGGGCTGACCGCCGGTCGGAAAAGATATTTCGGGTCCACATAAAACTCCGCCACTCCGTAGGAGCCCGGGCGGGGCGGCAGGCCAAGGGCCATTTCCATGCGCAACGTCCGGTTGGTTCCAGTGTAACTGGTCAGAAGCTGCCGCACATCGGGATATAAAGTGACCCAGGTTTCTCCCGACCAACCGTTGCTCATGGTGTGCGCGCCGGGCGTCAGCAGATTGTTCCATACCCAACTGCCAGTGAATTTCATGGTCGCGACGCGAATCCACCGGTTGGTGGTGCCATCCACCCAGTTGGTGAACGTGCGCCAATCGGTTCCCGGTGTGTTGGTGGCCACGGGCCGCAGTCGGGTGGAAATCTCGTTCGGCAGCGCCACCGCGGCACTTAGCAAAGCGTTTGAATACCGCGCATAGCACTCGGCGCTGTCCGTTACTTCCGGGTACGCATTGCCTTTGACCCGGTAGAACATCGGCACCGGAACTGTGAACACGGATTGGGTGCCCTGGATGTCTCGCAGTTGGCTCCAGTCGTTCGTCCATGCCGCGCCGGGCGCCAATGACGACGACCACTGGACCTCGTAAACGCCATTGGTCAGTCCATTGGCCCAACTCAAAGTGCCGTTGCCTGAAAAAGCGGTGATCTCCTGGGCCGCGAGGCCGCCGCTCAGCAGGAGGCCCATGCCCCAAAGAATAACTTTAGCAATCATAATCCACAATTGAATCGAAAACGTGACACCGCCAGCAGCTACGGACGGACCAGACCGTGCAAATAATATTCGGAAACCGTTCAAAAATATGGCTCTTCGCTCTTGTTGTCACCTTGATTTTGAAAACATTCAATCGGTGGTGCGCATCTTAGATTTTTCGGAGCGAGGACAGGGGCGCAAGACAGAATTGGTCGAAGCCTGCGATATCATGGGAGATGGGGTTTTGGGCTGATGAACCCAGGGCGTTGCCCTGGGCTGGTATGAATGACGCCCTTGGCGTCTCCCACATGTCGCCTCTCCCACATGTCGCCTCTCCCACCTTGCACTTCCGCTCGACCTTGGTTAGATATTGCTCTCGAAGAATTCTGTCCTGCGACTCACTAACTCACCGACCGCGCCGGCTCCTTGCTCCCATCCGACCGACCAACAGGCCCGTCGCCTCCTTATGCTCCTGGAGGGCCAATGCCTGCAGGACAAATAGCTCAACTGTCTAATCAACTCCCCCTAAAAGAAATCTGT
>Ga0194053_10002502_pt1 | contig 10878 bp, 9 predicted proteins | sample SepL228m_MetaG_FD_161684 | JGI IMG/M metagenome (GOLD analysis project Ga0194053, IMG submission 161684) | Anoxic zone freshwater microbial communities from boreal shield lake in IISD Experimental Lakes Area, Ontario, Canada - Sep2016-L227-8m | ecosystem: Environmental > Aquatic > Freshwater >...
GGATTGAGTGGCAATTTCGGAATACCCAGCGCCCCAGCGGAGCATAAAACCGGTGGGACCAATGACTAGCCATCCAGTGCTCATCCAGCGGGTTCGGGCCAAACACACAGATGTTTACGGGCACCCGAAACATTTTCCCCAAGAGCACCGCAACGGCCCCGGTGAAGAACGGATCTTGTGCCTGAATGAGACTGACCTTCCGCTTGCGCAAAATGGAGCGGCCAATGTGCAGCATCCGGAAAAAGCAGTCGGCAAAACAGAACGCATTGGCCGGGATCACCTTGAAATGAGGCGTCAACTGAAGCGGCTTGAGGCGGTGCTGCCGGTAGGAACTCGTGACCACGATATAGTCATCGAGGTGCTCGGAATAACTCATCATCCGTTGATAATCCTCGGCCCCTTTCCCTTCCCACAAGCTGCGGGTCGAGCCAAACGAAAGCACTGAAAGTCCGTTCATTGCAGATTCCCCCTTGTTATCGGCAACGACTGCCGGGCTGGATGAATGGCGCCAAGCAGAATCGCTTCGGTCGCTCCAACCATGGAATCGAATCCGAATGGGCCGGTCAATTTCGCCGAGGCGCCCGCGACCAGTCTCTTCGCAAGGCCCGGCTCGTTCCAAAGCCGATTTACGGCGACCCGGAGCGCTTCTGTATCCCCAGCAGGCACGAGCAGGCCACTTGATCCATCTTCAACCACCTCGGGGGTGCCGCCCACGGCAGTGGCGATCACCGGCAAGCAGGCGGACATCGCTTCGAGCACGACATGGGGCAACCCTTCATAAGACGAATTCAAAACAAACGCATCGGCCTGTTGCAGGTATCCCCGAACCGACGCATGCGGCACGTCGCCAAGGAGCCGCAAGCGATCTGCCACGCCGCAAGACTGGGCAATCAGCTCCAATTCCCTCCGCATCGAGCCGTCTCCGGCAATCACCAGGCGTGTCTCCGGGCACCTGGCCAAAAGTTGAATCAACCCGTCCAACCCTTTCCATGGCACAAGTCGGCAAACGGTGATCAGCGTCTTCCCGCTCCAGGGTGGAAGTTGCTCCACCATCGGCTCGGCGGAATTCCCCGGCACCACCGCGTTGTAAATCACCGCGACGCGCTGAGCATCGATTCCCCAGCCGCTCACGAGTTTCTGCAAATATCGGCTTGGAACGATGACCTGGGTGGCAAGCTTCAGCGGCACGCTTCGGATCGCATCAATAAGATGCAAGAGCGGTCGTTTTGCGCAGGTCTGATACTCGTCGATGGTGCCCCGGAACCAGCCGCGTCCGACCGCGCGCTCCCAAGCGTAGTCCCCGACGATCTTGTGAACAGCGGGCCGCCCCGCGAGGAGGGCTGCGAGCGCCGATTCCGCCCCGAGCCCGTTCACGTAAATCAGCTCGTTGCGGCGGGCGCCGCTCCAAATCGCCGCGACCGTTTTCAAAACGCGCCACGGCCAAAAGAGGCCCCGGCGAATCCGAGTCACGCGAAAGGGGTAATCGATATCGGGGTGATCCACGCGATCGCTCAGGCAAATGACCTCGACCCGGTGCCCGCGTTCCACAAGCGCCGAGGCGATCCGCGGAACATAGCTGGCCGGGCCGCCCCGGTCCGGCGGAAAAATTCCTGTGACAATAAGGAGGTTCATACCTTCGTTGGCACAAGCATGGGGGGCTCGGTCAGACCGCGCGCGCCAATCCCTACGCCCTATTGGAGGACGCAGGGACTTTCCGCCATTCCTGGCCGACTTGTATTCGGTTCCCGCCTTGCCTTTCGGCTGTCCCGTTTTGGCAGTAATAGAATCGGAAGCGCCGCCGAGGGCCGCAGAGGACTGCCGCGCTATGGGACGCGCGCAACCTGTATGCTCGCGCCTTTGAGAACGCTCCGCAGAAACCAGCAGTTCGCGAGTCACCGCAAACCCAAGTTTCTCAAAACCTTAAGTTAACGCCCATGCGACGAGCGTTCGCTCCCTAACCGCCTCGACAACCAAATGGGCTGCGGTCTGGAAGTCGATGCGGCCGGTGTTGAGGATCAGACTATAATTGAGCGGGTCGTCGATCGCGGTGTCGAAATACCGTTGCACGTACCGCCTTCTGGCCCGGTCGGTTTTGCCCACGAACTCAAGCGCGGCCCCGTGGTCCATCCCGTGGAGGGATTCCATCTCGCGCACCCTCGCCTCCTTGGGTGCCACCAAACGAACATGAACGGCATGCGGAAACCTGGCGGTAATAATGTTGGCGCCCCTTCCCACGAGGATCACGTTTCCGAGCCGCGCCAGGTTGAGAATAGTCTGGGTGGTGTGCTGAACCAGCGTCCACGAGGAAGGGTGCAGCCCGAGGAGTTCTTCCACGGCATCTTTGATGTCGGGCTTTACGTCTTCAGGCATAAACCGTTGCAGCGTCTTCGGCAGATCGTGATCCTCAATCACCCGCTCAACGAGGTTGCGATCAAAGACCGTCCAAGGGGGTGCTTCTTCCCGCTCTACCTCCTGGTTCAACAATTTCGCGATCAGCCCCGCGATCGTCACTCCGCCGGCTCCCGCCTCGCGGGAAATCGTGATCACCGGGCGCAGCTTTTTTCGCTGGGGTATGCCACTGCGGCCTTGCGCTGCAATATAGGCTCTACATGGATCAAACGGTGCGATTTTCATAGCGGCATCCCTCCCAATCATAACGTGTCAGCCCCCGTCGGCTGTCGGCATTGTTTTTTCCTCCACGTCGCTGCATTGTAGATAGAACCAGTCGAAAAGCCCAATCATGAGCGAGCCCGAACCAATGCCTCAATCCGTCGAGTCCTCCCCGGAACCCGTCCACCGGCGGCGTCCGCGCTATTCGGGAAAGAACCCGCGCCGATTTGATGAGAAATACAAGGAACGCAATCCGGAGGTCTACCCGGAGACCATCGCCAAGGTGATGGCGTCCGGCAAGACGCCGGCAGGCACGCATCGGCCCATCATGGTCCGGGAAATCCTCCGGGCGCTCGATCCCAAGCCTGGGGAAACTGCGGCCGATTGCACGCTCGGCTACGGCGGACACACCCGGGAGATCCTCGCTCGCATCCAGGCGGGAGGCCGAATGATCGGACTCGACGCCGATCCTTTGGAACTGCCCCGGACCGAGCGCCGGCTCCGCGAACTCGGTTTCGGACCGGAACTCTTCACGGCGCACCGGAGCAATTTTGCCGGCCTGCCTAAAGTCCTTGCGACCGAAGGCATGGCGGGCGTTGATCTCGTTCTCGCCGATTTGGGAGTTTCTTCCATGCAGATCGACGATCCGGCCCGGGGATTCTCGGTCAAAGCCGACGGCCCGCTCGACATGCGGATGAACCCGCACCGGGGGCGGCCTGCCTCCTCGCTGCTCGAAGCCATCAAAGCCGATGCGCTCTCATTGTTGCTCACCGAAAATGCCGACGAACCGCGCGCCGGAATCCTAGCCAATGCGCTGGCGGGACGCGGGTTTGCTACCACCTCGGCTTTGGCGCTGGCCATTCGACAGGCGCTGCCGAAGCAATCCGAAGACGAAATGGCTTCCACGATGCGCCGGGTCTTTCAAGCTTTGCGGATTGCGGTCAATGAGGAATTCACCGCTCTGGAAACCTTCCTGCGAAACCTCCCCTCGTGCCTGAACCCCGGCGGTCGGGCAGCCGTGCTGACGTTTCACTCCGGGGAAGATCGCCGGGTAAAAAAAGCGTTCGAAGCCGGCCTGCGCGACGAACTTTACGCGGAGATTTCCCGTGAGGTCATCCGGCCCAGCCCCGAAGAATGCCGCTCAAACACGCGCTCCACTCCGGCCAAGCTGCGCTGGGCCATTCGGGCGCATTGAACCTCCTCCCCGTCGCCCCCGACTCCGAAAATACCCGGAATGGTTCGGCTCGACCGTTCCCGATGTGACACAGCGGTGTTGCTGTTACTCGTCGCGACGAATTTCGTAACCGGCACTGATCGCGAGCAGGGCCTGCTTCTGCCCGAAAGCCTTGAAGATTATGCCCCCAAAAGCTCGTCCGTGAGATCCATCGTGGGTGTCGGAGTCGGGACTGGCGTTGGCGTCGGGGTGGGCGCCGGCCTGGAAAGCTCTTCCCATAAGTGCAGGGTGCCGCCGTAGCCGCCGAACTCTTTAAGCAGTTCGGCCGCGCGATCATGCCACTTGACTAGATTCGGAGGGCCAAACGGCTTGTCGGCGCTGTTTGGGAAAAACAAGTAAGTGACTTTCAACGTGCTCACCGAGCGGCTGTCTGCATTGGCTTTTGCATTGAGTTCCTTCGCCAGCCGATAGGACGCCTCCCCCACTAATCCACTTGGCCCCACATCGCCCACGATGGCCGGATAAATCGTGTCTCCGTAAATCACCACGCAATAATCACCAACGTGCGGGGTGAATGCGGGATCGGTCTCATTTTCGGCGGCATTGGCCATTGCCCCCGGCAAAACCACATACGGGTCCGTTGCCGCCAGCAGAAAACTGTTCTTTTTGAGCTGCGTCACCTCATACTGGGCAGCCCCGACGCGGTCCCGGATCGCATGGAGACGGGAGGCGCCCATGCCTTTGGCCTGTTGCAACTCCGACTCAAGGGAAAGCAGCCGCGCCTGCCGGCTTGGCAGGAATGGATTCAAAAGCTCGGTGACTTTCGGCCAGCGGTAGCTGGTCATCGGCTGAAACGTGCTGGAACTCCCATCCACGGGCGGCAACCGGTCGGCATCGGAGCCGTCCATATCGACATCCATATCCGCCTGGAGGAGCACCGCGGCCCGCTTGGTTTGCGGATTGCGTAGTTCGAGAATCGTCTCGCAATCGAAGAAATTGTGCCTGGAAAGGAGTTGGTCCAGCCGTGACATGTCCCGTTGGAGTTCGCCGAGTTTGCGCTGGTAGAGCGCTTCGTAGCTGGGGGCCACCCGCGCCTGCGGCAGCATGGCGGCAAGCCCGGGGAGCACTTTTGGCAGCGCTTCATTGAGCCGGGAGAGTTCGTTCAGGCTCTGGTTCGCCTTTGGAACCTTCACTTTGACGTTCAGTTCCAACTCGTAGCTCGCGTCGTTCTCCCGCTCTTGCGTGGCGGTTTTTCCCGGTTCGCTCTGCAACACGGTTTTCACCTGCATGCCGTTGAAGAGCTTCGAGAGTTCCATCCGCTTTTGCGGAATGTAAGTCGGCGTCGGTTTGGGAGTCGGCGTGGCGGAAGGCGCCGGGGTAGGAACATTGTCAGGGGCTTCCCAAACCAGCCGGGGGCGCTTGCACCCGGTGGCAAGCAGCAGTAGACTCAGGAGGGTCCCAAAGAGGAACGATCGCCAAGGCTTTCTGCAATGCGCCTCAGGGCCAAAGGCCCGACCGCATACCAGCCTAGGCCAACGGCCTAGGTTTTCGCGCAAAATAGGAATCAGGGCTGAAGGCCCGAAGCACCTTTCTGCCGGGTTTATGCTGCGGGCCTTCAGCCCTGAATTATTACATCGCACCTCCTGGGGCGATGCCCCAGGTTGGTATGCTTCCGCGCCTTCGGCGCTAAAAACCGGAGCGCAAACTACGAATGGAGGCTTGGCTTTTCGGTTCACGCGCCTTCTGCTGTCAACAGTTTGCGAATCGGAGATTCGAAAGCCAAGTGCGTTCCCAATCTTGAGATTGGGAACGAGCGAATCAGTGGACTGAGCGCGGCCAAACATGGCCAACATCGTTGCCCGTCCGGCCGCAGGTTTCAACCGCTACTTTTTGGCAAATGAAATCAGCGTAAGAATCACCCCTATGGCGCTCAGGATTGCCATGACGATCACATGGGGAGCAGCCCGACTGCCCATCACTTTGGGAATGAACTGCCCGGCCATGGCCACGGTCGCCAAAATTCCGAGAATCAAGCCCGGCTGCGTATTTCCAAAGACCATCAGCGCGCCCGCGCCCGCCAAAATCAAGCCGAAGAGCGTTCCGGCAATGATCGAAGGCACGCTCTTGGCCTTCACATACCCGATGATTCCGCCCAAGATCGTTAAGCCTCCCAAAATGAAGTAGTAGATTTCGGTGGCGTCGATCACGTTCATGTTCCGCGTGATAGGCTAAAGGCCGCGTGCTGTCACTTAAATAAATAACGACTCTCGGGGGCAGAGAGGTTTGAACAGAATCGGAGTTAGGGGCCTATGGGGCTTATGATTTGCCCAGAATCTCCCGCAATACTTCGTCGGGGGTGATCCCTTCGGCCTCCGCCTCGAAGTTTAAAATCACCCGGTGGCGCAGTGCCGGGAGCGCTGCCTTTTCGATGTCCGCCCGCGAGACGTGGAAACGGTGATCCATCAGGGCGAAAATTTTGCCCGCCAGGATCAGGGCTTGGGCGCCGCGGGGACTGGCGCCGTACCGCACGTAGCGTTTGGCCTTGGGTCCCGCAGCCGGATTATCCGGATGCGTGGCGAGCACCATCTGGACCGCCCGATCCTGCACGTCGCGGGCGAGGGGGACTTCGCGGACAAATGCGCGCCAGCGGAGCAGTTCCGCCGCGTCGCCGCAGGCCTTGGAGAGCACAGGCTCCGTGGCGGCGGTCGTCCGGTCGAGGATGGTGTGGAGTTCGTCCGCGCTCGGATATTCCACCTTCAACTTGAAGAGAAACCGGTCAAGCTGCGCTTCCGGCAGGGGATAGGTCCCCTCCATTTCCAGTGGGTTTTGGGTGGCCAGCACCAGGAACGGCTCTGCGAGCGGGTGCTGCTTACCCCCCACCGTCACGTGGTGCTCCTGCATCGCCTCCAGCATCGCGCTCTGGGTCTTCGGGGTGGCGCGGTTGATTTCATCGGCCAGCACGAGGTTGGCGAACACCGGGCCGGGCTGGAACTGGAAAGTGCGGCTTTCTCCGGCGATCAAATTGGTGCCGATGATGTCGGCTGGCATGAGATCGGGCGTAAACTGGATCCGCGAGAAATGCAGGCCGGTCACTTCGGCCAGGGTGCGTACCAGCATCGTTTTCCCAAGGCCGGGAACCCCTTCCAAGAGCACATGGCCTCCGGCAAAGAGCGCGACCAAAATGCCTTCGATAATCTCGGCCTGGCCGACGATCCGCTTTTGGAGTTCGGACGCGATTCGGGAAAAAGCCTCCCGGAACTGGGCGGCGTCGGCTTCGGGGTTGTTCATAAGAGATGGACGAAGTGGACTTGATGGACGAAGTGGACAGTCCATTTAGTCCATCTCGTCCATTCCGTCCATTCAGTCCATCGTTCTGCCGCATTTTTTACCGAAATCCGAGATTTGACTTTGCCCGAAGCCGGGTTTTCCTGTATTCGCAACAACGCAAAACGTCCCGTGGTTAGGCGGACGGCTCTTCGCCGCAATTGGCGGAGAGAATTCCGCAAAAAACGGAGTGCTCCACCCGGAGTGACCGCCTAAACACTTCGCGTAAATTCGGTCGGCCCAATGCTGGCCTGATTGTCACAACCGTGAAAGCCCTTATATCCTTCTACCAGTCATCAATCGGAAAGAAATGGATAGTCGCCCTCACCGGACTGGTGTTGGTTGGCTTCGTTGCCGGTCATCTTGTCGGCAACCTCCAGATCTTTATCGGCCAGGAAATGCTCAACAAATACGCTGAATTCCTTCAGGGACTCGGCGACCTCCTCTGGGTCATCCGGGGAGTCCTGTTTGCTTGCATTGGCCTGCACATCGTCACCACAGCGCTTCTGACCATTCAGAATGCCGCAGCGCGTCCGCAGAAATATGCGGTGAAAAAGGACGTCGCGGCAACCGTCGCGGCCAAGACGATGATCATCAGCGGAACCATCGTCATTGCGTTCCTGGTGTTCCATCTGCTGCACTTCACCGCCCAGAGCATCCATCCCGAATGGAAAGGCTGGCATGACGCCGAAGGCCGGCACGACGTTTACTCGCTCGTGATCGCCGGGTTCCGTGACCCGCTCGCCACTGGGTTCTACCTGGTCGGCATCTTCCTGCTCTGCATGCACTTGAGCCACGGGATTCAAAGCTTCATTCAGACCCTCGGCGGCCGGACCCGCAAGCTTGCGGAGCCGATCTCCACGATCAGCCCGTTCGTTGCATGGCTGCTCTTCCTCGGTTACGCCTCCATTCCGGTGGCATCCTTCCTTCACATTCTCAACCCGATCGGACACTAACCATGGCCACGCTCGACTCCAAAATTCCATCCGGCCCGCTTGAGAAGAAGTGGGAAAAGCATCAGTTTGAATCCAAGCTGATCAACCCGGCAAACCGTCGTAAATACACCATCCTCGTTGTCGGTTCCGGCCTCGCGGGCGCTTCCGCCGCAGCCAGTCTCGGCGAGATGGGCTACAAGGTGAAGTGCTTCTGCTATCAGGACAGCCCCCGCCGCGCCCACTCGATTGCGGCGCAGGGCGGCATCAATGCCGCGAAGAACTACCAGAACGACGGCGATTCCACTTACCGCCTCTTCTACGACACGATCAAAGGCGGCGACTTCCGCGCCCGCGAAGCCAACGTCTATCGTCTGGCCCAGGTGAGTGCCGCGATCATCGATCAATGCACCGCGCTCGGCGTTCCGTTCGCCCGTGAATACGGCGGCCTCCTGGCCAACCGCTCCTTCGGCGGCGCCCAGGTTTCCCGCACGTTTTACGCACGCGGCCAGACCGGCCAGCAGCTCCTTATCGGCGCTTACTCCGGCCTCTGCGCGCAGATCGCCGCAGGCAACGTGGAAATGTTCTCCCGCACCGAGATGCTCGACGTGGTGGTCGTTGACGGCCACGCCAAAGGCATCGTGGTCCGCAACATGGTCACTGGCGAGATCAGTTCCCACGCCGGCGACACCGTCTTGCTGGCTACCGGCGGTTACGGCAACGTCTTCTATCTTTCCACCAACGCCAAGGGCTGCAACGTCACGGCGACCTGGAGAGCTCACAAGAAGGGCGCTTACTTCGCCAACCCGTGCTACACGCAGATCCATCCGACCTGCATTCCGGTTCACGGCGACTTCCAGTCGAAACTGACGCTCATGTCCGAGTCGCTCCGCAATGACGGACGCGTCTGGGTTCCCAAGCGCAAGGAAGACTGCGGCAAGCCTCCCGGCCAGATCGCCGAGGAAGACCGCGACTACTATCTCGAACGCAAATACCCGAGCTTCGGCAACTTGGCCCCCCGCGACATTTCCTCGCGTGCCGCCAAGCAGGTGTGCGACGAAGGCCGCGGCATCGGCTCCACCAAGCTGGGCGTTTACCTCGACTTCGCCGACGCCATCAAGCGCCTCGGCGAGGATGTCGTCCGCGAACGCTATGGCAACCTCTTCGACATGTATCACAAGATCACTGGCGAAGACGCTTACAAGGTGCCGATGCGCATCTTCCCCGCCGTTCACTACACGATGGGCGGCCTCTGGGTTGACTACAACCTGATGTCCAACCTGCCCGGCCTGCATGTGCTCGGCGAAGCGAACTTCAGCGACCACGGCGCGAACCGCCTTGGCGCCAGCGCGTTGATGCAGGGTCTGGCCGACGGTTACTTCGTCATTCCTTACACCATCGGCAACTATCTCGCGGCCAACGCCGGCAAGAAAGTCACCACCGATCATCCGGAATTCAAGAAGGCGGTCGACGAGGTCAAGGCCCGCACCGAGAAACTGCTCTCCATCAAGGGCAAACGCTCGGTCGATTCCTTCCACCGCGAACTCGGCCTGCTCCTCTGGGAGAAATGCGGCATGGGCCGCACCGACGCCAGCTTGAAGGAAGCGCTCGCCGCCATCCCGAAAATCCGCGAGGAATTCTGGAAGAACGTGAACGTCCTCGGCGAAGGCGACAACCTGAACCAATCCTTGGAAATGGCCGGCCGCGTGGCCGACTTCCTGGAATTTGGCGAACTCATGTGCCTCGACGCACTCGAACGCCGCGAATCGTGCGGCGGCCACTTCCGCGAAGAATTCCAAACCCCGGACGGCGAAGCCCTTCGTGACGACGCGCAGTTCGCGCATGTCGCCGCGTGGGAATACACCGGAGACATTTCGAAGTCTGTCCGGCACGTAGAACCGCTCGAATACGAGAACATCAAACTGGCTGTCCGCAGCTACAAATAACCATGTCGAACGTGTTGAATCTTACCCTGCGAGTCTGGCGTCAACGTAACGCCAAAACACCCGGCAAATTCGCCGAGTATCCTGCGAAGAACATCCCGACGGATTGTTCCTTCCTGGAAATGCTCGATATCGTGAACGAGACCCTCGTTCAGAAAAACGAAGAGCCGATTGCCTTCGACCACGATTGCCGCGAAGGCATTTGCGGCATGTGTTCGCTCGTCATCAACGGCGTGGCGCACGGCCCCGAACGCGCCACCACGACGTGCCAGCTCCACATGCGGCACTTCAAGGACGGCGAGACGATCTACATCGAACCATGGCGCGCGGGGGCTTTCCCCGTCATCAAGGATTTGATTGTGGACCGCTCCGCGTTCGAACGCATCCAGCAAGCCGGCGGCTACATCACCGCCCGTGCCGGTTCCGCGCCCGACGCCAACTCGGTCCCGATTCCTAAACAGAACGCCGACGCCGCCATGGACGCCGCCGCCTGCATCGGCTGCGGAGCGTGCGTGGCAGCCTGCCCGAACTCTTCGGCCATGTTGTTCGTCGGTGCGAAGGTGTCGCATCTCGCGCTGCTGCCGCAAGGCCAGCCCGAACGCACCAGCCGCGTCCTCAAGATGGTCCGCACGATGGACGAAGCTGGCTTCGGCAACTGCACCAATTTCTACGAGTGCGAAGCCGTTTGCCCGGCTGCGATCAAGACGTCGGTCATCGCCATGCTCAACCGCGAATACGCGTTTGGCTTGGTTAAGGACACCGTTGGCGTGGGTTAGTCGATAACCCGTCCAACTGATAATCTGAGCGGCGCATCTCCAACGAGGTGCGCCGCATCTTTTTGTAGCCGCCCCGCTCAGTCGGGGCGGCGATGTGGACCTGAGCCTCTTGCCTCTTG
>Ga0194053_10002510_pt1 | contig 10866 bp, 11 predicted proteins | sample SepL228m_MetaG_FD_161684 | JGI IMG/M metagenome (GOLD analysis project Ga0194053, IMG submission 161684) | Anoxic zone freshwater microbial communities from boreal shield lake in IISD Experimental Lakes Area, Ontario, Canada - Sep2016-L227-8m | ecosystem: Environmental > Aquatic > Freshwater >...
TTCCGGGCGGTGCTCTACTTCGCCATCTGGATCGGCGTCGCCGCGCTGATGCGCCGCTGGTCGCTCTCCCAGGATCGGGGCGGCGGGGCGTCCGTGAAGCAGGCCATGCGGAGGCTGGGGGCCGGCGGGCTCCCCTTCGTGGCGCTCGCCATGACCTTCGCCGCCTTCGACTGGCAGATGTCGCTCTCGGCCTTCCTCTTCTCCACCATCTTCGGCGTCTACTGGTTCGCCGGGAGCCTGGTGGCGGCCATCGCGGCGCTCATCCTGGCGTCGGCGTCCGCCGCGCGCGAGGAGCCGCTGCGCAGCGCCATCAACACCAACCACATCCACTCGCTCGGCAAGTACCTCTTCGCCTTCACCGCCTTCTGGGCCTACATCGCCTTCTCCCAGTACCTCCTCATCTGGATCGCGAACCTCCCCGAGGAGGTGCCCTGGTACCTCACGCGCACCGACTCCGGCTGGAAGGGAGTGGGCGTATTCCTGGCGCTCTTCCAGTTCGTCCTGCCGTTCCTCTTCCTCATCCCCCGCTCGCGGAAGCGGGCCTGGAAGCCGCTCGTGTTCATGTCGGTCTGGATCCTGGCGGTCCACTACGTGGACATCTACTGGGTGGTCATGCCCGGCCTCTCCCCGGCCGGTCCGCGCCCGAGCTGGATGGACCTGACCGCCTTCCTCGGCGTGGGCGGCGCCTGCGTGGCATGGGTGGTGTCGCGTCTGCGCGGCCACCCCATCCTGCCGGCCCGCGATCCCTACCTGTCCGACTCCCTCCACTACGAGCCCCAGCAATGAGCGAACAGAGCCATCACGCCACCCGGGCCGAGCCGGATCGGATCGGCACACCGCGCATCCTGGCGGTGGGCGCGGCCGCCCTCCTCCTCTTCGCGGTGGCGAGCTGGGCCACCATCCGCTGGGGCTACGACCGCACCCGCGCCGAGATGCTCCCCGACGGGCCGGCGGCCCAGCCCGCCGAGATCGGCCGGAACAAGATCGGCATCGTGGAGCAGCGCCTCTTCGGTCTGGCGGTGGAGCCGGCCGAATGGCGCGCCCGCCAGCGGGAGCGGCTCGAGACCTGGGGCTGGGTGGACCGCAGCGCCGGTGTCGTGCACGCGCCCATCGGGGACGCCATGGCCCGCGTGGCCGGTGGAGATCGTCCGTGACGAGAACGAGCGCCGCCGTCGTAGCCCTCGCGCTGCTGCTCGCCTTTCCGGGAGCGGCCCGGGGGGAGAACGACCCCGAGGGGCCGGCCCCGCTCCAGGGCGTGGAGATCGTGGAGAAGCTGAACGGCGCGGTTCCGCAGGGGGCCGCCTTCCTCGACCAGGACGGCAAGCCGGTCCGGCTCGGCGACGTGCTCGGCCAGGGCAAGCCGGTCGTGCTCGCGCTCGTCTACTACGAGTGCCCCATGCTCTGCGGCCTCGTGCTGGGCGGCATGGCGCGCGGGATGAAGGAGACCGGCCTCGAGCTGGGCAAGGACTACACCGCCCTCTCCATCTCCTTCGATCCGCGCGAGAAGCCGGCCCAGGCGTTCGTTCGCCAGAAGCACTACCTCCAGTCCTTCGACAAGGCCGACCGCAAGGACGTCTGGCCCTTCTGGGTCGGCCAGGAGAAGGACATCCGGGCCGTCACCGACGCGGTCGGCTTCCACTACACCTTCGACGAGGAGACGAAGCAGTACGCCCACGGCGCGGCCATCCTCGTGCTCACCCCGGACGGGCGGGTCTCCCGCTACCTCTACGGGGTCGAGTTCCCCGGACGCGACCTGCGCCTCGCCCTGGTGGAGGCCGCCGACGGCAAGGTGGGAACCAGCTTCGACCGGTTCCTGCTCACCTGCTACCGCTACGACCCGGTGGCCCGGCGCTACGTCCCCTACGCCATGGGCATGGTGCGGGCCGGGGCGCTGCTGGTCCTCTTCGGCCTTGCCACCACCCTCTTCGTCTTCTGGCGCCGCGAGGCGAAGGGAGCCCGGCGATGAACCTCGTGAACGAGTTCCTGCGCAAGCTGCTCTTCCTGCCCCTGCAGGCGTCCGAGTGGGCCCGCCAGCTCGACTACCTGCACTACTACGTCTTCATCACCGCCATGCTGGGGGCCTGGGTCACGCTGGCCACCGCGGTGGTCTTCATGATCCGGTTCCGCCGCAAGCACGCGGAACAGTCCACCCCCATCGTGGACCCGAAGCCCATTCACGAGGCCGTCTTCATCGGACTGCCGCTGGTGCTCTTCCTCTCCTACTTCGCCATCGGCTACCCCCAGTACGTGCGGCTGCAGACCCCGCCCAAGGGGGCCATCGACGTCTACGTGCAGGGGAAGAAGTGGATGTGGAAGTTCGCCTACCCGGGAGGTCCGAACTCCACCGACGTGCTCCGGGTCCCGGCCGGGCGGCCGGTGCGCCTGCTCCTCACCTCGCGGGACGTGATCCACTCCTTCTTCGTGCCCGCGCTCCGCATGAAGCAGGACGCGCTCCCCGGGCGCTACACGCAGATCTGGTTCAACGCCGACCTGCCCGGGCGCTACCCCATCTTCTGCGCGGAGTACTGCGGCCTGGGCCACTCGTCCATGCTGGGCGAGCTCGTGGTGATGCCGCCGGCGGAGTGGGACGAGTGGATGGAGCGAGAGCGGCGGAGCAACCAGCCCCAGGCCCAGGACGGCCAGCCGGTGGAGGCCGAGCAGGTGGACCTGCGCGGGAGCCTCGTCGATCAGGGGCGTCGCATCGCCGCGGTGCAGGGCTGCTTCAAGTGCCACACCGTGGACGGCACCCAGCACATCGGGCCCACCTGGCTCGACCTCTATGGACGCACGGTGAAGCTGGAGAACGGGAAGACCCTCGTGGCCGACGAGGCCTACCTGACCCGTTCCATGATGGAGCCGAACGCCGAGGTGGTGGCCGGGTACAAGCCGGTCATGCCCACCTACCAGGGCAAGCTCGCGGCTCCCGACGCGGCCGCCATCACCGAGTTCATCAAGTCCCTGCGGACGGACGCACCGACCGCCGAACCGCAGAAGGGTCCCATCTATGTCCCCGTCACCGGCAAGTAGCCCGGCCTACCAGACGCCGAACTACCTGAACGCCGTGAAGGGCGTGGGGTCGTGGCTGACCACGCTCGATCACAAGCGCATCGGCGTCATGTACCTCGTGCTCACGGTCCTCAGCTTCTTCCTGGGCGGGGTCTTCGCGCTCCTGCTCCGCATCGAGCTGGTCACGCCCGGTCCGACGATCATGGACGCGATGACCTACAACCGCATGTTCACGCTGCACGGCGTGATCATGATCTTCCTGTTCATGATCCCGGCCATCCCGGGCATCTTCGGGAACTTCTTCATCCCGCTCATGATCGGCGCGCAGGACGTGGCCTTCCCGCGCATCAACCTGCTCTCCGTCTACCTCTACCTGGCGGGCGCGGCCATCGCGGTGTGGGGGATGATCCAGGGCGGCACCGACACCGGCTGGACCTTCTACACGCCCTACAGCACCACCACCGTCACCACCGTGGCGCCGGTCCTCCTGGGCGCGTTCATCCTGGGCATGGGGTCGATCGTCACCGGCCTCAACTTCATCGTCACCGTCCACACGATGCGGGCCCCGGGCGTCACCTGGATGCGCCTGCCGCTCTTCGTGTGGGCCATGTACGCCACCAGCGTCATCCAGGTGCTGGCCACGCCGGTCCTGGGGATGACGCTGCTGCTGGTGGCCTTCGAGAGGGTCTTCGGCTTCGGGATCTTCGACCCGGCGCGCGGGGGAGATCCCATCCTCTTCCAGCACCTCTTCTGGTTCTACTCCCACCCGGCCGTCTACATCATGATCCTGCCCGCCATGGGCGTGGTGAGCGAGGTCGTCCAGACCTTCTCCCGCAAGAACATGTTCGGCTACAAGGCGGTCGCCTTCTCGTCGCTGGGCATCGCCTTCGTGGGCTTCTTCGTCTGGGGGCACCACCTCTTCACGTCCGGGCAGTCCACCTTCGCGTCCGGCGTGTTCGGCGTGCTCTCCATGTTCGTGGGGCTCTTCACGGCCATCAAGGTCTTCAACTGGACCGCCACGATGTACCAGGGAGCCATCCAGGTCTCGGCCCCCTTCGTCTACTTCATGGGCTTTCTCTACTTCCTGGTCTTCGGCGGACTGACCGGGATCGCCCTCTCCACCGTCTCCCTCGACGTCCACTGGCAGGACACCTACTTCGTGGTGGCCCACTTCCACTTCATCATGGTGGGGGGCACCATCATGGCGTTCCTGGCCGGCCTTCACTACTGGTGGCCGAAGATGTTCGGGCGGATGTACTCGGAGCGCTGGGCGCTGGCCGCCGCGGTCCTCGTGATCGTCGGCTTCAACGCCACCTTCATCCCCCAGTTCCTCCTCGGGAACATGGGCATGCCCCGCCGCTACTACTCCTACCCGGAGCAGTTCTGGCCGCTCAACGTGGCCTCCACCGCGGGCGCCTCGCTGCTCGGCCTGGGGTTCACCATCGTCCTCGTCTACCTCGTGGTGTCGCTCGTGAAGGGGAGGGTCTCCGGGCCCAATCCCTGGAACTCCCGCGGCTACGAGTGGAACACCCCCTCGCCTCCGGAAGCCCAGAACTTCCCCGAGACGCCGGTCCACGACCGCGGCCCGCACGAGTACCAGGACGGGCCGGCCGCGGAGGTGAAGCATGCACACTGAAGCCGCCGCGGCGCCGTCCCGGCTCGCCCACCACTTCCCGGACATGAAGACGCAGGAGCACGCCGCCCGCATGGGGATGTGGCTCTTCCTCTCCACCGAGATCCTCCTCTTCGCGGTGCTCTTCACCGCCTACGCGCTCTACCGGTTCCTCTTCCCGGTGGGATTCGAGGAGGCCAGCCGTCTGGCCCACGTGGCCATGGGCGCGACGAACACCGTGGTCCTCATCACCTCGTCCCTGACGGTGGCCCTCGCCATCCACTACGCCCGGCAGGGGGAGAACCGGAAGGTGGTCGGCCTCCTCGCCGTCACCATCCTCTTCGGCGTGACCTTCATGGTGCTGAAGGGCTTCGAGTACCACCACCACTGGGTGGACGGGCAGCTCCCCGGGCGCTTCTATTCCTATTCGGGCCTGCAGGGTCCGGGCGTGAGCATGTACTTCGCGCTCTACTTCCTGATGACCGGCCTGCACGGCCTGCACGTGCTCATCGGCATGGGGCTGCTCGGCTGGGTGGCCTGGCGCGCCACGCGCAACGAGTTCGGGCCGGGCTACTCGACACCGGTCGAGCTCTCCGGGCTCTACTGGCACCTCGTCGACCTGATCTGGATCTTCCTCTTCCCGCTCCTCTACCTCCTCTGAGGGACGAACGTGACCGCCACGACACACAGTGAAGGGAAGCACCTCGGACCGGCCCAGTACGTGATGGTCTGGGTGGCGCTGATGGTGCTCACCGGCGTGACGCTCGCCGTCTGGAAGGCCGACCTCGGCTACTCCGCCCGCGTGGCGGTGGCGCTCGGGGTGGCGCTCGTGAAGGCCGCGCTCGTCGCCGTATTCTTCATGCATCTCTGGGAGGAGCGCGGGGTGGCACGTCTCACCCTCGTGGTCGCCGGCCTCCTCGTCCTCCTGCTCATCGGCCTCACCCTCGTGGACAACGCCACCCGGTTCCCGTACGCCAACCCGCCCTACTCCGAGTCGTGGAAGGACGCGCCCTGGCAGAAGGATGCCCCGCCCATGCAGGGGGAGCCCCCGCCGGTGCGGGTGACGCCGGCCGACCGGTCCACCCACCCGGCCGGGCACGCCCCGTAGCGCGCCGCCTCGGATGCGCGGCGATAGACGGAGATCAATTTTCTCCGCAACGCTTGCGCGTCTATTCCCCATAAGGGCCGAAATTCCTTGTTTTCGAGCGGTGCGCGACTTGCATCTGACCGCTCCCGGTGACGAACGACCGGATCCTCATCCTCGACGCCGATACCGCGCAGCGAGGGGAGCTCGCCCAGGCGCTCCGCAGGGGGGGGTACGACGTCGTCGAGGCGGCCACCGCCGAGAACGCCATCGAGACCCTGCGGTCCACGCCGATCCAGGGGGTCCTGTGCGCCGCCCTGAGCAGCGGGTGGAGCTGCGCCGCCGTGACCTCGCTGGCGCGGGCGGGCGGCTCCGACGCGGCCTTCGTCGTCACCTGCCGGCGCGAGAACCTGGCCGCCGCGATCGAGGCCCTCCGCAACGGCGCCGAGGCCTACGTGGTCCTCCCCACCGACCCGGCCCGGGCCGCGGTGATCATGGAGCGGGCCCTCGAGAAGCGGAAGCTGCGCCGGGAGGCGCGCGAGCTCCGGGAGCAGGCCCGAACCCGGCTCCGCTACGTCGGGGCCGCAGCCGAGGCCTCGATGATCGACGAGATCATCCGGCGCGCGGCCCCCACCAAGGCCACCGTGCTCCTGCAGGGCGAGGCCGGGACGGGCCGCTCCTTCCTGGCGGAGATGATCCACGAGGGCTCGCCGCGCCGCGACCGGCCCTTCGCCCGCGCCAGCTGCGCCGGCCTCCACGAGTCGATGCTCGAGCCCCGCCTCTTCGGCGCCGACCCGGGCGGCTCCCGGGATTCGCTCCGGCGCACGGACGGGCTCCTCGAGGCCGCCGACGGGGGCACGCTGTACCTCCACGAGGTGGGGAGCCTGGGTCATTCACTGCAAGTGAAACTTCTTCGCCTCCTCCAGCAGGGGGAGTACGAGCGGGTGGGCGGGGCCCGGACGATGCGGGCCGACGTCCGGGTGGTGGCCTCGACGCGGCTCGACCTGGCCGAGGAGGTGCGGGCCGGGCGCTTCCGCGACGACCTCTACTACCGGCTCAACGTGGTCTCGCTGGCGCTCGCACCGCTCCGCTCCCGCAAGGCCGACCTCCCGGCGCTGGCCGCCCACTTTCTCGCCCTGCACGGTCGCGCCCGGGGCAACCACCTCCGGGGGATCACGCCCGGCGCGCTCTCCTCCCTCTTCGCCTACGACTGGCCGGGCAACGTCCGCGAGCTGGAGAACGTCATCCTCCACGCGATCGAGGCGTGCCGGGGGGACATGATCGGGATCGACGACCTGCCCACCGTGCTCCGCGGCACCCGTCCGGACGAGGGGACCGGGAGCGCCCTCATCCCCGGGGCGAGCCTCTTCGAGATCGAGCGCGAGGCCATCCTCCGCACCCTCGACGCGGTGGGGGGATCCACCGCCCGCGCCGCGGAGGTGCTCGGGGTCTCGGTCCGGAAGATCCAGTACCGGCTGAAGGAGTACCGCACCGGCCAGCATGTTTCGCGCGTTCGGGGGGGGGAAGCGCGCAGTGCCTGATCGAGATCAAGCCAGACGACGGCCGCCACCTTTACTCTGCACGCGCGCCCGGAGACCCGCGGCGATGGAGGAGTCCGAATGACAGTTCCCAGCTGGCGAGTGGCCGTGCCCCTGGCCGCCCTCGTGCTGCTCGCGGCGCCGCTCGCCGCCCCCGCCGGGTCGCCCACCGCAGCGCCGCCTGCGAAGGCGCCGGCTGCCGCCACCCCGCCGGCCCAGGACATCCAGGCCGAGCCGCCCCCGTTCAGCGAGGGGATCTTCCCGTGCTCGCAGTGCCACGGGAAGGCCGGCGACCCCACGCCGCGGCAGCTCGCCTTCCACGACGACCTCCAGGCCGAGCTGCACCACGGCCCTCCCAGCCGCTGGTGCCTCGACTGCCACGACAACGGCAAGCGCGATTTCCTCCACCTCATCAACGGGAAGCAGATCCCCTTCACCGAGTCGTACGAGCTGTGCGGCCAGTGCCACGGCGACAAGTACCGCGACTGGAAGGTCGGCGTGCACGGCAAGCGGACGGGGATGTGGAACGGGAAGAAGACCTACTACCTGTGCGTGAACTGCCACAACCCCCACAACCCGCGGTTCAAGGCGCTGAAGCCCGAGCCGCCTCCCGTGAAGCCCCAGGAGCAGGGCCGATGAGCCAGCACGACCGTCTTCCCATCGTCCAGGACGCCGCCGAGGGCTGCGAGGCCGCCGCGCCCCCGTCGCGGCGCGACTTCCTCCGCACCGCCGCCGCCGGTGCGGTGATCGCCGCCGTCTCCGGCTGCAAGCCCGACGCGGTGGTGGAGGAGCTGCAGCGCCGCCACCTCACCGAGCTCTCGAAGGACCGGCTCCAGGAGATGCTCGGGAAGCTCGAGAAGAAGTGGTCGGCCGAGTACGGCAAGGACGTGAAGGTGGGGCTGCGTCCGCCCATGCCCGGGGTGAACTTCGCCTACGGCCTCGACCTCTCCCGCTGCATCGGCTGCCGCCGCTGCGTCTACGCCTGCGTGAAGGAGAACAACCAGTCCCGGAAGAACCCGCAGATCCAGTGGATCCGGGTCCTGCAGATGGACAAGGAACGCGGCGTCTCGCTGGAGCACGCCACCCCCTACTACAACCCCGAGAAGGTGCCCGAGCCGGGCCACTTCTACATGCCGGTGCAGTGCCAGCAGTGCCGCCACCCGCCCTGCACGAAGGTCTGCCCGGTGAAGGCCACCTGGAAGGAGCCGGACGGGATCGTGGTCATCGACTACGACTGGTGCATCGGCTGCCGCTGCTGCACCGCCGCCTGCCCCTACGGCGCCCGCAAGTTCAACTGGGCGGAGCCCAAGCTGCCGGCCGCCGAGATGAACCCGGTCACCGACTACCTCGGAAACCGGCCGCGCCCGATGGGCGTGGTGGAGAAGTGCACCTTCTGCCTGCAGCGCACCCGCACCGGCCGCTACCCGGCCTGCGTGGAGATCTGTCCGGTCGGCGCCCGGAAGTTCGGCAACCTGCTCGATCCGGAGAGCGAGATCCGCCAGGTGATGGACCGCAAGCGCGTGTTCGTCTTCAAGGAGGAGCTCGCGACCGAGCCGCAGTTCTACTACTTCTACGCGACGTAGCGGTCGAGGGAACGCACCATGGGAATCCTCGAGTTCTTGAAGGGCGCCGCGAGGCAGGTGGTCACCGGCGGCAAGGCCTACAAGGCCTGGGTCGCCGTCCTCGTCGGCATGATGGTCATCGGCCTGGTGGGCTACGCCAACCAGTGGCAGGGCGGCCTCATCGCCACCAACATGCGCGACCAGGTCACCTGGGCCTTCTACATCGGCAACTTCACCTTCCTGGTGGGCGTCGCCGCGGCCGCGGTGCTGCTCGTGGTGCCGGCCTACGTCTACCACTGGAAGCCCATCAAGGAGGTGGTGGTGCTGGGCGAGCTGCTCGCCATCAGCGCCCTCACCATGTGCCTCACCTTCATCCTGGTGGACATGGGGCGCCCCGACCGGCTCACCCACATCATGCCCGGCCCCGGCAACCCCAACTGGCCGGACTCGATGCTCTCCTGGGACGCGCTGGTGCTGAACCTCTACCTGATGCTCAACCTGGTGGTGGTGGTCCACATCCTCTACCGGGCCTACCGCGGGCAGGACTACGCCAAGTGGTTCGTCGTGCCGCTGGTGCTCTTCAGCATCCCGGCGGCGGTCGGCATCCACACCGTCACCGCCTTCCTCTACGCCGGCATGGCGGCGCGCCCCTACTGGAACGCCGGCATCCTGGCGCCCAAGTTCATCGCCTCGGCCTTCTGCTCCGGCCCGGCCGTGATGATCATCCTCTTCCAGATCCTCCGGAAGACCACCGCCATCGAGATCAAGGACGAGGCCATCCAGAAGGTGGCCGAGCTCATGGCCTACGCCATGTTCTTCAACCTGTTCCTGCTCGGCGCCGAGATCTTCAAGGAGTACTACTCCCACACCGAGCACCTGCTCTACACGCAGTACCTCTGGCAGGGCATCGGCACGCACAAGGCGCTCGTCCCCTACGCCTGGTTCTCGCTCGCCTGCTCGGTCACCGCCTTCCTCATCTTCGTGACCCCCGCCGGCCGGAAGAACTGGACCACCCTCAACATCGGCGCGGTGCTCATCTTCTCCGGCGTCTACATCGAGAAGGGGATGGGGCTCGTCATCCCGGGCATGACCCCGGACACGCTCGGCGAGATCTACGAGTACCAGCCCTCGGCCACCGAGTGGATGGTGGCCGTGGGGGTCTTCGGCATGGGTGGGCTCGTCTTCACCACGCTGGTGAACGTCGCCGTTCCCATCATGATGGGAACCCTGCGGGCCAAGGGCGCCTCCACGGTGCCGATGGGGGCCGAGGCGACGCACTGAATTTCCGGCGCCCGCGGTGCGTCCAGGAGGTGCCTGGACGACCGCGTCGCTTCCCTGCGAGGAAGGCGCCGAAACCCGAGACCCGGAGACTGCCCCCATGAAGAAGCTCGTTGCCGCCGTGATCGTTTCGCTCCTCGCCGCCCCCTCCGCCTGGGCCGCCGGCGCCTCCGACACCTTCCAGGCCAAGTGCGCCGCCTGCCACGGGAAGGACGGCAAGGGTCAGAGCGACATGGCCAAGAAGCTGGGCGTGAAGGATCTCACCGTCACCAAGCTGCCCGTCGCCGAGATCGAGAAGGTGATCCAGAACGGCCGGGGCAAGATGACTCCCTGGAAGGGGAAGCTCTCCGACGCCGAGATCGGCGCGCTCGCCAAGTTCGTCGCGGGCGGCCTGAAGTAGACGTTCGCCCCTCCGTTTTTCCGACGCCGTCTCGCCGCCCCAACGGGCTTGCCCGTTGCGTTGCGATCGACGAAACTGCCCGGTCCCGCGTGGGCATTTCGACCTTGCGGCGAGGGTATTTCAAAGGACGGCGGGAAGATGACGACGGGGCTACCGGAGAAGCAGGGACTCTACGACCCGGCCAACGAGCACGACGCCTGCGGCTTCGGGTTCGTGGTGGACATCCAGGGGCGAAAGTCCCCCTCCATCGTGCAGCAGGCGCTGCAGGTCCTCGTCAACCTGGAGCACCGCGGCGCGGCCGGGGCCGAGAAGAACACCGGCGACGGCGCCGGCATCCTCCTGCAGAGCCCCGATGCCTTCCTGAGGCGGGAGGCCGGCCGCCTCGG